>ERZ808240.1054-NODE-1054-length-35008-cov-31.375046_pt1 | contig 35008 bp, 35 predicted proteins | sample MGYA00521084_ERZ808240 | MGnify/ENA primary metagenome ERZ808240 (study PRJEB31516, sample SAMN03275571) | gut metagenome | biome: mammalia-associated habitat; material: feces | host: Papio cynocephalus | place: Kenya | collected 2012-08-06 ... | reverse complement strand
TTTAATACAGATTTTTGATTCAGCGTTTTTTATGCGTTCAGCATCAGGAGGACATACATCATCGAGTTCATATTTTATGCCGAGATTTTTCCATTTGAAAACTCCGAGTGAATGATAAGGCAATACATCGACTCTTTCAACATTGCCAAGAGTTTTTATAAATTCTGAAAGCTTGTCAAGGTCTTCATCAAAATCGCTGAGAGTCGGGACAAGTACATGACGCAGCCATACCGGCTTGTTTATATCCGAAAGATATCTTGCCATATCAAGTATATTACTGTTGTCAAATCCGGTGATATGCTTATGTCTTTCAGGATTTATTTCCTTTATATCAAGCATTACAAGGTCAGTATATTTCATAAGCTCTGAAAATTTTGAGAAAAATGGTTCTTCTCTTGTAAAAGGCTGTCCGGCGGTATCAATTGCAGTATTTATATCATTTTCCTTAGCTTTTTTCAAAAGTTCTGTAAGGAAATCAATCTGGAGCAGAGGTTCTCCGCCGCTTACAGTTATTCCTCCGCCGTTTTTCCAGTAGCTTTTATATCTCAATGCACGTTTTATAAGCTCATCAGCAGAAAATTCATCTCCGCCCTGAGTTTTCCATGTATCAGGATTATGACAGTATTTGCATCTCATATGGCAGCCCTGAAGAAAGATTACAAAACGCACTCCCGGGCCGTCAGCCGCACCGAAGCTTTCAATTGAATGTACATAACCATTCATAAAAAAATTCCTCCTTTTAAAAATATATCAGCCTCTCTGCCTTCAGGCACAGAGGCTGATATTATATTTATAACATATTATCCTTAAAATGTCAACAATTACATTGAGTGATGGAATGTTCTTGAGATAACATCAAGCTGCTGTTCACGTGTAAGGTCAATGAACTTAACTGCATAGCCTGAAACACGGATTGTAAAGTTAGCATATTCTTCTTTTTCAGGATGTTCCATAGCGTCAATGAGTTTTTCCTTGCCGAATACGTTAACGTTGAGGTGATGAGCTCCACGGTCGAAATATCCGTCAAGAACATTAACAAGGTTTGTAACACGTTCTGTTTCGTCATTTCCGAGAGCTTCAGGGCTTATTGTCTGAGTATTTGAAATACCGTCAAGAGCATATTCATAAGGAAGCTTTGCAACAGAGTTGAGTGATGCAAGCAGACCATTCTTTTCTGCACCGTATGACGGGTTTGCACCAGGTGAAAGAGGTTCGCCGGCTTTTCTTCCGTCAGGAAGTGAAGCTGTAGCCTTACCGTATACAACGTTTGATGTGATTGTAAGGATTGAAGTTGTAGGTTCTGAATCACGGTATGTGTGGCACTGTTTGATTTTCTGAAGGAATGTTTTGAGGAGCCATACTGCGATATCGTCAGCACGGTCATCATCGTTACCGTATCTCGGGAAGTCGCCTTCTGTTTCAAAGTCAACAGCAATGCCGTCAGCATCACGGATTACCTTTACCTTTGCATACTTGATTGCACTGAGTGAGTCAACAACGTGTGAGAATCCGGCAATACCAGTAGCAAATGTACGTTTGATATTTGTATCTATGAGAGCCATTTCAGCTGATTCATAGTAATATTTATCATGCATATAATGAATAAGGTTAAGAGTATGAACATAAATGCTTGCGAGCCAGCTCATCATAGCATCATATTTCTGCATAACTTCATCATAGTCAAGATATTCAGAAGTAATCGGAACGTATCTTGGCCCTACCTGAACCTTAGTCTTTGCGTCAACACCGCCGTTTATAGCATAGAGGAGGCATTTTGCAAGGTTTGCACGAGCACCGAAGAACTGGATTTCCTTACCTGTCTGGGTAGCTGATACGCAGCAGCAGATAGCATAGTCATCGCCCCATACAACTCTCATTACATCATCATTTTCATACTGGATTGAGCTTGTTCTTACTGAAATTGCAGATGCATAACGCTTGAATGCTTCAGGGAGTTCTGATGAATAGAGAACTGTGAGGTTTGGTTCAGGAGAAGGTCCCATATTTTCAAGAGTATGGAGGAAACGGAAATCGTTCTTTGTAACCATCGGTCTGCCGTCAACGCCCTTGCCTGCGATACTGAGAGTAGCCCATACCGGGTCGCCTGAGAAGAGTTCATTGTATGAAGGGATACGGGCGAATTTTACCATACGGAATTTCATAACCATATGGTCAATGAGTTCCTGAGCTTCAGATTCTGTAAGTATTCCTGCATCGATATCACGCTGGATATAGATATCAAGGAATGTTGAGATACGTCCTACACTCATTGCAGCACCGTTCTGAGTCTTTACAGCTGCAAGATATCCAAAGTAGAGCCACTGGCATGCTTCCTTTGCATCTTTTGCAGGAACTGAAATATCAAAGCCGTATGACTTAGCCATTTCCTTCATTTCCTTGAGAGCCTTTATCTGCATGCTGATTTCTTCACGCAGACGGATAACATCGTCACGCATTTTGCCGTTTCCGCAGTGAGCAAGGTCATCTGCTTTCTTTGCAACGAGGTAATCAATACCGTAAAGAGCAATTCTGCGGTAGTCGCCTACGATTCTTCCTCTGCCGTAAGTATCCGGAAGACCTGTGATTATTTTATTTTTACGGGCAGCACGCATTTCAGGTGTATATGCGTCAAAAACGCCCTGATTATGAGTTTTATGATATTCTGTAAAAATCTTATGAAGTTCCGGGTCTGGCTTATATCCGTAAGTTTCACATGCTTCTTCAGCCATTCTTATTCCGCCGAAAGGCATGAATGCACGCTTGAGAGGCTTGTCTGTCTGAAGACCAACTACTTTTTCGAGGTCTTTGAGTTCTGGGTCAATATAGCCCGGTTCATGTGAAGTAATTCCTGATACGATATGAGTGTCCATATCGAGAACGCCGCCCTTGGCACGTTCTTCCTTCTGAAGCTCTTTAAGTTTGCTCCAGAGCTTTTCTGTAGCTTCTGTAGGTCCAGCGAGGAATGATTCATCGCCGTTATAAGGAGTGTAGTTGTTCTGAATAAAATCACGTGTATTTACATCTGTACGCCACTTAGTTCCTTTAAAACCCTTCCACTGTTCAAAATCAACCATAATTTGAATTCCTCCGTTTTTTAGATTGCTTCACTTAAAAAAATGATATAAGCACACATTATAACAGTAATAACAGTACATTTAAAGTATTGTTATAACTTTAACAATATTATAACACATTAATATTAAGTCAGTCAAGAATAATTTTTTTATTTGTACAGTATTAATAATTAATATAAACAAACTACAAATATTTATAACAAGTTATCAGTATATACAGCATATGAGAACAGAAAAAGGAAAAAAATTATTACAAAAATTTTTTTAAAAGTTATAATTGACAAACTCATGTCTTTTATGCTATTATGTTATCAGTTAGCAGACGCTAATTGCAGTCAGTGATATAAAAAATCCTGATTTTTTCATGGCAGACCTGCCGGTATTTCAAACTGAAAGGAGATTTCAATTTATGAGTGTAGTAGTTGTCGGAGGAAATGACCGCATGGCTACCAGATATAAAGATATCTGCAAGGCATATAACTGCAAGGCAAAGGTTTTTACACAGATGCCTTCTGATTTTGAAAATAAACTCGGAACACCTGACCTTATGGTTGTTTTTACAAACACCTGTTCACATAAAATGGTAATCAGTGTCAATCAGAGGTCTGAAAAATATGATATACCTGTTGCAAGAATCCACAGTGCAAGTGCAACAGCACTCAAAAACATTCTTGAACAGTACTGCAAATAATTTTTTAAATATCGGTTAGCATATGCTAATTGAAGGAGCTGATAATAAATGCCGGAAGCTGAATATATAAATTTCGGACAGAAACTTGCTTTTCATACTGCCCCGACTCTGCTCGGAATAAAATGTGCAAATCTCATCTCACTTTCATGTGATGAATATGATATCGATGCACACTGTGAGTATTTTAACAGAAAAGTCTGTTCAAAGGGTCTTGAAATGAAGGTTCTTTGCAGATGTGAAAAGCTTGCAAGAATCCTGATTTACAATAAAAAAATGCTCTCTGAACGCATAAAGGATAAAAATGTGCGTATCATGCTTGAAAAATGCGGATATGATAAGAATGCATCTCTTGATGAATGTCTTGAGTATCTCGGCAGCCGCATTTCATGCTGTGACAGCTTTCCGCATGAGATAGGAATATTCCTCGGATATCCGCTTGAAGACGTAGAAGGCTTTATCAGAAACAAAGGCGAAAATTTCAAGCTCTGCGGTTGCTGGAAAGTCTATGGTAATGCCGAATCAGCTCAGCGTACATTTACCAGTTATGACAGATGCAGAAAATTCTTATGCAGAAAACTCAATGAAGGTGCTGATATCTATCAGGCACTCAGAATATCTTAGGAGGTTTTATTTTTATGAAAACAGCAGTAATCTACTGGAGCGGTACAGGAAATACCGAAATGATGGCAAAAGCAATCGCTGAAGGTGCAGGAGCTGATATATTCACTGTCTCAGAATTCAGCGGAAATATCGAAGATTATGACAAAATTGCATTTGGCTGCCCTGCAATGGGTGCTGAAGTCCTTGAAGAAGATGAATTTGAACCATTTTTCACAGATGCTGAAAGCAAGCTTTCAGGAAAAACAGTTGCTCTTTTCGGCTCTTATGGCTGGGGTGACGGCGAATGGATGAGAAACTGGGAAGAACGTGTTAAAAACAGCGGTGCTGTACTGCTTAATGATGAAGGTTTTATCGTCAATGAAACTCCTTCAGATGATGACCTTGCAAAATGCACTGAAATAGGCAAAGAACTCTCCAAGTAAGAGATTTATCCTTATAAATCCCCTTAAAAAAGCTGTTCTGATTGATGATAATCAGAACAGCTTCTTTTTTCTGTAGGGGCGAACTGTGTTCGCCCGCCTGAAATTCCGGTAAATCTAACGGGCGAACACAGTTCGCCCCTACAAATAACAACCATTGAATTTGTGTTAAAATAACGCAAATTCAACAACAAAATTTTATGATTAAAAACAAGGAATTTCCCCTACAGAACAGTTTATCTTGCAAGAATATAGTCAGTAATCTTGTCCGCACCTTTTTCAGAAATATTGGCTACGATTGAAACCGCATCATTATCAGCAGTTTTTTCGTCCATTCCAATCTGGGTGTGCAGAAATTCACGTATTACAATACACTTCATAAATATTGAATTGGCTTCCTTTATACCTGTTTCAGTAAGAGATATCTTGCCGTATGGTTCTTTGATTATATAACCGTTCTCGCAGAGTTTCTGAGTCATTGTAACAGTGCTTGCCTTGCTTACTCCTACAATTTTCGCAACATCTGCCGATTTGACGATATTTCCGCTCTGACCGAGTTTATATATTGCAAACAGGTATTTTTTCTGTGAATATGTCAGCATACAGTCAACCTCCGTTATTGTTTTTTGCCATGGCATACAGAAGCATTCGGACAGCCTGCACATTTACAGCCGCAGGAAGATTTTCCGGCTTTTTTATCTTTTCTGAGTTTTGAAATGACAAGCAGAACTACTGCTATAAGAAGTATGCACACGATAATTGTGGCGATATTTTCAGAAAGAAACTCCATCATAATATTTTCCTCCTCAAAATAAAAGGCGGGCAGTTATCTGTAAGAACTGCCCGCCATAGACTTTATATTTATGCTTTGACTTTAACTTTTGTGGTAAGTGTTTCACTTTCCTTGTAAGGTCTTACGAGCATATAAATCATGAATGCAAGAACTATTACAGCTGCAATGAGTCCGATAACATTTACACTGCCTGTAAAGAGAAGTCCGAACTGATATACCATCAATGAAACTGCATATGCAAATCCGCACTGATAAAGGATTGCGAATGCTGTCCATTTGCCGTTGTTCATCTCACGCTTGATAGCACCCATTGCTGCGAAGCACGGAGCACAGAGAAGATTGAATACAAGGAATGAATAACCTGAAAGTGCTGTAAATGTTGTTGCCATCTGTCCCCAGATTTCGTCACCGTTTTCAGAAACTTCACCGCCGAAGTGGAAGAGTGTTCCGAATGTTGCAACAACGTTTTCCTTGGCGATAAGACCTGTAACTGTAGCAACGGCAGCTTTCCAGTCGCCCCAGCCGAGAGGTATGAAAAGAGGAGCAATAATATTTCCGATTTTTGCAAGTATTGAATTGTCAAGGTCATCAATCATTCCGAATGAGCCGTTTTCTACTCCAAAACTCTGTAAGAACCAGAGAATAATTGCTGAAAGGAGGATAACTGTTCCGGCTTTCTTGATAAATGACCAGCCTCTTTCCCACATTGAACGGAGAACATTTCCCACTGTAGGCATATGGTATGCAGGAAGTTCCATAACAAATGGTGCAGGGTCGCCGGCAAACATCTTTGTTTTCTTGAGCATGATACCTGAAACGATGATAGCTGCAACGCCTATAAAGTAAGCTGAAGTTGCAACCCATCCGGCATTGTCAAACAAAGCACCTGCGATAAGACCGATAATCGGGAGTTTTGCACCGCATGGAATAAATGTTGTTGTCATAATAGTCATTCTTCTGTCACGTTCATTTTCGATTGTACGGCTTGCCATAACTCCAGGAACGCCGCAGCCTGTACCGATAAGCATAGGAATGAATGATTTTCCTGAAAGACCGAATTTTCTGAAAATTCTGTCCATTACGAATGCGATACGAGCCATATATCCGCATGATTCAAGGAATGCAAGGAATATAAAGAGTACAAGCATCTGAGGAACGAATCCGAGAACCGCACCGACACCGCCGATAATACCGTCAACTATAAGACCTGTAAGCCAGTCTGCACAGCCGATATTTTCAAGGAGAGTCTGAGCTCCTGGAGATATCCATTCTCCGAAAAGCGTATCATTTGTCCAGTCAGTCAGCCAACCGCCGACTGTTGTTATTGAAACATAGTATACAATAAACATTACAACTGCGAAAATAGGAAGAGCAGCCCAGCGGTTTGTAACAATCTTGTCTATCTTATCTGAAACAGTCATACCTCTGTTTTTCTTTTTAAGGCAGTCCTTAATGATAGTTCCTATGTATATATAACGTTCATTGGTGATAATACTTTCTGAATCATCGTCCATTTCATTTTCAGCTGAAACGATATCATTTTCAATATGAGCCTTATGAGCATCTGAAATTTTAAGCATTTCAAGAACTTTTGAATCACGTTCAAAAATCTTGATAGCGTACCATCTCTGCTGTTCTTCAGGAATATCATGAAGTACTTCTTCTTCGATATGAGCAATTGCGTGTTCAACGCAGCCGCAAAAACTATGCTGAGGAATTGCAGCCTTTTTGCCACTTGCTGCTTCAATAGCCTTGCTTGAAGCTTCATTTATGCCTGTTCCTTTAAGAGCAGATATTTCAACTACCTGACAGCCGAGTTCCTTTGCAAGCTGTGAAATATTTATCTTGTCGCCGTTTTTGTTTACAACGTCCATCATATTTACAGCACAAACAACAGGTATTCCGAGTTCAACAAGCTGAGTTGTAAGATAGAGGTTTCTTTCAAGGTTAGTACCGTCAATGATATTGAGTATTGCATCAGGACGTTCGCTTATAAGATAATTTCTTGCAACTACTTCTTCAAGAGTATAAGGTGAAAGTGAGTAGATACCCGGAAGGTCAACAATAGTTACGTCTTTGTGACCTTTGAGCTTACCCTCCTTTTTTTCAACAGTAACGCCGGGCCAGTTGCCGACAAACTGATTTGAACCTGTCAGGGCATTGAAAAGCGTTGTTTTACCGCAGTTCGGGTTGCCCGCAAGAGCAATTTTAATCTCCATATTCAAAAAATCCTTTCCGTAAAAAGTTTGAGTAGTCTAACTTTGTTAGCTTTCGCTAACCGCACGTCAGAATTAAACTGTTTCAATCATTTCAGCATCAGCTTTTCTGAGAGAAAGCTCATAGCCACGAACAGTTACTTCAACAGGGTCACCGAGAGGTGCAACTTTTCTTATAAAAATCTGAGTACCCTTTGTGATACCCATATCCATAATTCTGCGTTTTACCGCACCTTCGCCGTTAAGCTTCTTTACTGTAACGGTCTGACCGATTTTTGCATCTTTAAGAGTTGCCATTATAAAATCATCTCCCTTTTCATACCATAATTTTGCTTGCCATTTCCTTGGAAACGGCTACTCTTGATTCTTTGACATTTACGATTACATTACCGCTTATTTCGCTTATTACTGTTACTTCTCCGCCGGCAACAAAACCGAGATTTTCAAGAAATTTTCTTGTATCAGGATTTCCGCCTATTTTTTTAATGATATTTGATTCACCAGCGGTTGCTAATGTCAATGGCATCATCATACTCCCCCGATTCATTTTTAAAATCATCAGCCGGTAATTTCACGGAGTCTGACACTGGATTCAAAGCAATGAGGGATACCTGTTTATCTCCGCCCTTCACTGCCTTATCAAAGTTAGCCTTAACTAACACTTGCTTATATTTTTCGGTTAGCTTTCGCTAACCTATTTCATATAATACTCTAAAACATCTTAAATGTCAATAGTTTTTTTAAAAATTATAAGAAAAAGAAGTAATTTTGTAAGAAATGCACATGAAATATTGTTAGTCGTTGCTAACTTTGCTTGATATGCACAATAACAGTATTATTTAATGCCGATTCGATGGATTGTCTATGTAGGGGCGAACTGTGTTCGCCCGTTGGAGTATGCTGTAAATCTTGGCGGGCGAACTACAAAATGAATTTGCATATTATTTAATCTGAATTTCAGATGAATGAATTACAGAAAACAGCAATCGAATATGCGTTATATTAACATTAATAAACAGACTTCAAGCAGAAAAGCAATTGCTGATGATATATACATAAGAGCATTTACCTTTCTGATATCATTATATTCAGCATTTCTTATATTATCACCTATAAAAGGCTTTTCAACAGCCTTTCCGAAATAATCATGAGTTCCGCCGAGCTGTATATTCAAAGCTCCTGCGGCAACAGATTCAGTCTGTGCGGAATTTGGGGAAAGATGATTTTTTCTGTCACGGATAAAAATTCTGAAAGCAGATTTTCCGTCAAGACCTGTTAAAAATGCTGCGGCAATCATAAACAGAGCCGCTATTCTTGACGGAATAAAATTGAATATATCGTCCATATAAGCCGCACATCTGCCGAGATAAATATATTTTTCATTTTTATATCCGAGCATTGAATCCATGGTATTTACTGCCTTATAAAGAAATCCTGCCGGAACTCCGCCGACTGCAAGATAAAAAAGAGGAGCAATAACTCCGTCAGTAGTATTTTCCGCAACAGTTTCAACAACTGCTTTGATAATTTCCTGTTCGTCAAGATTCTGGGTATCACGTCCTACAAGATATGAAAGGAGTTTTCTTGCTTTTTCAATATCATTGTTTTTAAGTGCATAAAATACTTTCATACTTTCAGTATAAAGGCATTTTGCGGCAAGTATCTGATAAATCCAGAATGTCTGTATTATAAATTCAAGTATATAATTTATTTTTCCTGCAATACTTAAAATAAAAAACGGTATTAAAAATGATATGGAAGCAGTCACAATCCATATACAGCAGCCTGCGGCAAGTCTGCCTTTTTTTGAATTGCTGAAAATCCGGCAGAATAATTTTTCTGAAAATGAGATAAGTTTTCCCATATATACAACAGGGTGCGGCAGTGAATAGGGGTCACCGAAAATGCCATCAATAATAAATGCAACTGCAAGACTTAATGCAAAACTCATATTATATCACTCCGGTTATAAAAACTGATATTTTTCAACTGAAATATCGCTGAAATCAGCCGGTTCGCTGTATGCGGCAAGAGCATAATCAAACAGTTCAGCTCCGATTACAGCTCCCGTGCCTTCGCCGAGCCGCATTCCGCAGTTTATAAGCGATATTTTTCCGACTGCATCAAGAACAGATTTTCCTGCCGGTTCAGCGGAACAGTGTGAGGCAAATATATAGTCACTGCATTCAGGGACTGCTTTTATGGCACAATCTGCGGCAACAGCTGAAATAAATCCGTCAATTATAACAGGGATTCTGTATAAAGCTCCGCCTATAAAACAGCCTGCCATTGCACATATATCAAATCCGCCAAGCTTTGACATTACATCAGTTATATTGTTTCTGTCCGGTTTGTTGACTTCAATAGCCTGACGGATAACATCTGTTTTATGGATAAGTGCATTATCCGAAAGACCTGCACCTTTTCCCGTAACTGATTCGGGAGGAACATTTTCAAGAACTGAGATAACCGCACTTGATGTAGTAGTATTTCCTATACCCATTTCGCCTGTCATAATCATATTATAGCCTTGTCCATGAAGGTCATTTACAATTTCAATGCCTGTCATTATGGCTTTTATGCATTGTTTTTCAGACATAGCCCTGCCTGATGCAATATTCTGCGTACCATATGCAATTTTGCGGTCAATAATCCCTTTGCAGTTCATATCCTTTGCAATTCCCACATCAACAGGAAATACATCTGCACCGCATTTTTTTGCAAATGCATTTACAGTGGCTGTACCTTTTGCAAAGCTTTCAGCAACCGAAGCAGTAACTTCACTTCCGCATTGTGAAACTCCCTCTGCGACCACTCCGTTGTCAGAACAGAATATTACAACAGCTTTTTTATCAATAACGGGAATGAGTTTTTTCTGGATTCCTGCGAGTCTTACTATTATTTTTTCAAGTTCTCCAAGACTTCTGAGAGGTTTTGCGATATTATCCCATTTTTCCTGAGCAAGACGGCAGTATTCCATATCAACCGGCTGTATATTGTTTCTTATTTCATCAAAATTCATTAAAAAGCTCCTCAATACTCATAAGATTCATTCTGTCCTCCGGTGATTCTATCAGGATTACCGGTATATCAGCCTTTTCGGCAGCATTTATTTTTTCAAGTACTCCGCCTCTTTTTCCGCTGTCCTTTGATACAAGTATGTCAATATCATATTTTTTTATCAGATTATATGTGTCATCAGACGTAAACGGCGGCATTCCAATTATTATATTATCCATATATCCGCAGCATCTGTTCAATGATTCAGGAGTATTTATTATTCTTACAAATGCACGTTTTCTGAAATCAATGATGTTTTCAGCATAAAACAAAAGAGTATTTACTCCTGTAGTAAAAAGAATCCGTGATTCAGGACAGCTGTTAAGATAATCCGCCGCCCTGAATTTATCCGCAGCAGTAATTATCCTTTTATAGCTATAATTCTGTTTTTCCCTGCCGGCACGAAAATACGGGATATTTTCAGCATCGCATACTTTTCTGACTGTTCGGGTAACCTCCACGGCGAACGGGTGCGACATATCAACAACGCAGTCAAACTTCGGCAGTATCTTTAAAAATCCGTCATAGTCAAGTCTTCCCGTATGTATACGGCAATCAAGACCTTCAAGCATATCCCGCCCGAGTTCCGTAGCGGCAAATGCGGTTATACTGTACTTATTCTGAAAAGCTTCTATAAAAACAGCACTTTCACTTGTTCCGGCAATAACAGCTATATTTTTAAAGTCCGACATTGTAGCCCCTCGGAGTTATCATTCTGTTGTTATTCATATAAGTACCGGAATTTCCTACTATTACGATTGTAAGCATATCAACATATTCATTTTTAAGATTTCCAAGTGTTGTAATCTTATATGATTGTTCATCTCTGCCGGAATTTCTGACTATTCCGACAGGAGTATCACTGCTTCTGTACTTCATAATAATATCAGCGGCATGATTAAGGTAATCAGAACGCTTTATGGATTTAGGATTATATATCCCTATAACAAAATCGCCCTCTGCCGCACATTCAATTCTTTTATAGATAAGCTCAAGCGGAGTCATAAGGTCACTGAGACTCACCGCAGCAAAATCATGCATAAGAGGAGCTCCAAGCACTGCGGCGGCTGATACAAGGGCAGTTATTCCGGGGATTACTTCAATTTCTGTATCTGAATTATAAAGCTGTGCAGTCTGGAGCATAATTCCAGCCATACCGTATACACCGCTGTCACCGCTTGATACAAGAGCGACAGTTTTCCCTGATTCAGCCTCATCAAGAGCCATTTTACAGCGTTCCATTTCCTTCCTCATGGAAGATGAAATATAAATGAGATTAGGGAATACTTTTTTCAGCATATCAATATATGATTTATAGCCTATTACAATATCAGAATTTTTAACAGCTTCAGCCGCCTGATATGTCATAAATTCTTTTTTTCCAGTACCAAAACCAACTACATATATTTTTCCTTTTTTACTGTTCATTTTTTAATTCTCCTGTCTGACTGTGCCATTGAAAATGTTATCCCTGAATATTTTGTCTTGCCGCATATTATTTTTCCATATCCCGAAGCAATATAAGCTGTACTTTCCGCAACTGACGGGACTCCCGTTATTTTTTCCACAAATTCGGATTTTTCAAAGATATCGCCGCATTTCAGTATATCTGACTGTGAGATTATTTCAAGCTCATACCCGTATTTTCTGCAAAGAGAATTTATACAGCTTTCATTTTCTTTAAGGGCAATCGTTGCAATGCTTTTTACAGAAAGAGGACTTATATGATTTGATGAAAGAAAATTCATAAAGCATTGTTCATAATATAAAGGGTCAGTATTTTTTTTACAGCCTGTACCGATATATATTATTCTCGGTCTTAAATAAAGGATATGCGATACCGGATTTTCAACAGTCATTCCTGTATCAAGGATAACGCTTTCATTTCCTCTGTATTTTTCTGAAATGTTTATATTTTTATCAGATATATCAGTATCAAGATTTGTTACAAGGTCAATTTCTCCGCCGTCAACCAGACGTGAACTTATATATTTAAGCTCCTTTAAATTTTCAATTGCAATATCATTTTTAACTGCAAATTCATCAAATGCAATGACTCCTGCCCTGTCAGTAGCAGTAGTTATTACAGGAACAGCATTGATAATGCCTGCAAGCTTTTCTGCAAGCCTGTTAGCTCCTCCGATATGCCCTGAAAGAAGGCTTATAACAAATTCGCCGTTCTGGTCAATTACTATAACTGCGGGGTCATGGGATTTGTCTGAGATATATTCTGCAATCATTCTGACTGCAATTCCTGATGCCATAACAAACACAAGGGCATCATATTCATAAAATGCAGACTTTACATTCTCCTTTAAATTATCCTTTTCAAATATAAATCCGCCGTATGCTGACTGTAATTTTTCAGCAATTATTTTTGCTTTCGCTGTAAGCCAGAAATATGCTGTTTTCATATTATTCTGCACCTTGTCTGAATTCATGGGTAAAATTTCTGTCATAAAGCTTTGAGAGTTCATATTCATCGCCTAAGAAATTCCCTACTATAACAAGAGCAGTTTTTGTTATTCCTGCATTTTTAACTTTTTCAGAAATATTTTCAAGAGTACCTCTTATAATTTTCTGGTCTTTCCATGAAGCCTTGTAAACTACTGCCGCCGGCGTATCAGATGAGTATGAAGTAAGGAGTCTTTTTACAAGCTCATCTGTCATTTTAACAGACAGAAATATCACCATTGTTGAATGATGTGAAGCGAGAGATTCAATGCTTTCAGATTCAGGAACAGGAGTCCTGCCCTCCATTCGTGTAAGTATTACAGTCTGACTTACATCAGGCAGAGTATATTCCTTTTTAAGAGCCGCCGCTGCTGCAAGAAATGAGCTGACTCCGGGAATTACTTCATACTGTATATTATGCTTTTCAAGGATATCAAACTGTTCACGGACAGCACCATATATTGACGGGTCGCCTGTATGGACTCTTACAGCTTTAAGACCATTTTTTTCTGCATTTACAAGCACTTCAGCAACTTCTTCAAGAGTCATTGAAGCACTGTTGTAAATTTTTGCATCAGGCTTTGTATCATTGAATATCTCCTTGTTTACAAGCGAGCCTGCATATACTATAACATCAGCAGCATCAATAACACGCTTGCCTTTTATGGTAAGGAGTTCAGGGTCGCCTGCACCTGCACCAACAAAATAAATCATCTTTTTATCATCTCATTTCTTTAATTTTAACGCAAATCTGATGGTTATTTTCTGAAATTAAGATTCGTTTTGTAGGGGCGAACTGTGTTCGCCCGTTGCAGTTACCAGAATTTCATGCTGATAACCAACGATTTTTCATACAGAAAACACATATCAAATTTATGGTTTAACCATAATCCGGCGGGCGAACAAAGTTCGCCCCTACAAATAACAACCCATCGAATTGGCGTTGATTTACTAAAATTTCACTCCTCTGTATATCTGTTAAGGCATGATATTACTGATACAGGATTTGCAGCATTCATAATTCTGTATCTGCCGAGTTTTCTTGCTGAATTTGCAGATATCTGAACCATACCGAATTCAGCCATATTTCTCATAAGTTCATAGGCTTCCGAAAATGTTTCAAGAGTAACCGCAGTCATAACTATCCGCACTGTCTGTTCAAGGCTGCATATATATTCAAGAATCTGCCTTAATTCTCCGTCCGAACCGCCTATGAAAACGGTATCAGGTACAGGAAGCTGCGGTATTTTTTCAGCGGCATTTCCTTCTGTTATCTTCATATTGTACAGTGAAAACTTTTTCTTGTTTTTTTCAAGGATTTCAACTGCCTGTTTATTTTTTTCAATGGAATAAACTGTTCCATGATTGCAGAATCTTGCACATTCAACGGATATACTGCCTGTTCCTGCACCGATATCCCATACAGTCATATCAGAACGAAGCTTCATTTTCATAAGAATAACTGCTCTTATCTCCTCTTTTGTCATAGGAGATGAATTTCTTATAAAATCGCTGTCATCAAGGAGAAATTTATCATATCTGACTGACGGAGAACTGTTTTTCACTATTGCCACGCATAAAGGCGGATATGATTTTCCTGAAATATCAGACGGTTTTCCTCTGTCGGTTATCTCATCAGGATATGTGAGATTTGCTCCCACGCATATTTCAACATTATCAACATCATTTTCAAGCAGAATATCAGCTATATATGAGGGATTGTTTTCAGCCGAACATAAGAAAAACACACATTCATTTCTTACAGCGGCATCAAGTATCTTTTCAGGACTGATATATCTGCCGTGAACGCTCATTATAACAGCATTTTCCATTGTAATTCCGAATTTTGCACCTGCCGTCTGCAATGAACCTACTGACGGGATTATTTCAAACGGAATATCCGGCTCACAGTTTTTAAAAGTACGGCAGAAGCTGTACATCAAAGGGTCGCCTGAAACTATAACTGTCACAGAACCTTTTTCAAGCAGTTGTTTTATAAGCTTTACAGTATTTTCAATACTTCCGAACGGATAAAATTTTTTTCTGTCAGCAAATTCCGCAAAACGCTTTCCGGCAATGATATAATCAGAATTTTTTATTTTTTCGGCTGTTACAGGAAGCATATATTCAGGATTGCCGCTTCCTCCTCCTGCGATTGTCAGTTTATTCATCTCTGCACCATTCCTCTGCAATTTTTCTGAAATTATCAGTTTCAGCAATGATATTTCCTTTGCGGTCGATAAATGCAACAGCAACACTGGCATTTTTATGAACTCTTTTAAGGCATTTTTCAGCCGCCTTTTCAACGATATTCTTCCACACATATCCAAGATTATATTTTTCAAGGATTTTCATTGAAGCATCAGTAGTAGCACATTCATAAAGTTCATGTATTATCTCACATGAAGCACCTGCAAGAGCCGCATGAGTGCATATTATTTCATTTCTGCCGTCAGCCACATGACTGTGTGTATTCATTATATCGCCTGCAAGCTTTACAAATTTTCCGGTCTGACCGTATATCAGAATATTTTCAGCTCCGAGAGCTTCTGCATTGTCAAGCATAAATCCTATATAGTTGCTGCACTGAACTATACAGCCTCCATATGGAAATTCTCTTTTCAGATATTTTTCGCCCTCATTTCCGGCAGTAAAAGCTATTGATGAGCGTCCCTGATTAATATACATCTGAAGTTCAAGCAGCAGTGAATCTTTTATTGCTTCCTCACTCATAGGGCGGACTATTCCGGTAGTTCCGAGAATTGATATCCCGTTTTCTATTCCAAGCCGTCCATTGAAAGTTTTTTCAGCCAGTTTTCTGCCGTTTTTAACTGACAATGTAACACAGGCACTTTTTTCACCGATAATTTTCCTGAGTTCATGTTCAATCATTTTTCTTGGAACAGGATTTATTGCAGGTTCTCCGACCGGAATTTTAAGGCCTTCCTTTGTAACAATGCCTATTCCCTCACCGCCTCTGAACAGTATATCTCCGCTGAAATCATAAATATCAACATCAGCTTCAACCATACAGCCGTTTGTTATATCAGGGTCATCACCTGAATCTTTTATTACTCCACATCTCATATTGTCAAGCTGCTGTATTTCAAGACAGAGAACTTTTCCGCAAGGCGTATCAATACTTATATATTCAGGGCATTTCCCTGATGTTTTCCACAATGCACAGGCATATGCGGCAGCTGCGGCACATGAACCGGTAGTATATCCCTCTCTCATCTTTTAGCCGCCATATATGATATTGCATTGACAATTGCAGCAGCAATATTGCTTCCGCCTTTTCTGCCTCTTGCGATTATATACGGAACATCACAGGTTCTGAAAAGCTCCTTTGATTCAATGACATTCACAAATCCCACAGGAACGCCGATAACAAGTTCCGGTCTGATTTTTTTCTCCTCAATGAGTTCATAAAGTCTTATAAGAGCTGTAGGAGCATTTCCGATTGCAAATATTTTATTCTGCGGATTAAGAGAGGCTTTTTCCATGCATACGGCAGAACGTGTTATCCCACGTTTCTGAGCCTCCTGTGCAACATCGGGATTATCTATATAGCAGTCAGCTTCCGTGCCGAACTGAGCGAGTACTCTTTTATTTATCCCTGAAAACGCCATTCTTGTATCAGTAATTATCCTGCATCCTGATTTTATGGCTTCAATGCCTTTTTCAACGGCATGAGGACTGAATTCAAGATTATCAGCATAGTCAAAATCCGCTGATGTGTGGATAACACGCTTTATAACAGGTTCTTCAAGCGGATTGAAACGTCTTTCCCCGAGAATTTCGCCTATGATTTCAAATGATTTTCTTTCAATATCCATAGGTTTTATAATTTCAATATTCATAATTTCAAAGCCCCTCATTCAGTATTTTATATATTCTGTCCATATCAAGAGCCTTTCTGAGTTCATCAGCAAGAATATCATATTGTTTTTCCTTGTATTCTTTAAGACTGAAATCAGGTATTTTGCTGTCAATGCCTTTTTTATCAAGAACAGCTGAAATAATTCTGCGGACAAATTCCTCATTGTCAAATATTCCATGAAGATATGAACCGAATACTGTTGAATCAGCATTTCTGAAACCGTCAGTTCTTCCATCATCAAGAACTGTAAACGGAACAGCATTTTCACCGCATTTTTTAGTTGTTCCCATATGAATCTCATATCCTCTGACATGAATTTCTGATATATCTCTGAAAATTCCGTCAACATCAAGAATTTTCCCCTCTGCAAGAGAACGTTTTTTACTGTTTTCAAAGACTGTTTCAGTATCAAGCAGACCTGTTCCACTGAGTGAGCCGCCGTTTTCAGCATTGCATGGGTCAGAAATTTTTCTGCCAAGCATCTGGAATCCACCGCATATCCCGAATATCGGGATTTTCTTACTGTTCTTCTTGAGAATCATAGCTTCCAGACCGCTTTGTCTGAGCCACAAAAGGTCAGCCATAGTATTTTTTGTTCCCGGAATAATTATCAAATCAGGGTCGCCGAGTTCATGAGCCTGTGAAACATATCTTACTGAAACTCCGTCAATTATTCCGAATACATTGAAATCCGTGAAATTTGATATATGCGGAAGTCTTATAACTGCAATATCTGCATTTTTGCCGCTGTTTCTGCTTAAAAGCCTTTCAGAAAGGCTGTCCTCATCATCAATATCAGTTTGAATATATGGAACTGTACCAAGCACCGGTTTTGATGTAAGTTTTTCTATCATATCAAGACCGCTTTTAAGAATACTGATATCTCCACGGAATTTATTTATTATAAGTCCCTTTATCATGGATTTTTCATAATCGTCCATAAGCTCCACCGTTCCGTAAAGAGAGGCAAATACTCCTCCCCTGTCTATATCTCCTACAAGCAGAACCGGAGAATGTGACATTTTAGCCATGCCCATATTTACAATATCAACGGATTTAAGATTTATTTCCGCCGGACTTCCCGCACCTTCAAGAACTATTATATCATAATCTTCTGCAAGAGAATTATAATCATTCATTATATACGGTATAAAATCGGTCTTATGCCTGTAATATTCGGCTGCATTCATATTTGCACGAACCTCTCCGTTTACTATTACCTGAGAACCTTTTTCGCTGACAGGCTTTAAAAGTATCGGATTCATGCGTATATCAGGCATTATTCCGGCTGCCTCTGCCTGCATAGCCTGAGCTCTGCCTATTTCAAGACCATCAGCTGTAACATATGAATTAAGAGCCATATTCTGAGCCTTGAAAGGAGCTGTTTTATAGCCGTCCTGTCTGAATATCCTGCAAAGACCGGCTGTAATAAAGCTCTTTCCGGCTGATGACATAGTTCCTGCAATCATTATTGATTTAGCTTTCATAATATCTCCTTCAATGCTTCAAGCAGTATTTTATTTTCATCATGCTTTTTTACTGCAATCCTGTAATACCCTTCTGAAAGACCTGTATAATCCGAACAATCCCTTATCAGAATTCCCTTTTCAAGCAGTTTTTCATAAATATCAGTATTATTTCTGCTGTGAAAAAATATATAGTCCGCCGATGGTCTGAAAACCTCCAGTCCGATTTTTTTCAGTTCATTGTACATAAATTCACGTTCATCTGCAAGATATGAAATAAATCTGTTTCTGTATTCAGAATCATCAAACATTGCAGCTCCTGCGGCGGCAGCCATTGAATTTACCGGCCACGGCTGACCGGATTTTCTTGTTTTCTCAACAAGTTCCTTATCGGAACTTATCCCATAGCCGAGCCTTAACCCCGGCACTGCATACATTTTTGTCATTGATTTTAAGATAAATATATTGCTGTACTTTCTGATATATCTGAAAACAGAGTATTTCTGCGGATTATCCGTCATATCAATAAAACATTCATCAGCAAATACAAGTATATTGTTTTCATATGCCTTATGAATGATTTCAGAAAGCAGATTTTCATCTGTAAGCTGTCCTGTCGGATTATTGGGAATGCAGAGGATTATCATATCAATATCGCTTTTCAGCATATCAAGGATATCATAATTTATTCTGAAATTATCATGATTTATAAAATAATTTACTATTTCACAGCCTGACTGACTGAGTGCTTCATGATATTCAGCAAATGACGGAACCGGAACAACTGCTTTATGAGGCTTTACTGCGTTTGTAAGCCTGAATATTATATCTGCTCCGCCGTTGCCGAAAACGATATTTTCAGGTTCTGTTCCGTGAAAATCAGCTGCTTTGCGTCTTATATCCATGCATAAAGGGTCTGGATAGCAGTTTATATTGTCAACTGAATTATAAAGTGCTTTTCTGACATTTTCTGAAATTCCGAAAGGATTTATATTTGCTGAAAAATCAATTTTCAGATTTTTTTTATTATAGATATTTCCGCCATGTTCTGCCATTCTGCACTGCTCCTTATATCGGTTATTTTCTGTGATTCATTTATCTGAAATATGCAAATTCGTTTTGTAGGGGCGACCATTGGTCGCCCGTTAGATTCACCGGAATTTCAGGCGGGCGACCAATGGTCGCCCCTACAGAAATAATCTGTCGAATTGGCATTATTTTATAAAAATCCCTATTCCGCAGCATATTCTTATTACATTTTCAGATTTTTCAGCAAGAATACAGTTCACTCTGCCGTTAAGCTCACGTATATACCTTTCAGATGCTTCAATCGGAACAAGTCCGCAGCCCGTTTCACAGGTTATTATTATTTTATCTGATATCCTGTCAAGTATATCAAGCGGATTTTCATTATTTTCTGCACAGAACCGCACATACTTATCAAAATTATAAAAAATTTTTCTTGAAAAATCCCAGCTGTTTTCAAGGCTGAAATCTGATACATCATCTGCTGAAAGACTGTATTTTTCAAGTATATATCTGAGTTTTCCCTGAGCTGTTCCTCCGGCTGCAAGAATCATAAAATTCCTCCTGTCATAAGTACAAGCGTTTCACTTAATGTAAGAAAATATCCTGCTGTATCTCCTGTAATGCCGCCAAATTCCCTGTATGACATACGGCGGTAAAAAATAAATACTGCAATATCCACAATAACAGCTGCAAGTCCTGAAAATCCGCATATTATTATCATTGCTGCTGATACTGCCGCTGCTTCTGCAATAAGAATATATCTGACATATCCGGCTGAACTCTCGCTGAAAAGCTTTGCAAGAGTACTTGATGAAGCACATCTGAATGCTGTTACAGATATTCCGCTCAATGCCCTTGAAAGCATGAAATTCAAAGCTGTAAGCCTTATTATTTCAGGCTTTTCATATATGCTGACATATGATGCATATGAAACAAGTACTGCCATGATAAGACTAAGCACCGCAAATGAACCGCAGTGAGGGTCTTTTAAAATTTTAAGCTTTTCCTCCTGTGAACGCCTTGAAAGCAATGCATCACTTGTGTCACAGAAACCATCAATGTGTATTCCTCCGGTTATTATTACATTTGCAAGAACTGCAAATGCTCCGAAAAGCATTGTATTTATATTTATAAGGATACATATTTTCCATAATACAATCAAAGCTGCTCCGCAGAATGCTCCCACAATAGGAAAAAAACACATTGCATTCCTCATATTCCTGTCATTCCATTCAGCATACGGCACAGGAACTGAACTGTACATTGAAACTGCTATAAATAACGAATCAATCAGCGATTTCATTATAAAGCTCCCTGCCTTTCATAATAACCGGTATTCCGCAGAATACTTCCATTGCAATATCTGATTTTTCAGCCAGTGCTGAATTTATTCTGCCCATATTCTTTATATATTCATTCATTTCAGGACTGTATATATTTCCGTCAGAAAAGACTTCATCTGAAACAATAATCAGATTTTCAACGCTTTTATAAAGTTCTGATATTCCGCTGATAATCTTTTCAGCCGGATTTTCACTCATGATATCAAACTGTTCATTTGCAAGCAGATTTCCTATACATTCAACAAGTGCAGTACTTTTTTTATCAGTTATGAAACTTCTGCATTTTTCAATGTTATCAGGCATTTCAATGGTTATAAATCCTTTGTTTCTTCTCTGAAATCTATGTTTTTCAATACGTTTTCTGCACTCATCGTCCCATACTTTCATAGTTGCGATATAATAAAGCTTTCCTGACTTGCAGAATTTTTCTGCTGTACGGGATTTTCCGCTTGCTGAACCTCCGGTTATAAATATCATCATAAACAAAGCTTCTCCCTTGAATAATTTCTGCATTTTTCAGCAAATGCTTCTGCAAAACTGATATTTGAATAAAAATACATATGAGGATATCCTGCAATGATATTGTCTGAAACATTTATGCCTGACCACTGTTTTCCGTTGGGACGGCGTATAATAAAACCATCTCCGTTTGCTGTGCTGTCTGAATAGTGAAACTCATGCCCTTTTATAACGCTTCCCTTTTCAGCTATAAAACTGTTTCTGTCTGCTGTTATATCAACATATCCGAATCTGCAAAGTTTATCCGTCATAAAGGCTTTTCCGCTTATTATTCCGGCAGTTTTAAAGCTTCTGCCGCTTTTGTCGGTTATCTCATCAAGCAGATACATAAATCCTCCGCATTCTGCAAGCACCGGCATATCTTTTCCGATATGATACTCAAGCGAATCAATCATATCCCTGTTTGATGACAATTTTTCAGCATAAATTTCCGGATATCCTCCGCCTAAATATATTCCGTCTGCGTTGCATGGCAGTTCTTTATCATCAAGCGGTGAAAAATATTCAATATCTGCTCCGAGCTTTTCAAAAAGTTCAAGATTTTCACTATAATAAAAACAGAATGCCTTATCTTTTGCAACTGCAAGAGTAAATTTCTTTCCGCATGGAATATCAGGCATATTATATGATAATTCCGCTATATTTTCTGCTGTACGGATAATTTTCTCAATATCAAGAGTCTTAGCGGCTGTTTCTGCAAGAATATTGATTTTTTTATCAAAATCACTGATTTCTGATGCTGTCATGAGTCCGAGATGACGGCTTTCAAGCTCAATATCCTTTATATACGGAATATATCCGAATACTTCAACGCCTGTTTCCTTTTCAGTTATATTCTTGTAAAAGCTGTACATTCCGGGCTTTATGCCGTTGAAAATAACTCCTGCTATATGGTTTTCTTCAAGTGATAAATATCCCCTGACAAGAGCAGCAACTGAACGAGCCATGCCTTCGGGATTTACAACAAGTATTACAGGAGTCTGTGTGGCTTCTGATATTTCATATGAGCTTGCCTGAGATGTATTCCCTATGCCGTCATAAAAGCCCATTACGCCCTCAATAACTGCGATATCAGCATTTTTTGCAGAACTGCACATCAGTGAAACAAGCTCCTGTTTATTGCAGAAATACAAATCAAGATTTGCAGCAGAATTTTTCGTTATACGGCTGTGATACATTGCATCGATATAGTCAGGGCCGCATTTATAAGGCTTTACATCAAGATTTCTTCTGACAAGCACACTGCATAACGCCATTACAACGGCAGTTTTTCCACAGCCGCTTCCTGTTCCGCATATCATTATTCTTGGCAGCTTTTTTCTTTCAGACATAAGATATCATCTCTCTTTCATCTGAAATATTATACAATATTATTTATCAGTTGTCCACCCCTGCACAATATAACGCAAATCCGGCAATGCAAAAGAACGAACCTTTTTTATTCGGTTCGTTCTTGTTTTTTCAGCTTATTTTTATAAGTGTTATATTTGAAAATGTTGCATTATAATAATTGTCTTTTCCGAGTTCAAATACTATTTCACAGTTTTCTGCTGAACTGTCAACAGTAAATTCCTTTGAATAATGTGCTGTTGATGTATCAGAATTTACTGTATCGCTGAGATAACAGCTTTCGCTTCCATGCTGTTTTACATATAAAGGAATTTCCTTTGTCAACCCTGTTGTATAATCAAATTCAAGCCTGTATTTTCCTGATATAAGATTCATTTCTCCGACATATGCCTGAATATCAGATGTTTTTTCTCCGCCCATGACCATGTTTACCCAGAATGATTTGTCATAGCCTACATAAAAGGCTGCATTTGCTCCTGAATCCGAATTTATTGCAACATCATACTTGCCGTTTTCGGCAAAATCAAGTCCCACCTTATCAGATTCCATTCCAAGAGCCTCGCATATCTTGTCAGCAAGAACATATGCACTCTGCTGCTGTGTAATTTCAGAAGGGTGCCAGTCTGCTCCGTATCCGTTGGCAGTTTTCTGAACAGCTGAAAGATAACACATAATTCTGTCATCATTTTCTGACCTGAAATTTTCAACAGCTTTTTCAATCAGAGGATATATGTCTTCTCCGCCCATCGTTCCCATAGTGCATATTATATATGCATCAGGATTTTTACTGCGTACCATTTCAAGAAAATCCGTATATCCATTTACAAAATCATCTGAGAGATTTTCCAAATCATTTTTAAGATATGAATAATCATTAGTCCCGAGATTTATAACCACCACATCATTCTTATGTTTTTCAAAATCCCATTTCTGCATATAGTCAGGAAGTTTTCCTACAAATTCATAACAGTCAGGAACAAGACTTTCAGTATTTCTCTCTGATGAGGTATAGCCTGAGATGACTCCATGACCGCTATAGCTTACGGCACTGTAATCTGCATCAAGTTTTTCTGCTGTGAGATATGCATATGATTTCATGAAATTTTCAGTTGAAGTACTGTATGGGTCATTCTGGGATTTAGCTTCAACTCCGTATGCACAGGTTATTGAATCGCCTATAAATTCAATTTTCAGATTCTTTTCAGCTGCCGGAACAACAGGATTTGCTGAAGATGATGAAACTGAAATATTCTTTATTCCCACCGCACCGTTATTTGCTTCAGAAAGATGAATTATTTTAACATCTGCTTTTCTCGGTGTATCGCCGTCAAAAAGCTTTATTGTCTTTTCATATGTACTGAGAAGTGAATCCTCAACAAGTTCACCATCTACATATACAGCATATCTTGGTCTGTATTTTTCCTCTGAATCAACCATTGAATCTCCTGCAATTGTAATTTCAGCAGAAACTCCTGATATCGTAAATTCAGCCGCTGAACCGCTCTGCACAAGCCATGCTGTATTATTTTTATCAGTAAAATATCTTCCCATGAATTTTACATATTTCTCAGAAGCTGAATATTTGGAAGTAACTGTTTCACCTCCTGAGTTATCATCATTAATAATATAATTCTTCATTTTCACCAAATCAAATATATCTATATCACCATTATTATCAAAATCATATGATAAATCAATACTGTTTTCTCCTGCAATGACTTTTTTAAGTCCTGCAATATCCGTATCAGAAACAGCATTTCCAGTAATCAGACAAGATGATGCAGCTGTTATAACAGAAACTATGACTGCCGCATATTTCTTTAAATTCATTTATTCAAGCCTCCTCAGGTTTTTATTTTAACGCTAATTCGACACAAAATTTTATGATTAAAAACAATAAATTTTTCGTTTATTCTGTAGGGGCGACCATTGGTCGCCCGCCGGATTATGGTTAAACAATTGTTCGATATTTGTTTTCTGTACGGAAAATCATTGGTTATCAGCATGAAATTCTGGTAACTGCAACGGGCGACCAATGGTCGCCCCTACAAAACGAATCTGCATTTCAAATAAACGAATTATAAAAAATAACCATCGAATTTGCGTTATTTTAATATTATTATATATTTCAGTTAATGTCAATATATTTTAAAAACATAAGTTAAATAATTTAAGTTTATTTTTACAACCAAAACTTTATACTATATATATCATGCATAACAGCAATGCTTAAAAAATATAATAAACACTTGATTTTACGGGCTTTCAGGGGTGGACATCATTCTTTTTATATGATATAATTTTTTACGCAGTGTCTGGTAAAACGATATGAAATAAAATTTTTCTGCCGGATTCTGATTATTAGGTTAGCTTCAACTAACTAAAATGGAAGGAACAGCTTTTTATTATGAACAATGAATCTTTTAAAAGCATTTTTGCAAAAGCGATAATGTCAGGAATTATGATTGGAACAGGCTGTACGGTATACCTGCTTTCAGAAAACAAATACATAGGAGGATTTCTTTTCAGTTTCGGTCTTTTTACGATAATCCAGTACGGATTTGCTCTCTATACCGGAAAAGTCGGATATATCCCTGAAAAAAAACCTGTCTATATAAGAGAAGTGCTTATAACGCTTCTCGGGAATGTAACAGGTACGGGAATTATGTCACTTATGATAAAAGCAACACGTATGGGAGAAAAGGTTCATCAGAATGCTTTGCCTGTCGCAGAAGCAAAAGTCGGCGACAGCCTTCCGAGTCAGATAATACTCAGCTTTTTCTGCGGAATGCTTATGTATCTTGCAGTTGAAAATGCAAAGATGTGCAGAAAAAACAAAACTGATGCTTCAATGGTTTTCGGAACAGCAATGCCTATTATGGTATTCATTTTCTGCGGATTCAATCATTCAGTAGCCGATTCATTCTATCTTTTTTCAGCATCGGTTTCAGTAAAGGGAATTATATATATTATAACCGCAGTTATCGGAAATGCTCTTGGCGGAATGCTCATACCGCTTATGAAAAAACTTTTTGATAAACCTCAGGCAGCATAATATTACGCTAATTCGACAACAAAATTCTATAAGGAATTTTTCATTTATTCTGTAGGGGCGACCATTGGTCGCCCGTCAGGTTTACCGAATTTTCTGGCGGGCGAACTTAAGGAAGCCCCTACAGAAATAATTCATCGAACTGACGTTAAGTACGAAAACAAAGCCGCAGGAAAAAAACCTGCGGCTGTTGTTTTATTCAACGTTTTTAAGTGCCATATCCATAGGTATTTTCTTTACCTTCTGCATAAGTATGAACGCTATTACTGCATATGATACTATTCCCATGACAATTGTCTTTATATATACCACTGTCGGAACATAGTATGGAAGCCAGCCCGAATAGCTTGAAAATGCTACTTTAAGAATGTACTTCATAAGCACATCTATTATCGGTATTGTTATAAGTACTGAAAGAACTACAACTATTGACGTTGACATTATATAGAGGTTGTTTATCTCCTTTGATGTATATCCGAGAATTTTAGTCATTGAGATTGACTGTGAATTTTTCTCAATGATTATCTTTGAAAGCAGATAGATTATAAGCATAAACATAACTATGCCGAATACAAGATATATTGACATCATATTGCCCATTGAAACTTTAAGCTGACGTGATACCTTTGTCATATCATCAACGGTTATTGAAGCTGCTATATACATATCATCAATATCATCTATTTCATTTTCAGAAAAATATCCGTTGAAATAATCCTCATCATTGTCAAACACATCATTGAATTTATCCATACTCATAAATAATGAAACTGCTGCCGGATAATCATAGATATCTTCAACCTTGAATTTATATTCCTTATCGCCGTATTCTTCTTTGAGAGTTATTGTATCTCCGGCTGAAATATCAAATTTTTCAGCATAGGCAGATGATATATAGACTTTTCCGCCGCTTAAATCAGCTTTTATGTATTTGCTGTTATCTTTTACACCGTATATTGTTACTTCTTCGCTTTTAAGTCTGCCCTCTATTGTTTTAAGGCTTCCTGCACAGAATTTTTCAGCATCTTTTGTATCTGTTTCCTGCGGAGCTTTAAGTATATACTGATAGCTGCATATCATATTGTCAGCTATTACACTCTGATAGTTGTCAAGGAGAGGTTCAAGTGCCATTCCAAAGAAAAGTATAACATTTGCAAAGAATATTCCGATAAATATTGTTACATAGTTAGGAATGTTCTGGAATATTATTCTTAATCTGAAACGCTTCATAATGCCGATTTTGGTATTGAGTCTGAATGCTTTCTTTTTCTGTTTTCTGCTGAGGTCATGACGCAGGAATTTAAGAGGCGAAAGATTCATCTTTGATGTAAGCACAAAGAAGTTTATAAGCAGCATTATTATAACAGGGATAACTGTTGTTTTTACAAATGCATCTGCATTCCATATGGTAACATATGTAGGAAGGCTGTAGCTTCCATAATACGCTGCTACTGCAAAATCCTTGAGAAATGTATATCCGAGAATATTTCCGGCAATTGCCGCTATAAGAGTTATGATAACCGGCATTGTCATGTAATGGCGGACAAGCTCTCCCTTTGAATATCCTGATGCTCTGAGAGTTCCTATTACTGAGGATTCCTTTGAAATGGTATTGTTTGAGGTTATCGCAAATATAAAGGCTATTATTATGACTACTATATAAAGAAATACTGTAATCATTGAGTTATCGCCCTTTATATCATCACCTGTAAAATGAATTGCCTGATTTGAATACTGAGGTATATAATTTGTAACAATTGCATTTTCAGAAATGACTTTGAGGAAATCTTCTGACATCTCCTTGGCTTCCTTGTCATTTTCAGGAGCATTGTCATATTTCCATGAATAGCTGTAATGAATATGATTAGTTCCAAACTCATCAAAGCATTTATCAGTAACTATTGCCACTCCGAACTGAACTGAATCAAACATCATATCTGCCGGACTTGAATACAATGCACTGTAATCTGAAAGTGCAACAAGACCTGTTATTTTAAGCTTCTTTTTTCCTGCGGTAATGGTATCACCGACAGAAAGCTCATTGTTTACAGCATACATTCTGTCGATTGCTGTTTCATCATCAGCCTCAGGAAGTTCGCCCTCCATAACGCATACCTTGTCTATATCCTTACGGTTTTTGAATATACGCAAAGTACTGTCAACTTCCTTTGTTTCCTCCTCGATATAGTAATTTTCATATATCTTTACATCTTCTTTTTCAAGGGTATCTATTACATCATCAGAGGCTTCTTCATAGAGTTCAAAATTTCCGTCTTCAATATTATATTTTTCAAAGCTTTCATCGTATGCCTTTGACATACTTCCGCTTGCTACAAGAAATCCTGAAACAATTCCTATCATTCCGGCAATGAATATAAACAGTACGATATATTTTCCGGCTTCGCTTTTAAGCTCTCTCGGCAGTCGCTTGACAAGAGGATTTTTCATATATTCATGCCTCCTTACCAGTCAAGGTCAACGGCAGCAATCCTGCTTTCATTGACATAATTCTTGCGTATCACCCCATCACGGAGCTTTATTACTCTGTCTGCCATATTCTTTATTGCATCATTATGAGTAACCATTACAACGGTATTGCCGTATTTTTTATTTACATCTTCAATAAGCTTGAGTATTTCCTTTGAGGTATTGTAATCCAATGCACCTGTAGGCTCGTCACAGAGCAGTATATCAGGATTTTTGACTATCGCACGTCCTATCGCAGTTCTCTGCTGCTGACCGCCTGAAAGCTGATTCGGGAGCTTATGGCGATGTTCATAGAGTCCGAGAGTATGCAGTATTTCATCAACATCAAGCGGATTGTCACTCAGATACGCCCCTACTTCAACATTTTCCTTGATATTAAGATTCGGGATAAGATTATACATCTGGAATATATATCCGAGGTGCTTTCTGCGGTAAACAGTAAGCTTTCTTTCATTCATATCAGCAGTTTTTTCAGAATTGATTGAAATATATCCGCTGTCTGCACTGTCAATTCCGCCGATAATATTCAGCAGTGTTGATTTTCCGCTTCCTGAAGGGCCGAGAAGTACACATATTTCTCCTTTTTCTATGCCTGCATTGATTCCCTTGAGGACTTCAACACGGCTTTCGCCTTCACCGAAATGTTTTCTGATATCGCTTATTTCAAGAAACATAATAACTCCTTTCATATTTGGGTTAGCTGTCGCTAACTGATATCTTTAAAATTCAGCAGACATTTTACAATATCTGCTGTAGCTTTATCTTACTTTTATAGTATATCACTTTATTTTTTTCATGTCAATATTAAAGCGTTCAATTCGGAATTATGCATTTTTTTATTCCATATTTCAGAAATAAAACAGACAAATTAAACATAACTGTATCATATTTTTTTAAGTTCGCATACAACAAGATGGAACGGGTCAAGAAATCTTCTTGTAAAACCGCTGTTTCCTACGCCTCTGCTTACTATCATTTCAGAGCCGTTATAGCTGTATTCACCTGAAGTATATTCCGGAAAAAATCCCTGTCCAGGTGCGAAAAGTCCCTTTATAAATGGGAGTCTTATAAGTCCCCCGTGAGCATGACCTGTAAAAATCAGGTCTGCCTTGCAGCCTTTTTCCTCTGATATATCCGAGATAAATTCAAAATCTTCAGGATAATGATGAAGCCATACTGAAAATTCATTATTTTCAGGATAATCCTCCATCATTTCATAATCAAAATTCTGATTTACTGTACCGGTAATCAGAATTTTTTCATTATTTTTTGTAATATACTGAAACTGATTTTCAAGCACGGTTATATTATTTTCGGAAGCACATTTTCTCATATCATCAAGCGACTGCCTTTCAATATCATAATCATGATTTCCCCATACAAGATAACATTTTGCTATTTCTGAAATCTTTTCAAGAAAATTTTCAGCTTTTTCAATATCTGTACATATTGAATCAGCAATATCTCCTGTAAGGAATATATAATCAGGATTCTGTGCGGATATCTCGTCAAGAAGTCTTTTGTCATAGCTTCCTCCATGGTTATGATAATCAGATATCTGTACTATTTTAGTTCCGTCAAAGCTTTCCGGCAATCTGCTGCTTTCAAAAACAAAATTTTCAGTCTGTATATATGTATTTGAACGGATAAATTCAGCGGCAACAAGCAGAATTATTATCAGCAGAACTATAAATCTATTCTTGTTTTTTATATCAAATTTTTTCATTGTAAGGACAATCCTACCTCTTTTTATTATTTTAAACACTGATAATTATATCATAAAACAGTTTAAATAACAACTGCAAATAATGTAAACTCTGCGTTACATTTTTAGTACAGATATATTGGTTGAAACTCTGACTTTTGCAATGTATAATTAATATAACGTCAATTCGATGGATTGTTTTTGTAGGGGCGACCATTGGTCGCCCGCCTCAATTTACCAGAATTTCGGACGGGCGAACACAGTTCGCCCCTACATAATAAACGAAAATTTCCTTGTTTTTAATTATAAAATTTTGTTGTCGAATGGGCGTTAATATAAACCGGTTTTATATATGGAGGCTTAAATAATATGATAAATGAAAACCTTAAAGAATTAAGAAAATTATGTAAATTTACTCAGGAGGAAGTTTCTGAAAAGCTCAACGTTTCAAGACAAACCATTTCAAAATGGGAAAGCGGTGAAACTATTCCTGATATATATAACTGCATACAGCTCGCAAAGCTTTATGACATAAAGCTTGATGACCTTGTGAATGCAGATGAACCCTCAAAAATATGTCCTCAGAAAAAACATATTTTTGGTATAGTCAGACTGGACGAAAATAATAAAATCATTATCCCCAAAAAAGCAAGAAAAATTTTTAATCTTGAAAAAGGAGATGCTCTTATTATGCTCGGTGATGAAGAACAGGGAATTGCTCTTGTAAAAGGTGATGATATATTTAAATTCGCTCAGGAAATAATCAATGCAAAAACTATTGAAAATGATGAACAGTAAAAGGAGTATATATTATGAATGCTGTTGAAACCATTGACCTTTGCAAAAATTTCAAAAATAAAAATGCTGTTAAAAATCTTAGTCTTACCATAAAAGACGGTGAACTTTTTGCACTTCTCGGAGTAAACGGTGCAGGAAAAACTACTACTATAAGAATGCTTTCATGCCTTTGCACTCCATCATCAGGAAAAGCTTTTATCTATGGAAATGATATCAGCAAAAACAAAACCGCTGCAAAAAAATTACTTAATATATCTCCTCAGGAAACTGCTGTTGCAAAAAATCTTACAGTCAGGGAGAATCTTATGTTTATAGCCGGAATATACGGCTCTGACAAAAAATCTGCTGCTGAAAAAACTGACAGGATAATTGACAGCCTTTCAATGCAGGAAATTGCCTCCGATAAAGCCGGCATTCTTTCAGGAGGCTGGCAGAGAAGATTAAGCATTGCAATGGCTCTTATAACTGAACCGTCTGTTCTTTTCCTTGATGAACCTACTCTCGGACTCGATGTCCTTGCAAGACGTGAACTCTGGAACATAATATCAGGTCTTAAAGGAAAAACTACAATTATCCTTACAACCCATTACCTTGAAGAAGCTGAAGCCCTTTCAGACAGAATTGCTGTCATGACTGACGGCGAACTCAGAATATGCGGCACGGCTGACGAAATAAAATCCCGTATGTCATGCGATACCTTTGAAGATGCCTTTATAAAAATTGCAGAAAGGAAATTTTAAAAAAATTATGAGAACTCTTATATTTTCAAAAAGAAATCTTACTGAACTGCTCCGTGACCCTTTAAGCTATATATTCTGTCTTGGTTTTCCGGTAATAATGCTTATAATTATGACTGTTGTAAATGAAAGCATTCCTCCTCAGGCAAATATGACTATATTTAATATAGACAGCCTTTCATCAGGTATTGCAGTATTCGGATTTACATTTGTAATGCTTTTTACTGCTCTTCATATTTCAAAAGACAGAGGAAGTGCTTTTCTTGCACGATTATATGCCTCTCCCCTTGAATCATATGAATTTATTGCCGGATATACGCTGCCTGTAATGATTATCGCATTTTTTCAGTGCATAATAACATACGCTGCTTCATTCATTATAAGCATTATAACAGGCAATCCTCTCAGCATTTCACATATAATAGTTTCTGTACTGATACTTATGCCGTCCGCATTTATGTTTACAGGCTTCGGGCTGCTTTTCGGAAGTCTTTTCAATGACAAGGCTGCTCCGGGATTATGTTCAATAATCATAACTCTTTCATGTATGCTCGGCGGCGTATGGATGGATGTTGACAATCTTAAAGGCGGATTTAAAAATCTCTGTATTTTCCTGCCGTTCTATCACTCTGTAAAAACAGGAAGAATGGCTGTCTCGGGAAATTATCAGGATTTCCCAAAATCAATGCTCATAGTATGCGTCTATGCTGCTGCAATATATATTCTTGCTGTAGCTGCATTCAATTCAAAAAAATTAAAAGATTTTTCTTGACAAAATGTACATAAAAGTGTATTATATATATTATAAATTAAAGCAGTCAGTATTATATATGTTGGCTGCTTTAGTATTATCATTAAATTCTGACAGGCTTTTTTGCAAATAAGTTAGTTATATCTAACTTTTAAAATCATTACTCAGGAAAGAGGTTTTTTATTATGAAAAATGTTTTTAAAAATGAAAAAGTCCGCTTCTTTGCAATAGGAGCTCTTGCTGCAACTGCCGGAGTTAAATTCCTTAAAAGTGAAACTTTCAGAAAAGGCTGCGTTAAAACTGTTGCCGGCGGCATGAAAATAAGAGAAGATGCTGCTTCATCTCTCGCTAAAATCAAGGAAGATGCTCAGGATGTCTGTTATGAGGCAAAAATGACTGAAACAGAGGACTGATTCTAAATGCGTTATAAAATCGTATATGATAATTACAACAGAATCCGTGTTCGCTGCGGAGATTATGTTATAAGCCGTGGTCAGGCTCTCAGTATAGAAAATGACCTTAAAAATTCAGGCTATGCACTAAATGCTGAAGTAAACCATAAAAGCGGCAGTATTCTTGTAAATTATCAGGACGGAAAACGCTCTGAAATTCTCAGATATATTGAAAGTCTTGACCGCAGCAATATTCCTGAATCTGAAATACCTGCTGCTGAAAAAGCTGACAAACAGTTCTGCTCCGATTTGGGAAAAATGATTTCTTTAAGAGTTATTTCAAAATTCCTGCCTGCACCTGTCAGAAATATTATAACTATCGCAAAAGCCGCAGGATATATTCTTAAAGGTCTGGACAGCCTGCTTCAGTGCAGAATGGATGTTGCAGTGCTTGATGCCGCTTCAATAAGTGCATCTCTGCTCCAGAGTAATTTCAAGACCGCTTCATCTGTAATGTTCCTGCTTAAACTTTCAGATTTGCTTGAAAATTATACAAAACAGCGTACAAGACTCGCTCTTTCTGAACAGCTTTCACTCAATATATGCAATGTATGGCTTCAGACTGAAACTGAACCTGTTCTTGTTCCTTTCGATTCAATAGAGGTCGGCGACAAGGTTGTTGTATATGCAGGAAATCAGATACCATTTGACGGAACTGTCTGCGGAGGCGAAGCAATGGTAAATCAGGCTACTATGACCGGCGAATCAGAACCGGTAGTCAAACAGTCAGGCGACAGCGTATTCGCTGGAACTGCTCTTGAAGCCGGAAAACTTGTCATAGAAGTAAAAAGCCTTGCCGGAGATTCAAGACTCCAGAAAATTATCAGCCTGATAGATGAATCCGAAAACTTAAAGGCAAGTATCCAAAGCAATGCTGAACATCTTGCCGATTCAATCGTTCCATACAGTTTCCTCGGATTTGCTGCCGTTCTCCTCGCAACAGGCAATGTTACAAAGGCTGTATCTGTACTTATGGTTGATTTCTCATGTGCTATAAAGCTTTCAACTCCTATATCAGTTATTTCCGCAATGCGTGAAGCTGCTGAATACGGAATGACCGTCAAGGGCGGCAAGTATCTTGAAGCCTTTGCTGCTGCTGATACAATAGTATTTGACAAGACAGGCACTCTTACAAATGCTGAACCCAAAGTAATCAATGTTGTAACATTCAACGGCTTTGAACGTGATGAAGTACTCAAAATATCCGCCTGCCTTGAGGAACATTTCCCGCACAGCGTAGCTACTGCTGTTGTAAATAAGGCTAAGGAGGAAAATCTCCTCCATGATGAAGAACATACAGAGGTTGAATACCTTGTTGCCCATGGAATAGTAACTTCATACAATGACAGCCGTGCAATTATCGGTTCTGCACATTTTGTATTTGAAGATGAAAATGTACCTGTTTCAGATGAACAGAAGGCTGATATTGAAAAGCTCAGCAAGGGAAATTCATCAATATTCCTCGCTATAGGCGGCAAACTTGCCGGAATGCTTGTAATTGATGACCCTGTCAGAGATGATGCTGCCGATGTTATCACAGAACTCCGCAGACTCGGCATAAAACGTATATGTATGCTTACAGGAGATGCGGAAGCTGCTGCAAAACGTGTTTCTGAACAGCTTAACCTTGATATGTATGTTTCACAGGTTCTTCCGGAACATAAAAGCGAATATGTAAAGGCTTTGCAGAAAAATAATCATAAGATAATAATGGTTGGTGACGGTGTAAATGATACTCCTGCTCTGGCGGCAGCCGATGTTTCAGTTGCTATGAGTGACGGCTCGGATATCGCAAGAGAAGTAGCTGATGTCACACTCCATAATGACAATATTTATGATATTGCTGTTCTGCGTAAAATCAGTGAGCTGCTTATGCAGAGAATCCATTCAAATTATAATTTCATTATCGGATTCAATGCCGGTCTTATAGCACTCGGAGTTGCAGGTATTATTCCTCCAACTGTTTCAGCAGTGCTTCATAATGCATCAACTATGCTTATCTCAGCAAAAAGTATGACAAGACTGATTTACAAACCTGAAAACAAATAAAATTCAAAAGGACTGTATTTTTTCATACAGTCCTTTAAATTTTTCGCTTATTCTGTAGG
>ERZ808240.1053-NODE-1053-length-35012-cov-26.899133_pt1 | contig 35012 bp, 18 predicted proteins | sample MGYA00521084_ERZ808240 | MGnify/ENA primary metagenome ERZ808240 (study PRJEB31516, sample SAMN03275571) | gut metagenome | biome: mammalia-associated habitat; material: feces | host: Papio cynocephalus | place: Kenya | collected 2012-08-06 ... | reverse complement strand
GCCTCTGGACTCCGCCAGCTTTTTGAAAAAAGCTGGGCAAAAACTTTTAATCCCGATTTTGCTTGAATGTAACATTTTTCAAATGGGCGGATATTTTTGTAGGGGCGAACTGTGTTCGCCTGTTATGGTTCACCGGAATTTCGGGCGGGCGACCAATGGTCGCCCCTACAGAATATAAGAAAAATTCATTGTTTTCAATCATAAAATTCTGTTATCAAATTTTTGTTAAAGAAATTTATTCAGGTCATTGAGCATACCACTTGATTTAAGAGTTTCCCAGACTGAAAAAAGCTTCATGAATTTAACCGCCTTGTCAGCCCGTTCCTGTTTTTCAGCACTAAGATGCGGCTTTAAAGCCATAATAAGTTCTGCGTCCTTATCAGATTTTGCAGCCGACATAATTTCCTGAATTTTAAATATCATGCCAAAATCAAATCCGATATCATTGTTATTGTTATTATTGTTATTGCTGTTATTATTGTTTCTGCTGTCAGGAGAAGGCTGTTCCGGCGGAGCTGATGAAGCGGAGAGCATATCAGCAAGTTCCTTTATCTGCTGCATACTCTCCTCATCAGACAGCATTTCCTGAATCCTTCCCATTACATCATCCATAAGAATCTACCTTTTTTCATTTGCCGCCGGTCAGTTTTTTATAAAGCTCCTGAGCCTGAGGCGTAGTCATCATTTTTTCGATAAGTTTCGGATTATTCATAACCTGACGGAATTTCCCCGCCTCCTCATTGTTCATATTATTAAGAGCCGCATCAAACTGACCTTTTTCAAGCTGAGATTTAAGAACATCAGACGGAACATTAAGTTTTCTGCTTACAACACTCAGCAAAGCATCAAGATTGCGTGGGTTTATATTCTGATTCAAAGCGTTCTCCCCTTTCATATCAGATTTTTTTATCAGGCAATAAAGCCTCATATTGATTTTTATATTGTATTTGATTAAAGTTTATGATATAATTGATTAAAATAGACTTTTTTAAGGAGGTTTTTTATGAGAATTATTGTAATGTCTGATTCCCACGGAAATTATTATCCTGTCAAAGAAATCATGCAGCGTAATCTTGCCGCTGATATGTTCATACATCTCGGTGACGGCGAAAGAGAATTTGACGAAGCGGCAAAAGAATTATCCCTCTGCAATACATATCATGTCAAAGGCAACTGCGATTTCGGAAGCATGAGTCCTGATATGCTCTGTATAAATCTTGAATACGGTCACAGACTTATTGCCGCCCATGGTCATAATCAGTATGTTAATTTCACACTTGACAATCTCAAAAAAGCTGCGGCAGAAAATAATGCAGATATTATATTATATGGTCATACTCATGAAAGATTCTGCAAATATGAAGACGGACTCTATATTATGAATCCGGGAAGTGCTTCATGTCCAAGAGATGGTCTTGATGCATCATACGGCTATATTGATGTAACTGAAAAGGGCATACTTGCAAATGTATTGTCAATAAGACGCTGAAATACTTCCCTTCTTACAATATATGTTCCGGTACTGAAAATGTGAATAAAAAAGGAGGATTATAATTCCAATGAAGAAAACCAAAAAAAGCGAAAAAATCTCACCTCTTGCATCAAAACAAAAAGAAAAATATATTTCAGCATTTGTAATAGCATTTATTGCATTTGCAGTAGTTCTTCTGCCTCTTACAATATATACAGGCGGATATTTCATATATTACGGCGATTTCAATTCACAGCAGATGCCTTTTTACTATCATGCACATGAAATGGTGAAAAACGGCGATTTTTTCTGGGACTGGGGAACTGATTTGGGTTCAAATTTCATAGGCTCATATTCATTCTATCTGTTTTTCAGTCCGTTTTTCTGGCTGACATTCTTTCTCAAACAGGAATATCTGATGTATGCAATGTCAGTACTTTTATGCCTTAAATATGCTGTTGCCTCGCTCACGGCATATATCTATATACGGAAATTCGTGAAAAACACCGACTGTGCATTAATCGGAGCATTACTCTATGCATTTTCAGGATTCCAGTCATATAATGTATTCTTCAATCATTTTCATGATGTAACAGCATTTTTCCCGTTGCTTCTCTGTGCATTTGAGGACAGAATAAATAAAAACAGACGTGGAGTATTTGTTCTGGCAGTCGCATTTATGGCATCTCTTAATTACTTCTTCTTTACCGGTCAGGTTGCATTCGGAATAATATATCTTATTATGAGATGTTCAAGCGATGATTTTAAAATTGATGCAAAAAAATATGGTTCAATAATAATTGAAGCTGTTCTCGGCGGAATGATAGCCTGTGTTGCACTTCTCCCGTCTGCACTTGCAATATCAGACAATTCGAGAGTTTCAAGCGGATTATTCGGAATGGATCTTGTTGCATATGATGACAATACAAGATTATGGAGAATTATACAGAGCTTCTTTATGATACCTGATGCTCCTGCACGTCCTAACCTTTTCGACAGCGAACACGCAAAATGGGCTTCAATAGCCGGTTATCTCCCGCTTTTCTCAATGGCAGGCGTTATAACATTCATGAAAAACAAACGCAGTCACTGGGCTTCAAAAACAATATTCATCTGCATAATCTGTGCATTTATTCCGGTACTCAATTCAATGTTTTATCTTTTCAACGGCTCATATTATGCAAGATGGTACTATATGCCGATACTTATAATGGCAATGATGACTGCACAGACTCTTGAAGACAGTGAAGCCGATATGAAACAGGGACTTAAAGTATGCACCTCATTCCTTATTGTATTCGGAGTTATTTCAGTTCTTCCGACTATTAAGGACGATGAAACAAAATGGTTCAGTTTTGCTTCAAATCCTGCATATTTCTATATAACACTCGGAGTTACGCTTGTATGCCTTCTCTATGCATACAGGATATCAAAGCTTAAAAATGAAGGCAGACCATATCAGAAACACGCTGTTATCGCAACAGCAACAGCCTGTGCATTATGTACGGCAGTAACGGTATATTTCGGGGTTTCAATAGGCCCTTATCCTGATGAATATATCAATGCAACTTTCAAGGCTGAAAAATTTGAACTTGATGATACATCTGAAAATTCTGAAAACAGCTTCTGGAGAGCTGATATGAGTGAAGACCATGACAATTATCCTATGTTCTGGGGATATTCATCAATGAGAACTTTCCACAGCATTGTTCCGGCTTCAATAATGGATTTCTACAGTGAAATTGGAATAACCCGTGATGTTGCTTCAAGAGCACCGACAGATTCATATACTTTAAGAGGACTTTTTTCAGTCAGATACTTCTTCAACTGGAATGACGGTTCAGATGGTTCTACTGAATCTCCTGTAAAGGGATTCACATATCTTAAATCCCAGAATGGTTTTGATGTATATGAAAATCAGTATTTCATACCTATGGGCTTTACCTATGATTACTATATATCAGAATCAGATGCAAAGGCTATATCATTTGATGCAGACAGGGAAAAACTTCTTATAAAAGCAGTTGTTCTTGATGATAAATATGATGCTTCATCAGTTTCACTCACAAAGATATCTGATGTCAATGTAAGTGAAGATGATTATTATGCTGAATGTGAAAAACGTGCCGAATCATCATGCTATAGCTTTGAATATGATTCTAAGGGATTTACTGCAAAAACTAATCTTGAAAATGAAACTCTTGTATTTTTCAGTGTTCCTTACGACAAGGGCTGGACTGCTACTGTAAACGGAGTTGAAGCTGAAATAGTAAAGGCAAACTATGGATTTATGGCTGTCAAGGGTGAAATCGGTGAAAATATAATCAAATTCACATATGTACCTGATGGTCTTGAAATCGGTGCAGTAATTTCAGCTGTTGGCATTGTTCTTTTCATAGTATATATGGCTGTATCCGCAAATATGGATAAAAAAGCAGCTGCCAAAGCCAGAAAAAAGAAAAAAGCTGCAAAGGCAAAGAAAAAACAGATTGCTGAATCAACAGAAAATTCTGTTGAACAGCCTGACAACACTGCTGAAAACAACATTGAACAGCCTGATAACAATAATGAAAAAAAGTCTGACGGCAACACCACTGAACAGCCTGATAATACTGATGAAAACAGCATTGAACAGTCTGACAGCAACACAGATAATAACAACGATGAACAGCCTGAAAGTGCTGAACAGAAAGAAATCGAAAGATTCATGAAAGGCTATACAAGTGTTGTCAATATCAAAAAATCTGCTGAGGATTTTAAAAATAACAAGCTTTTTGAAGATATAGAAAATGATGAAAAAGATGACAAGGAGGAACAGTAATTATGCATCTTAAAGAAGAATGTATCAGTTCAAAGGAAATTTTCAACGGAAAGATTTTTAAAATAAAAGTTGATGATGTAAAACTCGAAAACGGCAAAACCTCCATAAGAGAGGTTGTTCACCATAACGGAGGAGTATGTATTCTCCCTCTTACAGATAAAAATGAAGTCATATTTGTAAAACAGTTCAGATATCCTTATATGGAAACAGTTCTTGAACTCCCTGCCGGAAAGCTTGAAGCCGGTGAAGAACATTACAGTGCCGGAAAACGTGAACTTCTTGAAGAAACAGGCTGTACCTGCAAAAAATATCAGTATCTCGGAAAGCTTTATCCAAGTCCGGGATATGTTGATGAAATAATTCATCTCTATCTCGCTCAGGAACTTGAATTTTCAGAACAGCATCTTGATGATGATGAATTTCTTGATATAATAAAAATTCCTCTGGAAAAAGCCGTTGAAATGGTCATGTCCGGAGAAATATATGATTCCAAAACTCAGGTATGCATACTCAAAACATATATCAGCATGAAAAAGGGCAGTTATTAAAAACTGCCCATATCCTCATCTGCTTCAGACAGTGCGATATATTTATTATATGCATCAAGTATTTCATTTTCAATAAATTCTCTTGCCTGCGGTGATATCGGGTGTACTATATCCCTGAAAATGCCTGTTTCATCTTTGCGGCTCGGCATTGCTACGAAAAGACGTTCATCGCCCTTTACTATCTTTATGTCATGAATTGCTATCATGTCATCAAGAGTAATTGAGATTACTGCTCTGAGGCGACCTTCTGTTATAATTTTTCGGATTTTAATATCTGTTATTTCCATAATGACCTCCCTTTACATCTTAAAAAATTAAAGATGTAAACTGAAAATTTTTATTTGTAAGAGTATTATTAGCTCTTATGGATAAAATATACAATAAAATTTTATAGATTGGACTGATTTTTTTGGATAAAAATATTCTCAACGGCAAAAAGCATATTCATTTTATCGGAATAGGCGGTTCAGGAATGTATCCTCTCGCACAGATTCTCCATTCTCAGGGTTATTATCTTACCGGCTCGGATAACAATGAAACTGAAACTCTTGAAGCAGTAAGAAAAATGGGTATTCCTGTATTCATGGGACAGAGGGCAGAAAATATTGAAGGTGCTGATATGATAGTCCATACAGCTGCAATTATGGCTGATAATCCTGAACTTATCGCCGCAAAGGCAAGCGGTGTGCCTGTGCTTGAAAGAAGCGAACTCCTCGGAATAGTTACAAGCTGGTATGACAATGCAATATGCGTTTCAGGAACTCATGGAAAAACTACTACAACTTCAATGATAACACAGATTCTCTGCACTGAAAAAATTGATATATCCGCAGTTATCGGCGGAAAGCTCCCATGCATAAACGGAAGCGGAATTGCCGGAAAAAGTGATATAATGGTATGCGAATCATGCGAATTTGTAGATACTTTTCTCAAACTGTATCCGGATATAGCTGTTATTCTTAATGTTGATGCAGACCATCTCGATTATTTCGGAACTCTTGACAATATTATAACTTCATTCGGAAAATTTGCTGCCAAGGCTTCAAAGGCTCTTATTATAAACGGTGATGATAAAAATACTCTTGAAGCCGTAAAACGTGCCGGCAATGCAGATGAAAAAGATATAGTAGTATTCGGTTATCAGGAAAGCTTTGACTATTATCCTGTAAATATCGAAAAAATCAATGGCATACAGACAAAATTTACTTTAATGCATAAGGGTGAAGCTCTTGCAGATATAACTCTCAATGTTCCGGGTGAACATAATATAATCAATGCTGTAGCCGCCGCTGCTGCTGCTCATTATGTCGGAGCATCTGCTGAATCAATACAGAAAGGTCTTTATGATTTCAGAGGTGCTAAAAGAAGATTTGAAATAATCGGCAAGGAAAAAGGCATAACTATTGCTGATGATTATGCTCATCATCCGGCAGAACTCACTGTTACCCTTGAAGCTGCAATGCAGATGGGCTACAATAAGGTATGGGCAGTGTTCCAGCCATTCACATATTCAAGAACATCAATACTGCTTGATGACTTTGCAAAGGCTCTTTCTATACCTGATATGGCAGTTCTTACCGATATCATGGGTTCAAGAGAAAAAAACACCTATGATATTTATTCATCTGACCTTGCTGAAAAGATTGAAAACTGTATATGCTTTGAACAGAATAAAATAGAATCTCCTGAAAGAAAACAGCAGAATTTTGAACAGGTCCGCGATTATATCTGTGAAAATGCTTCAGATGGTGACCTTGTTATAACTCTTGGCTGTGGTGATGTATATAAGGTTGCTAAAATGATTTACAAAAAGCTTAAACAGGAGCAGAATAATGGAATTGGATAAAATTGATACCCAGATTGTCAATACTCTGATTGAATACAGCAATTCAAATATATCTCCTTCAATGAGGGAAATTCAGAAAAATACAGACTGTCAGTCACTTTCAACTATTCATAAACACTGCAATTCACTTGCTGAAAAAGGTATTATTGAAAAAAATGATAATCAGAAAAGAACTATTAAATTAGCTAAAACCAAATCCAGAATTATTCCGCTTGTAAACTTTGAAAAATACTGTAAAAACTTTCTGGATATGGATTGTATCCTTGGATTTATAAGCTGGACTCCTGACAGAGATGAATATGAATATCCTCTTTTTGCAGTTAAAGCTACTGATGATTATAATGATATAATTCATAAAAATGATATTGTCATCGCTGAAAATACTTTTAAAGACGGAAAAGATTATTACATCGAAGAAAAACAGAATAAACTTTATTTTACAGATAAGCACAGTCTTAAATGTATAGGCAGAATTATTTCAGTTATAAAATATATGTAATCAAAAAACGCAGATTTATTTTTTTAAATCTGCGTTTTTAATGGAAAGTACTTGCATATATTTCAATATCATGGTATAATACATATAGTCCATCTCTTTTACACTTTAATGCACAAAACCGAATAGAAAATATAACCTTTTTTTATAATAATATTAAATTATCCTGTAAAGCTATTGCAAAATTTTTCAATAAGGTATATAATTATAATTACAGACAATATATATTACAGGAGGAATGTTAAAATGGAAGAAATCTACTTTGAGCTTATGGGCAAAAGAAGATACAGCGTATTTGCAGAAGAAATTTCAGGAACAACTGTTTATGGTATCGGAATTTCAGAAAATGAATACGCTTATGTGGTTCAGGATTTTACATCTGTAAAAGAAACTGCAATCGAATTTGTTGAAAAGCTTATCGAAGGATACGTCTCACCTGTCCATGTTTATGACATTGCACAGGATTACATCAGCTGATAAAATTTAAAAAGCATAAACATGGAAACAGTTCATCATAAAGATGAAGTTCCGGATATGCTTAACATCAAATTTTATCAAATAAAAATCTCTCTGCTAAAAAAAGCAGAGAGAATTTTTTTTTATTTATTAAATTCTATCCCCTGTGAAAATACGCCGGCAATTTTTTCACCTGAATCATCAGTATAGCATCTGACTTTTATAATATATTTTCCTGATGGAATATTTTTAAATATATATGATGATTTGTCAGTTGAAGCCGATTTGAAATATTTATCGTCAGATGTAAAGATAAATGCTGAACAGCCGTCTGCATTCTGAGGCTTAATCCATGATATCTGCAAATCATTTTCAATTTTTTCAACTCTGATATCAGATTTTTCAGGCGGTTCAGGAACACGATAAACTGCTGACGGTTCAGAAAAACAGCTGAAAATTCTGCTGCCGCTTCCTGTTACCATAAATGACTGAACGGTTATACTATACTTTTTATTGTATTCAAGGTCATAAAGCATATATCCGCAGGCTGAAACATAATGAGATGAAATATTGTTTTCCGAATCAGAAACATTGACAATATAACCATCAGCATCAGATATTCTGTTCCATGTAATTTTTACCCCATGATTTACAGGAGCTGTTTTTATATTTTCAGGAGTCTGCATACATGGCACTGAACGTACAGGAGCTGAAAATTCACCGAATATTCTGTCATCATTTTCACCTGTAAAGGCTCTTATCTTAAACAGATACGGAATACCCTTCTGCAAGTTCTTTATAACATGAGAATTTTTTCTTGCAACGGTCGCACGGACAAATTTCTTATGCGTTGTATGAATAAATATTGAATATCCGTCAGCATTTTTTACTGAATCCCATTTGAGAATTATATTTCCGTTTTCAGATATTGCAGTGAAATTCTGAGGAACAGGCAGAGCATTGACTATTTTTATTATTTGTGAAAAATACTTGCTGCCGTTCAAGCTTATACAGCAGTATATATAATAAAATCTGCTGTTACTGTATGTGTCAGAGCTTATCATAAATACTGAACTGTTACTGTTTTCAGCCGGTTTTCCGCAATATTGCGGAATATCTGATATAAACCACTGATAACTGATATCTCCAGTAAAATCAGATGGTATTTTAACTTCAGCTGAAACAGGATTTTCAGCATCTGTAATCATATGACTGCCAAAAAAGTTTATATACGGGATTTCATCAGCAAATGTCATAATGCTTTCAAATTCAATCCTTGTATTTTCTGACAAAAGCAAAGAATTAACTTCACGCTGAGCATAACTATCACTGCCGTTTAAAAGCATTTCAGATACAGCACGTTCATGAATATCCGCAAGATTGTTTATTCTTGAAATTTTAAGGATATCCTGAAGCTGTTTGCTGTTGTTTTTGTTATAGCAGATAAGCTTTTCAGTTTTTATAAATTCTCCGGCTTTAAGGAGAAGTGAAACAAGTTCAGGTGAATCAGGTGAAAATATTTTATCGGATATATTATTTTCAATTAAAAATTCTTTTTTCCATATAAACTGTGATATATATGATTCAGGCTGATTTTTGGAGTATATAATCCTTATATTGTCAGCAAAAGGCTTTTCAGATGGTCTGTCTGTATCTGATACAGAACTGTTTCCACAGCAGCATACGCTGTTATCTGCATATAAAAGGAGAGTCCGGGCAGCGTTGTATGAAGCAAACGGATTATTTTCATCAAGTATCATGATAAATGAATTTTCTGCGGCATTAACTGCATCATTTATATTGTCAAAACATCTGTATTTATCATAGTTACGCATATTGCTGTCAGAGATAATTATTTCCTTGTTTGAGGCAGTCTGGCTTACAGCTGAAACAAGAGTTCTGTGGAAAAGCTTTGAATTGTCACGCCTGTTTATGATAATTGAAATACCTTTACCGGATTCTTTTTTATATCTGTCTGAAAGTTTCTGATAAAACGGTGAAAATTCAGCAAGCTTTATAAATTCATCTGTATAATGCCATGGGGCAAGTTTTTCACTGAAACTCATTATATCAGGATTTTTGCAGGCGGAATTTATTTCAGATGAAAGATGCTGAGGAAGATATTCCGCAAAATCCGGATATGAAGAAACTATATCCGCAGGAGCATTCCATGAAAAAGGAAGTTTCATTATATCATTGCTTAAAAACTTATTAAAACAGTGAACTGAACAGTTATAGATAAATTCCCTTCGATTTTTTATTTCAAAGGCAGAAAAACCAATAATATTTGCTTTATCAAGCTTTTCAATATCAAATACTGCACAGTCGGTATTGAACAGCCTGCCTGTGCTGATAAATTCATCGCTGAAAAGCTTTTTCATTTCAGCCTCCGGACGACAGCCTGCATATATTGTGAAATCAGTTATAAGAGGTGTGGCTGCTATTGCTTTTCCATGGAGATTCATATTGCAAAGACTTCTTATATCATTGCGTATAAATGAGTTATAGCTTATGCAGACAGCTTTTTTATAATTTCTGAATACTTCCGGTATAAAGAGCCTGTATAATTCACAGCCTGAAATATCTGTGTTTCCGATTCCCCATGCGGATATAAGAGGCTGTATATCAATAAATCTCAGTGAAACATTGTCATATTCATCACAAAGACTCTTTATCTGTTCAGATTTTACCGGTTCAGGAATTTCAGTTATAACATTGATATCATAACTGCTGTCAGGATTGATATTTTTAAGCAAAGATATGAGAGTAACTGAAAAAATCTCATATTTATCATAAGGCAGAGGAAATACTATACATACCTTATCATCATACAAAGGGACAGGAAAGCTGAAACTGCTGATAATTTCAGGAAATACCGGACGCATAACAGCTGATGATTTATACTGAACCGTTTTTTCAGACAATTCAGCGGTATGAATAATGATATTTTCTGAATACTGACCCTTGTATATTTTGCCGTCCTCATTTTTGTCAGCACGGATACGCAGCTGATATGAGGTATCAGGCTGTAAATCAAGTATTCTCTGCTGTGAGCTGTTTATGGCGGCTATGCATAAAGCCGGAGAATTTATATCATTGCAGATTTTATATTCAACGGTATAGAATGCATCATTTATATCATTCCATTTAAGGTCTATAAAATCAGTTCCGGCAATATAATTTATACCTGAAACTATACCGATACCGGTTTTTACGCATACTGAACCGCTCCATGCACTTTTTCTGACAGAACCGCCTGTTTCTGAAACTGCACGGACTGAACATATATACTGACGGTTTTCAGAAAGCTGTGATACTGATTTGAAATTATCCTCCGAAAAGACAGTTTTTGAATTATTTCCTGAAACATCATCAATTCTTATTTCATAGAATGAAGCTGAACTGATTCTGTTCCATTCAAAAGATATTTTCTGAATACCTGCAAAAGCCCTGAAATCTGAAACTGCCGGAATACCTGAAGTACAGGCGGATATTTCGGATTCAATACCTTCTGTTATAATATTTCCTGAACAGAATCTTGGCGTTACGGTGAATTTGTAATATCTGTCATTATCAGTGTTGTTGAATTTTATGCATGAATCTGCTGAAACAAGTGAATACAGAGAGTTCATGTTCTCATCATATACATTTATTCTGTAATCATATGCATTGTTCATCTTATCCCATAAAACACATATCTGACCATCATTTTCGCTGAATGACCTGAGATTTTCTATGCATACCTGATTTTCAGATGTTTTATCAGAAATATCAACTGATGTAAAGCAGTTTGTTTCAACCATATTTTTAATATCTTTAATCTGCTGATAAAGATTATTTATTTCATCATTTGCGGCTTTAAGCTTTTCATTCTGTTTTTTAAGCATATCAATCTCACTTTTAAGAGCAGATATTTCAGAAAGACAGTCAGTTCCCCTGTCAGAACCGATATTTCTGAATATTATCTCCTCATAGAAATCAGAATTTCTTGCATATTTCCAGAAAACCTCCGCAAAATTGCTGCGTGGTGAATGCCATGGTTTAAGACCGCCTGTATAATGGATTATATTATGATTTTCAATAAGATTTTCATATCTTTCACTGTAAAGACTTATCAGTTTTTCGCTGTAAGTACCAGCAAACTGATGATGCCACTGGAAATTCCATATATCAGATATGAATTTTATATTCCCCATGCATACTATGCTTAAAACGTCCTGGTCAGGGCAGGCATAACTGTTCCTTAAAGCGAGTGCTGAAAAGAATTTATCCTTTATTTTCTGTGATATGAATTTTTTGCAGTCAATTACAAGAACTCCTGAATTGATATACTCATTTACAGGGATGTGCAGAGTATTTTCAAGATATTTAGCCATACGGTTATTTACAAAGTTATTGCACGCTCCGATAACATTTCCGTCAAGCTGAATCCTGTAAAGTCTTGCTATATCCTCCTCAAGCACAAGGTCACAGTCGATATAGACCGCTTTTTTATACTGTGTGAGTATTTCAGGAATAAGCACTCTGTAATACATTTCAACTGAATAATGGGCACAGGTAAACAGATTATCGCTTATACAGCCGCTTATATCTATGCAGGTAACTGAAAGATTGGCAGTAAATATTCCCTCAAGACGTGATATCATATTTTTATCAAGACCGCTGTGGAATACATATATATCATAAAAATTATTTATCAGTGAATTTTCAATTATAGACTGGACTGTTACTGCAAGATATGGTGCATAATTATCATTTGCAGACAGAACAACCGGTATTACATTCTTATATTTTGATATTTTTTTATTTTTTTCAGTAAAATCCTTTATATCGCTGCATGAATTTCTTAAAAGCGGAACATCTCCGAAAGGAGATTCATTATAATAGTAAAGCCACTCATCAGCAAGCGGAACATCAAAGAATTTCCATGGTTTTTCCCTTGATGAAAAATGTATTACAGCTGCATCATGATAAATTTCGCTTATATTGCTGTATGAGCTGCAGAAAACCTCATTAAGTCTTGAAAAGGTATATTTTTTCATTGAACGTACAAGATTGAGATAAAGCACATTATATCTGAGAGGCAGCTGAAGAATATTCCCTTCAAATGCAATATTGAGAATATTCTGGTCCATAAGCGGATATTCCTCGAACTGTTTTTTTGTTTTAAGGAGCTTGTCAGTAATATTTTCTTCACGCATTTTTTTAAGATTCATAAGCATTACGCCGGAATTGAAATATTCCGTACCAAATCCGAGCGTAATATGCGGCTTTTCATAGAGAACCTGCGGAATATCCCTTACAGCTGCGGCATATTTATTGTCAAGTTCATATGAATATAGTGAAGAAAGGTCACTTTTTATTATTATATCGCCGTCAAGGTATATAATTTTATCATACTGAGGTATAAGTTCAGACAAATCAAACTTAAAAAGAGCTGCCGGAGTTGCTACAACAAATCTTGAATCTGCATTTTTATAAAATTCAGCATATTTTGCTGTATCGGCAGTTATAATTGTTACATTTGCAGTATCTGAGCTGAAACTATTGAAAATTTCCTTGCTTTTGTCTGATAATCCGGCTGTAACAACAAATATTTCATAGAATGTTTCAGGCAGTTTGTTCATAAGCATTGAAGTTATCGCAACGCTTGTCTGCATGACATATCCGTCATCGCATATGAATGCGACAGGAATTTTACAGTTTGTCATTTTATAAAAATCTCCTTTCATCATTTATGAAAAATACTGCGGATTTTTCTCGGTACTGAGGTAAGAGCCATTCCAAGACGATGTGAAAATGCATTTCTGGTACATTCAAGAGTACTCTGACATAAGGCAAGTTCATTTTTAACGTTTTGTTTTTCTCTGTCGGCGGCGGCAAGCTTTGAATTAAGTTTATTATTTTCTTCTTTGATTTCTGAATATTTTTCTTTCATATCATCGAGTTCAATCTGAATTTTTTTATATTTTTCTTCTGCTTCGATTTTTTCTTCATATTTTACTCTGAGTCTGTTGAACTGGTCGGTCATTCGGTTAAGTTCTCCGGATATATTTTTCATTTCCTGAATTTTTTCTTCAAGTTTTATATTTTTTTCGCTATATATATTGATTTCTTCCTGATTTTTTTCATATCTGAGTCTTAAAGCATTGTTTTCCTTTTCAATTTCAGAAATTTTTGAAATAAAGTCCTCTATTTCTGAAGATTTTTTCTTTGAAATTTCAACTGTTCTGTCATATTTATCTTTAAGTTCATCATATTCAGCAGCTTTCTTTTCAAATGCTTTATTTTTTATAAGGCATATATTATATTCTTTTCTTGTTTCAAGTATAAGCTTTTCAAGCAGACGGTTATTGTTTTTTGAGATATCACAGGCATTTGAATATGCTTCAAGTATGGATTTTACAAGTGAACTGCTGTCTGAACCTGTAAGACTATATATATCATCAGCAAATGAATCGTTAAGCAGACTGAAAATATTTCTGTTCCATATATCAAGGCTGTTTTTCTTTGTGTATTCAAGCATTGAAACAAAGGAATCCATAAGCATTGCGGCAGTTTTTTCATCATTTATTCTTAAATCTGATTTTTCACATACACATACTGTTTCATTTCCTGAATATATTTTTTCTGCCCGGTGCATTATTTTTATAAGGAATGAGTAATCATCAAACATACCTGAATATTTCATACTGATACTACTGTCAGCTATAAATTTTCTGCTTATAATAAGTCCGCAGAGAGCGTTCTGTGAATAGCTTCCGTCAAATATACTGTAATCTTTGTTATTTTCGTCAGCAAGTTCTGTAATTCCGTTTTCCTGATAAATAATTTTTCCCTGATACACATCTGCTGAATGTGCAGAAATATCCGTATACATTTCAGCACAAACGCACCTGCTGTAAAATCTTGTATTTTCATTGAGGAACATTATATATTCGCCATGAGCCTGATTAACAGCCTTATTGTATGCTTCGCTGAAATCATCAGAAAGATTTATAATACTGATACGCCTGTCCAGACGGTGCATATTTGTAAGTACTGCAAGAGAATCATCTGATGAACCAAAATTTATACAGATTATCTCAATTTCAGGCAGACTCTGGCTTATAATGCTGTCAAGCCTTGTATTTATTTCAGCTTCATTGTTGCATACAGGAACGATAACTGTAATTTTCGGATTAAGGTATACAGTATTCTCCTTGTAATGCAGTTCATAGTATTCATTTCTGATATCAGCCTTTAATTTTTCAAGTTCTGAACTGCTTATTGAGAGTTTATCGGAAATTTTATCCTTATCAGCCTGATATTCATTCTTTATCTGATTTATATATTCATTTGTATTTTCAGTACGCTGACGCAGTGAATGCATAAGTATCTCCATATCAGCAATTTTTTTGCTGCTGATACGGTTCTTTTCATTGAAATCAAGCTGTTTCTGGCTGAGAACATCTCTGTTCCATGCAAGTTTATCAAAAAGATATGCTGAAATATCATTTTTCTGTATGCGTTCATATTCAGCAAATGCTTTTTTATCATAGAAATATCCCTTAGTATGATTTGAAATGCCGAGCTTTTTAAAGCCCTCCTGTTTAAGCATTGTATAAAGAGTATTAAAGGCTTCTCCTGATTTGAGCGAATTAAGATTATAGATACAGCCTTTAAGTGCAGAATTTACAAAGCTGCGTTCAAGCTCCGGATATAAGCCGGTTTCAATGAGTTTATCCTGCAAGGCACAGAATGCCTTATAAAAATCAAGCGGTGCAATATGGTTTGTAGCCTGACTGCTGTTGTCTGACTGTCTTCTGTATGTTACAAGAGGTCTTTGTATTTTTGTTATTCTTGATGCACAGGCAAGAGCTGTACAGGTGAAAAGCAAATCATTTGTTCTGAAAAGAGGCTGGAAAAGAATATTATTCCTCTGTATAAAGCTTCTTCTGAACATTTTGTTCCATGGCCAGTTCTGGAATGCATTGAAGATATAACGCTTCATATCCTGATATGAAAATACGTCCTTTTTAGGAACATATTCATTTCTGAATCCGATTTCACAGTATGAAGTCACACCTGTATCATTATCATATGCATTTACCTGATAAACTGCTATATCAGCCTTTGTCTGCTGCATTTTTCTGTAAGCGGTTTCAAGCATATCATATTCAAAGAAATCATCGCCATCAAGGAATGAAAGGCATTCACCCTTTGCAATTGCAAGACCTTTGTTTCTTGCAGCACCTGCACCCTGATTTTTCTGTGTAAGGACTATAAATCTGTTATCTTTTGCAGCATATTCCTGAACTATTGCAAGAGTATTGTCAGTTGAACCATCATCAATGCATATTATTTCTATATCTGAAAGTGACTGTCTTACAATGCTGTCAAGAGCCTGTCTTATATATTTTTCAATATTATATACCGGAACTATTACAGATACTGACGGATTATCAGTATTTGTGCCTTCTGATGTGGATTTTCCGAAATTATAGTCCTGTCTGCCGGATTTCATTCGTTCATCAAAATCATTCATATAGAACTTTGACGGGTCTGACATGATACTTTCAAGCTTTTTTACTTCATTGCTTCCGAAAAGTGAATAATCAAGTTCTCCTGCATTTTCAGCCTCATGAAATTCACGGCTGAAATTATCAAGGAAATCCTCCTTGTATTCCTCGGCTATTCTGTTATAGGTAAACATATAGTTGCGGAATTTTTTATACCATATTATTGGGATAAGATGATGAAGCTTTTCAGAATGGCTGTCAATAAATTCTCTTATGCGGTCATATTCATACTGTACAGCATATACCTTTCCCTTGTTGTGAACTGATGAATCCGGATTGTCACGGCGGTTCATATAATAAGGCTTGTTTATAAACATTGCTCTTTCAGCAAGTGCAAATGTCTGAAACCAGAATCCGTTATCCTGAAATGATGCTCCGGGAGTTTCATTATGACGAATATTATTTTCCTCAATAAAACTTCTTTTATATATACCGCTCCATGTGTTCATTATGAATCTGAATGATTCAATAACATCTCTCGGACGCATTATTTTATTGTAATACTGTTTTTTATTATTGGTTATGGAGTTATAGAAAAGCTCCAGTTTGCCGTTTTCATTGAAAAATCTGTAGAAATCAGCCTTTACAAAATCAAGATTGTTTTCAGATGCAATTTTATACAGCGATTCATACATATCAACCATTACATAGTCATCTGATTCAAGTATTCCGATATACTCTCCCCTTGCGGAATCGATGCCCATATTCATGGTATTTCCGTATCCTGAATTCTGCTTGTCAATTATTTTTATTCTGCTGTCCTTTTCGGCATACTCTCTGAGAATTTCAGGAGTATTGTCAGTAGAACCGTCATTTACGCATATTATTTCAATTTCTTCAAGAGTCTGATATATAAGGCTGTCAAGGCATTCCCTTATATACGCTGAAACATTATAGCATGGAACTATAACAGATACCCTGATATCATTACTGCAATCCTCATCATCAGTTTTTTCAGATGCTGTACAGAATCTGAACTGTGAGCCTGCCGCCGCATAGAGTGCCGTACGCTGACATTCCTCAACGCCTGCATTGTCCTTGAATATAACTATTACATTATCATATTTAAGTGCAAGATTTACAAGTATTTCATATGAGCCGTCATATGAACCGTCATCAACAAAAATATATTCAGTATGAATATCTCTGTTTTCATTTATCTCATCGGCAAATTTCAAAAGACTGCTTCTGCTGTTCTTAACATATACTGCATATGAACATTCAATAAAGCTGTTTCTGCGGTTGAAACGTCTTTCAAGCACAGGAATGCCATATTTTTTTATATAGTCGCATGGTGAGAGTTTAAGTATATCAGAACATATTCCATACCATGATGATTTTTCCTTTTCACGGTCTTTAAGCATTATTTCAGTTATATTCACTGAATTTAAAAACTGTTTCATTTCAGGATAAAGGTCAATGAAATATTCATTTCTGAAACGGCTGAACCATGCACAAAGGTCATTCATTTCATAGCGGAGTATAAGATATTTTACATTTTCAGGAGCATTTTCGCATATATCACGGATTATATTGAATGAACGGAAATGACAGTCAAAATTCTTTGCTCTCTGACCTATAAGGGATTCAGGATTGTTGACTCTGTGGCATATCATGCAGAAATCAAGGAGCATGACTGATTTTGCTTTAAGTATAGCCGATATATAGAATGAACGGTCATTCACACATTTGAGATTATTGAAAAGCAGTCCGTTTTCAGTTACAAATTCCCTTCTGTATATTCCGTTCCACGGAGTTACTGCAACTGACATGAAAAGCTCCGGACATTCATAGAAATTTATAACAGAACCAAATTCTGAATCAGGAATTTTTGAAAGGTCATAAAGGGCATTAGGAACATATACGCCTGTTGCAGTATCTATTCCCTTTGATTTTGCCTTTATCATATCAGTATTGTTTTCTTTTGCGGCATTGTAAAGAGTTTCATATGCATTTTCCGTCATATAGTCATCTGAATCTATAAAATGAAGATATTCACCTTCTGCAATGGCAATGCCTCTGTTGCGGCAGTATCCTGCATAATGATTTGTGTCATTTGAAAGTACTGTCATTCTGCTGTCCTTTGCGGCATATTCTTCAAGAATGGAAAGTGAACTGTCTGTTGAACAGTCATCAATGCATATAAGCTCGATATCCTCAAGGCTCTGGCTGAGAATGCTTTCTATGCATTGTGCAAGATATTTTTCCGCATTGTAAACAGGCATGATTACTGATATTTTAATATTTTTCATACTCCCGATTTCTCCTTTATAAACTGTTATCAATATTATATCAAACAAGCCTTCAAAAGTCAAATAATCCGGATTTGATGGTTATTTTCCGGATTTGTTTACCTGAAATTCAGATTTATGTTGAATTAAGCTGAAAAATAATCTATAATAATAAACGGTAAAAATTTTTTTCTGAATGGAGTGCATTTCAATGAAAAACAAAAATATAATTTTAATAGGCATGCCGGCTTCCGGTAAAAGCACTGTAGGCGTTATCCTCGCAAAAGTAATCAAATATAAATTTATGGATACCGACCTTGTAATGCAGAATATGACAGGTAAAACTCTTATTGAGATAATCGGCGAAAAAGGTATGCAGGGCTTCCTTGACTTTGAAAATGAAACTGTAAGCCATGTTGATGTTTCCGATACAGTAATTGCTACCGGCGGAAGCGTTGTATACGGTGAAAAAGCTATGCAGCATCTTAAAAAGAATGGTATTGCCGTATATCTCAAACACAGATATGAAGTAATAAACTCAAGACTTACAAACATCTCCACAAGAGGTGTTGCCATGAAAGATGGTGAAACTCTCCTCGAACTTTTCAAGGAAAGAATCCCTCTTTATGAAAAATACGCTGATATAACAATAGAAGCTGATGGTCTTACAACAGAACAGACTGTTGAAAAAATAGCTGAAATGATATCATTTTCAGAATAATATGCTTTTTTCGTCAAAACAGATATATTATCAGCAATATTTTATATATAAATATCCTTGAAATTCTCTGATAATTGTGCTATGATATTTATACAGCATAGTTTACAAAATGGTTAATAAAAAATGACTGTATTATTTCTACATTTTACAATAAAGTAAAAATTATTTCAGAATATTTTTCGGAGGTTAATATGAACAAGAAGATTATTGCATTCATGACAGCCGCAGCCGCAATGCTCTCATCAGTTTCAGCAGTTCAGATATCAGCTGACGGCTCTACACAGACAGAAACTCTTATTTCATATGGCAGAAGTCTTATCGGCAGTCCGGATTATAATAATTACTGTCAGAGATTTGTAAGACTCTGCTATGAAAGTGCAGGTCTTTATGCTTCAAAAGGTGCAAATTCAGCTATAGATGCATATAATTACTGGGTTGTTTCAGATTCAAGGGATAATATCCCGATAGGTGCGTGTCTTTATTTCAATACCTCCGAATATGGTCACGTTGCAGTCTATACCGGAAATAATCAGATGGTTCACGGCGTTAAAATCGTCAGGGAAGAACAGATAAGCGACTATTACTGGGACAGATTTATAGGCTGGGGCTATCAGGGCGGTTCTGAACCTTCAGGAATAATCTATGAAAACGAAAATGATACAGTTTATCCTTCAGTTCCATATGCATATACAAATGCGGAAAACGGCGGTGCTGATATAAGCTGGTACAGTGATGGTGACAATACCTCTCATTATGACCTCAGCATATACAATACTGATACAGGCGAAAATGTATTCAGTGAAGCATTTTCAGCTGACACATATTCTGCATATGTAAATCTTTCAGAGGGAAATTACTGCTCTGTTGTAAAGGCTGTAAATGATGATTACAGCGATTCAATATCATATTCAAATTACTGTAATTTTACAGTTGAAGCTGTTCAGGAACAGATTGCCGGTGATGTGAACCATAACGGCACTGTTGATATAGCTGACCTTGCAATGATTGGTCAGTACATTTCATATAACATTGAATTTGATGAAGATACATTCTATATCGCAGATGTGAATTATGATGGTGAAGTAAATATTCTTGACTTCATGACTCTTAAACAGTATCTTGTAAAACTCTGATATTTTAATGATACATCAGCGTAAAAATGCGGTCAGATAAAAAAAATCTGACCGCATTTTTTCAGAAAAGAAGATTTATAAAACCCATTATTATACCAAGAACTCCTCCGAGATAGATAATTGCATTAAGCTCCTTATTAATTATCGCAAGAATAAGCTTTTCCATTTCTTCAATATCAAGCTCAATTATTTTCTTTTCAACAACACTTGCAACATCAAATGTTTCAAGCATATTTTTAAGTTTCTTTTCAATAAGTGATGTATAAGCGTTCCATATCTTTTCTTTAAGTTCCGGATATTTGCTGTCAAGCTCTGAAACGGCTTTTCCGACAGGATATTCAGTTATTTTTTTATATTCATCATCAATATATTCCTTAACCATAACTCCGGCTTTTTCATCAACCATATTGTTTATTTTAAGAGCAATCGGAGCTTTTGCTGAATTTATCGCATTTCCTGCAATCGCCAGTATCATAGGATTGAGTTTTGCTGAAATTTCGGTGAATGCTGTTTCAACTATAAGCATTCCCACATCTGCATCAATCATTTTTTTTCTGATATATTCGGAAATATTCTCTGAAGCCTTTGATTCCATTCTGTCAACCATTTCAAGATGATTTTTATTTTCAAGATATTCTCCTACAGATATATCCATCTCCTTGTATTCCTTCAGGATTTCATCCATTTTGCTGTTTATCTTGTCATGAACATTATCAGAGAGAAGTGCTTTTTTAATAGTATCATCATCAAGAATATCAGAACCGACTACACGTCCTACAGCTCTGGCAATACGTTCCTTTTCCTTGGGGATTATTCCCGGAGTAAGCGGAACTCTGAATTTGCCTATATAAACAGGTTTCAATGGTCTGAACATCATCTTTATTGCTATGCCATTGGTCAAAAGTCCGATAAGTCCGCCGATAAGCGGAGCTGTTATAATCTGTATATCCAATTTATAAGCATCTCCTGTTCTTTTTTATATATTTAATTTATTATATCAGATAAATTGTATTTCTTCAAGTATTTATCGCAAATTTAATGCCAGTCGGCGGATTTTCTGACCGCAGTTTTCTGATTGACAAAATATTTAATGTATGATATACTGAATAAGTATGAATAATTAACGACATATCTGAAAAAAGTCACAAATTCTATGTGTAAAAAGGAGAAAATTATGGATAATATTGAAGAAATGATTTCAAAAGGCGAAATTGTTATCAATTCAAATCATACAGCTGTCATTTCTGAAAAAAATAATGAAAAAATTTTTATTACTGTATTCAATAAAGCTCTTATAACTTCACCTGATGTATATATTCTGATTCAGAATGATAATAATGAGTTTGTATCTGTACAGAAACAAAATCTTTCATCCGTATCTCAGAAAATCCTTGAAGTCAATATCAAAGCTGATGATTTCTGCGGATATCTCAGAAAAAATAATGCTGCAAGTTCAGATTTCAGAATTGCTGTCTGCTATGAAACAAATGACGGTTTATGCTTCAAATATCTCTGGAACGACAGAATCAAGAAAAAAACTGAACGTGATGCTGAAAATCAAAAGATTTCTGATGTTTATTCATTTATCTCAGATGACAAGAATTATACTTCATACCCTTTCTATGGTGAAAAAAGTATGCTCTGCCTGCATATCTGCGATGACACTTTTTCCTTTTTGCAGAAAGGAGCTTTTAAACTTAATTCATGTGTATCCGATGAGTTTGGAAATGTTCAGCTTAAAATCTCAAAAATCGGACGTATCGCCGAAATATGCGGTCTTTATGCATTCAGAACAGGTTCTTCTGAATGTATTGAACTTCCGCTTAACAGCATAAATGATGAAACTGCTGTTTCAGATATCAGTGCAGCTTTATTCTCTCTCGGAGAATGGATAATTTGCGGAAAATTCATTTCCGATGATACAGCCGCATACGGCGGAATTAAAACTGCCAATGCATTTGCTCCCATTTCAGTAAAATCCGAACTTCAGAATAAAATAAATCTTGTTCCTTCTGAAACCGGTATGCTTAAAGTAATATGCCTTTCAACCCTTAAAGGCATTTCCGCTTCAAACAAACAGCTTCTTTCAGATAATATGTATTTCCCTGAAGATTTTCTCCGTTCAGGAAAATCTCTCCCCAAGGGCAGATGCAGAGCTGAAATGTCCGTAAATCAGGAAAATTCCATCGATTTCAGACTTTTTGAAAATTTCCGCTTTGCTGATGAACTTAAAATAGTATTCTATGATACTAAAAATAACAGGCTTTTATTTGAAAAAACTGCTCAGTATATTTCCGATGACTGCATAAGAATAACTTATGATGAGGCTGAACTCTCTGTTCTTGAAAATCCTGAGGATATGTGCATAAGAATATGCCTTGGTGCATTTTCAAAAAATTTCGTATACTATCTTTACCTCGTAAGACTCAATGAAGAAATTACTGACGGCGGCAAAAGCCTTTATATAAAACCTGTTCATGTATATAATTCCACATTCGATAAACAGAAATATCTCTGCAATCCTTTCTATGATAAAAATGGTCTGCTCAGCATAAGACGCATAAAGGAAAATAAAAAATATCTTGATGTTGTAATAAATTATGTAACTGCTCTTGCTGTAAATCAGGACAGTATACATATTGAAATAAAATGTGTCAATATGGACAGCCCTTACAAATGTATTGCAATAGCTCCGAAAAAAGGCATAAATGATATTCCGTCAGATACTTTAATTACTGCTGAATGCAGTATTTCCGAAAATGACGGATTTTCATCAATTTCTGCTGATATAAATCTTTCTGAACTCTCCCCTGATACTTACCTTTATGATGTATATTGTCAGCTTCAGGACGGCTCTCTGATATCGGTAAAGGCAGAACCTGAATTTATCGCAAATTTCAGAAATCAGGAACATAAATCCTGTTATCTCTCAGGTGAAAATCAGTTATATGCTTTCACTATGTTCAATAAAACAGGTAATCTTCTTTTAAGATGCTCTGATTCTCCATATGAATACGCTGTAAGTATAATAATGGCTGTCTATAATACAGAACTCTTCCTTGCAGAAGCTGTTGACAGTATTATTGACCAGCAGCTTGACAGTATCAACAATTTCTGTGCTTGCTTTGAACATAAATCATATCAGGATATCAGATTTTCAGAACCTGTTCAGGTAATACTCGTTGATGATGGTGCTTTGGATAATTCAGGAAAAATATGCGATGCATACGCTGAAAAATATGACTTTATAACTGCTGTTCACAAGCCTAACGGCGGCGTTTCATCTGCAAGAAACAAAGGTCTTGAATATGCAAAGGGAAAGTATCTCAATTTTATTGATTCAGATGATAAATTCAAAGAAAATGCTCTTTCAAAAATGTTTACATACTTTGAAGCAAACTATAATAAAATGGAAATTGCTACAATGCCTATCGTTTTCTTTGATGCAGCTTCCGGAAATCACTGGCTCAATGAAAAATTCAAAAAGGGTAACCGCATAATAGACCTCAGAAGTGAATACAATGCTTCCCTGCTCTTTGTAAATGCAAGCTTTTTCAAAGCCGAACTCGTCATGCCCGATTTACGCTTTGATGAAACTCTTGTAACCGGTGAAGACTCAAAATTCATATATACCATCTTTTTAAGAAACAATTGCCGCTTCGGTCTTGTTGCAGATACAGAATACCGCTACCGCCGCCGCAGCAAAGGTGAAGATTCTGCTATTCAGGCTTCAAAATTAAACAGAAATTTCTATTTTGATTACCTTGACGGATTTATTGACTGGATTGCTGCATACAGCAAGGAGCTTAACGGCTTTATCCCTAAATATGTTCAGTATGTCATAGCTCAGCAGCTCCAGTGGAGATTTGTTCAGGACAAAGATGCCGCTATCGCTAAAAGCGTTCTTACCGATGAGGAATTTGAACAGTATAAACAGCACCTTTTCGATGAACTCCGGTTCGTTGATGATGATATACTGCTTATGCAGAAAATGATATTCCGTGAACAAAAGCTTTATATGCTTATGAAAAAATATAATACTCTCCCTTCATGCGAATATTTCGATAATGATGCAAACCTCTACTACGGAAACAGTGTAATAGGTCTTATTTCATCATGCTATACAAAAATAGATTTCATCAATATCCATAATGACCGCCTTACTATAGAAGGCTATACCATGATACATGGCTGCGAAAATCCTTATAATACAAAGGTATTCATATCCGCTTCATCTGAAAACGAAAATACTATGACTGAATGCGAAATAAATCACGAGCGTGACCAGTCCGTATATTCTCTCGGTGAACCTATATTCCATTCTTTATGTTTCAGATGCACTGTTCCTCTTGATAAATTAAAAAATAAATATCAGTTCGGAATATTCGTTGATTTCAATAACCATATGATTCAGAAAAAAGATATCAGATTCAATAAATTCTCTCCTATCAACACTGCATATGACAACTCATATTATGCTGAAAACGGCTGGGTTATCAAATACAGCAAGCCTTACCTTACAGCTGTAAACCTCTTTTCTGAAAGTGCTTCCGCAAATCTCACCGACTATGAGGAACAGTTTGAAAAAGCTGTTGAACGCAAAGACAAGAATAACAGAAGAATTATGAATGCTCTTAAACTGCGTAAAAAATTCTTCGCTTATCAGTCAATATACCATAAGAAAAAAGATATCTGGCTTATCTCCGACAGAGTAAATCTCGCCGGTGATAACGGTGAAGCTTTCTTCCTCTATATGCTTGAAAAAAATGACCCTGATGTCGATTTCTATTTCGTTATCAATGAAAACTGCCCCGATTACGAAAGGCTCTCAGAATATGGAAAGGTTGTTATTCAGAACTCCCAGCAGCATAAATTTCTTCACCTTATGGCTGATGTAATAGTATCCGCTCATGCAAATGAATATGTTATAGACCCGTTCTTCAATGACAGCACTACAAATGTTTTCCGTGACATTGTTTTCAGACCTAAATATGTTTTCTTACAGCATGGTGTCATAAAAGATGACCTCAGTGACTGGCTCAACCGCTTTAAAAAGAATATCTCCGGATTTATTACGGCTGCTCACCCAGAATATCAGTCAATCCTTGATTACACATATTTCTATACTGAAAAGGAAACCTGGCTTACCGGTCTTCCAAGACATGACCGTCTTTATCATGATGAAAAGAATTATATAACCATTATGCCTACATGGAGAAAATATCTTACTGACCCTAATGACGATTCAATGCTTGCTGAGGACTTTACTTCAAGCGATTTCTTTAACTTCTATAATGCTCTTATAAATAATGAAAAACTCATCTCTGCTGCAAAGAAAAATAATTATCAGCTCTGCTTTATGCCTCACCCGAATATCATGCAGCATCTTGACCTTTTCGAACATAACGAAAATGTGCTTTTCTTCGGCACTGAAAAACCTTACCGTGAAATCTATGCAGAGAGTAATCTTGTAATGACCGATTTCTCATCATCTATAATGGATTTCGCTTACCTCAGAAAACCTGTTATTTACTGCCAGTTCGACAAGGAGAGATTCTTTGACGGCGAACACGTTTATGTTCAGGGCTACTATGACTATGAACGTGACGGATTCGGTGAAGTTACCTATACCCTTGATGATATCGTTGATGTAATGATTTCATATATGGAAAATAACTGCCAGCTTAAAAATATATACAGACAGCGTATGGACAGTTTCTTTGCATATAATGACAAGAAAAACTGTGAACGTGTATATCTTAAAATAAAAGATATGCTCAGTGAAGATAAAAAAAATAATTAAAAGAGGTTGTATATGCGTATTTTAGAAGATATGAACAAATGCTATGGCTGCCACGCCTGCTATAATGCCTGCCCCGCAAATGCTATAAGAATGACTGAAAATACTGAAGGTTTCCTTATGCCTTCAGTAAATTCCGCTATGTGCATAAAATGTGATATGTGCAGAAAAGTCTGCCCTCAGATTAATGCTTCATATCCTAATGCTGAACTTCCTAAGGCTGCTGCTCTTATGGCTTCAGATGAGATACGTGCTGAAAGTTCTTCAGGCGGTGCTTTCTCCGTTATCGCTGAATATATCCTTAAAAATAAAGGATTTGTATGTGGTGCTGCTTTCGACAGAAATTTTCAGGCTCATCACATAATTATTGACAACGTAAAAGACCTCGGTCTTATCAGAAAATCAAAATATGTTCAAAGCCGAATCGGCAGCGTCTATTCAGAAATAAAAGAACTCCTTTCCGACAATAAAACCGTTTTCTTTACCGGTACTCCATGTCAGGTAGCCGGTCTTTACAGCTTCCTCGGCAGAAAATATCCTAACCTCATTACTGCTGACCTGCTCTGCCATGGCACTCCTTCTCCTAAAGCATGGAAAATATATCTTGACAGCCTGCCAAACCGCTCAGAAATAAACAGCATTGAATTCAGAAGCAAGAAAAATGGCTGGACCGGCGACTATAATTTAAGAATCAGCTACAATGACAAGTCCGAAATTATAGTTCCGCATAAGGAAAACCGCTTCATTCAGGCTTTTATCAACAGCAAGATAAACCGCAAATCATGTGCTTCATGCCAGTTCGCAAGATGTCCAAGACAGGGTGATTTCACTATCGGCGATTTTTGGGGAGTCAACAAATATGAACCATCACTCAATGACAAAAAAGGTACTTCCGTTGTACTCATAAATAATTCAAAGGCTTCTGATTTACTCGATAAAATACATTCTCAGAATAATTTTGTTCTTCAGGAAATTTCTCTGCTCTCTGCAACTGAATCAAATCCTGCTCTTTACCGTTTCCCTCAGTATCCGCCTGACAGAATTTCATATATGAATGAACTCATAAAAAGCAATTCATTTGAAAAAGCTGATACTGCTAAAAATGCTTTTATACGCACTGATGTAGGAATTATCAGCTGGTTCTATGCAACAAATTATGGTGCTGTTCTTACAAGCTATGCTCTTACAAAGGCTATTGAAGATGTAGGCTATTCATGCACTCTTGTTGATATTCCGAAACAATTCTGGGTTAGAAGTAAACATCTCAGAAACCCTCTCACATTCTCAAAACGCTTTATCTATAAATACTGTAATGTCACTTCTCAGTTTGACCTCGAAAATAAAACTGATATGCAGCGTCTGAACAGAAGATGCAAAGCCTTTGCTGTCGCTTCTGACCAGCTCTGGAAATGGGACAAAATTAAATATATTCCTGAATTTTTCTTCCTCGGCTTTGCTGACAAGTCTAAAAATAAATTTTCATATTCAACCTCATTCGGCGGAAATACTTTTGCCTGCGAAAATAAAGATGACCTCGAAAAAGTTAAAAATATGCTCAGCGAATTTTCAGGTATCTCTGTCCGTGAAAAAAATGGCGTTGATATCTGCAAAAATACTTTCGGTATGGACGCTGTTCAGGTTCTTGACCCTGTTTTCCTCTGCGACAGAAAACATTATGACAATATTGCTGCAAATTCAAAGGTAAAAGGTAAAAAATTTATAGTTGCATATATGCTCGCATACTCAAAGGGCAAAGAGAATATTCTCCGCAAAATTGCTGATATGCTTCAGCGTGAAATAATTCTTATCCCTGATGCAACAAAAGGCAGAAATGCTGAATGGGAAATGCCTATGACCACCGATATTTCCGTTGAGGATTTTGTATACTATGTAAAAAACAGTGACCTGATTGTTACTGATTCATTCCATGCTGTCTGCTTCTCTCTGATATATGGCATTCCTTTTATTGCTACATCAGAAAAAAGAGCCGGACAAGACAGATTTACTTCACTTCTCAATATGGTTGGCATGAGCGACAGATTATTCCCTGAATTTAAATCCGTTCTCGAAAAGCCTGAAATGCTTACTGACCACCCCGATTTCAGCAAAGCTCACAAGATTCTCGAACGTGAAAAAGTTAAAAGTATGAACTGGCTTATAAATATTATGGAAAAATAAAGATATTCAGGGCGGCTATTAGTCGCCCTTTTTGGTTTAACGCCAGATGGCAATCAATGTTTTTTAACGCGAATTCGACAATAAAATTTTATGATTCAAAATAAGGGATTTTTATTATATTTTGTAGGGGCGACCATCGGTCGCCCGTTAGATTCACCGAAATTTCAGGCGGGCGACCAATGGTCGCCCCTACAAAAAACAATCCATCGAATTGGCGTTTTTTTATACAAGACACAAATCAAATTTATGTTTTGACTATAATCCGGACGGACGAAAACAGTTCGCCTCTACAGAAAAAGATGACTGAGCTTTTACACTCAGCCATCTTTTTTTATTATATGAAATTTAACAGAGGGCTTATTTTGCTGTTACTGTAACTTTCTTGCTTACTGCAATTTCCTTGTTTGAAGCATTGTATGCCTTTACATATACATCATGTTTTACGCCTTTTGTGAATGTCTGGAATTTATACGGTGAAGCAGTAGTTTTTGCGTTTTTGGTAATGCCGTTGTATACTTTATATACTCTGTAGTATGCTGCACCGTCAACTTTATTGAATGTTACTGTACCAGTTGCTGTAACTTTAAGATTTTCAACAGCTTTTACCGTAACAGTTTTACTCCTGAGAGAATTTCCGTCAGCGTCAAATGCAGTTACATAAATTGTCTTGTTCTGACCTGGATTAAAGCTTATAAATGTATATTTTGTATCTGTAACCTGTTTTCCTGTATAGGTTTTACCGCCTACAATCTTACTAACCTTGTAGTATGCAGCGTTTTCAGCAGCTGTCCATGTTACATTGCCGTCTGCATCAACCTTTACGTTTGTAGGAGCTGTTAAGACCTCTTTCTTTGCAGGAGTAAATTTAACTGATTCGCTCTTGTACTGATTACCGTTTGCGTCAAATGCAATTACATAGATTTCATGTTCAACGCCTTCTGTGAGGTTCTGGAATGTGTATGAAGTTGCTGTAGCGTCAACCTTTGCATTCTTAGTTGTCTTGCCGTACTTCTTGTATACTCTGTAGTATGAAGCACCTTCTGACTTAGTCCATGTTACTGTTCCGTCTTCTGAAACCTTAACATTTGCAGGAGCAGCCATTGGAGTAAACTTGATTGATTCACTCTTAATTGAGTTGCCGTTTGCGTCAAATGCTGTTACATAGATTTCATGTTCAACGCCCTTAGCAAGATACTGGAATGTATATTCTGTTCCTGTAACCTGTTTACCAGTGCTGGTCTTACCATTTACTACCTTGTTAACCTTGTAGTATGCAGCATTTTCAGCAGCTGTCCATGTTACATTGCCATTTGCGTCAACCTTAACATTTGTAGGAGCTGTGAGAACTACTTTCTTTTCAGGAGTAAATTTAACTGATTCGCTTTTGTACTGATTACCCTGTGCGTCAAATGCAACTACATAGATTTCATGCTCAACGCCTTCTGTGAGGTTCTGGAATGTATATGGTGATGATTCTGTCTTAGCATTTTTTGTTATACCATTGTATACTTTATATACTCTGAAATATGCCGCACCTTCTCCGCCAGTCCATGTTACTGTGCCGTTTGAATCAACTGCAACATTTTCAGGAGCAGAAACAGGTGTAAACCTGATTGATTCGCTCTTGAGAGAGTTCCCGTTTCCATCATATGCCACTACATAGATTTCATGTTCCACTCCCTTTGTGAGATTCTGGAATGTATATGGTGATGATGTAGTCTTTGCACTCTTTGTTATACCGTTATATACTTTATATACTCTATAGTATGCAGCACCTTCTCCGCCAGTCCATGTTACTGTTCCATCGGCTGATATCTTGACATTTTCAGGAACTGTAAGTTTTGATTCTGCTTCCCATTTAGCGTAAACATTTGTTACACCAGATGTGAATGTTGTTGAAGTGAATGCAATTTCCTTGCCATTTGCGTCTTTAGTGAACCAGCCCTTGAACACATATCCGTCCTTTGAGAGTGTGCATTCTGTATCGTCTACATCAAAGCCATAATCTGTAAATGTTATGTTATCAAGTCCATCACTGCCATCTATTTCGCATTCTGTGGAAATTCTCTCTCCAGGAGTTCCTACGATAATTGATGGGAATTTCTCATATGAACTGCTTGTTGGTTTTACAGTTATTGTTGTTCCCTTTGTGCTCTTGTAGGAGATAACCGCATTGTCATAGTCAACATTGATGATTGCTTTGGTTTCATCAATTTTCCATACAGCTTTAATTGTCACATCTTCTGCACCGATTGAAAGCTTTTTAAGCTCTGTTGCACTTGTATAGTAATCAATAGAAATGCCCTTAAAGAAAAATCTGATATCATTGGCTGTGAAATATTCCTTCGTTTCGGTAAAATCATTCTTTGCAACACCATTTATTGTATAGCCAACAAACTCATAGCCTGCCTTTTCAGGTTTTGCATTCATTTCTACTGTAACTTCGTTGTCATTTGCATCAGTAGGTTTTACTAAATCATCAAGGGTAAATCTAAATTTTGTAGCCTCAACAATGTTATCTCCGCAATCATCATAATTTATCGCATATGTGTTCTGTGTGAAGTAAGCAACAAGACCTGAACCCTCGGTTGAAATCACTTTAAGAATTTCATCTGTAGCTACTGTATCAGCAGTTGCTTCAACCCATTCACTCTTATCATTCTTATAATACCAGCCCTTGAATGTATAGCCTTTAAGTGTTGGAGTCGGGAGAGTACCGAGTTTTGCATCTGTAGCAACCTTGAATTCTTCTGTAGTTCCAATATTCAATCCTGGTGCTAACTCTAACATTACTTCTTTTTTGGTATCCTGAATAACCTTTGCATTATTAAATTTTACTTCCTTTGATTCAGCTCTCCATACAGCATAGAGAGTTACTGTTGAACCTTCTTTTGTTGTAAGCTTATTCAAAATTATTGATATAGTTATATATGTTTCAGGCAATTTGCCATCTTCATAAAGGAATGAGAAATTTTCATCAGGAGTTGTTGCATTTTTATCTGTTGAGAAACCAATGAGTTCATAACCATCTCTTGATACAAGTTTTGTATCATTTGATATTTTATCCTTTTCTGTATTATATGCAACATCGCTCAGCTGAACAGATGTTCCATAGCTTGAAATGCTCCAGTTGTCAAGGTCATCTGATGTTGTTGCAGCTTTTCCACCATTTGCGTCAATCTTTACTGTATAAGTAATCGGAGTCCATTTTGCATAAACTTTAGTTCCATGAGCCTGTTCAATGGTCATATCTGAATAAATCTGAGTGCCATCAGCAGTATACCAGCCTGCAAAATTATATCCTGCCTTTGTCGGATTTTCAGGGAGAACATATTTTTCTCCTACTGTTTCTGTTTTTGTGGTAAGAACTGTATCTCCATCGCAAAATTCAAGGGTATATTCAGGATTGAAAACTACTTTCATATACTGATTGGTTGACTGCTTGAAAAGAAAATTTCCTGCTGTTATAACAACTTCCATTGTATCTGAAACTCCATCAGTAACTTTAAATCTTGTTTGTAAGTTTTTAACATCTCCGAAACAGTATCTGTTTTCTGTCGAAATGCCCCAGTCATTTGCTATAACCATAAAATCCTTAGTTTCAGCAGCACCTCTTATAGTGTAAACCTTAACATATTTATTGTCTTCTATTATATAAGATTCAGTATAAGAATCATTTTTATAATTGGATTTATACTCATCCACATCGTTAAATTCGAGTAAATTTGTCTTGTCAAATTCGCTTTCAAGCTTAAAATTGAATTTTATATATTCAACATTATCCTTGCCGTCCCATGTTGATGAAACTTTGAATATTGTTGAAGCTGTGCCGTCCTCACCGAGAGTTATATCAAATTTATTGTCAGTTGTGCCGATTCCATAGCCATTTTCAAAGCCTTTAAGAGTAACATTGATTTTTGATTTTGCTTTAATACTTGACGGAATCGTCATTGTATAATTCTTGACATATTTTCCGTCAATCAGTTCTATCTTGTCATCACTCTTGAAATATGTGTTTCCTGTTTCAGCATCGCCTGTGTTATAAGTTAATGAAATATCTGCCGCAATAACAGTATCGCCATCATTATTTTTAACATGAGTTATATTTTCAGCTGATGTGTTCTGACTAAATTCGGCCTGATAATATTTCTTTTCGCCGTCAACTGATACCTGATAAATGCCGGTTTTTGCTGTTCCGTCAGAGCTGTTGAAAGTAACTGTTCCCTTTGAACCGCTTACATTCACGCTGTTTTCAGACGGAACAAATTCATAACTGAGTTTTGAACCGTATTCAGCGGAATCTATATCTTTAATCTTGATTATGTAAGGATTTGAAGCACTGTTTGCGGCTGTTTTATCTTTAAGAACTTCTTCTGTTGCATCATATGTTTTATCGCCGAGCTTTATTGACATTGAAGATTCTTCTGCCCATACAGCAAAAAGATATATTTCTTTTCCATCTTCGTCTGTAAGGTTTTTAAGTATTACTTTGCCGTCCTTTACAGGATAATCAACTGTAGCAGCATCACTATTTTTAGAAAGCCCAAGAAATTTCCAGCCCTCTCCATGGTCAAAGTTTGTCGCATAAATTACACATTCAGAATTATATTGTGCCGGATATTCAGAATATGAACCACCATGAGCTACTCTTACAGTATATTCAATAGGAGCCCACTGTGCATAGTAATCTGTTTCATTAGCTTTGCCGACAATTTCAGAATAATTAGTACTATCATTACCACTGCCGTCTGCCTCTGTATTCCAGCCGATAAACTTATAACCTTTTCTTTCAAATACAGGTGGTGTGGCTGTTTTTCCTGCCTGAATTGTTTTAGTTTCTGTTTTATCAGTTCCATCATTAGCGTGGAATGTTACATCAATATTTTCAGTTTTGGAATAGACAACTTTGAAATAAGTAAACAAAGAAGAACCATCATAATAACCAATTATCGCTGATTCTGTAGTTCCATCAGCGTTAACAGCAAGTTCATTAGTCAGTTCATTATCTTCATCAATAAAACCAATTTCATCTTGTGTAAATTCAATTGTTGATTTACCGCTTGCAGGAGCATAATCATCTACTGTGCAGACTCTTACATAATGGTCGTCTTCAATTTCATATGATTCAGTGAAATTTGTTTTTCCGTTTATGGCAGCCACAGGATATGGAAATTTTTCCATCATCTTAAAATTAATTTTAATATATTCAGTAATTGTTTCACCATTTTTTGTGCCTGAAAGCTCAATAACATCTGATTCTGCATTTCCGTTTTTATCAAGAGTTACCGTACAGGCATTGTTGGTAGAAGTCATTGTTACATCGTCTTTAAAACAATCTTTCCAGTCAATTGTTATATTTGAATTAGCTGCGAAAATAGGATATAAATTGCATATATAATTTTTAACATATTTATCGCCAATCAGCTCCACTTTTTTACCACAAATAACACTCATTTTACTTGTTAAAGTGCCGTCATTTCCTATACTGTTTTTTTCAGCATAATAACTATTAACAGTTGATGTCATACTTGCATAAAATGTACCTATTTTACTGCCGTACTCGCCATCCACACTGCCATCATGTTTAATACATTCACTATACGGATTCTGAGTGAAATTAAACTGATAGTATGTTCCTCCAACACTAATAGCTTCCGTCTGAGCTGAACCGTCATTGCTGTTGAAAGTTACATTATAATCGCCTCTGTAACCTATAACATTGTTGCAGAACTCAAATGCCACTGCTTCATTATAAGGCATAGTGCCTACCTGAACGTTAAATACATAAGGGTTTGATTGGCTGTTTGCGGAATTTGTGTCTTTAAGAACCGGTTCTGATAATTTATAATCTTTTTCGCCAATAGTGAGAGAATATTTTTCTTTCCATACAGGATAAAAATGTACTGTGCCACCATCTGTTTCAGTAAGATTTGCCGGGAAAGTTACACATCCATCAGCAGCGTTCACAAACAGACCTGCATCAGGAACTGTTGCACCGTCAACTTTTGAAAATCCCCAGAGATAATAATCCTCTTTAACAGCGTTTGAACAGTTAACCTTTGTTGTTTCGCCATAATTGGCAGTCGGATTATTAACACCATCAGTATTAAGGTTTATTGTGTATGTAATCGGAGTCCACTGTGCCACAAGAGTGGTGGTAGTATCAAATGTTTCACTATTTAAATCTGATATTATAGTCTCTCCTCCGTCTTTGCTCCAGCCGGCAAATTTATAACCTACTTTTGTTGGGTCTGTAATTGAAGAAAAATTCCCATCATTTATAGTTATTAATTCATCTCCATTAGAAAATTTGCCGCCGTTAGCGTTGAACATAACCATAGGCTTCAAATCTTCATAAGCATATGTGACAATGTTTTTTTCAGCTTCATCAGCTGAAACAGAATGGCTTATTCCAAGGATTTCGCCTGCATTTGCCGGCATATACATTGCAGTTCCTGCGATAAGTGCAAGACTTGAAATGAAAGCGAGCTGTTTTTTAAGATTAATTTTTTTCATCATAATATCCCTCCGTTTAAATTTCATATATTTTCATTCAGTTTTATTTAAAAGCTGTATGAAATATACATATAGACTATATAAATTTAATTTTTTTAGATAAAATATAAATTTATTATAATTATATTACCATAATATTTCTCAATTGTCAATAAAAAAAGACGGCTGAGTCTTAAAAAACTCAGCCATCTTTTTTTATTATATGAAATTTAACAGAGGGCTTATTTTGCTGTT
>ERZ808240.1052-NODE-1052-length-35027-cov-5.197901_pt1 | contig 35027 bp, 32 predicted proteins | sample MGYA00521084_ERZ808240 | MGnify/ENA primary metagenome ERZ808240 (study PRJEB31516, sample SAMN03275571) | gut metagenome | biome: mammalia-associated habitat; material: feces | host: Papio cynocephalus | place: Kenya | collected 2012-08-06 ... | reverse complement strand
AGGTCGCGATCGTTGGCCCCACCGGTGCCGGCAAGACCACAATGGTCAAGCTGCTGATGCGGTTCTACGATGTGGATTCGGGTTCCATCACCCTGAACGGCCACGATATTCGGGATTTCGACCGCAGCGCACTGCGCGAGGGCTTCGGCATGGTGCTGCAGGACACATGGCTGTTCAAGGGTACCATCATGGAGAACATCCGGTATGGCCGCTTGGATGCTACCGATGAGGAAGTCATTGCCGCCGCAAAAGCGGCCAACGCCGACCACTTCATCCGCACCCTGCCCGGCGGTTATCAGATGGAGCTGAATGAGGATGCCTCTAACGTCAGCCAAGGCCAGAAACAGCTGCTGACGATTGCCCGTACCATTCTGGCGGACAACCGAATTCTTATCCTCGACGAGGCGACCAGCAGTGTCGACACCCGTACCGAGCAGAAGATCCAGACCGCAATGGATCGTTTGATGGAGGGCCGCACCAGCTTCGTCATCGCCCACCGTCTTTCCACCATCAAGGACGCTGACCTCATTCTCGTAATGCGTGACGGCGACATTGTGGAACAGGGCACCCATGATCAGCTGATCGAGGCAGGCGGTTTCTATGCCGACCTGTATAATAGTCAGTTTGAGGATGTGGTAGATTAAAATAGCAAAACGGCTGTCTGCATTTTTGTTGCAGGCAGCCGTTTTTGTTTGTATGTAGTTTTACTCTCTCTTATCCTGATCAATCGCCACGACGACGCCCGAAAGTGCCAGCAGAGCCAGCAGGTTGGGAACCGCCATCAGGCCGTTGAAGAAGTCGGCCATCGCCCAGACAAGGTCAACTTTCAGCGTCGAACCAACCAGAATGAACAGAACGACGATAACGCTGTAAATCGGAAGAGCCTTTTCTCCAAACAAAGACTTGAAGTTGGACTGACCGAAGAAATACCAGCCGATGATGGTCGAGAATGCAAAGAAGAACATGCAGATTGCGATAAAGATGGGGCCGAAGCCGCCGAATGCCTGACTGAACGCCGCCTGCGTGAGGGCGGTGCCGGTCAGACCCTCCGGGATAAGACCCGAGGTGATGAGGACAAGACCGGTAAGGGTCAGGACAACGAACGTATCAATAAAGACGCCAAGAATTGCAACGGCTCCCTGCTCCTGCGGATGCTTGACCTTTGCGAGAGCGTGCGCGTGGGGCGTGGAGCCTAGACCGGCTTCGTTGGAGAACAGACCGCGTGCAACACCGAAGCGCATCGCCTGCTGAACCGTCACGCCAGCGACACCACCGGCGATGGCCTGCGGTTTGAACGCCAGAACAAAGATCTGCGTAAAGGCACCGGGCAAAGCCTTATAATTCAGCACAAGGATGACGAGACAGCCAAGGATGTAGAACGCCGCCATGATGGGAACGACCTTTTCCGTGACTGCTGCGATGCGCTGAACTCCGCCCAGAAAGATAAATGCTGCGATTGCCGCCGTGATGATACCAACAATGACCCGGTTGACGCCAAAGGCATTGTGGAACGCATCACCAATGGAATTGGACTGCACCATATTGCCCATGAAGCCCAGAGCCAGAATGATCAGCACCGAGAAGATACCGGCCAAAATCTTGCCGAACCTGCCCTTGAAGGCCGCACGGATATAGTAGGCCGGGCCGCCGGTAACTTTGCCGTTCATCGTGGTCTTGTAGTGCTGGGCGAGAACCGCTTCGGCGTAGATGGTCGCCATGCCGAAGAAGGCGGACACCCATGTCCAGAACAAGGCTCCCGGGCCGCCGCTGACCAGTGCGGTGGCACAGCCGGTGATGTTGCCAGTTCCGACCTGCGCCGCAATGGCCGTCGCCAATGCCTGAAAACTGCTCATACCCTCATCGTCAGCTTTTTTGCCACGGAGCGTAAAACCGCCGAACACCCGGCGGAAGCCCTCACCGAACCGACGTACCTGCACACCGCCCAGCCGAATGGTGAAAAACACGCCGGTGCCAACCAGCAGGAACAACAGCAGATAATTCCAGAGAATATTGCTGGCCTGCTCTACGAACGCCGTAAATGCTGCCATAAATGTACCCCTTTTCTTTTTCCGAATTCTTTTATACTTTCCCCTTGTCCTCAACAGTCCGGACAATGTAATTATACTATCTTATCCGTGTTGTAAAGTCAAGTGTATTTGTACAGCGCACATCTTGTACACATTTCTGCCGAAAAAAGATGGATTTTCCCCTTTTCTCCTGCGGCAAAGCGCGGTATAATAAGATTTGGTGTTTTGAAATCGAAAGGAGTTAATGATATGAATTCGACCACGGAGCTTTCCCGGCCGGAGGAGACTTCCTCGAAGCCGGTCTATGCGTTCCGGAAATCCGTTTTTCTGGAGGGAATGCGTGATGGCGTCCCTATCGCGCTGGGATATTTTGCTGTTTCGTTCTCGCTGGGCATCGCGGCTCGGCGTGCAGGTTTCAGTCCGTTTCAGGGCTTTCTGGCAAGCCTGCTGAACAACGCCTCTGCCGGTGAATATGCGGCATTCGCCCTCATTACCAGCGGAGCGACCTACCTGCAGGTCGCCATTATCACCCTTATCGCTAATGCGCGTTACCTGCTGATGAGCTGCGCACTGGCACAGAAGTTCACCCCTGACACCCCGTTTATCCATCGTCTCATCATTGGTTATGACGTCACCGACGAGCTGTTCGGCATTACCATCGCCCGGAAAGGGTCGTTGAATCCGTGGTATACTTATGGTGCTATCCTGCTGGCAGCCCCGGCTTGGGCATCCGGCACGGCTCTCGGCATCATCGCCGGCAACCTGCTGCCCCTGCGTGCCGTCAGTGCGCTGAGTGTCGCTCTCTACGGCATGTTCCTTGCCATCATCATTCCCCCGGCCCGGAAGAGCAAGATCGTTGCGGCGTTGGTCGCCATCAGCTTTTTCCTGAGCTTTGTCTGCAACTATCTGCCGGGCATCGCTTCCCTCTCAGACGGCACACGCACCATCCTGCTCACCGTCTTCATTTCGGCGGCGGCTGCGATCCTCTTCCCGGTCAAACAGGAGGCTGAACACGATGAATAATTATATTTACATCCTCGTGATGTTCCTTGTTTCTTACGCGATCCGCGTTCTTCCCCTGACGCTGATCCGCAAGCCCATTAAGAATCAGTTCATCCAGTCGTTTTTGTACTATGTACCGTATGTTACGCTGGCGGTCATGACCTTCCCGGCCATCGTCAACGCTACCCAAAGTCCGGTGGCCGGTGCGGTCGCCCTCGTGGTCGGCATCGCCGCCGCATGGTTCGGCGCAAGTTTGTTTCAGGTCTCTGTCGCCTGCTGCGCCGTCGTGCTGGTGCTGGAGCTGTTTTTGGTGCATTAAAGTTTCGACCTGCCGCAGTTTTTCGGAATCTGCGGTGGTTTTTCTGTTTTTTCAAAAAATTTTTGAAAAAGCTGTAACGTTTTGCCTTCTTTTTCGTCTTATGGGCGAACCGGTTCCAAACAAGAAAGGAGGGTGACGCGCATGGACAATTCATCATTTGAAGAAATTTATCTTCAATATTATAAGCCCGTGTTCGCCTACCTGATGACCCTCTGCAAAAACGAGGAACTGGCCGCTGAGCTGACGCAGGAAACGTTCTTCAAAGCGTTGGACGCCATTGATGGTTTCAAGGGCGGCTGTGCGCTGAACGTCTGGCTGTGTCAAATCGCAAAAAATACCCTGACCGACCACTACCGGCGGCAGAAACGGGAAGCTCCCCTGCCGGAGGAGACGCCCGAGGTCGTTCCCGACCCGGCCCCGAAACCAGGTGAAGGACTGGAACAGCGTGAGCAGGAACTGCACTTGTACAGCAAGCTCCACGCTCTGCCTGAACCGTTCCGGGAAGTTTTCTGGCTGAGGGTCTACGGCGAACTGAACTTTGCCGAGATCGGCACGCTGCATCACAAGACGGAAAGCTGGGCGCGCGTCACATTCTACCGCGCCCGGATGAAACTGAAGGAGGCTTTGTTATGAAACTACCCTGCTATCTCGTCCGCGATTTACTGCCGCTTTTCAAGGACAATGTCTGCGACCCGAATACTGCTACGGACGTTCAGGAACATCTGGACAATTGTGCCGAGTGCCGCGCCGTCTTGCAGGAGATGGACGCCCCCGAAATGGAAATTGCCGCCGTGGAAGAAAAGAATGCCGCTTCGATCGTCGCACTGACGACGGTGAAGAAGGATATCGGGAAGCAAAAGAAAAAAATCGCCCTTACCGTTACAGCTGTGCTTGTCGCATTGCTTGGCGTGTTCTTTGGCTGGCGGTACTGGATGATGCACTCCTATGTGGATCTAGAATCCCATAACACTCTCGACGTCATAGAAGATTTGAATGGCGGATCCTTCCGGAAAGATAAAGTTGCTTTCCAGAATTATGATACAAAAATCTATTATACTTCTGACGGCTATATCGTAAAATACTACAAAAATACTCCCATCGCATTTTTAAGTGTCACACAGACTCGCTGGGAAGTTTTGATGCGCAAATTGTTCAAAGACAGAAATCAGCCGATTTATGTAACTTTACCTGATGCGAACGTTATCACGGTATCTCACGATACCTATCTGAAACTTTGCGCAATTGAGAGTAGAGAAATCGACGAATTTCCGTGGGATGATACGATTATGCCGATTCGGATGCGCGGAATAACCGGCTACGAAAGAATAAAAGCTATCATTGATGAAGCATACGAAAAAAATTACACAAAGAAGGAACAATGATGCAAAAACTACTCGTCACAGGTGCAGGCGGATTTGTCGGCGCGAGAGTCTGCCAGCAATGGAATGGGAAATTTGAATTTCTCGCCTTACCATGCGGATCTTTTGCCACTGCCAACGAAGATGCTGTCCGGCGTTTTGTAACGGACAACCGTCCCAATCTCATCCTGCACACTGCCGCACTTTCGGACACCGGCTACTGCGCGGCGCACCCGGAGGAGTCCTACCGGGCGAACGTCCAGCTGCCCGAATGGCTGGCGAAGGCCTCGCAGGAGGTCGGTGCGAAACTGATTGCCTTCAGCTCCGATCAGGTGTACGCCGGTGTGACCCGGCCCGGCCCCCTGCCCGAGACGCTAAAACTTGCCCCGGCGAACACTTATGGACAACACAAGCTTAAAATGGAAGGGCGCGTCCTCGCCCTCTGCCCGGATGCAGTTTTGTTGCGTGCGACGTGGATGTACGACCTGCCCGGGTACCATCTTCCGATTCGCGGAAACCTGCCGCTCAACCTTTGGAAAGCGGCTTTGCACGGTGAGACGGTCAAGTTTTCGTCGCAGGACTTTCGAGGTGTAAGCTACGTCCGGGAGGTCATCGACAAGCTGCTGTTGAGCTTTGATTTACCCGGCGGCGTGTATAACTTCGGCAGTGGAAACGACTGTAATATGGTCGAGACGGCCCGGCAGTTTGCTGAAATCATGGGCATCCCGGTCAAAATCGAGGAAGTCGACTGGCCGCGAAATCTCACGATGAGCGGTGAAAAGCTGCAACAATACGGCATCGAATTTGCATCGACACAAAATGCCTTGCGGAAGTGTATGGAAGATTACGGCGTATAAATGACATAAAAATGGAGCATCCCCGTGTGTATTGCACTGTGGGATGCTCCATTTTTTGTTTCAGGATTATTTCCAAATCTCCGCAACCACAAGTTCCAACACGCTTCCTGCAATACAACGTGCTTTATCTGAGATAAGAAAGCAATTTTCGAGTTCCGATTTTCTAGGGTCAACGTCTGCGACCTTAAATCCGGGTGTGACTGGGTAGCCGCTGCGAAGCAGGCCGCGCAGGATTCCGGTAATCTGGGTCGTGACCGGCAGAAGCTGTCCGTCCGACGTGCGAATCTGGGCAATGGCCTCCCCTGCCTCGACGGTATCTCCGATGACATGTAGATTTTCAAAAGCACCTGCCGCCTGCGCATGGATGACACGCTCAGCACCATAGCCGCCGATAATGCCCGGAACGCCGGTGTTTGGGATAGCAGAACCTTCCCGGATGATGCGGCCCAGTTTGTGGCCGCGCTTGGTTTCAACCACAACATCAACATCCTGTCCGGCGATAAATCCCGGGCCGAGCGCAATCGTCAGCGGTGCCATATCGCGCGTTGTTCCGAGATTTTTCTTTGCCAGAATCGCATCCACAAGGACGGCAGGCTTTGCCTGAGAAATGCACTCGCCCTTCGGGTCAACCATCACCGGCACGTCACCGACCGACCAGACGGCTTCTGCTTCGTCCAGCGTGTTGATTTTGACCGCGCGCAGGCCTTCGACAGTGGTTTCACCCTCGTAAACGGCCTCGCAGAGCGACACCTGTCGGCGGATAGCAGCCGGATGTTCCGCTTCCAGCACCAATACGCGCAGGCCAGCTGACCAGAGACGGTGGATAGTTCCGGTCGCGAGGTCGCCGCCGCCGCGCACAATGATGAGAGAATCTTTTTTCATAGACACGCTCCTTTTACAGGTTTAAAGCCGCTGAAGCAGCAGCTCCATCGAGCCGCCGCAGGCCGCAATGTCTGCATCCTCGTTTTTGCCGTCGGCGGAATACTGCACCAGCTGGCAGGAAGCGGCCTCACCGGAAAGCATCTGCTGCGCACGCTGCTGCGCACGATACTCCATGATGCCGCCACCGACGCTTCCAACGATTTTCTCCGGGAGTACAAGCATTTTCGAGCCAATCTCTCGTGGCGCGGAGCCGTGCCGTGCAACGATCGTCACCAATACGGCTGGCGTCTGTGCGGCTTGTGTTTTACACAGAGCGGCCAACAGCGCAGGCGGAAAGCCCTCAGTCTGCTGACGCTGGCTTTTCACCTCGACGACCTGCGCCATGATAGAAAGCGCGATTTCCTGTGCAGTTTTTGCACCGATTGCCAGTCCGATTGGCGCGTGGAGCTGCTCTACTTTGGCGGCATCAACATCGGCTTCGATCAACTGGCGGCGCACCAGTGTCGACCGGCCACGACTGCCCATCATGCCGACATACGCCATCGGTTTGGGCAAAATCACCTTGAGACAATCAAGATCAAACGCATGGGCTCGGGTCAAAACAATGAAATAAACTTCCTCGCCGCCCGGCACCTGCGCAAGACCTTCCTCAAATGGCGCACAAATGACCTCATCGGCACCGGCCAGACGCAGCTGCTCGGCGTACTCTTCGCGGTCCTCGAGGGCGGTCACGGGCAGATCGAGCAATTTTGCTATCTGCACCGTTGCGGTTGCCACATGTCCGCCGCCGCAGACGACCAGTTTTGCGCCTGCACCGAACCTCTCCACAAAGACACGCACGCCGTCCAGTTCTAACACGTCGCTGGTGGTACAGGAAACAAGTTTTGCAAAATTCCGCGAAAGGACATTGAAATCATCCATATCAAATGGATTTTTCCATACGCATTTTCCGCCGCTGAGCAGACACTGGCTCCCCCGTTCGGCACCTTCCAGCACGGTCGCCAGAAGGAAATTCTGGTATTCCTGGTCTTTCAGCGCATCTAAAAATGGTTTCAAGGTATCCCCTGCCATCGCGAAATCTCCTTTTGTGTTATTGTTGCACCGTTGCTACGGCATTATACCGGGCATTTGGCTCATTTTTCAGACGCGATTCCCAAAGCTCCCAGTCCTCCGGCAGCATCCGCCACGCAAGGCCGCACCCAGCTGAAAGCTCTCTCGGTAGAGGAATCAACCTCCCCGGGATATTCACTTCGGCGCAATACTTTTCCCACGCTATCGCATCCACTGTTGCATTGAACGAAAGCACGATATACGGTCGTTTTACTCGCATTCAAACCTCCTGTGCTAATGTGCGGACAGCTTGTGCCGCGCGCAGAACTTCCTCTTCTGTGTTGAAATGTGAAAAGCTGAACCTCACAACACCCTGTTCGACAGTACCGAGAGTCTTGTGCATGAGCGGCGCACAATGCGCACCAGCCCGGACACAAATTCCAGCATCCTTCCAGAGGGCATCCGCAACCCACGCAGAATCCTCATCGCCGATATTCAGCGAGACGATGGGCGCACGGGGTGTTTTGCCCGAAAAATCACCGTAAAAAGTAAGATTTTCGATATTTTTCAGCTGTTCATAAAATGAATTTGCCAGCGCAGTTTCTCTTTGCTGAAGCGTCTCCACGCCCTGATTCAGTATCCAGCGGACACCGGCGGCAAGGCCAGCCAGACCCGGAACATTCAATGTTCCAGCCTCAAGAGCGGTCGGCATCTCGGAGGGGTGTTCCTCATCGAAGCTGTGGACACCGCTTCCGCCGACGACCAGCGGTGCAACCCATAAGCCCGACCGGACGTACAAGCCGCCGGTTCCCTGTGGGCCGAGCAGTCCCTTGTGGCCGGTGAAGCAGAGAACATCCACACCCAGCGTTTTCACGTTGATAGGGCGTGCGCCTGCGGTCTGAGCTGCGTCAACAATCAACAGCAATCCGTGCTTTTTTGCAAAGTCTGCAACAAAATCAAGGTCGGTGACATTGCCGGTCACATTGGACGCATGGGTGACAACGACAACACGGGTGTTCGGTCGAAGCTTCTGCTCAAACTGCTCATACCGCAAAACGCCTTGTGTATCCGTATCAACAAAATCAAGCTCTATGCCGTTCTTTTTCAACCAATAAAGTGGGCGCAGGACGGAATTGTGTTCGCAGACCGTCGTGATCACATGGTCGCCCGGACGAAGCAGACCACAAAGCGCAGTGTTTAGACTCTGGGTCGCATTGGCTGTGAACGCAATGCGAGACGGATCATCTGCGCCCAGCAGCTCGGCCAGTACGGAACGAGCTTCGTATATCAACCGCGCGGCGTGAAGGGTCGGCTCATACGCCCCACGGCCCGGGTTGCCTGACGTCTGCAAAGCGTCCAGCATGGCCTGCCCGACCTGCGGCGGCTTTTGAAGAGTTGTCGCGGCGTTGTCCAGATAAATCATGGATTTTTGTAGACTCACGGTTTTACCACATTCCCTGCATTAAGCATCTTCTCAGCGATAACATACATATTTGTGACACTGCCGACAGACAGCTTTTCGGTCAGGCCGTAAAAATTCAGGCAGGTTCCGCAGGTCATAATCTCGACGCCCTGCGCTTCCAGTGCCTTGAGGTCTTCGAGCATCGGCGAACCTTCACAGGTCAACGATGCGCCACCATTATAGAACAGGATGGTCTGAGGCAACTTGTCCTGCTGCGTCAACGCAAAAACAAACGCCTTCATGAGCGTTTTTCCAAGTTCATCATTGCCAATACCCATCTTATCATTGCCGATGGCAACGACAGTATTTACCCGGGCATCGGGTGCGCAGGTCTCCGGCTCCTCGGTGGCTGCGGCGGCCTCACCGACCGTGAACAGCACACGGTATTCCCGTTCTGCCAGCTTTTCGGCGGTGGAGGTGTAGCCCTTCTGCTGTGCCATTTTTGTCAAATTCTGGACGGCAATTTCGTTATCGACCAGCACTTCCACCTGACCGGCACCGTTCAGCTCGGCGATTGCCTTCTTGGCTTTGACGACCGGCAGCGGACATGCGTCTCCTCTTGCATCAACTTTTAACATTTTCATTTGCTTCAATTTTAATACGTTACTACGATTTCTTTTTCAGATTCTTCTTTGATCTCGCCCACGATCTTCGCAGGCAGGCCAGCCGTTTGAAGCTCCTGCTCGAGTGCATTGGCATCCTCCGGCGCAACGGCAAACAGCAAACCGCCCGAGGTCTGAGGGTCGAACAGAATCTCTTCCATTGGAAATGGCACGTCCTCAAACTCCACAAACGGCCCGGTATGGTTGCGATTGCGCTGACCGGCGGCAGTATACAAGCAGGCATCAGCAGCATCCCATGCTCCTGGCAAAACCGGCACGGTATGAGCGTCGATAACACAAGACAGTTTTCCGCCCATCATCTCATGAAGATGGCCGAGGAAGCTGAACCCGGTGACGTCGGTTGCAGCGTGAACCACATATCTGCGGCTGATTTCAGCTGCTGTTTTGTTCAGGGTCGTCATAGATTCAATAGCTTCGGCCATGTCTTCGGGCTTTGCTTCACCGACCCGGTTTGCCGTACAAATAAGGCCGACGCCCAGAGCCTTTGTCAGGATGAGCTTATCGCCGGGTTTGCCGGCATCATTAGTATATAGGTGGTGTGGGTCGACAAGACCGGTAACGGACAGGCCATACTTGACGCCGGTATCAGCAATGGAGTGACCGCCTGCCAGAATTCCACCTGCTTCCAACACTTTTTCAGCACCGCCCTGCAAAATCGCGCCGAGGATGTTCAAGTCCATGCTCTCGGGAAAGCAGACCAGATTCAAGGCCGTTTTGACCTCGCCGCCCATTGCGTAAACATCGCTGAGGGCGTTTGCAGCGGCAATTTTGCCGAAGGTGTAGGGATCATCAACCATCGGTGGAAAAAAATCCACCGTCTGCACCAACGCAACGTTATCTGTGATTTTATACACAGCTGCGTCATCTTTGCTGTCATAGCCGACCAGCAGGCTCGGGTCCTGTACACCGCGCGGCAGTTTTTCCAAGATGCGGCTCAGCACGCCTGCGCCGAGTTTGGCTGTGCAGCCACCGCCCGTACAAAACACGACGGGTTCGCTCATGCTCGTTCTCCCTCCTCAAATGCCGTCAGGATGTACCGGACAGCGTATTTTTCTTGTAATATTTTCTGCGTTTTCTCGCCAAATTTTCGTCTCTGCGGCGTGTCCGCCTGATTCAGCACAGCGTAAAATTCGCGGTCATTCACGTTTTTGTGTCCGCCAGCATCGCTTGCCAGAAGTTTCGCCAGCATGGGCGGCGTCAGCAGTGCTTCCGGCGTTGCCTCGAGCAAATTGCAAGCTTTTTCGAGCCGGAAGCACACCTCTTTCAAAGGCTGCTCCCCTGCCGACAGCCCAGCCACCGCCAGAACGACATCGCTTTCCGGCAGAATCACCGGCTCGTGTTCCGCCGGTGCCTTGCAGGGCAGACGCTTCGCGCCGTCGGCCTCGATAAGGACGATATCCGCGCCAGCCATCCAGCGGCGGAGTTGGTCGGGAGGAAGGCTCTTCAGTTTGCCGTTTTCGGCAGGCAGACCAACAACGGCATAATTTCCAGCGTTCCAATGTGTATTTCGTTCTTTGATGGTCTGCGCCCAGAATACTTTCGGCTGCTGGATGTGGGTGGTCGTAGTGGCGAGGACGCGCCAGCCTTTCGCGGCGCAGAGCCGAGCCATTGCATACATCAGCGTCGTTTTTCCGCCGCTGCCCACCAGTGAAACGATATGTCCTTTCGTGTTCAGAAAGGGCAGCTGCATTTCAAGCGGCATCATTTGTCCTGTTCGCTCTTTTCGAGAACTGCCATCGCGATTTTTTCCGGTGTGATGGGCAGTTCATAGAACCGGGTGCCGATGGCATTATAAATTGCGTCCGAAATAGCCGGAAGCGGCGTATTGATAACAACTTCGCCGATGGACTTTGCACCAAAGGGACCATTTGGCTCATAGCTGTTCTCAAATTCGACCCGAATATGACCGATATCGGTACGGGTCGGAATCTTGTACTGCATGAGCGAATTTTCCATCGGGTAGCCCTTAGCATCATAAGTGACATTTTCAGTCAGGGTCATGCCAATACCCTGCAAAATGCCGCCCTCAGCCTGCACACGAGTCAGGTTCGGGTTGATGGGAGTGCCACAGTCCACACAGGCGGCATAATCCAGCACCTTGACTTCGCCCGTCTCCGTGTCCAACTCAATTTCGGCTGCACCAACCATATACGGCGGCGGCGACAGCGGTGAAGTGTGGGTCTCGGTGGCTTCCAGCGCGACCATATGACCGTTCATCGAGGTGGTGACGACATCTTCCAGTGAGACTTTTTTCTCAGGATTTGCTTCAACGAAAACGAATTTACCGTCAAAATCCACCGCAGACTCGTCACAATTCAAAATTTCCGCGCCCAGTTTGCAGATCTGTTTCCGGAGCTTCAGCGCGCACTTTTCGACGGCCTTGCCGGTGACGTAGATAGTGCTGGATGCATAGGAACCGGAATCATACGGTGAGGTGTCGGTGTCAGCACCGAAGACGGTGATGTCGTCGAAGTCACATTCCAGAACTTCGGCGGCGATCTGCGCCAGCGTAGTATCACAGCCGGTACCCATATCGGCCGCGCCGATGATGAGTGAATAGAACCCACCTTCGTTTAATTTCAGGGTCGCACTGCCGACGTCCATTCCAGAAATGCCGGAACCCTGCATCGCCATGCCCATACCGACTGCACGGACTTTGCCGTTGCCGAGCTCTTTCCGGGGGTACTTTTCATCCCAGTTTATCATATCGTGTACCTTTTTCAGGCAGCGATCGAGGGCGCAGCTGGTGTTTGGTGCGCCGTAATAGGCCGGCATGATATCGCCCTCTTTGACGATGTTCATCTCCCGAATCTTGAACGGGTCGATATGGAGTTTTGCTGCAAGTTCGTTGACCGCAGACTCGACCGCAAACAGACCCTGCGTTGCGCCGTAGCCACGATAGGCACCGGCGGACATGTGGTTGGTGTAGACGACGTCGTAGGTAAAGCGGAAGGCCTCGGCCTTGGCGTAGAGCGGAATCGACTTATGTCCGGACAGACCGACCGTCGTGGGGCCATGCTCGCCGTAAGCACCCGTATTCGAGAGGGTGTACATGTCGATGCCCTTGACGATGCCCTCTTTGGTGGCACCGAGGCGGAGATGGATTTCCATCTCGTGACGGGGCGAAGATGCCGTCTGGCTCTCGACACGGCTGAAGATGATCTTGGACGGCTTTTTGGTCTTCCATGTAACAAAGGCCGGGTAAATCAAAGAGACCGAAGTCTGTTTTGCGCCAAATCCGCCGCCGATACGCGGTTTTGTGACGCGCACCATTGACTTGGGGATATGCAGGGCATTTGCGATATGCCGCCGGGCGTGGAAAACGATTTGGGTCGAGCTGAGGACGTTCAGACGGCCATACAGGTCGATATAGCAGCAGGTGCGGAAAGTCTCCATCATGGCCTGCTGGCAGGCTTTGGTGTGGTAGACGTGGTCAATGACAACATCACACTTGCTCAGCACATCGTCGATGTCACCAGAACCGCACTCGTCATGGGCGCAGAGGTTACGCTTGTTATCCGCACCGACTGGGCAAAGGCTCTCCCAGTTGTTCTCGGGGTGAACGAGGATGGGGTTATCCTTGGCGGTGTGGTAGTCGAGGACAGCTTCCAGCACCTCATATTCCACTTTGATAAGTTTCAACGCCTTGTCGACGCATTTTTCATCTTTACCAGCGACGATAGCAACCACGTCACCCACAAAGCGAACGTGGCGGTCGATGACAAGGCGGTCATAGGGGCTGGCTTCCGGGTAGGTCTGGCCGGCCTGCGTGAAGCGTCGGCCATCCTGCGGCACATCCTCCCAAGTGAAAATTGCTTCGATGCCAGGTACTTTTTTCGCGACCGCGGTATTGATGGTCTTTACGATGGCGTTCGCGTGGGGCGAGCGCAGCAGCTTAACGATCAGGCAGTCCTTGGGGGCGAGGTCGTCCATATAGACGGGCTGGCCGGTCACAAGCTGCATGGCGTCCTTTTTCCGGAACGGTTTATTGACAGTGTTCAGCTGGCTCATTCCGCTGCCTCCTTACTCTTTTTCCACGCGAGGAATGCCTGAATTCCGCGCAGCTGACCTTCGTAGCCAGAGCAGCGGCAGAGGTTGCCTGCGAGGTACTCTTTAATTTCCTCTTCGGTGGGGTACTCCTTTTCCCGGAAGAGGGCGAGGGCGTTCATGATAAAGCCCGGGTTGCAGAAGCCGCACTGCTCTGCGCCCTGGTCGGCAATAAACGCGCCGAACTCCGCCGCCTCATCCTGCAAACCTTCCAGCGTGGTGACGTGCTTGCCGTCCACCCGAGCCACCAGTACCGAGCAGGACAGCACCGGCTTGTCCTCCACGAAGACGGTGCAAAGGCCGCAGTTAGAGGTCTCGCAGCCGCGCTTGACGCTGTAACAGCCCTGACTGCGGACAAAATCAATGAGCAGGGTGTCCGGCGCAACGTCCGCCGACACTTTCGTTCCATTTAAAATCAGATTGATCTGCATGGTTTTTCTCCCGTTGTCTCTTATTCAGCTTCCAGTTTGCGGACGGCACGCTTGACCAGCACACCCGACAGATGATTGCGATATTCGGCACTGCCGCGCATGTTGGATTCCGTCTTGATGTCGGCACGAACAGCGGCGGCGAAACGGACGGCTTTTTCCTCCGCCGTCTCCCCTGCTTCCGGCGCGAAGTCATACACGACGGCCTTGCCCGGACGCGCACCAATGGCAAAACGGTAACCGCCATCAGCTGTTTTAGCGGCGGCGCAGGTCAGCACCGGGAAATCGGTCTGGCTGTTGCGCACCGACTGGTAATAAAACATCGTCTGGGTCTTCGGCACGAGGACACGCACCAGAATATCCCGGTCGTAGGGCTGCTGAGCGTATTCTGCCAGCGGAACAATGCCGCCCTTGTACAGCTCTACCGAAGCATTTAGAGACAAAAACATGGTAAGTACGTCCGAAAATCCGAACCTGCTGTAAATGCTGCCGCCGACCGTTGCCAGATTGCGGAGCTGGACGCCGACGATATGCCGCACCGACTCGCGCACCGCACCATCCGTGTAAGCCGCCAGACCCGGGTGCTGTTCCAGCTGGCGGAGGGTCACCATCGCACCGATGGAGAAACCCTCGTCGGTCTCCTCAATGGTGTCCAAGCCAAGGCCGGACAGGTCGATGGCAGTGCCGACGTTGATATTTTCCATTTTGAGCCAGATCATGCCGCCAAGGACACGGTTGTTCTTTTTCTGGTTGAGCTGCCAGGCTTCCTCCAGACTTTCGGCTTTTTTGTATTCCCGAATCGTCATCATACGCAGTACCTCTCTTTTTCGTGCTACTATCTTTTATTCTACCACAGTTTGCCTTATAATGCTATTTGAAGAGCGGATTTTTCCGCAAATTTTGGGGTACGAAGGGAGCTTTTAAATGAAAAGTAAGATCTTACCGGTGGGGTGTGTCCTGATGGCGTCCGGGCTGGCAAAGCGGTTCGGCTCAAACAAGCTGCTTGCCGACTTTGGCGGCAGACCAATGCTCTGCCGGGCGTTTGATGCTACTGACACGCCGCTGCTCACTGCCCGAGTCGTAGTGACCCGTTCCGCCGAGGTGAAAGTCCTCTGCGAGGAACACCACATTCCGGTGATTTTTCACGCTCTGCCCGGCCGGAACGACACAGTGCGGCTAGGGTTGGATGCGTTGCTGTCGGAACATCCGGAGCTTTCGGGCTGCATGTTTCTGCCCGGCGACCAACCGCTGTTACGACGGCAGAGCGTCGAAGAATTGGTACAAGCATTTTCCGCCAACGGCCAGACACAAAAAGAAACAGAGCGAGGAATCTTCCGGCTGGCGTATCAGGCCAAAAATGACCCGGCACCAACGATCGGAAGCCCCGTTCTGTTTGGATGCGGTTATTTTTCCGCACTGCGTTCCCTGCCCGAGGGCAAAGGCGGCGGCGTGCTTCTCCGGAAATACCCGGAGCAGGTGCAGCTCGTCTTTGCGGCGGAACGGAACGAACTAGTTGATGTAGATACGAAGGAAGAGCTTATCACTCTTTGTCCTTCGGCAGGAGGACGTTCAGAATGATAGCGACGAAAGCGGCCGGAACGATGCCGGACTCGCCGCAGATGAGCTGAACGAACTGCGGAGTATTGGCGAGGATATTCGCATTTGCGCCCATGCCATAGCCGACGCCCAGAGCGACCGAGACAATGGTGAGGGTGCGCGGAGTCATCTTTTCCTTGGTGATGAGCTGAATACCGCTGACGACGATGGAAGAGAACATCATAACAGCTGCTCCACCCAGAACAGCCTGCGGCATGATAGAGACCAGTGCGCCCAGTTTGGGGATAAGGCCGCAGAGGATCAGGAAAACCGCACCAGTTGCCAGTGCGCCACGATTGACAACTTTGGTCATAGCAACAAGGCCGACGTTCTGGCTGAAGGAAGTGTTGGGCAGGACACCGAACGCTGCTGCGAAGGAAGAGCCCAGACCATCACAGATGACGCCGCCGGACAGCTCCTTATCGGAAGGTTCCCGATTCATGCCGCCCTCCATAACGCCGGAGATATCACCGACCGTCTCGACGGCGGTGACGATGAACATGATCAGAACGGGCAGGATGGCACGCATATCGAAGACGATTTTGACGGGGACCAGCTTCGGGATGGCGAACCAGCTGGCCTGTGCGACCTTGTTCCAGTTCAAAACCCATGCCTTGGTGAACTCAACGCCCTCAGCGGTAACACCCGTAGTGGGCAGGACAAAACCCATGATGATGGATGCGATATAACCGGCCACGATGCCGATGAGGATGGAGGAAGAGCTGAGGAAGCCGGTCGTCCAATGCTTGAAGAAGAGGATAACGACCAGAACAAAGAGAGCCAGCAGCAGGTTCTCGACCGAGCCGAAATCCTTTGCACCGTTGCCGCCGCCGAAGGAGTTGATACCGACTGAGATCAGCGACAGACCAATGGACAGAACGACGGTGCCGGTGACGACCGACGGAAAGAGCTTGCGCAGAGGTTTCAGGAAGATGCCCAGCACACTCTCGAACAAACCGCCCAGAATGGACGCGCCCATGATGGCACCGTAAGCGGTCACACCGCCGCCCATAGTTGCTGCAACGCTGTTGAAAACGCCGAGGAAGCCCGAGCTGGTACCCATGATGATGGGCACTTTGCCACCGATGGGGCCAAGGCCGTACAACTGCACCAGTGTGACGATGCCAGCCACGAACATAGCGTTCTGCAGCAGGCTGACCTGCAGGTCAGCAAACTCGCCGCCGGCCAGACCGCAGGCACTGGTGATGATCAACAGCGGCGTCAGGTTGCCAACGAACATTGCGAACACATGCTGCAAGCCCAGCGGAATGGACTGGCGCAGTGGCATTTTTGCTTCAAATTGATATGCCGATTTCTCCAAAGCGATATCTTTTGTCATTTCCTTGCTCCTTTTATTGCTCCTTTGTATTCAAAGACAATTTGAATTATAACAAAGCATCGGGGCAGATGGTAGCGTTTTCTGAACTTTTTGTTCATTTTCTGTTCATAAGTCATACTTAAATTTAGATTTTGTCTTTATATGGAAAACAGTTTCGGTTTTTTGTCCGTCAGATCAGCCGCCGCTCGGCACCAGAAGCCGTACTGCCTGCGCAAGGTTCGTTGTGGTTTCGTCCAGCTCGTTCGCCGCCAGCATCTGACCCGGCGAGACATGGAATCGTTTTTCAATGTCGAACAGCTCCTCTCCTGCCTGCGCATAGTAGATGCGGAGGGAGATCTCCGGGTCGGCCGGAGCCAGCGCATCGCCCAGCTCGATGGTTCCGACGCCGGTATACGCCCGGCGGCAGAGAACGGCTCCCTCAGCACGAATCGTCAGCAAAACATCCAGCGCACCGCCGGAACTGCTGCATTGGAGGTTTTCAGCAGTCAGCCAGCACTCCGGGTAGAGTTCGGCGTCGGGCAGAAGTTCTTCGGACGGTTTGAGCGGAATGGTAAATTCCAGCGTTTTTTCATAGCTTTCCAGCTCTGAAAGGCTGTTTTCAGCAAAAGCTGTCACCAGCGCACGGGAAGCCAGCACCCAGTCTTCCCCTTTCCGCACCACCTGCGTCGGCCCAAAAGAAGCGAAGCAGGCCAGTATTTTCGCTCCGGCATCCGGCAGGGCACCGGAGCCGTTGACGACGGTCGTTTCGTTGAGCGGACAGACCAACTGCTCAGCCAGAAGCTGCTGGGGCTCAAGGCTCGTCTCGAATCGGGTCGAAAAGGCGTCTGCCACGCATTGCAGCTGATACGGCCGCCATGCCCGGAACCGGAGCATGACCGTCGCCGTCAGCTGGCTGGGCGCGTCACCCTCACCCTGCGCTGCCGTGAACCCTATTGGCTCGGCTACGCAGAGACAGCGGCAGTCCTCACTCAAGCCGTCCGCATCCAGCACCTGCTGGAACGGCAGGTCGGTGGACTGACTTTGCAAAGCGTTTTCTCCTTCGGCCCGCCATGCGCAGAGCAGGTGCAGCTCCCCTTTGGCGACCGCTTTGCCGTGCAGAACTTTCAACTCTTTGACCTCGGCGGTACCGGTCAGGTCGAGGATGGCGGCAGGCGTCTGCGGAAAGCTCAGCTCCCCTTCCACCGTGACGAGCTTTTCGAGGACGACAGCTCTTCGGACGCCTCGGATGGTGCAGAGCTTCTGTTCGATACCACCCTCGGACAGTGCCGTGATGACGTCGGCTTTGCTCTGGGTAAAGACCGACACGACCAATGCATATGCCCCACGCACTTCGATACGGCGCGGATTGACCGTCCGGCTGTTGATGTATTCTGTCTGTCCCTCGACCACGGCTGTCCACGCTGAGAATGCGAACTCCGGCAATTCCAGCACCTTGGTAAAGGGCAGTTTTTGTTCGGTCTGACAAAGCCCGGCATCCTCTTCTCCTTGATAATAGACGGTACATCGAAGATACCCTTCCAGCGTGAGACGGCCCGGCTGTAACTGCTTTTGCAGGACGACGGGTTTGGCAAAGCATTTTACCAGCTTGAAGACCGGCGGCAGATAGTCGGAGATGAGGACTTCAGTCTCAAGGGGAAGCTCTGCCTTTACGGTATAGCTCGCACCGGCCGTCGGCATCGCATCCCGGAAAATTTTCAGCTCCATGCAACGCGCTCCTTTCCTTGTCCGCTTGGCGGCAGATACAAAAATTTATGCAGATGAGCAAAAAAATAGAAGGGGCTGTTGCACATCGTTTTAGCCGAAAGTGCAGCAGCCATTTTCAAAATCAAACGTATAATCAAACAATTCAAAAAGCATGTGCATCACAAATCCATCGAAAATTTCTGATTTTCAAGAAAATTTGTTGCACATGCTTTTGTTTTGGGTATTGATACTGTTTGATTCTTACGCCGATTCGTACAAAAATAGGGGCTGTCGCTTGTGCAACAGCCCCTTCTATCTTTACTTTTTAATGCCGAACAACTTCCGCAACAGACCACGGAGACATTTCGGGCTTTGAATGACGACGACCTGCATCGAGACACCCACCTTTCGCCTGTTTTACCCCAGTATAAGCATTCCGGAGCAAAAAGGTTCCATATCTGGCGGTTTTCAATCCGGAAGCGTTTCGATAACGACCAATGCACCTTTTCGGGTGGAGATCGTCATCGTATCCGAATTTTCGGCATACTCGTTGCTGACGCCCAGCGGATAGCCTGCGGTCAGAGTTGCGTCGGTCAATTCGTAGTAAGAGCCGCGCTCATACACACCGGACGCCTCGCCCTCCATCGGGAAGACTGAGATATAAAAGAACTCCTCTTTATGATAAATTCGTTCCTCGCCGGGCATGACATAAGTGATACGGCTCCGCTCGTCCTGAATAGTCGTCCGGATGCCCTTCTGTTCCAGACCAAGGCCGGTACAGAAATTGGACAGGGTATGTTCGAGGCGGCGTCCGCCCAGCGCACCCAGCATCAGAACTTCGGAGAAGCGATGCTCTTTCGCCAGTTTTGCGGCGTACTCGGTATCGGTATCGTCCTTGACGTGGGGCAGGATGATGATATCGTCATCCTCCTGCTTCGGACAGGGTGCGGTATCGAAATCGCCGACGATGATGTTCGGCTTACAGCCCAGCCGGGCGCAGTTTTTATAACCGGCGTCGCAGGCGATGATGAAATCATCCGGACGCAGGAGCTTCGCCAGCGACGGGTCGACCGTGCAGGCGGAAATGATGACACAACGTGCCATGCGATCCTTCCTTTTCTCTTAAAATTTCGGTCGCTGCCAGTCCTTGACGTCCTTTACCTCGTCGTACATGGCACAATAGCTGTCGTACCGGGTTTGCGAAAGCTTCCCCTCAGCCAGAGCTGCACGGACAGCGCAGCCTTTCTCCGACCGATGGGAGCAGCCGGTAAACTGGCACTCCCCCAGATAAGGGCCGAACTCCGGAAAAGCGTGTTCGAGGTTTTCTTTGGGAATAAACCCGGCACGGTTGGCTTCGAGACTGGCAAAACCCGGGGTGTCGGCAATGCGTCCGCCGAAGGCCTCGAAAATCGTCACCTCACGAGTCGTATGGCGGCCGCGGCCAAGCTTCTGGCTGATCTCGCCAGTCTCCCGGGCAACATCGGGCAGAAGCGCATTGAGCAAAGTCGACTTTCCAACACCGGAGTTGCCGCAGAATGCACAGAGCCGACCGGTGATCCACTGTTTTACCTCATCCAGTCCGGCACCCGTTTCGTAGTCGATGCGGATAAAAGGCAGGGTCGATTTCTCATAGGCAGAGCGGAGAAATTCGGCTTCGGCAAGGTCGCCTTTGGTGCAGACGATGACCGGCTGCACCCCTTTATCCACCGCGATAGCCGACAGCTTATCCAGCACAAGGGTACTGGGAGTCGGCTGTGTCGTGCTGGCAACAAGGAACAGTACATCAAGATTCGCCACCGGAGGACGGACAAAAACATTCTTCCGGGGAGCGATCTGCGCAATGACCGACGCTCCGTTTTCCGTCTCGAGGGTCACTTCGTCACCAGCGACAGGTGAAATTTTCTGTTTGCGAAAAATGCCGCGCGGCTTGCATTCGATAATACCTTCAGACGTTTTGACGTAATAAAATCCGCCGATGCCTTTTACAATATAACCGTTCATCCGTGCCTCCCTCAGGAAATCAGAGCGGTCCACCAGTCACCGAGGGTGGAACCAATGCTGGGGGTAGAGCTGGAAGAAGATTCGCTGCTGCTGGACGGCACCGAACTGGAAGCCGACTGGCCGCTCTCGCCGCCGGTCTGACCGTCACCGGTCGTCTCGGTACTGCTGGGTGCTTCGGGTTCCGGCTCCTGTACGGGTTCAGGGCCTGCGCTGACAACAACACTGACACGGCTGTTCAGACGCACCGACGCGCCTGCGCCGGGGCTCTGGCTGATGATCGTACCGGCAGGCTGGCTGCTGTACTGCTGCGTCTGGCTGCCAAGGCCGAGCTTGTTCTGCACCAGCAGGCTGCGTGCGTTATCCACCGACATACCCGTGAGCGACGGCACCTTGGTAGTAGTGCTGACCTGCGGACGGCTGACATAGACAACAACGGTCGAACCTGCGGCGACCTGACTGCCGGCCGCCGGGTCGGTGCGGATGATGGAACCTGCGGCAACCGTCTCGTCGACAGCCTGCGTCACCAGAACGGACACTCCAAGGTCTTTGAGCTGCTGTTCACCGTCGGCCTGCAGATAGTTCGTCAGGTCAGGAACGGTGACATAATGAACGCCAAGGCTGACGGTCAGGGTCACGCTCTGACCCTCGCGGACAGTACGGCCTGCCACCGGCGACTGTTTGTAAACGTAGCCCTCCGGGTAGTCGTTGCTGTACTCTTCTTCCCAGTTGACAACGATCTGACCGGAAACGACCTGCTCCTGCGCATTGACGTCATCCCGGGTCATGCCATTATAATCGGCAAGAACGATATCTGCCTTGTTGTTCATCAGGTTGCTGGAATCGTTCAGAATGACCCAGCACAGGGTAGCACAGGCCAACGCGAAAGCAACCGTGATACCGAACAGCACCGGCAGAAAGGCCGAACGCTTTTTCTTTTTCCGGGTCTTTTTGGTGTTTTTGGGGATAGATTCTTCTTTTTTCGGATTCATTGGGTGCGTCACCACCTTTTTTTCCGGAACGGGGTCCGGAAGATATTGATAATTGAATGTGATATCCGGATTCTCGACAAAGGCATTCAGGGCGTCGAGCATCTCGGCGGCACTGGCGTACCGGTTGGCCGGATATTTCGCCATCGCCTTTTCGGTAATTTCCACCAGACCATGCGGCACGGTGGGAGCCAATTCTGCCAGAGACTTGGGTTTGTCCGAAATTTGCTTGAGAGCGACCTCTACTACATCGTCAGCGTCAAAGGGCAGCTTACCCGAAAGCATCTCGTACATCATGACGCCAACGGAGTAGATGTCACTCTTGCGGTCAGTCTCTTCGCCTTTGGCCTGCTCAGGGCTGATATAGTGGACACTTCCCATCGCCTTGCCGCCGTTGAGCTGGTTCTCAGCCCGGGAAACACGCGCAATGCCGAAATCCATCATCCGGAGCTGGCCGTTATCCAGCAGCATGATGTTCTGGGGCTTGATGTCCCGGTGGACAACGCCGTTTTTATGGGCGTGGTCAAGGGCCTTCAAAATCTGCGAGATGAAATGCACCGTCTCCCGGCTGGTAAGCTTGCCGCCGCGCTCGTTCAGATACTCGCGCAGGGTCATGCCGTCCACATATTCCATAACGATATACTGGAGCTTATCGCTGACGGAAACATCGTACACCTTAACGATATTGGGATGGTTGAGCAGGGAGATGGCTTTGGACTCGTTCTTGAATCGGCGGACGAGGTCGGGGTCGTGCATCAGTTCCTGACGCAGGACTTTTACGGCGACCTCCGTTCCGACCGGAACGGGGCCGTTCTGCCCGACGACAACAGCTTTATAGACATTCGCCATGCCGCCAGTGCCGATAAGGCTGTCGACCTGATACAGACCGTCCAGCGTTTTTCCGATGAGCTTATCCATGATGCACCTCCATCGGTTCCACACCCAGCACCAGAGCCGTGATGTTATCCGGGCCGCCGTTAGCATTGGCCGCGTCCACCAGACGGTCGGGCAGGTCGTAGAAAGAACCGTTCTGCATCAATTCCACGATCTGCTCCCTCGGCACGGCATTGGTCAGGCCGTCAGAGCAGAGCAGCAGCATATCACCAGCTTCCAGACGGATGGAGGTAAACTCCGGTTCGACCCGGAAATCCACGCCCAACGCCCGGGTGATGATGTTCTTCTGGGGATGATGCTCTGCTTCCTCGGGGGTAATGGTGCCGCAGTCTACCAATTCCTGCACATAGGAGTGATCGTGGGTCAGCTGGGTAAGCTGGCCGTCACGGAACAGGTAAGCGCGCGAGTCCCCCACATGGCAGATAAAGGCCTGTCCGGCACGCACCAGAGCGCAAACGCCTGTGGTACCCATGCCGGCCAGCGACTCTTCTCGCATAGCTTTCTGGAAGATAAAGCGGTTCGCGCTGACGAGGGAGCGTTTCAAAAAGAGGGATTCCTCACCGGGCATGCACTGGGAATACTGTTCCTGAAAGCAATGCTCAATGACATCGCACGCGCTGTGGGAAGCTTCCCGTCCACCGCGCGCACCGCCCATACCGTCACACACCAGACACCATGCCGCACCGCCGGGCAGTTCCCCTGCCCTGTAATCATCCTGATTTTCCTGACGGACACGTCCGACATCGGTTTTTCCTGCAAGTTTCATAGGCTTTTCTCCTTTCGGATCTCACTCTCACGCCTTGCCGTTCATCTCATCCCGGCGCAGCTGACCGCAGGCGGCACTGATTTCGCTGCCGAGGCGGCGGCGCACCGTTGCGTTGACGCCCAGACTTTCCAGTTTCTGCTGGAAACGGCGGACATTGGCGGCATCGGTAGCGGAGTAAGGACTACCGTCCACCGGGTTGATGGGGATAAGATTGACATGCGCACCCATCCCCCGGATGAGGTCAGCGAGCTGTTTGGCACAGGCGTCGGAGTCGTTGACGCCGCGCACCATCGAATACTCGAAGCTGACCCGGCGTCCGGTGGTCTCCTGATATCGGCGCACAGTTTCGATGAGCTGCTCCACAGGGTACGCATCATTGACCGGCATCATACCGCTACGGATCTCATTGTTCGGCGCGTGGAGCGAAACAGACAGGGTGAGCTGAAGCTTTTTCTCCGCCAGCTGGTCGATCTTCGGCACAAGACCGCAGGTGGACAGGCTGATGTTCCGCATTCCGATATTGACACCTTCGGGTGAGGAGATGATGCTCAAAAACTTCATCACCTCGTCAAAGTTGTCCAGCGGCTCACCAATGCCCATCAGGACGATATGGGAGATACGCTCCCCGATATCCTTCTGGGCAGTATAGATTTCCGAGCAGATCTCTCCGGCTTCCAGATTGCGCACCCGGCCGGCCTGCGTGGAGGCGCAGAAACGGCATCCCATCCGGCAGCCGACCTGTGTCGAGACACAGACTGTGTTGCCATAATGATACCGCATAACGACCGTCTCGATGCAGTTACCGTCCGCCATCCGGAGCAGATATTTTACGGTGCCGTCCTTGGCCTCCTGCCGACGCTCGATCTGAGGTGCGGCGATGTAGAAATTCTCCTCCAGTTTTGCCAGAAGGGTCTTGGGCTGGTCAGTCATGGCCGAAAAGTCGGTGACCAGTTTCTGGTGTACCCAGTGGAAGATCTGCTTCGCCCGGAAGCCCGGCTGACCCAGAGCTTTCAGCTCCGCAGCCAGCTCCTCCAGCGTCAGGGAGGAAATACAGCGTTTTTGTTCCATGGTGTTCTCCTATTGTATCAAATGGCTTTCTGCATCGCGCAGAGGAAGAAGCCATCCATTCCGGTCCGGGTCGGAACCGACAAGGCTCCGTGTTCGCTGACCGTCATTCCTGCCGGGAACGAAACTTCCGGCGTTGCCACGGCGAATTCCGGATGACGGCGTAGGAACGCCGACACCTGTTCCTCATTCTCAGACGGGTCGATGGTGCAGGTCGAATAGACCAGCCGTCCGCCCGGTTTGAGCAGAGCGGCCGCCGTATCGAGGATAGCCGCCTGCGCGGACAATAATTCATCGTGGCGTGATTTTTCGAGTTTCTTATACCGGATATCCGGTTTTTTTGCCAGAATGCCGATACCGCTGCAGGGTGCATCCACAAGGATGCGGTCGGCCTGCGGCAGATCGGGATTCTGCACGGCTGCATTGTTCACCATTGTTTCCACATTGGTGAATCCCATCCGCTCAACGGCTTTCCGGATGAGCTGAACACGGTTTTCCGTTACGTCACAGCTGACGAGGTGACCTGTGTTCTCCATCTGCTCGGCCAGCAGCAGGGTCTTGCCGCCGGGAGCAGCGCAGAGATCGAGAACCGTCTCGCCGGGCTTTGCCTCCACGCAGAGAGCCGCCAGCTGACTGGCCTGACCTTCGACGTGATAATATCCCTGCCGGAATAGCTCCTTATCGGCCGGACTGCCTTCAAAACGAGCCAGCACACTTCCGGGCACGATACCCGGCTCCGCTTGTGAAACGCCTGTCTCGGTCAGGAGCTTACAGAGCTGCTCCGCATCCGCCTTGAGCGGATTTGCCCGAAGGCTGGTAAGTCCCTTATCGGCCGTGTGGGTCAGGATATCCAATGCCTCGTCCGGGTAGTGTTTCCGGAGAAAATCAGCGACATCATGACCACAGGAACCCAAAACCATCAAACGCTCCGTCTCGTCCTTGAAAGACGCTGTGTTCAGGTCGTAGGCACAGGCACGGCGGAGGACCGCATTTGTCAGGCCGGATGCGCTGGCCTTTTTAAAGGTACGAGTCAGTTTGACCGCCTCATTGACCGCCGCCGACACCGGAACCTGCATGTATCTGGCCTGTGCCAAAGCGGAACGCAGAATCTCACGCACCGGGGCGTCCAGTTTTGCCAAGCCTTTGGGCAGAAACTGCTCAAGGATATAATCCAGCGTTCCCTGATGTTCCAGCACCGTATAAAAAATCGCACTGGCAAAAGCTTTATCCCGGCCCTCGAGCTTCTGACGCTTTAATTCCGCGTCAAGGATGAGGTTGGAAAAGCCGTCCTGCTCCTGCCGAACCAGCGCAGCGACTGCCGCCGCTCTCGGATTGGCCGCCATCAGAGGATATCCCCCGTTTTCAGGCGGAGACCAGCTGCAAACGCACTGCCCTCCATCGGCTTTTTACCCTCCGGCACAACATGGAGCAGCTGAATCGCGCCTTCCCCACAGGCCACGGTGAGAGGCTTGGTCGCCAGAACAGTACCGGGAGCCTCACCGTTGGACGGAGCAATACGGCACTCGCTGACCTTGACCTTTTTGCCGCCCGAGGTGACGAACCATGCCGACGGCCACGGATTCATACCGCGTACCCAGTTGTGGATGTGTTCAGCGGAATCCGTCAGATGGAACTCAGCCATCTCCTTGCTCAGCATCGGAGCAACAGTGGCGTTTTCATGTGGCTGCGGCACAGCGGTCAGCGTACCGGCAGCAATGGCCGGAACCGTTTCACAAAGAACCCGTGTGCCCACCGCTGTTACCCGGTCGAACAGCTCGCCGCTGGTCTCCTCGGGGTCGATGGCGATCTTCTCACAGCAGAGAACATCGCCGGTATCCAGACCTTCATCCATCTGCATGATGGAAACACCGGTCTCGGTGTCACCGTTCAGGACGGCCCACTGCACCGGCGCACTGCCGCGGTACTTGGGCAGGAGCGAGACGTGCAGATTGATGCAGCCATATTTCGGGATGGATAGTACCGACGCCGGAAGGATGCAGCCATAGGCCACTACGACAATGAGTTCTGGTGCCAAAGCCCGGATGTTTTCATCCTCGCTGCCATCGCGCAGAGTACGGGGCTGGAAAACCGGAGTGCCATGCTCGAGTGCAACTTCCTTGACCGGCGGAGCTGTCAGAACCTGCTTACGGCCCACTGGCTTATCCCGACGGGTATAAACAGCACAGATATCATGCCCGGCAACGTAGAGAGCTTTCAGACACTCTGCTGCAATATCGGGCGTACCCATGAACAAAATGCGCATTACTTGTTTCCTTTCGCTTTGCGTGCTGCGGCACGGCCTTCCTCGGTGTCCTCATAGAAATACTCGCTGGATTCCATAATGGTGATACCGTCCAGATGGTCGTTCTCGTGCTGGATGCAGCGAGCCAGCAGACCTTCGGCTTCCAGCTCGAACCACTTGCCGTTGCGATCCTGCGCACGGACTTTGACCGCTGCCGGACGAGTGACTGCACCGTTGTGACCCGGGAAAGACAGGCAGCCTTCGTAGGCGGTCTCTTCATCCTCGGAAACAGCGATGATCTCAGGGTTCACAAAGTCGATGAATTTGTACTCGTAATCGGCCGGAATCTCTTCGGGTGCGTCGGTAGTGTCCCATACGACGAAGAGACGGCGGAGCATTCCCACCTGTGGGCCGGCCAGACCCACACCGTCAGCGTCGATCATGGTCTCACGCATGTCGTCCAGCAGAGTTGCCAGACGGTCGTCAAAATTGGTGACAGGGCGGCAGACCTTATTCAGGATGGGGTCGCCTTCTTTTACGATGTTGCGGATAGCCATAAGAATATACCTCCAAAAATTCAGGTTGTTATCAGATATCGCCATCAGAATGCAGGTCAACAGCTACGGTTGCCTTCGAGGGCAGCTTTTCGGCCTCATAGAGGCTTAATGTTGCCCGTACAAGGTCACGAAACCGTCGGTCATTGCGGCATTTGATGGTGAGTTTATAGCGGTAATTGTCGTTGATTTTTTCGATGTTTCCGGGAGTCGGCCCCAAGACACGGAGCGGCATGTCGGGCTGTTTGGCCGCCTGCTGCCCCAGCAGCGCAGCGAACCGGGCAGCAGCTCGTGCGACCTCGATCTCTTTTCCGCCCGAGAAACCCACGACGCAGAGTCCGCAGAAAGGTGGATATAAGCCCAGTCTGCGGTACGCAATTTCCTGTTCAAAGAATGCGTCATAGTCCTGTGCGGCGGCAAGATTCAGAACGGCGTTGTTGGGGTCGGTGGTCTGGATGATGGCGAATCCCGGGTCTTTTGCCCGACCGCTCCGCCCGACCACCTGCGTGACGAGACTGAACACCGTCTCATACGCCCGGAATCCCTGCGCAAACAACAGCGAGTCGATGCCGAGGACGCCTACCAGCGTCACGTCCTCGAAATCCAGTCCCTTAGCGACCATCTGGGTGCCGACCATGATGTCATACTCATGCCGGGCAAACTTTGCCAGAAGTTTTTCGTGGGCGTTCTTAGCGGCGGTGGAGTCCTGATCCATCCGCAGCACCCGGGCATCCGGGAAGATGCGTCTCAGTTCTTCTTCGGCCTTCTGAGTGCCGAAGCCCCGGTAGAGCAGCTTTCCGCCGCAGGACGGGCAGGTCTTGGGCGGTGGGTCGAGCTGAGTACCACAGTAGTGACAAAGCAATTTGTGCGCCGACTTATGATAGACCATCGGCACGCTGCACTTGGGGCATTTGAGAACGGCACGGCAGTCGTCACACTGAGCCATTGTCTGGTATCCCCGGCGGTTCAGCAGTAAAATCGTCTGCTTTTTGGCATCGAGATTCCGCTGGATAGCGTCCTGCAAAGCGATGCTGAGTTCGCAAGGGTTACCCGAAGCCAGTTCCGCGCGCATATCGACAATTTCAACGCTGGGCAGAGGGTTGCCGCCATAACGCTGGGTTAAGCGGACGAGCTGCGTTCTCCCTCGCTGAGCGGCATAAAAGCTCTCCGTGCTGGGCGTTGCGCTTGCGAGCAGGAGCAGGCTCCCATTCTCGGAAGCACGCTGCCGGGCGACCTCATGGGCAGAATAACGAGGTGAGGCCTCGGAGCGATAGGTGTGTTCCTGCTCTTCGTCGATGATGATGAGACCAATGTCCTCCAAGGGGGAGAAGATCGCGCTTCGGGTGCCGACCACGATATCCGCACCGCCATCCTGGATCATCTGCCACTGGAGCAGACGCTCGGTGTGGTTGAGGGCGGAATGCTGAACGGCGACCCGGGTGCCGAACTGAGATTTGAGCCGCAGGATCATCTGGGGCGTCAGGCTGATTTCAGGAACCAGCACCAACGCCCGGCGGCCCAGCGCGAGACAGCGTTCGATGAGTTTCAAAAACACCAGCGTCTTTCCGCTGCCGGTCACGCCGTAAAGCAACGCCGAGTGCGGCTCGATGTCTTCCAGCTTGGGAAGCAGAGTGTCATACGCCGACTGCTGCTCTGCCGTGAGAGTTATCGGCTCATTTTTCAGCGGAATACTCGAATACAGGTCGATGGACTTGTTCACCTTGCTGCAACTGAGGACCCCTTTCGCACAGAGATTGTCCAGCACAGCCTTGCTGATATCCTTTTCTTCCAGCTCATTCTGGGTGCGGCTTCCTCCGGCCAGAAGAGCCACCGCCGCCAGCTGTTTGGCAGTGGGTTTAGGTTTTGCCGGGAGTTCGCCCACCAGCTCATACGCATTCTCGGTGTGTCGGATGAGCTGCTTTTGCAGCACCGGGGTCACACCATCAGCGGCAACACTGGGCTTATACTGCGCTCCATACGGAATGACGGCCTTGACTGCCTCATACCAAGTGCAGAAAGTGCGCTCTTTCAGAAATTTCACCAGCCGCAGCAGTTCCGGCGTCAGGCAGGCCGAGGCCGGTGCAACGTCAAAGAGATATTTCAGCTTGGAATGTTCCGGTTCGGCATCACAGGCCAGCACCACGCCCATTCTGGCCCGGCTTCCCTTGCCGAACGGCACCAAGACCATACTGCCAAGGCGGACAAGGTTCTGATGCTCCGGCATGACGGCATAGGTATAAAGTTTATCAAAGTGAAAGGTCGCATTGCTGACTGCAACGCCTACCGTTTTTGGCATTCGGGCGGCTCCTTCGTGTGTTTATTCGGCCAGTTTGCGCATCATCGCATAAAGCTGTTCCGCGCAGCTGTCGATATCGTAGTTCACCAGCTGCTGGTCGTAAGTATCCTTGATAGCAAGCTCGTTAAGAGCTTCGTTCAGGCGACGCTGAACGCTGGCCTCATCCTCGGTACCACGGCCGCGCAGACGGCGTTCCAGTTCCTCGATGGACGGCGGCAGAAGAAAGATGGTGTTGGAATCCGGATACATCCGCTTGATGTTGGCCGCACCGTGAACGTCGATGACGAGGACGACCATCCGGCCTGCATCAAGGTGGCGGTTGACTTCGGAGCGGAGGGTGCCGTAATAGTTCTTATTATAATAGTTATGCTCTACGATCTGGTCTTCTTCCAACAGCTGCTTGAACTGCTCCTCGGTGCGATAGTAGTAGTCTACGCCCTCCTGCTCACCCGGACGGGGCGCACGGGTCGTAGCCGAGACCGTCTTTGCAATTTCGGGGTGGTTTTCACGGAGCTTTTTCACAACGCTGTCCTTACCGACACCGGACGGGCCAGAAACAACAAACAAGAATTTTTCGTTTTCCATCTTTACTCCTCCTCAGTTTTCTTCTCTTCCGGCTGATCTGCGGCACGGGATGCGACCGTCTCGGGCTGCAACGCCGAAAGCACCACATGGTCGGAATCCATGATCAACACCGCACGGGTGCTGCGGCCATAGGACGCATCAATGAGCATCCCACGCTCCCGTGCCTCTTTTACCAGCCGTTTGACCGGAGCGGAGTCCGGGCTGACGACCGCCACGACCCTGCCTGCGCTGACGAGATTGCCAAAGCCGATGTTGATGAGTTTCATTCTTTCCTCCGATGGTTACTCGAGATTCTGGATCTGCTCGCGGATCTTCTCGATCTCCGCCTTCATATCCACCACGGTACGGGTAATATCGAGATCCTGACACTTGGAACCGATGGTGTTCGTCTCACGGTTCAGCTCCTGCGTCAGGAAGTCCAGCTTGCGACCGACTGGCTCATCCAGCTGTAAAATCGAACGGTACTGAGCAATGTGGCTGCGCAGACGAACCGTCTCTTCATCCACCGCAGTCTTATCACCGAAGATAGCAGCCTCCGTCAGGACACGGGCGTCGTCGATGTTCCGGTCTTCGAGGATGACTTTCAGCTTCTCATAAAGGCGGTTGGTATAGGCCTCGACCCTGCCTGCGCTCAGCTCCTCGACCTTGCCGACACACTCTTCAAGGAAGTTCAGACGGGATTCGACGTCGGCTTTCATCTTGGCACCCTCAGCGGCACGCATCTCAACAAAGCGGTCGAGTGCCTGCGCTGTAACGGCAGAGACATCTTCCCACAGCTGTTCCTCGTCCACATCGGCGTGACGAGTCGTGAGGACATCCGGGAAACGGGTCAGGCTGGAAGCGGTGATATCGTTCTTGATGCACAGCTCCTCGGACAGGGTGCGCAACGCCTGCTGATAGCTGCGTGCCAGCTCCATATTGACGGCAACGACCGTATCGGCGGCGTCCACGTTCTGGATGGTCAGGCTCAGCTCCACCTTGCCGCGCGTGACACGCTCGTTCAGCTGCTTTTTCAGGCGGCTGTCCATGTAACTGCAGGTACGCGGCATCCGAGAAGAGTACTCGAAGTAACGGGAATTGACACTGCGCAGCTCCACCGTGATCTCACGGCCGTTGCGGACAGCGGTTCCCCGGCCAAAGCCGGTCATACTTAAAATCATGCAAGTTCCTCTTTTTTCATTCTTGGCTGTTTTGCGGACAATTTTCGGTATATGTATCCGCGTTTGGGTATAGACACCCATGTTACGATACATATAGTGTTATTTTACTCTGTCAAGGCCGTTTTTGCAAGCTGTTGATGAAAAAAAGCCGCCAGCGTGGCCTGTGTTTTCACACAGTACGCTGACGGAGAGCTTCTAAAGCTTATGCTTTACAACATTTCGCTCACTCATTTCTCCTCTGCCACAAACAATGTCTCCATCGCTCGGGTATAGGCAATGTACAATTCGTTCGGAGTCATTCCTTCCTTGTCTACAAATACATAACGGAATTCCATGCCTTTTGCACTCTTGATATCCAACAAAGCGATTTTTCCATCTCCAACGGCTCCCACTAATAAGTCTTCACTGTCTATTTCATAAGCTCTTCCCAACATTTTAAACCTATGTTTATATTCTTCAAATTTTGCAGAGTTATTTACAATAATTGCCGCCGTATACTTTTCCTTGCAGTTTTCCAAGCACTCTATGAATTCATTCCAGCAAACACCTTTGGACTTCGGAATCACCTTTTCGCCGTGTAAACCCATCGGAGTTATCTTCATATCAAACTCTGCGTTGCAGTATTCCACAATTTCCTGTGCGTTTCGGTAGTTGATATCCATCGTGTAGAGTTCCGCATTTAATTGTGACTCAATCGGCTCCCAAAGTTTTGCTTTTTCTGGCTGACCTTTATACGCTGTGCTTACCTGCATGTAGTCACCGTACAGATTCCAATAAATCTTTTCGCCCAAAATTTTTCTCAGGAGCTGGATCTCAAGCATTGAGACATCCTGCGCCTCATCTACACAAAGAAGTTTGATTTTGTTTGGAACTTGTTTTTGAAAATATCCATAGCAAAGCTGCAAAAGGAAAAGCAATTGGATACGACATACCACATCCGGCTTGATGCCAGCCATCTCACAGGCTCGCCGCATGGATTCATCAATAATGGATTCCGCTGTACAGGATTGAAGTTTATCATTCAGCTGTTTTAAAGCTTCGCGCTCTTCATTAGAGACCTGCTGTTCCTTCAATTTTGCAAGTGTTTGCTGAGATTTTTCGATCTCTTTTGAAATATTCTCTGCTCGTCCTGTCTGAACGCGAATCGTCTCCCGTGCCGTCTGATATTCTTTCGTCAGATCATCAAGGATTTCATGACCTTCTGCCTGTTTCAGGTCAGGCCAGTTTCGGCCTTTTGTTTCACGGATGACTGTTATGCAACTATCACAAGCTTTGATGCAACTTTCATTCTGTTTGATTTCTCTCTGCTTTTGTTCAATTTCTTCTTTGCATTTTGTTTCTTCTGCAATTGTTATCGTATCCGATGGCTTTGGCACTTTTTCATAAAGGTCAAGTAAGGCTCTTCTGCTCTGCAAAAGCTTTTCCTCAATTTCAAACTGACCTCTGATGTCGTTTGGATTCAATTTGTTTTTTTCTACTTCCAGCAACGTGATCTCACTTTGAGTTTTCTGGTAACTTCGAGCCAATTCCATTAAGTTTTCTTCGCCCGAAAGTGCCAAGTCAACCAAGTTCACACTCCCACTCACATCAATATAACTTTTCGCATCTCTTGCAGCTGTATTCTTTTGAAGACTCAGTGTAATTTTTTCACATTCCGCCTTCAGCTCTTTATTTTTGAGAATACACTTGTTTTTTCTTTCTTCAACTTCATCTAATACCTTAAGCATTAACATCAGGATTCCATTTTCTGCTTCCTGTGCTGCTTTTCGGCTTTCTCTCACTCGCTTTTCATCATTTTTGATTTTTTCTTCCTCCGTCTTTATGGAGGCAGTCTGTTCTCCGAGTTTTTTCTGCAAGTCTGCCAATGTTTTTTGGGAACTTTCGAGGTAATCTTTAAATTCATCTTTCTTTTGAGGCTGTTTTATCTTATTTCGTTTTAAAAGAGATTCTATTTTCAGAAAATCAGCTTCAATTTCTTCTCTGTTCGCTTGGATGCAAGTATCCTCTTCTTTTAAGATTTTCTCAAACGTCTGTTCCATGTAAGCCTTTTGCAATGTATCAACAGTATATAATTTTGCTTCATCTCGCAATTCATCTTCAACCACTCTATCTGGGAGATAGTTCCATATCAACTCTTTATAAAAAGCATCCACCGACTCTCTTCCAACTTTAGATATTTCCAATGTCGCACTTAACGAATCAATTGATTCTGTAAAAACTTCATTCGGTGTCAAAATAACAACGCTTTCCGCATCCAACCCAGCAACATCACTAAGTAACGCGGAAATACGGTGCATCAAAATCATCGTCTTTCCCGAACCGGCACAACCTTGAACCACAATGTTTTTCTCTAATGGCTGATACATTATTTCACGTTGTTCTGATTGAATCGAATAAACGATGCTCGTCATCTCACCTTGACGACGTTTGCTTTCCAGTACTTTCCGCAGAAGTGGGTCTGTGATATCTCCATCTTCCTGCACGTTATATACTTCTTCGTAGTTTATCCCTCGTTCATAATTATCGAACATATATGTTCTGCGCAATTGTAGTTTATAAGTTATGCCCTTACACTTAAACTCGTCTTTATCATTATGAAACAAACTCTCCAAATGAATTCCCTGTGAGGAATCACTTACATTCCGGGAAAGCGTCGTTCTTCCATCTTCATCGCACTCAAGAATTTGCTGAAAAGTATTATTCCACCCGAGGACATGCGCTCCTTTTTTATCTTCGATTTTCTGTTCTCCGATATAAAGCGTTACAATTTCGTGTGTCTTTTCGTTCAAATAATCAAGTCTTACTCCATACGGATTATGTCGTATCTTACGATACGCTTTTATTTCACTGTCAATCGTCCATTTCTGCTTTTGGTAATGACGTGGACCAACTGTATTATGACCCAGTACCCTTTCTGACTCCTCATTCTCCGCCCTTATTTTTTCCGTTTTTTCCCTTTGGAGCGCATCCATCTTCCATTCGGTCACATCATTTACAATGCCAAACTTAACTTCTTCATACTGAGCTGATTTTCTGTCTTCTGGCAACTTGAAAAAATCTGTTACCTTGGGAACCCATTGTCTATCTTGTAATTCATCACACATCGGATATATCTTTTTTATCAGGATATGCGTGTCCAGATATTCAAATCTATCACCTTCTTCTTTGCCAATACAGGCATACTCCAATCCCGGATTTTCCTCTTCTCCGATTGCGATCGTCTTCTGGATATTGTAATGATACACGATATCCAATACGTCACCACGAACCGCTTTATGTCCCATATTAACCCCCACCTGAAAACATTTTATCATTTTAAGTATACGATTCTTTTTCAAGTGAGTCAATTCGAGCAATCACCAAGAAATTCGCCAAAAATTTGGCATAAAAAATCCCGGCCTCCGGAAAAAGAGGTCGGGATTTTATACGTTTTACAGGCCGGAATCAGTGAAACACTGTACCGTCTGTTTTATGCTTTTATTGCTCGCCGGGCGAATTAAAATCAGACCGGGTGAGACTTATTGGTGTAGTCAGCGTGGTCGCCGTCAACACCCTGCAGCTTTGCATTGCGCTTCTCGAAGAACTTAGGAGCGACCTGGGGGAACATTGCGTAGGTCAGGACGTCCTCTTCCTGAGTAGCCCACTTTGCAGCCTCTGCCTTCAGCTTGTCCATCTCGGGTGCGAGAGTATCAGCAAAACGGCAGGTGATGGGCTTCTCGTCGCCCAGGATCTTCTTGGTGAACTCGGGCTTGATGGGAGCGGGAGTCTTGCCGTAATCGCCGTGGACCAGGCCCTTGAACTCCTT
>ERZ808240.1050-NODE-1050-length-35175-cov-13.683087_pt1 | contig 35175 bp, 33 predicted proteins | sample MGYA00521084_ERZ808240 | MGnify/ENA primary metagenome ERZ808240 (study PRJEB31516, sample SAMN03275571) | gut metagenome | biome: mammalia-associated habitat; material: feces | host: Papio cynocephalus | place: Kenya | collected 2012-08-06 ... | reverse complement strand
TCCAGCCGCCCATGGTATTTCCACGGCCTCCACCTCTCACCCCGATCTCGCTCCATCCGCCTGCGGTACTTCCACAGCTCGACCCACGCGCGTTCCAGCTCCCCACTGCTCCGCCTGTTTTCTTCTTTCGTTGAAAGAGCTCGTCGCAAAAAGCGGAGGGCTCGTTTTTCTCCGTAAATACGTAGAGCTCATTTTTCGCGCGGGTGATCCCGACGTAGAACAGGCGACGCTCCTCCTCATAGGCTTCAAGCTCTTCACGATCCGCCTTTTTCAGGTCCTTCGGGAGCTGTGCCGGAAGAACCCCGTCGAGGACATCCAGTAAAAACACACGGTCATACTCGAGTCCCTTACTTGCATGAATCGTAGAAAGAACAAACGGACAGTCTGGATCCTGTGGCTTTTCCTTCAGAATATGTCGAAGCTCCTCGAGGCGCTCCACAAGGCGCACCGGACTTTCCTCCTGCAGCGCGAGCATCCGCAGAATCTCGAGCTTCGTATCCTTCAGCTCGCTCCGCTCAAGATATTCCCGATACCCCATGTACTCCACGATACGATGAATCGCACGCCCGGCCGGCTCCTGAAGCAGATTCCGCATATGCGTCTGAAGCGCACGGATCTTCGTCTTCGTGTAGGCATTGAGCCCGCCATGCTGCAGGGCCACCTCCCATACGGAAAGTCCCTCCATCTGGCTGATCTCCGCGATGCTCTGCGCCTCCTGCTTCTTCAGATAGGTGCCGAGCTTATAGTACAGCTGCAGAAAAAGCTCACTGTTCAGTGGATTTTCTGCGAGTCGAATAATGTTCAGAATGTCCAGCACGACCCGATTTGTGAAGAAGCCAATGTCGGCGTTCCGCATCCGATACGGCACGCCGTTTCGTTCGAGGAGATCGATCAGGGGCAGTGCACACTCGTGATCCCGGTAGAGAACCGCCGTCACATCCGTCGAGAGCGAGGCCCCGGCTGACATGCAGGCCTTTCGCTCATCCGATTCCGCAGAAGTATCGGTCCTCGTCTCATAGGCCCTTGTACAGTCCTCCGCCACCTTGAGAAGATAGCTGTACTGTGCCTTCCGACTTCCCAGCGGGATCTCCCGAATCACATGCGCCTTCGGTCGTGTCGCCTTCATATGCTTCTCATGACGCAGGGTGTTTTTCTGAATGAAGCGATCCGCCGCTTCGACGATGTGCGCGTCCGAACGGAAATTTTCTTCCATTAACAGGACCTTCGCCCCCGGATGCTGCGTCTCGAAGGACAGCAGTGCCTCCGGATAGGCCGCCCGAAAGCCATAGATGCTCTGATCCTCATCACCAACCATGAAAAGATTTTCCGTCCGCGCTGCGAGCAGGGCAATGATGGCATGCTGAATCTTCGAGGTGTCCTGCGCCTCGTCCACGCAGATGTACGGATACTGCTGCTGAAAATGCTCGAGCAGCCACGGAAAACGCCGCAGCATGGTATAGGCATAGACCATCTGGTCATCGTAATCCATGAGCTGCTGCTCCCGAAGCGCTGCATTGTACGCCTTATAGATGGCGAGAAGATGGACCTCCGCGTCCTTCTCCATCGCCTGAATCTCCGCCTCCGAGAGCATGCGGTTTTTAATGAAGGTAATCAGCGTCCGCACATTCTGAAGATCGCTCTCCGTCGGAAAGCCATGCTCGATGTGCTGATAAATCCCGGAAAGCATCGCCGCAATACGCTTTTCATCGGTCAGAAGGGAAAACGCCGTGCGCCCAGTTTTCCAGCTGCAGTACTGAATCACACGGGCGCAGATGCCATTGATGGTGCGGAAGGCGAGCCGATTCGCCATCTCCTGGCCGAACTGGCGCGCGAAGCGGGCCGCCATATCCTTCGTTGCCGCCACGGTATAGGTCACTGTGAGGATGCGTTCTGGCGCAATGCCTCGCGCATAAATCATATACCCAAGCCGCGTCACGAGCACCGTTGTCTTGCCGGAGCCCGGCACCGCAAGAAGCAGCACCGGACCCTCGACGGACTGCACCGCGCTCTCCTGCTGTGGATTTAAAGATACCGAAAAACGGCGGGTGAACTCCTCCCAGCTCATGCTGGAAGAAGCACCCACCGCCTCGTTTCGATCCAGATGTACGTTTTCTACTTTATGCTGCACGTATCATTCCTCATGGAAGCATCGCGGCTTCCTTTATGCTGTATGCCTTCGTTCGAAGGACGCCCTCATAGGATCGCTCCCCGTCTCCTTCGCAGTGCGCACGGCCTCACTGAAACGCGGTGCGAAGGTTTGCAAGCTCTTTCTGCGCTGCTGCATCATCGAAATTCTGATAAGCATAAATGCCGAAGCCCGTGACCTGTCCGCTCTGCCGTGCAAGCTGCACCTCCCGGAGAAGGATATCGCTCCGACGCATCCACTCGGGCGTCGCATTGCCATCCCAGGACTTCGTGCCGCACTTATAGAGGGCGAGACCGATATAGAGCTTCACCTGACTCCCCATCTTCTGGCGAAGCTGAAGCCAGCTCTGGAGGCAGGTCGCATAGGCCATGTCCGACGCCGCGCCGCTCCCGGTCTTCTGCTCGAAATCGAAATAGATCTGCGGAAGCACATAGTCGACATAGCCTGCCTTCTTCATCCAGGTGTCAATGTCGACGAAATAGCTCTTTTCACTTCGCAGGGACTGCAGATTCGCCACAGGGCTCACGCCGAACACAGCGGCCGGACGGACCTGATGCACCGTCTGGTACACGGAGGCAATGAGGGCCGAGACATTGGCACGCCGCCAGTCGGAAAGCGAAAGCGTCGAGCCGGAGGCCTGATACTCCGGATAGTCGAAATTGCTGCCTGCGCTGCTGCCGAGATCCGGATAGAAGTAGTCATCGAACTGCACGCCATCGATGTCATACTTTGTGAGCACCTCGCGAATCGAATTCACCACCAGCTCGCGCGCGGCCGGCTTCGCCGGATTCAGATAATACTCGCCGTTAAAAAGAAGGACATTCCGATTACCAGACACATACCACTGCTTCACGATGGAATTTGTCGGCACGTCCGACCACTTCATCTGATAACCCGTGATGCGATACGGGTTGAACCACGCTTGGAAGCGGAGGCCATGGCGATGTGCGCTGTCAACCATGTACTGAAGTGCATCGAAACGGCCGTTGCCCGCAAGGAACTTCGAGGTCGGAAGAAGTGAGGAGCTGTAGTAGGCATCGGAATGACTGTGCACGTGACAGAAAATCGCGTTCATGCCGTTCTGCTTTATGGTTTCCATCACCTGGTCGGCAGCGGCCTTGAAGCCCGCCTCATCCGACGGCATATTCTGCCAGTCGAGGTAGGAAAACCACACGCCACGGAGCTCTGTGCTCTGTGTTGCGGCACTGGTTGTACCCGTACTCGTTGCCGTGCTCACGGTGCCGGTGCTGCTGCCTGTGTTCATAACGTTTCCAGACACCGTCGTGCTTGTCGCACTTCCAGCGGTTGCCGTGCTGCCACTGACTGTCTTCGTCACACCGCGTCCGGCAATGCTCGCAGCCTGGACCTCGATCGGTACCGCACCCATGAGACATCCACACATCATCACCACACTCAGGACCGTGGCCGCCACTCGCTTGATCTTCATACACTCTCCTCCATGCAATCTATGCTTCGGGTAGAAGCATGGCTTCCACTCGCCTTACACGATCTTTCGCACCCTGCGCCGTTTCATGAGAGGCTCTGCCCTCTCATGAAGCGCTTCCTCCAGGTATAAAAAACACCGCAGGAGCCCTGCGGTGTTTCTGGTAGTTCATCTTTACTGAAGTGTAACGTTCACCTGGTTCAGCTCGAAGTTCGCCGCATAGGTATCCGCCACGGCCTTCTCTGCCGTAGCCTCGTCGAGGCCCTCACCCGGCTTGAAGTTTGACAGTGTAAGCTCACCATTCTGCACAGCGACTGTATCCTGTCCCTCGGCAGCACCTGGACCTGCGAGCTCGGTTTCTCCAGTGTCCACCTTCTCGAAGCTTACGAGTGTTGTGCCCTCGCCAACGGTGCCAAGCTCGATCAGCTTGTCGAGCAGGCTCTGCTCCGTAAGCTCATCGACCGAATCCATCACCTGAGACATCTTGCCATTCACCATCGCATACACCATCACGGTATCCACAACTGGTGCGGTCGGATCCGGCTGACGATTGGCTGGAAGACCATTCTCTGGATTCGTTTCCTCCTCAGCAGCTGCCGTCGTCACTGCAGAACCATCCGGCGCAGTCTCGGCCTTCGTCGTATCCTCCGTCTTTGTCGTATTCTCGGCCTTCTTCCCACATCCTGCAACCGTTACACACAGGGTTGCTGCCAGAACAAGCATTGCCATGAATTTCTTCATTTCATTTCTCCTTTATCATCGTCCACCACCGCCGATCTTAGGCGGCTGCCACAGCATGCAGCTCGGACGTCGTTTTCGCTTGAAATCACAGGTAAAAAATAAAGCCCCGAAGAGCTCTCTTTAAACATTCGTAATATAGCAGAGGCCCCCTGTATTTGCAAGCCATGTGCGGAAATCTTAATCATTCCGACACAATTACAGGAAAAGGAATAGCCGAGCGCGGTCATTTCGATTACAATGTTTTTTAACGAGGCTTCTCCACGCTGCACGGACAATGCTTCCACCGTGCGCAGGTGAAGCCATCTTGATCGTTTGAACGACCCAAACGTTGCAAGCCGCTGCCATCGCGCAGGTGAAGCAACCCGAATGGAGGAAATCATGGCAGGAACGCTCTTTATCTGTGCGACACCGATCGGAAATCTCGACGATATCACCTTTCGTGTCGTCAACTGTTTAAAATCCGTGGACGTCATCGCCGCGGAGGATACACGAAACTCAATTAAGCTCTTAAACCACTTTGAGATTAAAACGTCCATGACGGCGTATCACGAATTTAATAAGTATGATAAGGCCCGCACCCTCGTGCAGGACATGCTGGCTGGGAAAAATGTGGCCATCATCACCGACGCTGGAACCCCGTGTGTTTCCGACCCCGGTGAGGAGCTCGTCCGCCAGGCCGTCGAAGCTGGAATTACCGTCACCTCGCTGCCAGGACCGGTCGCAGCCGTCACTGCCCTCACGATTTCCGGCCTTCCAACCCGGCGCTTCGCCTTCGAAGCCTTCCTTCCGACCGAAAAGGCCAATAAAAAGGAGCGGCAGCGCATTCTCGAGGAGCTTCGCACGGAGACCCGGACGATGATCCTCTATGAAGCACCGCATAAGCTCCGCGTCACACTTCAGGATCTCGCAGACGTCCTCGGAACGGATCGTCGCATCTCGCTCTGCCGAGAGCTCACCAAAAAGCATGAGGAAGCCATCCGCACCACGCTCGGTGGAGCCATTGCCCGCTACCAGACGGAGGACCCGCTCGGTGAATACGTCCTCGTCATCGAGGGGCGCTCTCCGGAGTCCATCGTCGAAGAAGCCCAGGCGAACTGGAATGCAATGTCCCTTGCGGACCACATGCAGCACTACCTCGACCAGGGCCTCAGCGAAAAGGACGCCATGAAGGCCGTCGCGAAGGACCGCGGCGTCTCAAAGCGGGACATCTATAACGAGTGGAAGCGATAAGCTATTCCTGACGATGCTCGCATGCAGCACCTTCCGTGCTCTGTCACTTTTCATAAAAGTGGCAGGGCACGGTTTTTTCAGCTTTTCCGAAAAGTCGTTTGAAAAAGTTGTTGGTTCAACCAAAAACTCCCTTGAAAAAGTTTAAAGCAGTGCGATGACGCGCATAATCAAAACAGCGCCTTGGAATCAACATGTCCTGTCAATTCCAAGGCGCTTTCATCTTAAAGCACAAGCTCCAGTATGAATACCGTCACGCTGCAGGCGATGGCGGTTGGAAAGAGTCCGCCACCGAACCAGGCGATGACCATGCCGAGCACGAGGGACGCGAGTCCCGCGAGTGGATTTGCGGTTGCATCCATGATGGCCGGGAAGGTCATGACGGCGAGCGTCACATACGGTACGTAATAGAGAAACGAGCGAATCGTTCGATTCTTGATTTCCTTTCGTATGAGGGTCAGAGGCAGAACACGAATCAGGAAGGAAACGAAGAACATAATAAAGATATACACATATTTGTCATGCATCATTTCGCGGCCTCCTTTCCAGTCTCTGCCTGGAGCGACGCAGTTCCGACCGCTTCTTCCAGCTTTTCTACCTTCTGATCGAGATCTTCCTTCATATCGGCCGTGCTGGTATCCACGCCTTCACTCTGTGCCTTCGCCTCTTCATCGGAAATCGGGAAGAGCACGGCACCGGCACCGGCGATCAGCACCGTCAGAATGATGATTCTCGTACCATCACTGAGGGTGGAAATCCATGGTGCGCGGGAGCAGATAAAGCTGAGAAGCATCGAAAGGACCACCAGTCCACGTACCACCTTGTCCTTTCGTGCCGGCGGCATGATGATCGCGAGGAACATGCCATAAAGAAGTACACCAAGCGCACTCACCACATTCGCTGGCAGGATATTGCCGACCACGACACCGAGGCAGGTCCCGAGGGCCCAGAAGCTGAGAGCGCAAACGGCCAGTCCATAGTTATAAAACGGGTTCAGCTTTCCAGGGACCGTCGCCGAGGCACCGAAGATTTCATCGGTGATCCAGAAGCCGACGAGGAGTCGATGTCCGAGCTTCGTGTCCTCTGGCAGCTTCTGTGAAAGGGCTGCCGACATCAGAAGATAACGCGCATTCGTAATCGCCGTGATCACTGCCATGGTGAGGTAGGAGGCATTGCTCGCAATCACCGTAAAGCCCGCAAACTCACCTGCGGAGGCGTTGCACAGAAGGCTCGCAAGCGTTCCCTGAAAGGCATTGAGCCCCGCATTTCGCGCCGCGATGCCCAGTGCGAACGACACTGCAAAGTATCCCGCTGCAATCGGAATACCATCCCGTAATCCCTTTGAAAACCACTGTTTATTCATTGCTTTCTATAGGCTACACTGCCTATTCTCCCTTATGTAAAGTCGAAAACCAGTATAACGAAGTTTCAAAGGAATGTTAAGCACTATTTGTCATTCGTAAAATTCATACCTGTGATTCACACATGTTGAGAAGGGCCCTGGAGGGGGATGGCAGAAGCCAGTACTTCGTGGTCGGCAAAATCACAAATTGGACCTTAAGAAACACTAGACCCTCTGCAATCGTCGCGTTTTCCTGATAAAAACGCTCCGTTGTCAGAGGGTGCTAAGGAAAAATTCTTCAAGTGTTTCTATAAGGTCCGATTTGGATTTTTGGAGCGACCACTCCGTGTGGCTTCTGCCATCCCCCCTCCAGGCCCTTCTCCATATGCTGTACGTCACTTATTGAGGCAGATGCCATCCGCGGCGAAGCTGTAGGTCACGCCGTTGATGTCCTTCGTGCCGGTGATCATGGTGCCGCAGGTGGAGCCGATCTTCGACTCGAGGTAGTACCAGTGGTCGTTCCACTCGAGCCAGCCGGTATGCATGTAGCCGTCGGCATCGAAGTAGTACCAGCTGCCGTTCACCTGACGCCAGCCCTGGTTAAATGGAGCGCCGTTCACAAGGTACTGCCAGTGGTAGCTGACCCGCTTCCAGGAGCCGTCCTGACTGCCCGTCGAGGCGGTGGTGCCGAAGCGGCTTCCACTGCTGCGAAGCTTCGTCGCGAAATCGCCTTCGACGGTCGCCTGATAATTGCTTAAGAAGGACCACTTATCATCGATCTCATAGTCCGAGGTATCGGCCTGATAGCTGCCTGCACGGCCCCAGTCCGAGGTCGCGATGTTATAGTACGCGGCGTCGGACTGCTTCGGCATTGCCCGCACGGTCACCACCAGTGAGTTGTTTGCCGCCGAGTTCACATACGCGCTGACGTCCTTCTGTGTCTCGCTCGTCGTAGAACGGGTCGTCTTCTTCTGGCCATTATTCAGCGTATAGCTGATCTTCACCTCATACTGATTGGCGAATTCGGTCAGGGCATCCCACTTCGCGATGCCATTCACAATGCCGCCATTCGCAAGCGTCAGGGTCTGATAGCCCTCATCATTTGTTGGGAGTGCACGTACGGCAACACCCACCTGCCCGTTGTAGGCATTGGCCACCGCCGAGGCAATGTTATAGTAGCAGTTCTTCGTCGTGTGGTGCGAGGTCGTCTCGTTGCCGCTCTTATTGACATAGGTCGTCACGATCTCATACTTCCCAGCGTATGGCACCTCAGCCCACTGCGCCTGATTGCCACTGATGGTCACGGTCGGCGCGATCAGTTCATAGAACGGATACACGAGGAGACGGCCGGTCGCCTCGGTATTATCGACGGAGACCGTATCCACATAGGTACTGCGAATGCCGGTGCCAATGATCTTCAGATCCTCGTCGAGGTCCTCGCTGTCACTCTGAATCGTGAACTTCACGGTCGCCGGAACGGTCGGATTGCTGCTGCCCATCGCCGACTTCGGTTCTGGCGAAAAGGCAATCGTCAGGCCATCCGCATCGTCATCGGATACCTCATACTCCGGGAAAAAGGCCGTACCTGCCTGGTAGCTCGGAATCGAATCGGTGTCCGCATTGATCTCGATGGACTTCACCATGGCATAGGCCGGCATCGATAGAAGCGATGCCAGGGTGCCGGTGATCATCAGTGTTTTCTGTAGTTTCTTCATTGTGCTTCCTTTCCGCGCGCTTCGCGCCCGCACACCTGATCTTCCTGCTCTCCTTTGTGGGCCAATGCTTCCATCGGCCCACTGTCGGAAGGGAACCTTAGTCCTTCATGCCGAGCAGGGAACGAATCGTATCCCAGATCTTTACGAAAACAGCCTTGATTCTGCCAAGCAGGGTCGTGGAGGCATCCGCCACTTCGGCGTCGAGGGTCTCGGTCGAATCGTCATCCACCGTAATTTCATCGGAGCGGCAGATGATGGCAATGGAGGTCGGCTCCTGGTTCTCATCACTCGTAAGAGAAACCTTCGTGGCCTCTGGATCCATGTTCAGGAAGTTATTGTCGGCTTCCTCCTCATCAAGCTTGTTATTGATCGTATCGCGAAGGTTCCGTCCCGTGGACTTGAAGTTCTTCGTATCATCGACGATCTGGTTCGTGTTGTCGATCGCCATGTGGCCCACCGTGAAGGAATCATCGGCTGCTGCGGACAGATCTGGCTCTGCAGAGCGAAGCGTTGAGTTCAGGTTCTGAAGCGCGGTCGCGGCATCGCCCGAGGTCTTCTGAATCTGCGTCAGTACATTCTCGGAATCCTCAAGGGTCTTCTGTACATCATCGTAGTAGGCATTCATGATGCCAATCAGCTCATCGATATCGCTGATCACACTACGCACGGTGTTGAGGGTCTTCGCCGTATCGAAGGCCACCGCACCGCCATCATCCATGATGTCATTGAGGTCACTGGTCACACTGTTAATGTAGTCAACAAGATTTTCCGCGGCATCACTGTCGACAAGCGTATCTGTGGACTTAAGGATATCCTCAATCACACCCGTCAGTCCGTTCACGTCATCGGCAAGCTGAGAAGCATTCTTTCCAACCGCCGTATTCTGGAGATTTGAAGCATCCTCCTCAAGCTTGGAAAGGTCAGAAACATGATCGAGATATCTCTTCGTCGTTTCTCCTGTCGTATCGCCAAGCGCTTCCGCCGTCTTCTGAGCCAGGAAATCCTGAACTGCCTCTTCCTTGGCTTCCTGTCCCTTTGGTGAAGCAGACAAGGTTGGTGCAAGGGCCTGCGCCATCGCAGGCTTTCCTCCTGCAACGACCTTAAGTGCAGCACCTGTGCCTTCCACAATCGTCTTCTGATCCGTGATGCCCATGTTCTGAAGAGCGGTCGCCAGTACTATGATCGTTCCCTTCGTCTGTTCATCGAGCGTACTTGGATCGATGGCGCCTGCGGCTGCCAGGGCCTGAATCACCTGTCCACCAAGCGTTGCATCTGGAGCTGAGGCAGCTTCATTCTGCGCGGTATTAAATGCCTGGCCTACAGCATCGGTACATGCCGCTATAATATCCTGTACATACTCATCTTGGCTGGTTGGGTCCGTCTGTGCCGTCTTTGCAGCCTTCTGAATTTTCTTTACAACCTCTCCAGCTGTGCTCGCCTGCTCTGGATCCACACCCTCCGTGTGGTTCTTCACATGGCTGAGCGCGGCATTCGTCACGGTTTCCGAGGCGCTGGCCTTGAAATCGTCTCTGTTTTTAGAATCCGTTAGATTCTTAATGTCCTCATTCACACTTCCAAGACTCTTGGTCACACCCTTAATTTCACTCGACATATCCTGAATCTGCAGGTTGTCAATGCTGGTGCCGCTCATGGAGCTGCCGAGGCGCTTCAGCTTCGTGTTGAGGCTCTTCAGCTTCGAGCTGGAGTCCATGAGGTCAGAATCGAGGGTATTCAGGTTCTGGTTGATGTCATAGACCATCCACTGCGAGGTCTTGAGATCCTCATTCAGTGGCTCGAGGGTGCCATTCAGGTCGCGAAGATCCTGGATGGCGACATCATTGCCATCGAAGATGACCTGGGCGTTGCTGTGGATCTTATTCTTGCCGGACTGAAGCTCTTCGAGAATCTTATTCGTGATCTTCAGCTGTGCGCTGACGTTCGTGACATCGTCGAGCATATCGTCGAAATCATCGAGCATCGCGTTCGTGTCATCGCGGAAATCATCCTTGATGTCTTTGATGTCCTTGATCTTATTGAGCGCACCCACGGTACCCGGGGTCATCGCGAAGATGACGCCGATCGACTCGAACTTGTCGGTACCGAGACGTACCTGGAAGTGTCCCTCCTGGCCTGGAAGTGCCGTGAACACAACGCCGGTATACTGGCCGAGGGTCATGGTCTGGCTTTCTGGCGCATCGACCGAGTAGCACTTCTGAATATCGACTGGAATTGCTACGAAGAGCATCATGTTGTCCTGCATGTACTTCGAGACGCTCTTATTCGGTGTGCAGTCAATGTCCATCTCCACGAGGCCGGATGCCCCGGCAATCTTGTCCGCATCGGTAACGACACCGTTTAACTTATAGGTGATGTCGAAGGTCCACGGTGCCTTGACGCTGTCTGGCTTCAGCTCGCCCTGGAAGAAGAACTTTCCGTTCTTGTTTTTCTCGAAGGTGACGGAGCCGTTCTTGATCTCCGGCTTCTGCTCATCGGTCATGTTCGTGATCTTCAGGTAGTCGCCGAAATCCGTATAGCTGCTGGTGCCGTTAAAGTCAATGCCCTTCACGACATTCGCGTCGCTGACATTGCCATAGTAGTCGAGGTTCAGGTACATGGTCTCATCGACATCAGCGGTCGCTGCGCCGGCATACGCCGTCATCGGGGCGACCAGAATATTCGTTGTCAGGCAGCTGGCCAGCACGGTATAGGCTGCCGTTTTTTTCATTATTTTCTGGACTGAATGCTTTTTCATGGTCTTCACTCCTCCACTTCACTTTTCGCTTTTGTATGTCCACGCAGGAGCTCCTTCACACGCTGATGACGTGCCCGACGGCGCTCACGGAGATTCAGAACAGCTTCATTGATCGCAGCTCTTCGGCGTGCGCGCTTCGTTGCCGCCGGAACGGTAATGAAGCGATCGGCAAGCTGCAGGAGGCATGGCATCAGGGCCGTGACGAAAATCACGGAGAAGATGGCGCCTCGGCCGACGAGATGTCCGACCTGGCTGATCGCCGGAATCGAGGACATGATACTGATGGCATAGCCGCAGACCACGAGGATGAGGCCCGAGGTCAGGATGGACGGGAAGCTCAGCTGCGTTGCGCGGATGGCGGCCTTCCGTTTATCCGGCTCGACGGCACGTACCTGCAGGTAATTCTCGGTCGACGAAATCGCATAGTCGATGGTCGATCCGAGCTGTACGCAGGAGACGACGGCGTACGCGATGAAGATGAGCTCCTTGCCCGTGAAATACGGGAAGGCCATGTTCACGTAGATGGCCATCATGATCGGGATCATCGCAATCAGCGGCATGATGATCGAATGGAACGAGATCGCCACGATCACGAAGATACTGAGCATCGCAAGGCCATTGACGAGATTGTAGTCCGGAATCAGGACGGCCTCCATGTCCTGTGTCGTCGGTGTATTACCGGTAATGAAGGCTTCGCCTGGATAGTAGCTCTTGATGATATCCGAAACCTCATCCGAATACTTAAAGGCGGTGGTCGATTCCGGCTTCGTTCTTATATAGATGAGAAGTCGCGCGTAGCCGTCCTTATGGAAAAGCTCCGTCACAGAGGATGGCAGGAAGTTTTCCGGCAGTCCCTCTGGCAGATAGGATTCGATGCCCATCACGTTCTTTACATACGGAAGATCCTCGAGCTTATCACAAAGCTCCTTTTCTTTCAGTCGATCCGTATCTGGGAAGATGGCAACCAGCAGGTTCGAGCGTCCGAACTCCTCATCGATGGCCGCGGATGCCTCATACATGGAGGTTCCAGGTCCGGCACCCGTGGCATCTGGGCCGTACATAAATTTATTCATGCCCTGCGCAATGTAGATCGGACCGGCAATGACGAGGGCCAGCACCAGTACCAGCGGGCTGATTTTATTGACCACAGCACTGAAGCGCTGGAACTTCGGCAGGAATGGCTTATGCCGCATGCGGTCAATGCGATCCGACCAGCTGAGGAGCAGCGATGGCATCAGGAAGATCACCATCAGAAGGGAACAGATGATGCCCTTCGCCATGGAGATGCCCATGTCCCAGCCAATGCTGAAGCGCATGAAGATCAGCACGATAAAGCCGAAGAAGGTTGTCATGGACGATGCCAGAATCGTGGTGATGGTACTCATCAGTCCCTTCTTCAGTGCGCCAACCTTATCCAGTCCCTGCTCCCGCTGCCGCTCATAGGCATGCAGGAGGAACACTGAGTAGTCCATCGAGGTGGCGAGCTGCAGGATATCGGAAATGTTATTCGTGATATATGAGATCTCTCCGAGGAAGATATTCGTTCCTTTATTAAGGACGATGGCACAGCCGATGACGGTCAGGAACAGCACTGGTTCGAACCAGGAGGTGGTCGTAAAGAGCAGGATAATGAAAATCAGGATCACAACGATGACCATGACCTCCTGCATTTCCTTCTTTACGTTTTCCTCGATGAACTTATTCGTCGGTGACATGCCGACGAGGTATCCATGGTCCCCGATGAGATCATCGATTTCCTGAATGGCCTTATGCGTTCGCTTCGAGGTATCGCCCTCCGAGAAGGTGATGTCCATGACGGCGTTGTTGTCCTTATAGTAGTCCTTGATGTCATCGTAATTGATGAATTCGGAGGAACCATAGACCTGCGTCGTCAGATCACACCAGATGACCTGGTCGACCCCATCGATTTTCTCGATTTCGTTCTTGTACTGCTTCGCCTCATACAGCGTAACATCCTTCAGCATGAGACGTCCTGTACCTGGATAACCGAACACATCGCGCATCTTATTGATGGCAATCTTCGAATCCACATCATTTGGCAGGTACTTCGTGAGATCGTAGTTGATGGAAACAAGCGGATAGCAGAGTCCGAAGAAAACCACCAGCAGCAGGATGATATTTCGAATCCCCTTGTTATGGTCCACGATAAAGTCCGCCAGGTTTCCATGCTTATGTGCCTGCCTGTGTGCTTTTCTCGCTTCCTTTTTCTGCTTGTGGGCTTCGATGGCTTCATCCTCTGGAAGGTGGATTTCATCGCGTGCCTGCTGTACCGATGCTTCCTTCACCGTATCCTGTGATTTCTTCTTGAATAAGCTCATAATGCTCTCTCCCGCGCTGCCTTTTTTCTGAGACTTCAATCGGTGTCCTACGTTCACTGCTGTAAAACGCAGAAACGTCTCTGCACCTCTCTCTATCCTTTATGCTTTGGTCGAAAAGGCAAGTCCTTGTATGTCTCACCACGGAATCATCGACATATTGTGTGTTAATTAATACAGGTTCTATACTAAACTTATATATCATTTATTGACACATGTCCATTTCTGTGGTACTGTCCATTATAAAGACAAGCGTTGAAATTATCAATGGTCAATTTTAATCGCGTAGTTTGATAATAGACAGTTTTGTATATAATGTCTATTCCGTACATAAAACCACATTTTCTGTGTATAAAGGGCAGACGCTGCCCTTTGGAGGGGATAAGCTATGGGAACTTCTGTAAAGGAAACGGATACGACCGATCGTCGTATTCGAAAAACACGGGCAGCACTGAAGGCCGCCCTTGCGGAGCTGATGCAGGTGAAGCAGGTGAAGGACATTTCGGTCCGTGAGCTCACGGACCTTGCGGATGTCAATCGTGGCACCTTCTATCTTCACTATAAGGATGTCTTTGATCTTCTGGAAAAAACAGAGGATGATATCCTCGCCGCATTTAAAGAAACACTGGATGAATTTGATGAAAAGAGCGTTTCAGACGATGCCACACGCTTCTTTGAAAGTGTCTATACGCTCTGTATGAAAAATGGGGATTTTATCCGTATCCTGATCGGTGAAAACGGAGACATTCGTTTTCTGAACTGCCTGAAGGAGCTTGTACGCGAAAAATGCCTCAATGAATGGTCCTTCATCACGAAGAAGCAGCGGCCAGAGCAGTTCGACAGCTACTATGCTTTTATCGTCGGTGGTCTCATCAGCCTTCTCCAGTACTGGTTCTCGAGTGGCATGAAGGAGACGCCACATGAGCTCGCCATCATCACAGGGGACATGCTGACCGGTGGATTATCGATGAAGTTAAAGTAATGGCTCGGGAAAGCATAATGAGGGAGCCCTCTGAAAGCGAAGCGCACTGCGGCGAAAAAAACTAGAATCGGATTCCTAAGAACCACTAGGCTCCTTCCAATCGACGAGTTTTCTTGATGAAAACGTCGTCGTTGGAAGGAGTGCTAAGGAAAAGTTTTCCAAGTGGTTCTAAAAGGAATCCGATTCTGTTTTTTCACGTCCTCGGCTTATCGCTTTCAGAGGGCTCCCTCATTCGTGCTTTCTCCTTTCGGATGCCGCCGAGCTTAGTTCTCACTTTCAGCGGTCGCTTCCTCGGTCTTTGTCTCCGATTTCTGTGCCTCCTCATACTCAAGAAGGACATCATTCAGGTCAGCCGTCAGCATGTCGCTGTCGATGCCATGCACCATGCAGGCTTCCTCCAGAGACTCTGAAAGGGAAGCCGGGCAGTATACACAGCCCATGCCGTTCTGCATCAGAAATGGAGCGATCATCTCATTCATCTGAAGCAGATCGCCGATACGCATATCCTTGGTAATCGTCATAATTGTTTTCTCCTCTTTCGACTGCCTGGGCAGCCTCTATCCTTGTCTCCTCAGATGCTTCTCAGCTTCTGGAGCGCATTCTCCTTTAAGAACAGCTCATAGTGCTCACCGAAGTAGGCCTCATACAGGTCATTGTCCTTCAGCCGGCTTCCATACTCCGCGAGGAGATTGGAGGCGCGGTTCAGTGCATTGGCCCCGTCCTTTCCGGCATGCAGCACGAGATAGAACTCGTGACTCTTCGGATCCTTATACAAGGTGTTCGGACCATCATAAAGATCGCCCACGGCGACGGCCGCATCCATCACGCGATCCAGGGACTGAAAGCGATAGATGCGGTAAAGATCCGCCTCCGCGCCATGTCCATCTGAGCTGCCCGTCGTTCCTTCGGCCGTTTCGCCTGCCGTACTTGACTCTCCCTCGAGTGTGTTCGCCTGCTGCGCCTGCCCCTTCATCTCCTGAAGGAGCCCCTGCGCGCCCTCCAGAATTTCACTTGCAAGCTGGGATATCCAGCCATTCTGGCTTCCTGCGGCGGCCGTAAACTTCGAGAAGCGGGTGTCCAGCTCCTCCGGATCATCCACCTTCGAAATCACAAGCTGGATCGACCCGCCCTGAAGAGGAACCGCCTCAATCATCAGCGGTCCATGATCTGCTGTAAAACCGACCTCATTCTGAGCCTTCTGCATCATCTCCGAGAAGAGGCGCTTTGCCGCCTCCGATCCGTAGGTCATGTCGCGAAGATTAATGTTACGAGAGCTCAGGTCGAGGCTCGTCAATGTGCATCTGATGGAGTTGTCATCAATTCGTTCAATTTTCATAATGGCGCCTCCTTACAGCTCCGGGAAAATCCTGGAGTTTATAATTTCAGATAATATACGAAAGCTGTATAAAATGCAAATCCCTCTCGGTGATTTTATAAAACTTTCACGTATATTTTTATAAAACCGATGCACGGCCCGTCGCTGCGTAAACAGCCAGACGGCAAACCGTGGCACGTTTTGTTATCCATGATTGTCTCGATCGAGGGCGGCATTCACAAATCGTGTATACTCTGCCTGCCATCCGAGGATGACCGTACCGATCGGGCCGTTACGCTGCTTCGCGATGATGACCTCGGCCTCATGTGGATGCTCGGTGTCCTTATTGTAGTACTCATCACGATACAGGAACATGACAATGTCGGCATCCTGCTCGATGGCACCGGACTCTCGAAGATCCGACAGCATCGGTCGATGATCCGGGCGCTGCTCCACCGCTCGAGACAGCTGGGAGAGCGCAATCACCGGGCACTTCATTTCTCTGGCCACGGCCTTCAGTGAACGGGAGATGTCCGAGATTTCCTGCTGACGGCTCTCACTGCCACGACCGCTTCCCGACATGAGCTGGAGATAGTCAATGATGACGAGATCGAGGCCCTTCTCGAGCTTCTGCTTCCGGCACTTCGAGCGCAGCTCGCCGACCGTAATACCCGGCGTATCGTCGATGGTAATGTTGGCATCGGCGACACGGTCGACGGCATTGATCAACTCGCCCCAGTCCTCATCGGTGAGGGAGCCCTTTCGAAGCTTATCCGCATCCACCAGGGATTCCATCGAGAGCATACGATTGACGAGCTGCTCCCGGCTCATCTCAAGTGAGAAGATCATGCACGGCTTCTTCTGCCGTACGCCGACATTGTCGAGAATATTTAAGACGAAGGCCGTTTTACCCATGGACGGACGGGCCGCCACCAGAATGAGGTCCGAGCGCTGAAGCCCGGCCGTTTTATAGTCGAGCGCCTTGAAGCCCGTCGGGATGCCTGTGATCTGTCCGCCGTTCTGCGCCGCCTCCTGAATATTCTCGAGCACCTTCATGGCAACGGTCGAGATGTCCTCGCTGTCGCCGGTGTTTCGGGTCTCCAGGAGCTTGAAAATGCGCTGCTCGGTCTCATTGAGAATCGTGTCTGCCGATTCCGTCCCACTGTAGCACATGTTCGCAATGTCTTCATTGGTCCGGATCAGCGTACGAAGGATCGACTTTTCCTTCACGATGGTGCAGTAGGATTTCACATTCGCACTGGTCGGCACGGCCATCACGATATCACGAATCACCGCAATGTCATACACCTCGGGCGGAACATTGCTCATCGCCTTCAGCTTTTCCGACAGCGTCACGATGTCGACCGGCTGATCCTTCTGGTAGAGCTCCGACATCGCTTCAAACATCAGACTGTACTGCTTCTGATAAAAGTCCTCCGGACGGAGCATTTCCGCCGCGGTGGAAACGGCATCCTTATCCCGGAGCATGGCGCCGATGACACTCTGCTCGGCTTCCTGACTGTGGGGAACGACCCTGGTCAGAATGTTTTCATTATTGTCTGCCATACTACTCCTGTGTCCAATGCCTTCCTTATGCGCTGATCACGGATACGTGAAGCACCGCAGTTACATCCTTGTGAAGCTTCACGTTCACATTGTAGCCGCCCAGGTTCTTCATCGGAACATCCACCGAAAGCTTCTTCTTATCCACCTCGATGCCGGTCTGCTTCTTCAGTGCCTCCTGCACCTCCTTCGTAGAAACCGAACCAAAGGTGCGTCCATCCTTGCTGGACTTGATTGGAATCGTCACCTTCACGGCTTCGATCTTCGCCTTCAGGTCCTGTGCCTCCTGCAGCTTCTCCGCCGCGATCTTCGCATCATTCTGCTTCTGCAGCTTCAGTGTATTCAGATTTTTATTATCCGCGAGAACACCGGTCTTCGACGGAAGAATAAAGTTCCGGCCGTAGCCCTCCGATACCTCCACGATTTCACCCTTTTTTCCCAGTGACTTTACATCCTTTAATAAAATAACCTTCATTATGAAGCCTCTCCTTCCTGAATCATTTCATCGATGGCCTGCTTGATGGTGGCAATGGCCTCCGTCAGACTGCCCTCGCGAAGCTGTGCACCGGCGATCGTGCGATGTCCGCCTCCGCCGAGCTTCTCCATCAGTACCTGCACGTTCATCTCATCGATGGAACGCGCCGATACGTAAATAATATCATTATACAACGTCAGCACAATGCTGGCCTTGATGCCGCGAATGTTTAAGAGCTCATTGGCCGCCTGTGCGCAGATGACCGTCGGGCTCTCCAGTCCCTTCGGGCTGATCGTACTGAAGGCATAGGCATCCCGGTAAATTTCTGCGCTCGAGATCGCCGCCGCCTTCGCCTGATAATCCTTCAGATTCTCACGGAAGACCTTCCGAATCCGCGTGATGTCCGCACCACAGCGGCGAAGATAGGCCGCTGCCTCAAAGGTTCGTACACCTGTCTGCACGGTGAATTCCTGTGAATCAATGACGATACCGCCATACATGGCATCCGCCTCCGGGCCCTTGACCTTGATGCCATCGCCGATGTACTGCATCATCTCGGCAATCATTTCGCATGCACTCGAGGCATAGGGTTCACAGTAGCTGAGCACCGCTCCCTGCACTGTCTCGCTGCTCTGGCGATGATGGTCGAACACGACAATCGTTTTGCATACCCGGAGCAGCTCCGGCTCATCGATAATGGACGGACGATTGCAGTCCACCACCACAAGCACCGTGCTGTTATCCACCAGCTGCAGTGCCTGCGCTCCCGTTACAAACATATCCTCTGGATAATCGGCGCTCTGAAGAAAGCGGTCCTTCAGTGGAAGGATCGGCGCCGTCACCGTATTTTCCACGATATAGCAGCGCTTTCCAAGCTCCGTCACCATGCGATAAACTCCGACCGAAGCACCGAGGCAGTCGACGTCACTGTTGGCATGGCCCATGACGATGACACGGTCCCGGGTTTCGAGAAGCTCCTGGAAGGCCTGTGCCTTCACACGCGCCTTGACACGCGTTGCCTTTTCCTGTGTCTGGGTCTTGCCACCGAAGTAGGTCAGGTTTTCATTGGACTTTACGACCGCCTGATCACCACCACGACCGAGCGCCATATCAATGGAGGTATGCGCGTACTCATAATTCTTCTGATAGGAGTCAGCGCCATAGCCGATACCGATACTCAGCGTGACGGCCATTTCATTGCCAATATTGACATTTTTCACCTCTTCGAGAATCGAGAAGCGATCCTGCAGCATCCGGCTGAAATACTGCTCCTTCAGGATAAATACGTACTTATCCTTCTCCAGCTTGTAGATCAGTCCATTCACAGAAGAAATGTAGTGACTGATCTTACGATCGATCAGTGCCGTCAGAAGTGAGCGGCGCACCTCCTCAATCTGATCCAGAACCTCATCGTAGTTATCGATGTAGACAAGGCCAATGACGATGTGCTCATGGTCAAGCTCTACGCGCAGCGCCGTTTCTTCCGTTTCATCACGGAGGTACACGGCAATGGTTTTAAGATCCGGTGCATACAGGGAAGGGGCACTGCCATCCTCGGTCGTGACCGGTGTCCGCATCAGATCCACCACATATTTTCGGTTCTGATAATCCGAATGTATTTCCAGGATAATGTCATCCTCTTCCAGCATTTCCTTATGAATATTCGGAAACATCTGCATGATATTTCGTGCATCTGCGCGATTCTCCGCAATTTCCCGGAAGCTCCGATTCGCCCAGAGGACATTGCCCCGCTCATCCACCATGCAGTACGGCATGGGCATCTCATCAAAAATGGCTGTATGTACTTCACTTGCGCCGATGGCATACGCCTGCAGTGCTCCCTGCAGCTTCGACTGCCGCGTAAAGTACAGCGTCAGTGCAAGCGCCACAGCGATCAGAAGAAACGGGATCAGGACGAGTGCAGCCAGCGGGTCAAGCCACCAGAACAGAAGGTCTGCCAGCACCATGATGACGATAAAGGCAATCGGCCAGGTAAAATATAGATCGATGACACTTTGTGGTTTTTTCTTCATCATATGAACTCCATGAAACGAAGGCATAGCAATTCGGATACGATTATAGCATAAACAGGTATACGAAAAAAGCTGTACCAGGAAAACTCCCGATACAGCCTCTATTCTGTTCCGCTCAGTGGAAATTAATCTACCTGATATGGAAGAAGTGCTACGTGTCTTGCTCTCTTTACAGCAAGAGTGATTGCTCTCTGGTGCTTTGCGCAGGTACCAGTGATTCTTCTAGGAAGAATCTTACCTCTCTCAGAGATGTACTTTCTTAATGTAGCAACATCCTTATAATCGATTGGCTTAGCCTTCTCGCTGCAGAAAACGCAAACCTTACGTCTGCTGCGGAAGCCGCCGGCTCTTCTAGGTCTTGCTGGCTTATCTGACTTCTGAAATGCCATGGTTAATCCTCCTTGTAAAATGTCACAAGGGCATGTCCTCACCTTAGTTGAATGGGAGACCCTCGTCCTCTACCCCATCAGGTATATTCATAAAACCATCGCCGATGGCACCACCGCTCTGCTGACCGCCCTGTGGCTGTCCATAGCTGCGGTTGGCAGAATAGTTTGCACTGTTTCCTGCCGATGCGCTCTTACTCTCAGCGAACTCCTGATTCTCTACAACGACATCCGTGGTATAGACCTTCTGGCCTTCCTTGTTCGTGTAGCTTCCTGTCTGGATTCTTCCCTCCACAACAATACGGGTACCCTGGTGCAGGTACTTCTCAGCGAACTCTGCAGAACGTCCGAATGCAACGCATCCGATGAAGTCTGCCGTCTGCTGGTCCTGTGCGGCCCCATCCTGTGAGCGACGGATCCGACGATCTACCGCAAGCGTGTATCTTGCGATCGCCATCTGATTCTCTCCCTGAGAATAACGGATATCAGGATCTCTGGTTAATCTACCCATGAGGATAACTTTATTCATTGTTTTTCTCGCTTTCCGCTTGCTTATTCAGCTTTCTCTTCTGCAGGAGCAGCTTCCTCAGCTACTGGTGCTTCTGTCTCAGCTTCTGGCTTTACAACAAGATATCTGATCACTGGTTCCATAATACGAAGCTGGCTCTCAAGCTCGTTTGGAGTCTCAGAATCACCTGTGAATGGGATGAAATAGTAGAAGCCTTCCTTCATATGCTGAATCTCATATGCAAGTCTCTTCTTGCCCCACTCCTGGATGTTCTCTCCAACAGCGCCACCGAAACGAGTAATATACTCCTTAATCTTCTCGATTGCAGCTGCTCTTTCATCATCTTCGAGCTTCGCACTCAGAACAACACATAACTCATATTTGTTCATCTGCTTTTACCTCCTTTTGGTCTCTGGCTTCCGTACATAGGCGGAAACAAGGAATTTAGTCATACGGTAATGCATCTTAACAGAAAACAAAGTTGTTTGCAAGCTATTTTAAATGAAATCTGTAACTAATTTTTTTCTTTATTGAACAGGGGAATCAATGCGCCGGATCATGGCCTCTGCCTTCGCACGCGGCAGCATCAGAAGATGCCCACAGCCTGCACAGCGAAGCCGGATATCCGCCCCCGTCCGAAGGACGACCCACTCATCCGAACCGCACGGATGCTTCTTCTTCGCATGGATGCGGTCGCCTACATGTAATTCTGTCATAGTTCCGTTTTACTTCCTGATGTTTCATTTCAAAAGTCACTCAGACCTCTTCGGCAATATAGATGCGCTGCTCCTGAAGCCAGCGCATGGCCTGCGTCCGGTCTGTCCCCTCTGGAAGACCACTGAACCTGAGAAACGCCGACAGTGAAAGGATCCGTGCCATGATGACCGGATGATCCGGAAGATCGTTCGCCGCCGCATTCTCCTCCTGCTCCGCCTCCTCCAGGCGCGCCTGTGCCTCTGCCCAACGCTGGACATCGGCATTTTCTTCTATATATACGTCGTAGGTCTTCTGCACGTCCTGATAATCCAGATTTTTCTTTTCCTGAAAATTGCAGACCGTGTGAAAGTCAAATGGCGTATAGATGGCTTCATCTACCGGAAGCAGGAAGCAGAATGGAATATCTTCTTCCTCCATCTGCCGGAAGCTTCGTTCCAGCAGTGTCGCCATACAGCCCTGATGCCGAGCCTCTGGTGCCGTTGCAACCGCATAGATGTAATATACCTTTGCACGTGCACCTGCCCTCGTCCGCATGATGAAGGGATTGAGGTGAACCATGGACACGACCTCTTCGCCCTCTCGCAGATCGAGAATGAGGTTGTCACGACAGCGGTCCTCATAGTACCAGTCGAGAAAGGCAGGACTGTCCTCGGTGAAAATCCGCTCGTAAAGAGCCCGTGTCTCTGTTTTTTCATCGCGTGTACTCAGCACGCGCGGGATCCATCTATCCTGCTCATTCATACTGATCGATTTCTGCCTCATAGTGGTCAACCATCTCCTGCTGCCAGCCCTCGAAGTTTTTCTGAAGAATCATATACTTCCGCGCATAGCCGCAGGGATTATAGCTTTCCTTCGAGCGACGAAGTCCCTCCAGTCCGACATCATCCTCGCGGTTGATGAGCATGGCCTCCGGGAATTCATGTACGATAAACTGCTGATTAATGATCTGATAAATGCCCGGGATATCTGCATTGCCCTTTTCGACGCTGATGCACGCCATGCTTTCCCGTGGATTTAACGCCCCCATGGAAAAGGCTTCCAGCTTCCCATCGATGAAGATTCCACCGATATGGTAATTTGGCAGGGAGAAATCCGACTGCAGAACCTGATGAATCCCTGCAACCTCAGATTCCAGGGAATCCTCTGCATTCACCTCTTCCTCCGCACGCTTCGCATACCAGCGATCCAGAAACTCCCAGATCGTCTGCTTATCCTCTGCATGCAGGGTACGATACTCCCAGCGTCCCTCATACTCGCGGCAGAATTTATTCACAAGGTTCTTTTTCTTGTGAAATTTCTTCCCCGGCAGGGTACGAAGCTCCTCTCCATCATAAAGGTAATCCTTGAGATCCGTCTCCTCCTTTACAAGAATGTCTGGATTTTCTTCCAGCTTCAGCGCCTTCACGCCTTCCTCATCTGCCAGATAAATCTTCAGCGGCTTCTTCAGCACCTCATTGAAGTACTGCTGAAGAAGCTCGAAATAGTGCGGTAAGTCCGCCTCGCTGCAATAGGGCATCGCTGCGAAGTGCTCCTCCCCGTTTTTCATCAGCACCAGTACGGCCTTCTCATCAACTACCGCCGTCTGTATGCCATAGTAATCACTCCATAAAAATGTATCCAGCACACCGCTGTCGCAGGTCTTGTTCGGACGCATTGCAAAAAATGGAGCCATATGCGCTGCATCCTTCGGATCTGGCCTGGTGAAGTGTATATCCATAATGCCTCCTGTTTTCTCACAGTAATCGCTTACAGTATATACCACCTGCCAAAATTAAAAACTATTTTTTTCTAAAGAACCATCGTCCTTCGCCTCCCTTCGTAGAAAGCTCTGCGTTGCAGATGCCTCCTTTTCCTGCATGCGTGATTCGAGCTTTTCCTGATTCGCTGCTGCTCTATCCTCCTCTGATTCCGATCGAGGATTCTTTGCCAGCTGCGAGTGACTCGCGATCCGGTCCCTCTTCTCATCTGTACTCTCATCGTCGTTCTGCTGTCGCGCCGCCACGGTCTCTGCCGCTGCTACTGCCATGTTGTCTTCCGACTGCACAGCCGTATAAAGTGCGCTTTCCTGCGTTTTCGTCAGAGATTCGATCGTGGCCCGCATCGGGCTCTGATCACCTTTAAACTGTGGCAGTCCGATCTCCTCGGAACGGCACGGACCGCTCAGCACTTCTCCCTCGCCAAGCTCTGTCAGCTTCCATCCAACAAAGCGGTACCTCTCCTTCTCGCTCGTCTCGACAGAAAGATCTGGAAGTGAGAGGTAGCTGAGGTTTTCCATAAGCTCCTGATATTCTTCATTCTCTCCGCTCTCTGCCCCTGGCATATGGAGATGATATCGAAGCTGATAATAAAGATCCCGATAACGAAGCCGGAGCAGCCGCTCCAGCATCGGTTCTCGAATCTCACTCTTTTCCACATGCACCGCATAGGCCCCGAGATAGATGTCATGAAGCAGAAATTCATCGGGCACACCGGTAAGAAGAAAGCGTTCTCCGATATGCTTCTCCGCTTTATAATAAAGCTCAATCTCCGGCGGCTCTGGAACAATAAAACGGATCGGCTGCCATTTGGAGGATCCGAGCTTCAGCTCACGGTTATTTATAAAGGTCGTCTCAAGCATGCCCGATGACGTATAGTCTGTATATTCCTCTGTATCGAGCCGAATGCTGGATCCTGCACGCACGATGGTTGTATTAAAAAAGCCATCATGCATGCCATTTAATCCCGTCGCCTCCTCCATGATTTCATAGAAATCATGGTATTCCGCGTGCGGATTTTCCGCGATATTGAGCTTCAGCTCCGGAATTCGAATGACCAGCTTATCCCGGGGAATGCCTTCTCCACTTGTATCACCCGTCGCACGAAGCTTTTTCAGCGTATAATCTCCCGTCACTTCCGCTTCAACCGCATTATCATCCTCGTCATTACGCACAATGTACGCACTTGCTCGGACATTGCTCGTCGTGTCGAAGAAGGTATCGGCCCGTGCACAGAAGCTGAAGCTGAGCGACAGCGCCAGGGACAGAAATGGGAGCCGCAGACTTCTACTTTGCATGACGCACCTCCCGGATTCGTAATCCACGTGCCAGCGGCAGGCGGTAATAGCTTACCGCATAGTTCTCGCCCAGCGTAAATGTTTCCTCTGCTGCCGTCGCAATGCAGCGAAAGTGGGTCGTACCGAAGGGAAGCGCCTCTGGCTGAAAGCAGTGGCTCCGGGCACTTTCTGTGTCAATCGTCGCATAGCTTTTTCCATCGCTGCTTTTCTCCCACTGATAGCTTCCATAGCCCTCGGGCTCCGTCAATGCCGTCTTCTGAGCGACTGCCCGATACAGAAATTCTATACCGCTCTGGCTGTCCTTGAGCGTATAGCCGCCGTCTCTTCTTCCCGCCGGGAAGCCGAAGCGCCGAATGTAATCTTCCGCTAAAAGACCACGATCCTCGAGAAGATGCAGGGTCGTTCCCTGATCATTCCAGAGTCCATCCAGCTGATACCGATGATTCGCTGCCTGATAGGAGAAGCTGAGACCCTGCAGGGTATTCCCATCTCCGCTTGCCGGAAGGAAGCGTTCCTCCACCTCCAGAGGAAGTACCTCCACAGGCTGAAAGGGTGCCGCTACGCCACCGACATCCTGCCAGAACAGCTCATCTCGCGTTCCCGCCACGGCTTCTTTTTTCGCTGTGCCACAGAGCAGAAGACTCAGAAGAAGGGCAGGCAGCGCCCAGGAGAAGCGTGCTGCCGCTTTCTCCCGGTGGCTGACGCTGCGTTTTATTGCGAGAAAGCGAGAAGTCTGTCCGATCACAAGCGGTATACGAGCATGGGCTTCATCTTCCCTGCCCACACCGCACGTGTTCCCCATAAATACAGTTCGTATGGATCTCGAACGCACACTCATGTCGCCTCCTTGCTTATGGTAATATCCGCACGGACTTCCTTTCCATCGAAATAATCGTAGCTCTTCGCCTGAATTTCTCCTGAGCTAAGGCGAATTTCATATACGGGAGATCGCACAATGCCCCCTGTTGCCAGCAGCTCGTAACGTACATACAGTGGCGCATCTCGCTGCAGCGTAAGTGCCGTGCTGACATCCAGTGCGCTCCAGGTCCGCGCGGTACCGAGCGTCGCCGTGCTGTCCGTATCACTGGCACGGTACCACCGTACCTCTTCTAAGGGATGTGATCCTTCCTCCACGACCTCCGAGAGGAGGATCTCTCGACTTCTCGCAGGGATCTGCAGCTCTCCCTTCGTAAGGTCAATGATGCCCGTCACGGGACCGTAGGTGAATCCAGAACGCCCATCCGCGCTGGTGGCCGCCTGAAAGAGCAGTGCTCCCTTCACGGCCAGCACCCCTTCCGGCAGCGACTCTACGCCTGGAAAGGACAGACTATAGCTGAGAACCTTCTGTTCCCCTGCTGCAAATCGAAGACCTGTGCCCTCCGATGCTTCAGCCGGGCCCGTGCGTTCGAGCTGAAGCTTCGTATTTTCCTCCGTTCCATTCACATACAGCTTCACCTGCTCGCTCAGATACACGGGTACGCTGCTCTCATTTCTCACCTGAAACCGGATGCGAAGAGCACTGTTCCTTTCAACGGTCGTTGGCATGGTGTCATACTCTGGTTCTGAAACGGAGAGTCCCATCGATGCGGCACCGGCGCGAAGCCTCGCCTGCTGCTGGTCCGTAAAGAAGGCTCCTGTTCCGCAGAGCAGAAGAAGGAAAAGAAACAGAAGCGTGAGCAGCAGGTTCAGTCGCTGTTTCATGATCCTTCATTGGACAGCACTAAGCTTCGAATGTAGGCAATATTCGTTGCCGCACCATCCTGCTCCAGATTGTCCTTCTGGATCGCATAGATTTCTGCAGCCACATCACAGGTTCCGCCTGTAAAGCTATTTCCTGCGCTTGGACTCAGCTTCAGGGTAAGATTTACTGGGATGCCATTCGCCTGATCCGACAAAGTTCCATGTCCCACGATGAACTTTGCTTCCTTCTTGTCCGAGGATAATGAAAGGAACTTCAGTGAATTCGCCGTAGAAACCGAAGAGAGCGGTATGTCATTCATGGTTCCGCCGCCGGCATTGGCCTTTGCTTCATCCTGCAGCTTCTTGATTTCTTCTGGGCTCAGATTTTTTCCGGTCATCTGGATATACCACTCCACCGGATCCGACATCGGGATGCTGGACTTCAGCGTCACCTCCGAAAAGACGATGGCATCCTTCGATCCGGCTTCCTTTTTGATCGTATACACGAGGTCCCGGGTATCGCCCGGTACCATATTGGCGACGAGATCATCCGAAAATTTTGTCTTATCGACGGTAATGCCGAGCTTCGCCGCCGTCGCGGATACCTTGATGTCCTTCTTATCCGTAAAGAATGCGTAAGCCCCAGCCAGAACGGAAAGGGCGGTTACTGCCATAATTCCTGCCATAAGTATTCTTTTTTTCATATTCATCTCCTTTTTAATGGGTATCATCGTATTTTCCTGCGTCTCTGGACGCATCTCAGAAGAGGATATACTCCACTGTACCGAGGATGTCCGCCTCCTGGACGCGTCCTGGATCCGCATATGTATTGTGATCACCCTTTGTGATGTAGCCACCCTCATCCTTCCCTATCAGACGATGGGTGACATAGGTATTCATACCGAAGTTTGTTTCTCGGAAGAGGACTATGTCCTGAAGCGTCGGTGATGCTGTCCGTTCCCTGACGAGAAGAATGTCTCCAGAGGTATACGTGGGCTCCATGGACTCGGAAAGCACCACGACCGGCTTCCATCCGAAAAGAAAAAACGGCGTTCCATATTTCCGCTCCCTGTAGGAGGAAAGTACAGCATACAGGGCAATCACGATAAGAAACAGAAGAAGAATGCCGGATAGCCATCTCCCAATCGCCCGGAGGCGACCTTTGATGCTTCCTTTACCCTTTCGATATGTTCTGTTCTGCTGAAACATACACGCGGTCCTCCTGATCTTCCATTTGTGTGGCTCTGTAGAGGAGCCAGCATTTGAGAATAATGAGCAGCAGTAAGGCAATCAGCAGAAAAAGGAAGAGGATCAGCACGACCTTTTCCCGTGCCGTTGGTCCGATGTAAAGCATCACGGGATCCTGTACGGTCCCCTGTCCACCCTCGGTGCGAATCTGTATGTCAGCCTGTTTCGAATGAACATCCACGATGTGCAGTCGAAGTCTCTCATTTCCGCGATTGTTTCCTGCGTCACTGTTACCTGTGCCTTTTTTCATCTCCTCTTCCGTTTCTCCCGTGCTTTTCTCAGCCGCACGCTGCTCTGAAACAGCTGCTGCTTTTTTTCTCGTTCGCTCATAGCTCCTCTGCTCGTCCCGGCGGGGAGAGGAAGACGCTGAAGGTCCAGGGGCTCCGTCCGCAGAAATCATGTCTGCTTCCTCTTCACCATACGGACTTTCCGCTGTTTCCACCATGGGTACACGATGATCCCGGATACGCTCGATCCATTCCATCAGCTGATCCATCAGCGTCGGCGGATCTTCTGCGCGAAGGGCTTCCTGTTTTGCATCATAGCCTTCTCCCCGTACAAAGCTGCCACCACCACGACCACCACCTGTCCCCTGGCTCCCTCCGGAAGGACGGCCATCATTTGCGTTTTTCACGTCCTGTGCTCCGGTGCTGGGTGGATGCGTTGTTGTCTCGTGGATACGCTCTTCTTCTGTAGCAGGTTCAGTGCCTGATGCCTCTTCCGTCTCTTCCGGTAAGATACTTTCCTGCACAGGAGCATCTGTTCCGAAGAGATGGATGGACAGCGTCAGCGTATGTCCGGCGACCGTGTTGCTGGCCTCCTTTCGTAAGTGGAGTCGGAGCGTCAGAAGCTTTTCCTCCTTCGCTGCCTGACAGAGAATGGTTTCAAACGTCTGTCTCTGTGAAAGAGTCGCAATGCTTCCGTGAAGAAAGCAGCGCTCTCCATCCAGAATGCTCAGTTCGAGTACCTCTGCCAGTGCCTCCGATCCGGTAAATGTCACGGCTTCTACCCTATACGCAAGGCGCTTGTCTGTATTGTTATGAACGAGAATCGTGTGATCAGAGAGATCTCCAGGCAAAAGGTCATCTACATGGTCGATCTCAAGTTGAAAGTGGAATTTTTCAGAATCCTTTTCAGAATCGGTGACAGCCGCCGCTGAAACCGGAAAAGAAAAAAGCACGAGAAACAGGGAAGTAAGCGTTAAAAGCTTCTTGATGTTTCTCATGCTCAAAGACTAGCATATTCTGAATTTTCTGGGAATGTCTACAAGTCGACTATAGTCCGAAAACAGACTATAAAAAATCACGGATTTAAGCCGTAGATCTGCATTATTTCGTCTGAATAAATATTTTTCTCTCGATATACAATCAGCGGTTTTTCGATGCGAAGCTCGCTTTTTCCGCCCTTCACTGCTTCAATCAGTACCATATTCGGCTCGCTCTCCAGATACGGATGCACCAGTCGCATACGCTTCGGCTCCATATGTGCCGCACGAAGCGCACATACAATGTCGGCGAGACGATGAGGCCGATGAACCATGAAAAGCTTTCCGTTCGATTTCAGGGCGAATGCAGCGGCTTCACACACATCCTGCAGCGTGCACAGCACCTCATGCCGTGAAATCAGTTTTCGATCCGTCTGATTTCGAAGACCGGATTTCATATACGGCGGATTCACTGTCACAATATTCATCGAGGAATCCAGCCCCATCGTCCGAATCGCCCGAAGATCCCCGAGCAGCATTTTCATTCGGTGCTCCTCATGATTAAGCTCGATTGAGCGCACCGCCATCGCATGCACACTCGGCTGAATCTCGAGTCCGATCAGCTCCTTGCACTCGGTTTTTGCCGCAATAAGAAGCGGGACGATGCCCGTCCCGCTGCAAAGGTCCAGTAAGCGTGTTTCGCTGGTCACCGCCGGTACAGCAAAGCTCGCCAGCAGCACCGCATCCATACCGAAGCAGAAGCCGTCACTGTCCTGTATGATTTTATAGCCATTACACTGTAAATCGTCGATCCGCTCTGCCATACTCTTTACTCAGCGTGTCCCTGCGGAAGCTCTGTTTTCTGCGCCGCCTTCTGCTCTGCGCTTTCTGTCATTCCAGGCTGTCCCATCGGTTTCGAAGTCTCGCCGTCCTTCGGTGCGCGTACACGCTCATGCCCACTTCCATGCTCATTTCGACTGCCACGCCCGTCCTTCTTTCCACCAGCGTTTCCCTGTGGATTCTGCGCACGGTTTCCCTTGGACTCCGGCTTTTTCTTATCACCGGTCACCCGCTTTCGCGGCTTGAATTTCAGCTCGGAAACCGCATACTCCCGAAGCTCCTTCTCGTCTTCCTTTTCCAGGTTGACCACCACCTTCACCTTCTGGCTCAGTACAGAGATACTGCTGACCTCTCCCCGAAGTCCATCTGGTGTAGTAACCACATCCCCAACAGCCGGCAGACGGGCATTCAGGAATTCATAAACCTCTTCCTCATTCTTAAGGCAACACATCAGTCGACCACAGACACCGGAAATATTGGTCGGATTCAGGCTCAGTCCCTGCTCCTTCGCCATACGGATGGAAACCGGCGCAAAATCCGACAGGAAGGTATGACAGCACAGTGGACGACCACAGATGCCATAGCCTCCCAGAATCTTCGTCTCATCACGTACGCCTACCTGACGAAGCTCGATGCGCGTACGGAAAATCGCGGCAAGATCCTTCACAAGCGCACGGAAATCTACTCGGCCATCGGCCGTAAAGTAAAAAAGAACCTTACTGCTGTCAAAGGTATACTCGACATCAATGAGCTTCATCTCCAGATGATGCTTCTGAATCTTCTCCTGACAGATCTTATAGGCTTCCTTTTCTTTTGCCTCATTCTCAAGGTGCTGCTGATCGTCCTCTGCATTCGCCTTACGAATGACTTCCTTCAGTGGCTGAACGATCTTTTCGTCCTCTGTCTCACGGTTTCCCATGACCACAAAGCCATATTCTACGCCTCTGGCCGTTTCCACAATGGCATGCTCTCCGCGGGAAAATGAAATCCCTTTCGGATCAAAATAATAAATCTTTCCTGCGGTTCTAAATCTAACTCCAATAATTTCTGTCATATTTTCCCCATTTATATACTCGTATCCCTCAGTCGGAGTAAAAAGTCCTCCAGCATCAGATCTCGATTCACATTAAAGGACTGATCGCGAAGCATACGCCCGAGATCATCCGTGGCCTGTCCAAGCTTTTCATAGCTCAGCGCAGAAGCCATCCGTACGATCACATTGACCTCGTCCTGTGCATACAGAAGCTCCGTCTGCGACGTACTTTTATAGCATAGCACATCCCTTAAAATAATTTCAAGGAAGCGCAGCAGGCTTCCCACTGGCACTTTCCAGTCCTTATTCACATGCGTACAGAAGTCGAGAATCTCCCGCCCTGTCCGGAAGCGGATTTCTGAGAGCAGCTTCAGAAATTCTCCTGCCCACTCTTCCTGCATCATTTCTGCATAGCTCTCCCGTACATCTCGTTCACCTGCCTTGATTTCAATGACACGTGACAGAATCGTAGGCAGAAAGGCATCCGCATTGACTGCCAGCAGCATGATCACGACATACTCGGGCGGTTCCTCCAGCGTTTTCAGAATGGCATTCTGTGCCTGCGCATTCATCATCTCAGCATGTTCAATCAGGTAGACCTTGTAGGCGGCCTCGTAAGGACGCACCATCACCGTATCTGTCACATGGTCACGAATGTTGTCGACGGAAATGATGGTCGGATGCTCCTCCGGCTTATTCGGTACAATTTCTATCATGTCGGGATGCTCATGATGGCGTACCCGCGTTCGAACACTGTCCTCCCACGCCGTGCGGCTTTCATAACCGCGTGACGCATACAGCGAGAGCTTCCCCTGTCCCTCTGCAGGCTCCCGGCACAGAAGCTGCTCTGTAAACTCCATCGCCGCGGATTTTAAAAGTGCCATATCCTCTCCTTCGATCAGGTAGGCATTATATATTTGATTTTCCGGTATTTTTACTTGTTTCATCATTGATTTCTGCAATGCAGGCTTCGAGATCGAGATTCTGATACCGCTTTCGAACACCTGCTGCGGCGAGATTTGCCTCCGAAAAGTCCGCATTGTCCGCCTCAAAGCGACGTCGCATTTCCTGAAGCTTCGGCTTCGCTTCCTTCCGCTCACGGGCCTCCGCGCGTGCCAGCCGAATCTCGTCCGGCACCTCGATGTAGATCGGAAAAACCTGATCCGCACCAAAATAATCCCGGGTGCTGACATAGCTCTGGAGCACTCCGATCATCAGGTAATTTTTCTGATCACTCATCGTAATCTGCCCATCATCCACTGTCGCATAACGCCATGGGCCATACACCGTCTGATAACGGCGCTCCTCGATGATCCGGCCCTCGCGTTCAAACCGATCCATCTGCGCATCCGTTACAAAATGATACTCGACGCCCTCCTGTTCTCCCTCACGAATCGGCCTCGTCGTATACGGCGTGACCTCCTTCCAGTCGGGATGGCACGCCTTTAATCGCTTGTAGATCGTATCCTTGCCACTGGCGGATTTTCCAAATATGTAGTAAATCATCCTTTTCTCTAGCCCGCAACCGGACCGGCCTCACTGATGATGGCACCATCCTTTTCCGGCATCACCGGCCCTTCCTTTTCAGCATCGGCGCCTGCAACCGGACCATTGCTGATCTCTCCCTGGCTCCCTGCGCCCGGGGTCGGACCCTTTTCCGTTTCCTTTGACGGCAGCTCCTCCACCTTATCTGTATGCCTGCTCTCCTTCGTTTCCTGTGTGCTCTTCGTTTCCTTTTGCTCTTCGCTTTCCTTCTTCGCTTCCTCTTCCGAGGACTGAACGCTCTCCTCTACGGACGCTTCCACAGATTCAATTTTCTTTTCAAGCTCGGCTTCTTCAGAATCCGCCTCGGAGGACACTTCTGCACTTTCTGTCACACGCACAGCCGCACTCGTTTCCGCTGTCGTTTCCTCCTTCTTGGCAATGCTGACGACCACCGGCGTTTCGCTTACGCTGGTTTCAGCGACGGTCACACGCAGATCTGGAAGCTGAAAGCCGCTCACATTTTTAAACACGAAAAAGGCTACAAGAATCGCTACAATCAGCATGGAGACTGCAAACAGAATCTTAAACAGATCGCCGACCAGCGTCGCCTCCTTTTGCTTTCTTCGTTTTGTACTTCTCTTTCTATATTCACTCATACCTTGATCCTTTTAGCTGCAGGTAATACTCTATTTGTATACAATCTGATTTCCATTGCGAAGACGTACAGAAACCTCCCCGAACACAAGCGTACTTTTGCTTCCGTCTGCTTCCTCGATTTCCAGCGTACCGTCTGGTCGTATCCCCGTTGCATGTGCTGGCCGCTGCACCGCACCATCAATGACCATGATGTCATGTCCTGGCACCATATTATGCTCAATATACTCGGCCGCCAGTGTTTTCTGTGGAGCCAGCGCATAGAATTCCCGAATCAGCTCTGCTGCGATACGATTTCTGTCTACGCTCCTGCCATCAGAGCGCTTTCCAAAGATCGATCCTGCCTTTTCCCGCAGTTCCTCTGGGAAGCCTTCCTCCGGCTCATACAGATTGATACCGATCCCGACAATGACAAATTCAAGTCTCCCGGATTCCATACTGGTCTGGCCCTCGGACAGAATGCCACAGACTTTATGTCCCTGGTAGTAGAGATCATTGACCCACTTGATCGAGAGCTCCACACCCGTGACCCGCTGAATGGCACGGTATACCGCAACGGCAGACTGCGCCGTCAGCATCAGATTATCCATTACCGTGCCCTGTGGTCGAAGCAGCATACTGATATAAAGTCCAGTTCCCTTCGGCGAAAAGAAGCTGCGACCTAATCTTCCCTTTCCGCCTGTCTGATAATCTGAAATGATCGTCGTTCCTTCTGGTACATGCTCTGATACAGCCAGCCTCTTCAATACATCATTTGTACTCGTGATTTCCGGAAATACCGATACAGGATATACATGGTCCAGATAACGGCCAATGGCCTGCTCTGACAGGACATCGCTGTCCATAGAAAGCATATATCCCTTGTTCTTCACAGCCTCAATTTCATACCCATCATCCTTCAGCTGCTTCACAGCCTTCCAGACCGCTGTCCGCGAACAGTGAAGTGCCTGTGCAATTTCTTCTCCAGAGATATAGTTTCCTTTATTTTCCTCAAATAATCGGATCAATGTTTCCTTTACCGTCATGTCAGCCTCCACCTATTTTCAAGTTTACTATTCTGACCCGTAAATCATAGCAAAAAACGATACATAGCACAAGAAAAGAGGCCGATCTACACCAGCCCCTTCTTCTTTATATACTTCCGCACCACAGCATGAAACAGCACTGAAAATCGGGTGCGCTATGCCATGGAGAACTACTGAAAAATACTTGCCCTACGACATGAAAATCTACTGAAAATTCGGCTGCGCTACGCCATAGAGATCCACTGAAAATTAATAGAGGCGGAATGTTCATCGAGACACTCTCGCTTAAAAAATCCCCCTTCTTTTCTCTGGAGCACCTGATCCCAGCGCTCAATCGGGCATTCTTCTCCATTAAGTCGAATCTGAAAGCCCTTCTCGCGCAGCTTCTGAAGGCCTGCGAGAAATTTCACGTTCATCTGGGAATCCATAAAAGCTCCTTTCCTGAGATGTGCGCATCTTTACCATCCCAAGGCTCTGGAAGCTGCGCAGCAAATCTCATCCTGTGGTTTCTGTTTCTGAATCGCCAACACATATAGAATAATGAGATCAAAGGGGGCATACAGCCTGGAAAGGTTCTCCTCTCCTTTCAGGCCATACGGTGTCAGAGAGGACCGAAAGGTACACTCTGCACGCTCAGAAGAGAGCTCTTCTGAAGACTGATTTGATTATACAGGATTTCCAGAGTGCTGCATATAGTTCATAAGTCGACTATAGTCTGAAGAACGACTATAGTCTTTTTTCGGACTATACCGCATAGAGTAGCGTTTCAAGCGGATATACCATCTGCCGATACAAGATATGGTTTTTACATTATTCGTTTCCTGCAAAAAAAATTTTATAAAATAAAAAGCCCTGGGAAATTCCCAGGACCATCTTCATGACGCCAACGAGATTCGAACTCGTGATACCACCGTGAAAGGGTGGTGTCTTAACCGCTTGACCATGGCGCCAAAGAGGCGAGAGTCGGATTCGAACCGGCGATCAGGGTGTTGCAGACCCACGCCTTACCACTTGGCTATCTCGCCATAAACATATTCTAATAAACAAATAGGGTTAAGACAAGCATCAATGTCTTAATCCCAGTGTCTAAAGAAGAAGCTCCTCCAGTTGGACTCGAACCAACGACACCGCGGTTAACAGCCGCGTGCTCTACCGACTGAGCTATGAAGGAATAATAACAAGAATATCTGCAAAATCCTTCATTCTAATGAAAGATTTAAAACATCAAACCTACCAGCCAAATTGGATAAGCCCTCGACCTATTAGTAACTA
>ERZ808240.1048-NODE-1048-length-35223-cov-4.342669_pt1 | contig 35223 bp, 37 predicted proteins | sample MGYA00521084_ERZ808240 | MGnify/ENA primary metagenome ERZ808240 (study PRJEB31516, sample SAMN03275571) | gut metagenome | biome: mammalia-associated habitat; material: feces | host: Papio cynocephalus | place: Kenya | collected 2012-08-06 ... | reverse complement strand
GAGCGCATCGCGCTGCCCAATGCTGAGATCATGATCCACCAGCCTTCCGCCGGTACGCAGGGCAAGGTCACCGATATGGAGATCGATGTGGAGCGTTTTCTCAAGATCAAAGCGCGTATGAACCGGATCATGGCGGAGAACACCGGCAAAACGCCGGAGCAGATCAAAGCCGATTCCGAGCGTGACCACTGGCTTTTAGCGGAGGAGGCGCGCGAATACGGCCTCATCGATAAGGTCATTTATAAAAGATAATTCAGGGAGATCTTATGGCAAGATCAGACGATAGAAGGATCCGCTGCGCTTTCTGCGGCAGGACACAGGACCAGGTGGATAAGCTGATTGCCGGTAACGGCGCTTATATCTGCAGCGATTGTGTACGCCTGTGCATGAATATCGTGGACGAGGACCTGCCGCAGCATGCTCAGGCGGAAAAAGAAGCGCCGAGTATCCCGGCGGTCACCGAGCTTCCTAAGCCGGCGGAGATCAAAAAAGTCCTCGACGAGTATATCGTTGGGCAGGATACGGCGAAGATCGCGCTGTCCGTCGCCGTTTATAACCACTATAAGCGCATCTATTATGGCCATGAGTCCGATGTTGAGCTGCAAAAGTCCAATATTCTGCTCATCGGTCCCACCGGCAGCGGAAAAACGCTTTTTGCGCAGACTCTTGCGCGTGTGCTGGATGTTCCGTTCGCCATTGCAGACGCTACGACACTCACCGAGGCGGGCTACGTCGGCGAGGATGTGGAGAACATTCTTCTCCGTCTTCTGCAGGCGGCAGATTTTGATGTGGAGCGCGCCCAGCGCGGCATCATCTATATCGATGAGCTGGACAAGATATCCCGCAAAAGCGAGAACGTCTCGATCACGCGCGATGTTTCCGGCGAGGGCGTGCAGCAGGCGCTGCTGAAGATCCTGGAAGGGACGATCGCTGCGGTTCCCCCGCAGGGCGGACGCAAGCACCCGCAGCAGGAGTTCATCCATATCGACACGACCAACATTCTCTTTATCTGCGGCGGCGCGTTCGACGGTCTGGACAAGATTATTGAAAACCGTCTGGACCGGAAGAGCGTGGGCTTTGGTGCGGCGATCTCAAGCAAGAAGGAGAAAAACCTCGGCGAGATCCTCTCGCAGGTCCAGCAGCACGATGTGATCAAGTACGGCATCATTCCCGAGCTTGTCGGACGTTTGCCGGTCATCACGCCGCTTTCGTCTCTTTCACGGGATGACTTGATCCGTATTCTGGTCGAGCCAAAGTTTGCGATCACGAAGCAGTATACGGCGCTTATGGAGCTTGACGGTGTCAAGCTGGAATATGAGCCCGAGGCGCTGGAGGCCATTGCGGACAAAGCCATTGAAATGGAGATCGGCGCGCGTGGACTGCGCAGCATCATGGAAAAGATCATGACGGATATCATGTTCCGCATCCCCTCGGACAAGAGCATCAAGCGTGTGATCATCACCGCAGACTGCGTGAGAAACGGCAAACCGCCCGTGGCGCTGCGGAACGATAATTCAGACAGTGTGTAACAAAGCACATGGCAGAGAGCGGGGCGCGTCCCCGCTCGTTTGCTATGGAGGATGATACTATGAGCGAAAATACCAGCCGAATCATGACATTGCCGACGCTCGCTCTCCGCGGTGTGTCGGTATTTCCCGGAACGGTGCTGCACTTTGATGTGGAGCGCCCGATGAGCATTGCCGCGCTCAACGCCGCCATCGGCACCGACCGGATGATCTTCCTTGTGGCGCAGCGCGACATCACCTGCGATACGCCCCGCATCGACGATCTCTACACAGTTGGCACGATCTGCCGCCTGAGCCAGATTTTACGCACTCCCGGCGGCGGAAACGTTAAATGCATCGTTGACGGGCTTTATCGCGCAAAGCTTCTGCGCCTTACGGCGGAGACCCCGGCGCTCTGGGCAAACGTGCAGGTCCTCGCGGATGAGCCTGTCGATGCGGATACGCTCGAATGCACTGCGCTTATCCGCTCGTGCAACGATCTCTTTGCCGAGTACGCCTCCTCGTCGGGAACGCTCGGCCCGGAGGCCCTGCTCTGCGTAGCGGACCGGAAGGAGCCGGGTTTCGTCTCGGACTACATTGCCCAGAACGTCTTTTTACAGCCGGCAGAAAAGCAGCTTCTTCTGGAAGAATGCTCGCCGGTCAAGCGTCTCACGATGCTCTGCGATATGCTGCACCGCGAGCTGGAGATCATGGATATCCAGCAAAATCTCCAGTCCACGGCGGCGGAGCGCGTGGCGAAAAATCAAAAGGACTATTTCCTGCGCGAGCAGATGCGCGTGATCCAGGAAGAACTGGGGGAAGTGTCCGAAACGGACGATCTGGAAGAGTACCGCCGGAAGATCCTTGATCTCAAACTTGATCCCGAGATCGAGAAAAAGCTCCTTAAGGAGCTTTCCCGTCTCGCCAAGCAGCCGTTTGGGGCGGCGGAAGGCGCGGTGCTGCGAACATATCTCGACGTCTGCCTTGAGCTTCCATGGAACGACAGGACGAAGGACGTTGCTGATATTGCCCACGCGAAAAAGATCCTCGATGAGGATCATTACGGTCTTGCAAAGGTCAAGGACCGCATTTTGGAATACCTTGCCGTGCGCCAGCTCTCCGCGCAGGTCAAGGGCGGTGTGCTCTGCCTCGTGGGGCCTCCGGGCGTCGGCAAAACGAGCATCGCCATGAGCATCGCCCGCGCCACAAACCGGAAATGCGCCCGCATCTCCCTCGGCGGCGTGCACGACGAAGCGGAGATCCGAGGTCATCGAAAAACCTATGTCGGCGCTATGCCGGGGCGCATCATCGCCGGTATTCAGCAGGCGGGCTCACGAAATCCCGTACTTGTGCTCGACGAGATCGACAAACTCGGCTCGGACTATCGGGGCGACCCGTCCGCCGCGCTTCTCGAAGCGCTTGACGGCGAACAGAACGGTTCCTTCCGCGATCATTTTCTGGAGATCCCGTTCGACCTTTCCGAGGTTTTGTTCATCACGACCGCCAACACCGCAGACACCATTCCCCGCGCACTGCTCGACCGTATGGAGGTCATTTCCCTCGGCAGCTATACCGACGAGGAAAAGCTCCAGATCGCCAAGCGTCATCTGCTGCCCAAGCAGCGGACGAAGCACGGCCTTTCCGGAAACCAGCTGCGTGTTTCGGACGATGCCATCCGCGAGATCGTAGCGCTCTATACCCGCGAGTCGGGTGTGCGCATGCTCGAGCGCGAGCTGGCCGCGCTCTGCCGGAAGGCGGCTCGCGGTATTGCCTCGGGGGAGAGAAAGTCTTTGCGGCTGCGTGCGGGCGAACTTGAGCCATGGCTCGGCCCCGTCAAATTCAAGCCGGAGGTCAATTTCTCGACCGATTCCGTGGGGCTTGTCCATGGTCTTGCTTGGACAAGTGTCGGCGGCGAGGTGCTCGATGTGGAGTGCTCCGTCGTGCCGGGCAACGGAAAGCTCGAACTGACCGGCAATCTCGGCGATGTGATGAAGGAATCATGCCAGGCGGCGGTAACATACATCCGCAGCCGCACCTCCGAGCTCGGCATCGATCCGGATTTTCATAAGAATACCGACATCCATCTCCATTTCCCGGAGGGAGCCGTCCCGAAGGATGGCCCGAGCGCCGGCGCCGCGATCTGTCTGTGCGTCGTTTCCGCGCTCACGAACCGTCCGGTCCGCGCCGATATCGCCATGACGGGCGAGATCACGCTGCGCGGCCGCGTGCTGCCGATCGGCGGCATTCAGGAAAAGACGATGGCGGCGCTCCGCGCCGGGATCCACGAGGTGCTTCTGCCGGAGGACAACGTGAGCGATCTTGCTGAGATGGATCCGAACGTGCGCAACGCCGTGAACTTTACGGCAGTCTCGCACATGGATCAAGTGCTGAAAAAGGCGCTGCGCCCGGCGGGGGAGAAGGAGGCGGAATGAACACACAGAAAGTCGAATTTGTCAAATCCGCTGCAAATAAAAAGGCGTTTCTGCGCGACGGCCGTCATGCCGTCGCGTTCGCCGGGCGCTCCAATGTCGGCAAGTCCTCCGTGATCAACAGCCTGCTCAACCGGAAGAACTACGCCCGTGTCGGCGCAACGCCGGGAAAAACGGTGCAGGTCAACTATTTCCTCGTGGACGGGACATATTTCATCGACCTGCCCGGCTACGGCTACGCCCGTGTATCCGGCGATGAGCGGCGGCGCTGGGGCGCGCTCATGGAAGACTTCTTTCAGGAACCGAACCTCTTTACCATGGGCGTTCTGATCGTCGATTCCCGCCATGCGCCCACAGCGGACGATGTAACGATGGCGGAGTATTTCTTCGACGCCGGACGGCCGTTCGTCGTTGTCGCAAACAAGTGTGACAAGCTGAAAAAAAGTGAGATCGAGCCGAATCTGGAGCGCATTCGGGACGTGCTGGGACTGGACGACGATTTTCCGCTGCTTCTCTATTCCTGCACAGCAAAGGTCGGCCGCCGTGAACTGCTCGGATTCATCGAAAACAATATTTAGTGTTGTATTATGCCAAATTTTTTGGTAGTATTAACTTATCTATGAGTGACTTTGTAAATATCTGGAAGAATTTGGACTGGACGGTTCCGGTGCAGATCGTGATGAACATTCTCCCATCGCTTCTGTGCATCACGCTGCATGAGCTGAGCCACGGGTATGTGGCTTATCGGCTTGGCGACACGACGGCGAAGGACGCCGGGCGGCTGACGCTCAACCCCATAAAGCACATCGACGTCATGGGCCTGCTTATGATGGTCGTGTTTCGCTTCGGCTGGGCAAAGCCGGTTCCGGTCAATATGTACCGCTTTAAAAACCCGAAAAAGGGTATGGCGGTAACGGCGCTGGCTGGCCCGGCGTGCAACTTCCTGCTTGCGGGAGTGTTTCTGTTCCTGTACGGGCTGCTCTTTTACCCGCTGCATACCGGCGGCGCGGTCGCCGAAACGATCCTCCAGCTTATTTACGCAACGGCATATCTCAGCCTGTCGCTTGCCGTATTCAACCTCATCCCCATTCCGCCGCTCGACGGGAGCAAAGTGCTTTTCTCCTTCATTTCGGATGAGAGCTATTTCAAACTCATGCGCTACGAGCGCTACGGCATGATATTGCTCCTTGTGCTTGTCTCTACAAAGGTCCTCGGCGGTCCGCTTTCCACGGTGACCGCATGGCTCTTTGATAAACTTTTTGTCCTTGCTGAACTCGGCTTTCGGCTCGTGACGCATTTCGTGTAAAGGCATACGGTATACCCATGATCCAAGAACCGAGCTATCATCTGGAAGGCGTTGTGCATGCGCGCGACGAGCTGGAGGATTTTACCGGCCCGCTCGACCTCATTTTGATGCTGCTCGCCAAGGACAAGATCGAAATACGCGATATCCAGATCTCCCAGCTGCTCGACCAGTATCTTGCCTATCTTCAGAGGATGCAGGAGATGGATCTGGAGATCGCGAGCGAGTTTGTCCAGATGGCGTCGCACCTCATGTACATCAAAACCAAAATGCTCCTGACGGAAGAGAAAGAGCCGACGGAACTCGAAGTGCTCGTCTCGGCGCTGGAGCAGCTCAAAAACCGCGACGCGATCGCCGCCGTGCGGGAGATCGCCCCGGAGATCGGACAGCTGGCCGAGGTGGGCATGAAGATGCAGACCCGCGGCCCGCTTCCGCTGCCGGAGCGCCCGTACGATTACCATCATACGCCGGAGGAGCTTCTCAGCGCACTTGCGCAGATCCTGCTCCGCGGCACGGGCGAATCGGCTCAGGAGGAAAACGAAACGCTGCGCCGCGCTGCGCCGAAGCCGATCATTTTCAGTGTCCGCGAAAAGAGCGGACAGCTGCTCGACCTTCTCCGGAAAAACGGGCATATGTCGCTCGAATCCATGTTCGGCATTTGCAAAAGCCGCAGCGAATTGGTAGCGACATTTCTGTCCGTGTTGGAGCTCTGCTCCGACGGGCAGATCCGCGTCAGCGGAGAAAAGGGAAATTACGATGTGAGCCGTGCGCTCACGGATACGGAAAAATAAATGGTAGGAATCAATAAGATCCGTCCGGCGCTGGAAGCGATCCTCTTTGCCGCCGGAGACAGCGTTGAAACAGAACATATTGCCAAGGTCCTCGGTGCAGAGCCTTGGGACGTCCGGCAGGCTGCGGAGCAGCTTGCCAGAGAATATGAAGAAAATGGCCGCGGCTTTCGTCTGGCGCGGATGGAAAATCGGTTGCAGCTTGTTACGGCGGGCGAATACAGTGATGTGGTCAGCCGCACGCTCGAAAAGCGTGCGCAGCCGAAGCTCTCGCCGACGGCGCTGGAGGTTTTGGCAATCGTCGCATATTATCAGCCTGTTACACGCTCCTACATAGAGCAGCTTCGCGGTACCGACAGCTCGTATACCGTCGCGCTTCTCTCCGAGCGCGGGCTGATCGCGCCCTGCGGACGTCTGGAAGCTCCGGGACGGCCGGTCCTTTTTGGGACGACCGATCAGTTTCTCCGCGTTGTCGGCATTTCCTCCATCGAGGAGCTGCCGCCGCTGCCGAATGTCGCCACGGGCGAGGGTATACAGGAACTCCAGGCCGCCATCGACGCGGCAAGCGAAAAAGAGGAACAGCTCAAAATCACGGAGATCGAATAACTCCGGACGAGGTGATGTGATTGGTCGGATGGATCATACTGGCTGTGCTGGCGGTTTTGATTCTGCTCGTGTTTTTCCTGCCGTACGGCGTAGACGTCGGTTATGCGGATGAGGTGCTGCGTGTAGGGATCAAGGCCGGGCCACTGCGCATCTGGCTGCTGCCGAAAAAACCGCTCACGGAAAAACAGAAGGCCAAAAAGGAAGAGCGCCGCGCTGCCAAGGCAGCAAAAAAGGCCGCCGCAGCCAAGGATAAGGAGATCAACGATAGCGTGACCGTCAAGCCGAAGCCTAAGCTCGACTTTGACACCATTGTTGCGCTGCTCCGGATGGGATCGCACGCGATCCGCCGCTTTTTCCGCAGCTTTACCGTGAACTTCTTTCAGCTGCACTATACCGTTGCCTGCCGGGATCCCTACGATACGGCGATCCAATACGGCATGGCATGCGCTGCGGCGGAGACGCTCCCGGCGCTTGCAGGAAATAAGATCCGCGTTCTCCGGCGTGATATTGAGATCGGCGCGGACTATACCTCGGAGGAGCCTACGATCTCTGTGCGCATCGTGGTTTCGCTGCAGCTGTTCCGGCTGGTGCATCTGGCCGTAGCGCTCGGCGTGGAGTTTTTGAAATGGAAAATAAACAGCCGTCGGGATGAACCCGCCGCGGCGATGAATGAAAGGAAAGACGACAATGGAAGAGAATAAGATCAATGCCCTCATGGATATGACCGTCAGTAAGATCCGGCAGCTGGTTGACGCAGACACCATTATCGGCAAACCCATCAGCACGCCCGACGGCATTACCGTTATTCCCGTTTCGCGCATGAGCTTCGGTATTGGCACCGGCGGCACGACCGGCAGCAAGGGCATTTCCTTTACCGGCGGCAACGGCGCGGGCGTCAAGGTCGAGCCGGTCGGCTTCTTCGTCATCAAGGACGGCACCTGCCGCATGATCAGCGTTTCCTCCAACCCGCTTTCAACGATGGACCGCGTTGTGGAGATGATGCCCGATGTGCTCGACCGCATTGACAACATCGTAAACAAGAAGAACAAGGAATAATTTCCCCAGCGTACCGGTCATACTAAGCACCGCCCGAATCAATCCATGGGTGGTGCTTATTTATGAAGAAAACGGTAATTCTGGCTCTGGCTGCGGCGATCTTGCTTTCCGGTTCAGCAGCGGCGGCTCCGGCTGTGCCGGGAACTTCGGCGGAGGCAATGATCGTGCTCCACGCGAGATCCGGTGCAGTTCTCGCGGAGAAAAACGCCGATACGCCGATGCTCATTGCGAGTACAACGAACCTTATGACGGCACTCACAGCGCTCGATCTCGCCACGCCGGAGCGCAGCGTTACGGTGCAGAGCGAATGGACGGAGGTAGAGGGCTCATCCATGTATCTCCGCGCGGGGGAGAGCTATACGCTCCATGAGCTTCTGGAAGGACTGCTGCTTGCCTCCGGCAACGACGCCGCGCTCGCTATTGCCGGTTCACTCGGCGGCGATGCGTTCATCGAGCAGATGAACCGGAAAGCGGAGGAACTGGGCCTTACCGCATCGCATTTTGTCAATCCGCACGGGCTGGATGCCGACGGACACCGTGCCTCCGCGCATGATCTCGGCCTCATTATGGCCGCGGCGCTCCAAAACGATGTGCTCGCGGAGATACTCTCCATGCGCAGCAGCTGTATCCACGGCGTAACGTATGTGAACCACAACAAGCTGCTCTGGGGCTGCCACGGCGTGAACGGCGGCAAGACGGGCTACACAAAGGCCGCGGGCCGCTGTCTCGTATCGAGCTGCGAGCGCAACGGCATGCAGCTTATCTGCGTAACGCTTTCCGACCCAAACGACTGGAAGGATCATGCCGCGCTCTACGACTGGGCGTTTGATTCCTACGCAGAATTCGAGCGCCCGGAAGGGGATCGTGTGGAGGATGTGCCGGTCATTGGCGGTCTGGAAGCGGAAAGCCCTGTCGTGCTGGACCGCAGCGTCTGCCTGTGCCTTCCGAAGAGCGCGGAAATTGAGCTTACCGTCCATCTCCCGCATTTCGTTTTTGCGCCGGTTCCGGCGAGGGCCGCGGCGGGGAAACTCGTCATTTCGGCGGATGGGGAGGCCGTGTGTACGGCGGCACTCCGATGGGGCGGGGAGAACCCGCGTGTGAACCGGCTTTTCCCCGGCATATACCCGGCATAACCGATCAGCAAAGGAAGAAATATAATGAGACTTCAAAAATATATTGCCGCGGCGGGGGTCTGCTCCCGCCGCGAGGCGGAGGAATTTATCCGGCAGGGGAAAGTCACGGTCAACGGCGTGACCGCCTCTCTCGGCTCCGGCGCGGAGGAGAGTGATGTGGTCTGTCTGAACGGCAAGCGTCTTTCGCTGCCGGAAGAGCATACATATGTCCTTCTCCACAAACCGCGCGGCTATGTTACTACGCTGCGCGATACGCACGGCCGCCCGACAGTCGCCGAACTCGTGCAGGATGCCGGTGTGCGCCTTTTCCCGGTCGGACGGCTCGACTGCATGTCGGAAGGACTGCTTCTCTTCACCGATGACGGCGAGACCGCGAACCGTCTGGCGCATCCGTCGCACGGCGTGAGCAAAACCTATCGCGTGTGGGTGAGCGGCCCGGACGCGGCGGAAGCCGCCGGAACACTGCGCCGCCCGATCGTGTATGAAGGGGTGCGGTACCGCGCCGCAGAGGTGCGCGTACTTCGCTCCACGGAGGACCGGGCGCTCATCGACGTCACGATCCGCGAGGGGAAAAACCGCGAGGTGCGAAACATGTGCGCCGCCGCAGGGCTCAAGGTACAGCGCCTGCTCCGCATCCGGCAGGGAGAGCTTGCACTCGGCGATCTTCCCGCCGGGCAGTGGCGGTATTTGACGGCAAAAGAGCTGGAATACTTGCAAAGTCTGCACTGATGCTTTCTTTTTGCAGGATTTATCAACACGAATTGCAAAATTAACTTGCATTTGCAGGGAAATAGGTCTAAAATGAATCTCCCGGATGATATCCGGGAGATTTTTTGTAAAGAAATTATGAGGGGCCTGCCATGGAACGCGATATTCTGGCGCTTATCAATAAAGAAAACCATAAATTTTCCAAAGGTCAGCGGATGATTTGCCGGTACATTTCGGAAAACTACGACAAAGCCGCTTTTATGACGGCGGGAAAACTTGGACAGACGGTCGGCGTTTCAGAATCAACGGTCGTCCGCTTTGCTACGGAGCTTGGGTATGACGGCTACCCCGGTATGCGGCGCGCTATGCAGGAAATGATCCGCAACCGTCTCACGGCAGTGCAGCGCATCGAGGTCGCCAAGGAACAGATCGACCGCGGCAACATTCTCGACGCGGTGCTCTCCGCGGATATGGACAAGCTCCGCAGCACGATCGACGAGGTGAGCAAAGAAGACTTCAACCGCGCGGTCGATGCAATCCTCAAGGCCAAAACGGTCTACATCGTCGGCATGCGCTCGTCCACGTCGCTTGCGAGTTTTCTCGGCTTCTATCTCAACCTTCTGCTCGATAATGTCCGACTGATCCACGATACGTCCGTGAGCGAGGTCTATGAGCAGGTGTTCCGCATCCATGAAGGCGATGTTTTTATCGGCATCAGCTTCCCTCGCTATTCCTCTCGAACGATCAAGGCAATGCAGTTTGCTAAATCCACCGGCGCAACGGCGATTGGCATTACAGACGGGCAATCCTCGCCGTTCGTAGGCGTGGCAGACATCAACCTGTTCGCCAAAAGTGACATGGTCTCGTTTCTTGACTCTCTCGTCGCGCCGATGAGCCTTATCAATGCACTCATTGTCGCCATCGGCTACCAGCGTCCCGACAATCTCTCCGATACGTTCCGGAAGCTCGAGGGTATCTGGAGCGAATATGAGGTGTACGAAAATCTCAATGACTGATGTGATAATTGCCGGCGCCGGAGCCGCCGGACTGATGACGGCGATCACGGCGGCACGGCGCGGTCTTTCGGTAACAGTCCTCGAGCCGAACGGGAAAACGGGAAAAAAGCTCCGCATCACCGGGAAAGGCCGCTGCAATGTTACGAACGACAGCGCGCCGCAGGAATTTTTGCAGAAGGTGTGCACCAATGCGCGGTTTCTCAAAAGCTCACTGTATGCTTTTCCGCCGGAGGCCGTAAAGAGTTTTTTTGAAGAGGCGGGCGTGCCGCTCAAAACCGAGCGCGGCGAGCGCGTATTTCCCGTTTCCGATAACGCCAACGATATTGCCGATACGCTGGAGCATATGGCAAAAAGCGCCGATGTGCGATTTGTTCGGGAACGTCTTGTTGACGTCCGGACAGAGAACGGATGTGTTTTCTCGGCGGTGACGGACCGCAGCGAATATCCCTGCCGGGCAGTCGTTTTGTGTACCGGCGGTTTATCCTATCCCGCGACCGGCTCTACCGGCGACGGTTACCTCATTGCCGTGAACCTGGGCCACACCATCGTTCCGACGCGCGCGTCGCTCGTGCCGTTGGAGGCGGAGACAGACTGCGCGCGGATGCAGGGCCTTTCGCTGCGGAACGTCGGTCTGACGCTTTTCTGCGGAGATAAAGCGCTCTACCGGGAGCAGGGAGAAATGCTCTTCACGCATTTCGGCGTATCGGGGCCGCTCGTGCTTTCGGCGAGCGCTCATCTGCCGGAAAATGTCTCATCCTGCCGGCTGGAGATCGATCTCAAGCCGGGACTCACGCCGGAAAAGCTCGATGAACGGCTGCTGCGGGACTTTTCCGAAAACATCAACCGCGATTTTACCAACGCGCTCGACGCCCTTCTGCCGCAGAAGCTCATTCCGGTCGTGATCGAACGCTCCGGCATCCCGGCACGTCTCAAAGTGAACAGCATCCGCCGCGAACAGCGCCTTGCGCTGCGCGATACGATCAAGCATTTTACCGTCCGGCTGATCGCCCGCCGCCCGGTGGAGGAAGCCATCGTGACCGCCGGAGGTGTGGATGTGCGGGAGGTGAATCCCCGCACTATGGAATCGAAGATCGTTTCCGGACTGTATTTTGCCGGGGAGATCCTTGATCTGGACGCCTGTACCGGCGGATACAATCTGCAGATCGCCTGGAGCACCGGCTATGCCGCGGGGCGGGCGATCCAGGAAAAGGAGATTACGGAATGAAACCCATATCCATTGCCATTGACGGTCCCTCCGGCGCGGGCAAAAGCACGATCGCCCGCAGAACGGCGGAGAAATTTGGTTTTATCTATGTGGATACCGGTGCTATCTACCGCACGGTTGGCCTCGCGGCGTACCGGCGGGGCATTGGTTCAAAGGACAGCGCCGCGGTCATCGCCATGCTGCCGGAACTGCACATTGAACTGCGCCACGGCGCCGACGGTCTACAGCGAATGTTCCTTGACGGGGAAGATGTTTCGGATGCCATCCGCATGCCGGAGATATCCATTTATGCTTCCGACGTGTCCGCTGTGCCGGAGGTCCGCGCGTTTCTCATGGAGATGCAGCGCTCGTTTGCCCGCACGCAGAATGTTATCATGGACGGGCGCGATATCGGCACCGTCGTACTGCCGGATGCCGGGCTGAAGATCTTTCTCACGGCGTCGGTGGAGGCGCGCGCCAGACGCCGCCAACTGGAGCTGGAGAAGAAGGGGAAGAGTCTTCCTTTTGAAGAAGTACTGCGCGATATGGAATACCGCGACAAAAACGATTCCTCCCGCGCTGCTGCGCCTCTCCGTCCGGCGAAGGATGCGGTGCATCTCGATACGACAGAGCTGAACTTTTCGGAAAGCTGTGCGGCGGTGGAATCCTTGATTCGGGAGCGTTTTGCATTATGACAAAAGAAAAGTGGTACCGTCTTGTTTATGACGTCCTCCGTCCCATCGGAGCGCTGCTGTATCCGCAGAAATTTTACGGCTTGGAGAACATTCCGGCGGGACCGGCGATCCTCTGTGCGCCGCACTCCAACGTCGCCGACCCGATCCTCATTTCCTTCGCGCTGGGACGCAAGACCTACGTGCATCACCTTGCCAAGGCCGAGTCGAAAACGACGTTTATTTTCGGCTGGCTTATGAAAAAGGCCGGATCGATCTTTGTGAAACGTGGGGAGCGCGATATTGATTCCTTCAAACAATGCATGCGTGTTCTCAAAGCGGGGGAGAAGCTCATCGTATTCCCGGAGGGGACGCGCGTGCACGGAGACGCCGTTGTGGAGCCAAAATCCGGTGTGATCCATATGGCCGTGCGGCTGCATGTGCCGATCGTACCGATTTATATTCCGCGCGACAAGAAGATCTTTCACAAGGTTCCCACGGTAGTCGGCGAGCCGTATTATCCGGAGCTGGGCGAGCACTGCGATTATGACCGTCTGGCGCACGAGCTGATGGAGCGTATCTGGGCGCTCAAGCCGGAGGCATGAGCGCGTGGCGAAGTACATTCTGGCCCGCAGCGCGGGATTCTGCTTCGGCGTCGAGCGGTCGATCCGTATGGCGGAGGAAGCACTTGATTCCGGTGCGTGCCGCTGTCTCGGCGAGTTGATCCACAACCGGGACGCCGTTGCTTCTTTGGAACAAAAAGGGCTTTCGGTCATTGAGAACGTTTCGGAGCTGCCGGAGGGGGAACGGGTGATCATCCGCGCCCACGGTGTGTCCCGCGCGGTATACGCCGAATTGAAAAACCGCCGCGCCAAAGTGATCGACGCGACGTGCCCTCTCGTGGAGCGGATCCACAAAATCGTCCGCGAGGAGTCCGATGCCGGGCGGCAGATCGTCGTGATCGGCGATGCCGGTCACCCGGAAATTCAGGGCATCTGCGGCTGGTGCACCGGCGCTGTTGTGCTGCCGGACGCCGCGGCACTGGACGAATGGCTCTCATCGTCCGTGGAAATGCCCGAAAAACCCCTCTCTGTTGTATTTCAGACTACACAAATTCAAGCAAATCACATTTTGGCAGAAAAAATATTAAAAAAAAGATGTACAAATTTCAAAATATTTGATACTATATGCGGAGCAACATCCAAGAGGCAGAGAGAAGCAACCTCTCTTGCCGGGATATGCGATGCGATGATCGTCATCGGCGGCGCGCACAGCGCGAACAGCCTGCATCTGGCAGAGCTTTGCCGCGAAAAATGTGCGAACGTGTTTTTTGTTGCCAATGCGTCGGAGCTGGATACATCCCGGTTGCCGGGGGAGGGCCGTATCGGAATAACGGCTGGGGCCTCGGTGCCGTCCTGGATCATTAAGGAGGTAGTAAAAAAAATGAGCGACGAGATCAAGGTAGAACAGACCACGGCAGAGGAAGTCGCTGCGACCGCGGCCGAAGAGACCGCACACGTTGAAGCCGAGCCCGCTGCGGAGAATGCCGCCGGGAAGCCCGACTCCGAAAAGACGTTTGATGAGCTGCTGGAAGATTCCATCAGAACGATATATAACGGAGACACCGTCTCCGGTTATGTTGTCAGCATCACGCCCACGGAAGTCACCGTTGACCTGGGCACCAAGCATTCCGGCTACATCCCCGTGACCGAGTTCACGGAGGATGGCGCTGCCAAGGTGGAAGACGTTATCCACGTCGGTGACAAGATCGAAGCCTGCGTCGTGCGTGTGAACGATGTGGAAGGCACTGTGATGCTCTCCAAGAAGCGCCTGGACACCATCAAGTCCTGGGCCGACATTGAGAACGCCGCCGCCGACGGCACCGTCGTTGAAGGCAAAGTCACCGAAGAGAACAAGGGCGGCGTCGTTGTCTCCGTGCACGGCGTGCGTGTGTTCGTCCCCGCTTCTCAGACCGGTCTGCCGCGCGAAGCTGCCATGTCCGAGCTGGTCGGTCAGACCGTCCGTCTGAAGATCACCGAGGTCAACCGCGGCCGCAAGCGTGTTGTCGGCTCCATCCGCGCTGTGGCCAACCGCGAGCGCAAGGAGCGTGCCGAGAAGATCTGGAACGAGATCGAGGTCGGCAAGCATTACGAGGGCGTGGTCAAGTCCATGACCTCTTACGGCGCGTTTGTTGATATCGGCGGCATCGACGGCATGGTCCACGTGTCCGAGATCAGCTGGAACCGCATCAACAAGCCGGCCGACGTTCTGAACGTTGGCGACAAGATCGACGTTTACGTCATCAACTTCGATAAGGAGAACCACAAGATCTCCCTCGGTCACCGCGACCCGAACCTGAACCCCTGGAAGGTGTTCACGGATACCTACTCCGTCGGCGATATCGCGAAGGTCAAGATCGTCAAGCTGATGCCCTTCGGCGCTTTCGCGGAAGTGCTGCCCGGCACCGACGGTCTGATTCACATCTCCCAGATCGCCAACCGCCGCATTGGCCAGCCCTCCGAGGTGCTGAGCGTCGGCGATGTGGTCGAAGCGAAGATCACCAACATCGACAACGAGAAGCAGAAGATCTCCCTGTCGATCCGCGCGCTCTCCGAGCCCGCTCCCGCCGTCTCCCGTGAGGAGAACGAGGACGAGCCCCGCGAGGATGCGCTGGTCTACTCCGTCTCTTCCGACGGCACCGCCTCCGGCGAGGCCCCCGAGGAGGAGTAATTCCGATCAAAAAAATCCCTCTGTCTCTGACAGAGGGATTTTTTGTATGCTCAAGAGACTGGAACGCCTTGCAAATGCTGTGTTTTTGTGTATAATATATTTAAAGGATTATTCACCTTTCGGAAGTGCCGCCTGAAAAGGCAGGAGGATCGCGATGAGTTTCCAAATCGGAGATCGCATTGCCCATCCGCTTCACGGAGCAGGGGTGATCGATCGCATTGAAAGCCGTCGTATCGGCGGAGAGTTGAGGGAATACTTTGTTCTCAAGTTGCAGGGGAGCGGCATGGTCGTCATGGTGCCCAAAAATGCCTGCGACGAGGTTGGTGTGCGCCCGATCGTCGATGCGGACGCGGCATACGACCTGTTCCGGCGCATTCCGGATATGGACATATCCATGACAGACAATTGGAACAAGCGCTACCGAGAGAACATGCAGCGCATCAAGAGCGGCGATCTTTCCGAACTCGCCGCCGTTATCAAAGCGCTGACACAGCGCGATGAAAAACGTCCTCTGTCCACCGGCGAGCGCCGGATGCTCAATCAGGCGCGGCAGATCCTCCTTTCGGAGATCTCCCTATCTGTGAACTGTCCCTATGATTTCGCGGAGAACCAGCTGGATCAGTGCCTGCGCAAACCGAATAAACGGAGTGTATAAAACCAATGAGCCGCTTTTCTGATTTTCTTCGCCGAACTAAAAACACCACATGCAGTGTCGTTGTCGTTGCTGCCGGAGCCTCTACGCGGATGGGCGAGGACAAACTTTTTATGGATCTTGCCGGGATGCCGGTGCTTGCAAGAACGCTTACGGCGCTGAACGGCTGCGGCTGCGTGGACGAGATTGTTGTGGTAACGCGCCTTGAATCGCTGGAAAAGGTTGCGGCGCTTTGCTGCGAGTACCGTGTCGATAAGGTGGAGAAGGTCATTGTCGGCGGCGCAACGCGCACCGAATCCTCGTTGGCGGGGCTTATGCATATCCGGCGCAGCGCCAAATATGTCCTCATCCACGACGGTGCGCGTCCGCTCATAACGGAGAAAGTCGTGTATGACGCGCTGCACAGCGCCGCGCTCTATAAGTGCGCTGCACCTGCCGTACCCGTTACCGATACGGTCAAGGAGACCGCCAACGACACCGTTGTACGTACGCTGGATCGCAGCGCGCTTGCCGCCATCCAGACGCCGCAGGCGTTTGTTCCCGAGATCATTAAAGCCGCTCTCACACGCGCCATTGCCGAAAAGAAAGAATATACCGACGACTGTGCCGCCGTGGAGGCAATGGGAGCGAAAGTCCATCTCTCCAAGGGCTCGCCCGAAAACATCAAGATCACCGGTCCGGTCGATATTTCGACCGCGGCGGCGATCTTGAAGGCGCGCGGAGAATGAGCGGATGAGAGTAGGACAGGGTTACGATGTTCACCGGCTGACTGAGGGGCGAAAGCTGATCCTCGGTGGCGTGGATATACCATACGAATGGGGATTGCTCGGTCATTCGGATGCCGATGTGCTCGCCCACGCGATCATGGACGCGCTTCTCGGCGCGGCGGCGCTCGGTGATATCGGGCAGCTATTTCCGGATACGGACGAGCGGTACACCGGGGTGGACAGTCTGAAGCTCCTCTCTGCTGTGTGCACACATCTGCGTTCTCAAGGCTGGGAGATCGTTAATACAGATGCTACGATCGTCGCGCAGCGTCCCAAACTTATGCCGTATATCCCGGAGATGCGCCGCCGTCTGGCGGAAGCTATGGGTGTTCCGGTAGGCTGCGTGAGCGTGAAAGCTACGACGGAGGAGCACCTCGGCTTCACCGGCCGCGGCGAGGGCATTTCCGCCATGGCGGTCGCACTGATCACAGAGAAATAAACCATAGTTTTTCCCTCTGCATAGAATGGGTTGCCATCTCGTATGCAGGGGGATTTATTATGTATGCGATCATTCTGTTCCGCTCACTAACGTACGCGCAGCGGGGGAGCCGGGCGTTGAGTCTGGCCGGAATCCCGACATATGTTATGAAAGCGCCGCAGGGTCTTACCGAAAAAGGCTGCGGCTACGGCGTACGGCTGAGCGAAGCAAAGCTGCGCCGGGCGGTAGCGCTGCTCGACGAGCGCGGTATCGAACGCGGCAGGGCGTTCCTGCTCTCCCGTCTCACCGGAGAATACCGGGAGGTACCGCTGTGATCTATCTTGACAGCGCGGCGACATCGCTCCAAAAGCCGCCGGAGGTCACGCGCGCTGTAGTGCGCGCCATGCAGAGCTGCGCAAGTCCCGGCCGCGGCGACCACGCCGCCGCCATGCGCGCTGCGGAAACGGTTTTTGCCTGCCGGGAGGAAGCGGCGGCGCTTTTTCACATGACGCAGCCGGAAAACGTGATCTTTACCATGAATGCCACGCACGCTCTTAATATTGCCATTCATTCTCTGGTGCGGGAGGGAATGCGTGTTGCCGTGTCCGGCTTTGAACACAACGCGGTCATGCGCCCGCTCTATACGTCCGGCGCGAGCATTCTGACCTCGGATACGCCGCTTTTCGATTCCGAGACCATGATCAACTGGTTTGAGCGGCATCTCCCGGAGTGCGACGCTGCCGTTTGCACCTGTGTGTCCAACGTCTTCGGGTTTATTCTGCCTATCAGCAACATCGCGGCGCTCTGCCGCAGATATGGTGTGCCTCTGATCGTGGACGCATCGCAGAGCGCCGGGATACTGGATTTTGATTTTTCGGGACTGGGCGCAGCGTTTGCTGCTATGCCGGGGCATAAAGGACTTCTCGGCCCGCAGGGGACAGGGATCCTCCTCTGCCGGGATACAGGAATGCCGCTTTTGTCCGGTGGGACCGGCGGCGACAGCCGCAGCCATTTCATGCCCGAAACACTTCCCGAACGGCTGGAAGCCGGAACACACAACGTCTGCGGCATAGCAGGACTGTGTGAGGGCATTCGCTTCGTCCGGCAGAGAACGACACAGCGCATTTATGCCGGGGAAGAACGGCTGATGCGTCGTCTTGCCGCGCGACTGAACAATCTGCCGGGGCTGCGCGTCTTTCTTTCGGACACCGATAATCAGTCCGGAGTGCTGTCCGTTATTCCGGACGGCATAAGTTGCGACGCGCTTTCCGAACGGCTCGGCGCGACGGGGGTCGCTGTCCGGTCCGGGCTACACTGCGCTCCACTCGCGCACAAAACAGCCGGAACGCTCCAGACTGGGACGGTACGGCTGAGTGTTTCACTGTTCAATACGCCGCAGGAGATCGACCGCGCGGCGGATGTGGTCGAGAAAATTTTAAAAAATAGCTACAAATTGTAACCAATCATTTGCTATAATTTCTAAAATCAAGTATAATGTATTTTGCATAGCAAAACCAAGGAAGGGACAGTCCTATGGATAATTTCTGGCCATCGCTGAGACAGGCGTTCGGACATCTCGGCACGATCCGCGTGGTGGATATCATCGATATCCTTATTGTTGCTTTATTCTTTTATTTTCTGATCACGCTGGTCCGTCGTACAAAGACGAACAAGCTGTTTCAGGGTATCGTATATATACTTCTTGCGCTCTGGCTGTCCGGCGAGCTCCAGCTATACACGGTAAACTACATTCTCCGCAACGCTGTGCAGGTGGGTCTTCTGGCTCTGGTCGTGCTGTTTCAACCGGAGATCCGCCGGTTTCTCGAAAAGCTCGGTACCGGGTCGATTTTCTCTCGTCTTTTCGGAGCGCCGCACACCCTGAATGCCGACGCAGCCATTACGCAGACCGTGCTTGCCTGCGTGGACATGTCTGCAACGCGCACCGGTGCGCTGATCATCTTTGAACGCGACAACCGCCTGGACGATCAGATCCGCACCGGTACGATCCTTGACGCGGAAACGACGGCGGAACTGCTGAAAAACATTTTTTACCCGAAAGCGCCTCTGCATGATGGCGCAGCGATCATCCGCAGCGGCCGGATCCAGGCGGCCGGATGTATGCTTCCGCTTTCCAACAATCCCAACCTAAGCAAGGAGCTTGGCATGCGTCACCGCGCCGGTATCGGTATGAGCGAAGCGTCCGATGCCGTCGTCGTGATCGTGTCGGAGGAGACCGGCGCGATCTCGGTGGCGATCAACGGAATGCTCAAGCGCCATCTCACGAAGGACACCTTTGAGAAGATCCTTCGCAACGAGCTGATTCCCGAAGCCAAAGAAGAACAGACGGGTGTGCGCCGGTTCCTGCGCCGGAAAGAAAAGGATAATGCCAATGAATAACACAAGTGAAACGAACGAAAGGAAAAAGCTGAATCTCAAGCGCATCACAGACAGCCGCGTTTTCTGGATGATCCTCTCGCTGTTTGCCGCGTCGCTTCTATGGATGTATGTGACAACGACCGAGGGCGTTGAGGTGGAAAAGACGCTTACCGGCGTAAAGATCGAGTTCCTCGGCGCAGATGCGATGCGCGCGTCGAGCGATCTTATCGTCACCGAACAGGACCGGTCCACCGTCAACCTAACGCTTTCCGGCACGCGCCGTGTACTCTCCAAGCTCACAAGCTCCAATGTGACAGCAACCGTAAATCTCAGCAACGTCTCGGCGGACGGGCGGTATTCGGTTTCTTATGATATTGCGTTCCCCTCTGGTGTTAATGCGAACGAAGTAAAGGTTGTCCACACATCGTCGGACGTCGTAAATTTTTATGTAGACAAGCTCGCCCGCAAGACCATTGAGGTCAAGGGGGCGTTCACCGGCAACACGGCGGACGGATATCTTGCCGATGAGAGCATGGTGTTCGATCCTCTGGTCGTTACGATCAGCGGACCGAAAACGGTCATATCCAAGGTCGATCATGCGTTTGTAGCCATTACCCGTGAAGAGGTGGACCGTACACTGAGCTATTCTACGACCTATTCTCTCGTCGATGCTGACAACAACCCGGTCGAGGACTCCTCCATCCAGCGGGAAACGGAAGAAGTAACCGTGACGCTGAATGTTCTTTCTACAAAGGAAGTCCCGCTCGACGTGACCATTATCGACGGCGGCGGCGCGACGCGCGAGGCCAACACCCGCATTGAAATAGAACCGAGGTCCATTATGCTCGCGGGAGACGCTGCCGCGATCGACAGCACGACGAAGCTCATTCTCGGAACGATCAACCTCTCGACCTTTGCCACGGATTTCTCTGCCACCTATACGATCATTCCGCCGAACGGTACCGAAAACATGACCGGTGTTACAGAGGCGACGGTGACGGTCTCCATCACGGGCGTCGCTACAAAGTCTTTCTCCGTAAATCCGGACAATATCGTCTGTATCAATGTTCCGGACGGATATGACGCGGAGAATATTACGCAGGCGCTCAATGTTACGGTTCGGGCTCCGCAGGAGATCCTTGACCAGATCAGCGAGGTAAACCTCCGTGCTGTAGCGGATCTTTCCAGTCTCGGCACAAATGCCTCCGGTGTTTTCACGCCGACGGTCGAGATCAAGATCGACGGCTTCCCCGAAGCGGGCTGCGTCGGTGAATACAAGATCTATATCACACTCAAGGAAAAGCATTAAGAGATATGTACGGCTATATCCGCCCGGATATCGGCGAGCTCCGCATAAATGAATACCGCCGGTTTCGTTCTGCTTACTGCGGCTTGTGTGAAGCGCTCCGTCAGCGGTACGGAGCGGCGGCCCGATTTCTTGTCAGCTACGACATGACATTCCTCGCGCTGCTCTCTCTTTCACCGGAGACGAAGATCGATTCTCGCCGCTGCCCAGTGCATCCGCTGCGAAAGCAGCCGTGCATCTGCGGCGCCCCGGAGCTTTTCGACGCCGCGGATTACACCGTCATCCTCGTCTATCAGAAAATGATGGACGATGCCGTAGACGAAAAGGGCTTCCGGGCGCTGTGCGCCCGTATAGTTGTCCGGCTCCTGCGGCGCAGCTACCAAAAAGCAGCAGTCCGGCAGCCGGAGTTTGAAAAAAACGCCCGGCAGTGCCTTGTCCGGCTCGCGGCGGTTGAGAAGAGCGGCAGCGCGTCTCTCGACGAAGCGGCGGACTGCTTTGCCCGGCTTATGGCATTCCCGGCAAACCGGGCATTTGACCCTATGCTGCGGCGGATGCAGGGCGAGATACTTTATCATGCAGGGCGAGCCGTGTACATTCTGGATGCTGCGGACGACTATGCATCTGACCGGAAGAACGACAGATATAACCCGCTTTGCCGGCGCTTCAGCTCCGACGTTATGACGCCGGAAGAAAGGGCGGAGATCCGCGCCACTTTGAATCTCTCTCTTTCGCGCGCCATGAGTGCCACGGTGCTTCTGCCGGAGAGCGCATGGAAGACTATCCTTGAAAATATTCTATCCTACGGTGTTCCACACGTCGCCGACGCAGTGTTTGCCGGGACATGGAAGAATAAAAGAAAAAATACGGGGGATCTTTGATCCGTCCAACAGGGAGTAAGCGAATGACCGATCCTTATGTTGTTCTGGGCGTTTCCCGAACGGCATCCGACGAAGAGATAAAAAAGAAATACCGTGAGCTTGCCCGGAAATACCACCCGGACAACTACGCCAACAATCCGCTCGCCGATCTTGCGCAGGAAAAGATGAAACAGATCAACGAGGCGTATGACGCGATCACAAAGGAACGCGCAGGCGGCGGAGCGCAGTATAAGACCTATACGCAGCCCGGCAGCACATCCTCCGGCAGCGCAAGCGGCCCGTACCGGGACGTTCGCTCCGCAATCATGGCAGGCGATCTCGCCCGCGCGGAGATGATCCTCGGCTCAATCGTGGACCGGGGTGCAGAGTGGCACTTTCTTATGGGCGCAGTCGCGTACCACCGCGGCTGGATGGATGAGGCATCCAAGTATTTCCGCCAGGCGGCGTCGATGGATCCCGGCAACGCGGAATACCGGCAGGCGGTCGCACAGATGGAAAGCCAGGCGAACGGCCCGTTCGCGGGCGGAAGTACCGGCGGAATGGATACCCTCGGCTGCGGTTCGTTTTGTCCCTGCATGGCGCTTATGGCTGCCTCCGGCGGCTGCGCGCCGTTTGTTTGCTGCTGCTGATAACGATTCACATATTTTGGGAGATGGGAAGAAATGGGAAAACTGCTCAGTATGACCGGCTACGGAAGCGCCAAGGGCTCCGTAGAGGGTCAGGAGATCACTGTTGAGCTGAAAAGCGTGAACAACCGCTATTTGGACTGTTCGGTCCGGCTGCCGCGGAATTTCCTTTTTGCCGAGGATACGGTAAAGCAGGCGGTCTCCGCCGGTGTTTCACGCGGCAAGGTGGATGTTTTTGTATCGGCGCAGGCTTCGCAGGATTCCGGGACAATCGTTTCGGTGAATGAGGAACTTGCCCGTGGCTACCGCGACGCGGTCGCGCACATCGCTGAAACGCTTGGACTCGAAAGCGGACTTAACGCTTTCGGCATCGCCCGTTTTCCCGACGTGCTGACGGTCGAACGGCGCGAGCTTGACAAGGACAAGGCTGCCGCGGCGCTCTCGGAGATCACGGCAAAAGCTGTGGAGGAATTCAACGCCATGCGCGAGCGCGAAGGCGACCGGCTGTGCCGGGATATGCTCGGCAAGCTCGAAACCATCGAGAAACTTGTTTCTGTTGTGGAGGAGCGTTCCCCGCAGACGGTGAGGGAATACCGCGAACGCCTTGAAGCGCGCCTTCACGACATTCTGGCCGACCGCTCGCTCGACGAGCAGCGCGTCATCACCGAAGCCGCGATCTTCGCCGACCGCACCGCCGTGGACGAGGAGACGGTCCGTCTCCGCAGCCACATTGCGCAGTTCCGTACCATGCTGGAGGAAGGTTCTCCGATCGGCCGGAAGATGGACTTCCTTGTGCAGGAATTCAACCGTGAATCCAACACCATCGGCTCCAAATGCAGCGACGCATCTCTTGCCAAGGTCGTGGTCGATCTCAAATCCGAGATCGAAAAGATCCGCGAGCAGCTGCAGAACGTGGAATGAGGTGCGGATATGAAGCTCATTAACATTGGTTTCGGGAATCTTGTTTCCGCCTCGCGCCTGATCGCCATCGTCAGCCCGGAATCCGCGCCGATCAAGCGAATCATTCAGGATGTCCGCGAGCGTGGCGAGCTGATCGACGCGACCTATGGCCGCAGGACCCGTGCGGTCATCATTATGGACAGCGGTCACGTGATCCTCTCGGCGCTCCTGCCGGAAACGGTCAGCGCCCGCATGATCGGCCGCAGCGAGGAACCTTCGGCAGAAGAGAGGGACGAGGAATGAAACGCGGTAAGCTGTTGGTGATCTCCGGCCCGTCCGGCTGCGGAAAATCCACCGTGATCGGAAAGATGATGGCAGGGCGGGAGAATGTGGAGTTCTCCGTGTCTGCCACGACGCGCCATCCGCGCCCCGGCGAGCGAGAGGGCGTCGATTACTTTTTCGTTTCTCGTGAGCGTTTTGAGGAAATGATCCGGAACGACGAGCTTTTAGAGCATGCCGAGTTTGTCGGCAACTGCTACGGTACGCCGAAGTCACAGGTCTGTGCGAGGCTGGAAAGCGGCGTATCTGTGATCCTGGACATTGAAGTGCAGGGCGCGGCGCAGGTGAAGCAGAAGCTGCCCGAAGCCGTTACCGTGTTCCTTGCCCCTCCGGGGCTGGATGCGCTCGAGCGACGTCTCCGCGGTCGCGGGACGGAATCGGAGGAAACGATCCGCGCCCGGCTCGAAACGGCGCGGCGCGAAATGGCGCTGGCTCCGAACTATGATTATACTGTGATCAACGATGACCCGGACCGCGCATCCCGCGAGCTCGGAGCCATCCTCGACAAATAAATCCCATACAATGTTTTACACCGGTCAACACCGGATCAGAAAGGAATGGAATCTGTTATGATGCTTTATCCCCCGATGGCGAGCCTTGTTGATAAGGTCGGCAGCCGCTACCTTCTCGTGAACCTTGTGGCACGCCGTGCCCGCCAGATCGCAAACGACGCTGAGGAAAACGGCGAAATTCTTGATAAGAAGCCGGTCTCCATGGCGATCGACGAAGTGTATTCCGGCAAGCTGACGCTGGAAAAGACGGATGACTGATTCGCCGGCGACGGCAAAAATCGCTGTCGCCGCCGCGACATACTGGGTTGACCGACCGTTTGACTACCGCATTCCGCCCGCGCTCGCAGATAAAGTCGTGCCGGGCGTGCGCGTGGTTGTCCCGTTTGGCGGCGGCAACCGCCGCACGGAGGGGATCGTTCTGTCTCTTGGTACGGCGCAGCCCGGCATACGGCTGAAAAGCGTTTCTTCGGTGCTGGACGCTTCGCCGGTTCTTTCTCCGGAGATGATCCGTCTGGCGGTCTGGCTGCGCGAGCGGTATTTCTGCACGGTATACGATGCGGTGCATGCCATGCTTCCCGCCGGGCTCTGGTACCAGATGGAGTCGGTATATACGCTCTGTGCCGGCTATGACCGGGAGAGCGCGTATGCTGCGGCGGGAAAGTCTGCGCAAGAGCGGCTTGTCCTCGATGCCGTTTTTGCCCATGGCGGAAGCTGTCCGCTGGCGGATCTGGAACGGCTTTTTGAGAACGCAAGCCCGGCACGGGCGCTGCAATCGCTCGTGCGCAAGGGCGTTCTGGAAACGGACAGCCGGGAGAAGCGCCGCGTCGGTGATAAAAAGATCCGTATGGTCTCTCTGGCTGTTTCGGCGGAGGACGCGCAAGTTGCGGCTGACCGCCGCGAGAAGCGCGCGCCGCTGCAAAGCGCGTGTCTGCGTCTTTTGTGTACGTTGGATCGGGTATCTTTTTCCGAGCTCTGCTACTTTACCGGTGCATCGTCTTCCTCTGTCAACGCGCTGGTAAAAGCAGGGCTGGCGGAGATCACGCAGGACGAGGTTTTTCGTCGCTCCGGTCTCCGCAGCGAGGAAAAGTCCCCACTGCCGGTACTCAACGAGGAGCAGCGCGCGGCATTTGAGGGCATTCTATCGCTGTACGACGGCGAGCATGCGTCGGCGTCTCTTCTCTATGGCGTCACCGGAAGCGGCAAGACGTCCGTGTACGTCCATTTGATCGATGCCATGCGCCGAAAAGGGAAGGCGTCCATTCTGCTCGTGCCGGAGATCGCTCTTACGCCGCAGATGATCCGTATTTTTTCCTCGTACTTCGGGGACGATGTCGCGGTGCTGCACAGCTCTCTCGCCGTCGGCGAGCGCTACGATGAGTGGAAGAGGATCAAAACCGGCCGGGCGCGTGTCGTGATCGGCACGAGAAGCGCCGTTTTTGCCCCGTGCAGCGATCTTGGACTCATCATCATTGACGAGGAGCAGGAGTACACCTACAAATCCGAAAACTCCCCGCGCTACCACGCCCGCGACGCCGCCAAGTTCCGCTGTGTATCTTCTAATGCGCTTCTGGTTCTCGGCAGTGCGACGCCGGATGTGGAAAGCCGTTACCGCGCAGAAAAAGGCGTGTATCATCTGTTTACTCTGAACAACCGCTTCAACGCCCGTCAGCTGCCCTCCGTCCGCATCGTAGATATGCGGCAGGAGCTTCGCGGCGGGAACGGCAGCGAAGTAAGCGGCGTGCTGCTGCACGAGCTGCAGGAAAACATTTCCCGCGACGAGCAGAGCATCCTGTTTTTGAACCGCCGCGGTGCGGCAAGCCTTGTTGCCTGCGGCGAGTGCGGATATACCTACACTTGTCCGCACTGCAGCGTGAATCTCACATGGCACAGCGTAAACCGGCGGCTTGTCTGTCATCACTGCGGTTACACCCGTACGCTCGACGATGTCTGTCCCGAATGCGGCGGCTTGCTCAATCAGTTCGGCACCGGCACGCAGAAGCTCGAAGAGCATCTGCGCGAGGCGCTGCCGGATGTGGAGATTTTGCGTATGGACGCGGATTCCGTTTCTCCCGCCGGCTCGCATGAGAAGATCCTCTCGCAGTTCCGGGAGAAAAAGGTGCCGATCCTCATCGGCACGCAGATGGTCACCAAGGGGCTTGATTTTGAGAATGTGACGCTTGTCGGCGTCATTTCCGCCGATCAGCTTCTATACTGCGGCGATTACCGCGCGGGAGAGCGCTGCTTTTCTCTGATAACGCAGGTCGTCGGGCGCTCGGGGCGCGGCGCGAAGCCCGGACGGGCGATCATCCAGACGTTTACGCCGCAGAATCCCGTGATCAATATGGCGTCCCGGCAGGATTACGAGGGATTTTATGCCGAGGAGATCGAGCTTCGCCGGCTGCAGAACTGTCCGCCGTTTTCCGATATCGTGACCGTCACGGTATCGGCGGAGGATGAATCCGCCGTTCTCCGGTGCTGCACGTACATCCGCGACCGAATGCGATCGGAGCTTCGTGACCGGAAGGACGCGGCCGTACTCGGCCCCGCACCGCTGCCGGTCGTGCGTGTCAGCAACCGGTACCGCTACCGCGTAACGCTGCATTGCCGGTTTGACAAGGAGATCCAGACGCTTGTGTCCGGTCTTCTCATTCAATGCAATACCGCAAAAGAATACAAGGGTGTATCGGTCTTTGCTGACTATAACCCAATGGAGTGAATACTATGGCGCTTAGAAATATTTTAACTGAGGAAAACCCCGCGCTGCATAAGGTCTGCCGTCCGTATACAGCCTTCGATGAGCGGCTGCATCAGCTTCTGGACGATATGAAGGAAACGCTCTCGCAGGCAAACGGTATCGGTCTCGCCGCGCCGCAGGTCGGCATTATCCGCCGCGCCTGTATCGTAATGGAAACCAACGTCCCGGAAGGGGAGGACGAGTATTTTGTTGAGCTCGTGAATCCCGAAATCATCGAAAGGGACGGCGAGCAGGAGGGCGGCGAGGGCTGCCTGAGCCTGCCGGAGCAGTACGGCGTTGTGAAGCGTCCGAACCATGTCAAAGTTCGCGCACAGGACCGGAACGGCAACACCTTTGAGGTCGAGGGCACCGGACTTACGGCACGCTGTTTCTGCCACGAGATCGACCATCTTGACGGCATTCTCTTTACCGACCGTGCGACCCACATGTACACGGATGAGGAAATGGAAGAACTCTACGGCGGAGACGATAAGGAATGAGAATTGTTTTTATGGGCACGCCGGACTTTGCGGAAGAATCGCTGCGCGCGCTTCTCGAAGCCGGTGAGGATGTTGCCGCGGTTTTCACGCAGCCGGACAAGCCGCGGGGACGCGGCATGCAGGAGAGCTTTTCTCCGGTGAAAACGCTGGCCGTGGAGCGCGGCATCCCCGTATATCAGCCTGTCACCTTCAAGGACGGTGCGGCAACGGAGCTTCTGCGCACGCTCGCGCCGGAGCTTCTCGTGGTCGTAGCTTATGGACGTATCCTGCCGCAGGCGTTTCTTGATGTGGCGAAATACGGCAGCATCAATGTCCACGGCTCGCTTCTCCCGAAATACCGCGGCGCCGCACCCATCCAGTGGGCGGTGCTCAACGGCGACAAGACGACCGGTGTTTCCGTGCAGTACATGGCGGCGGCGATGGATGCCGGCGATGTGATCGCTGCGCGGGAGACGGAGATCGGCGAATTTGAAACGTCCGGCGAGCTCTTTGACCGGCTCAAAACGCTCGGTGCGGAGCTTCTGGTGGAGACTGTGCATAAGATCGAGCGTGGCGGCATCGTTCGAGTACCGCAGAACGAGGCGGATGCCACCTATACGAAAATGCTCGATAAGGACATGTGTCCGATCGACTGGAATAAATCGCCGCGGGAGATCGTAAAGCACATTTGCGCCCTGGATCCCTGGCCGGTCGCTACGGCGGAACTCGGTGGCGTATCGTTTCGCGTGTTCGGCGCGGAATACACCGATACGAAAACGACGCTTGCGCCCGGAAAGATCGTATCCGCCGGAAAGTCGGGCATCGAAGTTGCCTGCGGCAGTGGTCAGACGCTTCGCATCACTGAGGTACAGGCGGCAGGGAAGAAACGCATGAGCGCCGCAGCATTTCTGCTCGGCCACCCGATGAAGGCAGATGGCTAACGGCGTTTCGGGCGCCCGCGAGGCGGCGCTGTATGTTCTTGCCCGCTGCCGGAGGTTTGACGCCTGGTCACAGCAGACGATCCAGATAGCGGTGGAGAAGTTTGCTCTGGATGAGCGCGATGCCGCGCTCTGCACAAAGCTCTGTCTGGATGTTCTGCAGAACGCGGCGCTCTGTGATTATTACATCGGCTGCTATTCCAACGTTCCGGCCGTAAAGCTCGAGCCGAACCTTCTGGATATTCTCCGGCTTGGTGTCTGTCAGCTCCTATTTATGGATAAAATACCCGTGTCGGCGGCGGTCAACGAAGCGGTCGAACAGACGAAGCGCTCCGGCTCCCGTGCTGCGGGTCTGGTGAACGCCGTGCTTCGCCGTGTTGCGGAAAACCGGGAAAGTCTTCCGGAGATACCGAACAGGGGGACGGCGCAGGAGCTTTCCGTCCGGTTCAGCCACCCGCTGTGGCTTTGCGAACGGATGGTTTCCGAGCTCGGTTATAATGGGGCGCGCGCCTTTTTCGCGGCGAACAACCGTGCGCCGCAGCTTACGGTCTCGGTGAATACCCGATACTGCGATGCGCTGTCGCTCGTGGAACGCTTTGCCGCCGCTGGTGTTCACGCCCATGTCAGCGAGCTCTCCCCTGTGTCCGTGTGCGTGGAGGATAAGGGAAATGCCGCTGCGCTCCCCGGCTTTACTGCGGGTGAGTTCTTTGTGCAGGACGCTGCCGCAGCGATGAGCGTGCTCTGCGCTGGGCGGCAAAAGGGAATGCGTGTACTGGACGCCTGCTCCGCGCCCGGCGGAAAGAGCCTCCTCTGCGCGTCGCTGATGGAAAACGAGGGCGAGATTCTCGCCTGCGATCTCCATGCGAAAAAGCTCCGGCTCGTGGAGGAAAACGCCGAACGGCTGGGTTTCTCCATCATCCGCACTGCACCGATGGACGCCTCTAAACCGTATGAAGAGCTATGTGGGAGCTTTGATCTTGTCATTGCGGACGTACCCTGTTCCGGTATGGGCGTCATCCGGAAAAAGCCGGAGATCCGCTATAAGGATCCCCAAATGCTTGCCGGACTTCCGGCGATCCAGAAGCGGATCGCGGACGGTCTTGCCGCTTGTGTCCGGCCGGGCGGGACACTTTTATACTCCACCTGCACCGTTTTTCGCGAAGAAAACGAGGATGTTGTGGAACAATTTCTTCACGATCATCCGGACTTTGCCCGTGAGGAGCAGCGGCTGATTCTGCCGCAGGAATATGATACGGACGGCTTCTTCTATTGCCGTATGAGACGAAATGGCTGATTTGACCGAAAAAATCGATATAAAATCCATGCTTCCGGACGAGTTGGCGGAGTATCTCCGCTCGCTCGGCGAGCCGGCGTATCGGGCGAAGCAGCTCTTTCGCTGGTTTTCCGCCGGCTGCGGTTCGTGGGATGAAATGACGAACCTCCCGCGCGCGCTCCGGCAGGAGCTTTCCGAGCGCTGCACTCTCTCTGCGCCGCGGGTGCTCAAAAAGCAGCAGTCCGCCGAGGACGGGACGATCAAGTTCCTCTGGGAGCTGCAGGACGGGAACGCCGTGGAAACGGTCGTCATGCGGTATCACTACGGGAATACGGTCTGCATCTCTTCGCAAGTCGGCTGCCGGCAGGGATGCGCTTTCTGCGCTTCGACCATCGGCGGCCTTGTGCGGAATCTCACGCCGTCGGAAATGCTTGACGAGGTGCTGTTTTCGGAGAAGGAATCCGGTCTGCCGGTTTCGCACATCGTTCTGATGGGTATCGGCGAACCGCTGGATAATTTCGATACCGTCATGCGGTTTCTGGAGCTCATCAATCACCCGGAGGGGCGCAACATCAGCATGCGTCATATATCGCTCTCTACCTGTGGGCTGACGGAGCGGTTCGACGATCTGGCGGGGCGAGATCTCCAGATCACGCTTTCCGTATCGCTGCATGCGCCGGACGACGAAACGCGAAGCCGCATCATGCCGGCCAACCGCGGCCGGGGCGTGGACGAGCTTTTCCGTAAATGCAAAGCCTATTATGACAAGACCGGACGGCGCATATCGTTTGAATACGCGATGATCGACGGCGTGAACGATTCCCCGGAGCAGGCGGAACTGCTTGCCCGGCGGGTGAAGCCGCTCGCGGCGCACGTTAATCTCATTCCGCTCAACCATGTGGATGAGCGCAGCTTTGAGCCATCCAAACCGGAGAATCTCAAACGGTTTGTGAATATACTTACAAAGAACGGAGTCAACACGACCATACGGCGGCGTCTCGGCAGCGATGTAGACGCATCCTGCGGACAGCTGCGCCGCAAAATGACGAGGGAAGCATAATGAACGCTTTCGGTATTACCGACAAGGGAAAAGTACGTTCCGCCAATCAGGACGCCTACCGCCTGAGCGTTTCGCCGAGCAGCGAATATGTTCTCGCGGCACTGTGCGACGGCATGGGCGGCGTGCACGGTGGCGAAATCGCCTCGACGGTCGCCGCAGACTCGTTCATGCAGTATGCGGAAGATATGCTGTGCAGGGAACCGGCGTCGGAGGCATCACAGATCCTGCGCGAGGCGGCGGCGTATGCCAATCTGAAGGTATATGACCGCGCCTTCCGTGACGAGAGATGCCGGGGGATGGGAACAACGCTTGTTGCCGCGCTTGTGCGTCCGGCAGATGCCGCCGTCGTCAACATCGGCGACAGCCGGTGCTACTGGCTGGCAGACGGCCAGCTACAGCAGGTCACGCGGGATCATTCGCTTGTGCAGATCATGGTGGATCGCGGTCTTATCACCGAAGACGAGGCCCGTTCTCATCCGCGAAAGAACGTGATCATGCGGGCCATCGGGTTGGAGCGAACCATTCGCAGCGATATTTTCCGTCTGGATATCCGTTCCGGTGACGCGCTGCTACTCTGTTCTGACGGACTCAGCAATCTTGTGAGCGCCGGGGAAATGGAAGAACTTCTTCTGGCGCGTTCCGACGACGAGACGGTCTGCTGCGAGCTTCTGCGCATGGCGCTCGACCGCGGCGCACCGGATAACGTCACGCTGGCGCTTGTGCGCCGATGAACCTACGGGGGAACGATATGGATACGAAAAATCAGGATAAATACCGCGGCATGATGCTCGACGGTCGGTATGAGCTTGTAGAGCTTATCGGCAGCGGCGGCATGGCGGTCGTATATAAGGCGATGTGCCACCGGCTCAACCGGTATGTAGCCGTGAAGATCATGCGGCCCGAGCTCGCGAAAAACGAAAAGTTCCGTCGCCGCTTTCAGACGGAATCGCAGGCGATCGCAAAGCTCAGCCACCCGAATATCGTCGGCGTGTACGACGTGAGCCGCACCGACCATGTGGAATATATCGTTATGGAGCTCGTGGACGGCATAACGCTCAAGCAGTATCTGCAGGACCACGGCCCGCTCGACGCGGCGCAGGCGGTGGATTTCTCCCTGCAGATCGCGCGGGCGCTCAGCCACGCGCATGGGAAGGGCATTGTGCACCGCGATATCAAGCCGCAGAACATCCTTGTCGTCGATGACGGCGTTATAAAGGTTGCGGATTTCGGCATTGCAAACCTACAATCCGAAGTGCCGGATGTGGAAAACGAAGCGATCGGCTCGGTGCATTATATCTCGCCGGAACAGGCGCGCGGTCTCCCGGTAGACGGTCGCAGCGATATCTATTCGCTCGGCATCGTCATGTATGAAATGCTCTCTGGCAAGCTGCCGTTTGATGGCGACGATGACCGAACGGTCGCTCTCAAACATCTCTCCGCGGTTCCGTCGTCTCTCCGTGAGATCGCGCCGTCAGTCCCGGAGGCACTTGAAAAAATCGTGATGAAGGCGATGAACCCTTCTCTCGACGAGCGTTATCAAACGGCCGATGCGCTCGTCGCCGATCTGGAGGCACTGCAGAAAACGATCACCGGTTCTCTCGATATGCTCGAAGGCAGCGTCGCGCCTCTCAGTACGGCGGGAGAGCTCCGCAAGGAGGACTATATCCGCCGCCGCCGCCGTGCCCACCGCGTCAGCATGCTCTCCGGCTTCTTCGGCGTGATGGCTGCCATATTGATCATTGCCGTCTTTCTCTGGAATTATTTTTTGAGTGATATATTCGTTGTTAATCAGCGTATCGCCATTCCGAACTTTGTCGGCAGCAATTACGAGACCATCATCAACAGCAAAGAATTCAAGGGAAAATTCAATTTTGACCTTATTTATGAGATCGATCCGAATGTAGAACGGGGGATCATCATCGGCCAGTCGCCCGAAGCAGAGAAAAGCTATATGCTGACATCCGATGGCATCAACGTGACGCTGACGGTAAGCACTGGCGTTATGTTAACCGAAATCCCCAATCTGATCAACTACGATTACCGCGAAGCGACGAGCGAGCTGGAAAAGCTCGGATTTGTTGTGGATAAAACGTTTGCCGATTCCGACGATGTCGCGGCGGACTGCGTAATGCAGATCAGCCCGTCTCCGGGCGAAAAGCTCCCGGCGGGCGCTACGGTTTATCTTACGATCAGCCAGGGTGCCAAGACCGAAACGGTCATCATGCCGTATCTCATCGGCAAGGACTACGCTACGGCGGAAGCCGAGCTTGCCGCGGCACAGCTGACGCTCGTTTCTGTGAGCTATGTTTACAACGGCACGATCCCGGAAAACTATGTCGTGAACCAGACGGTCGAGGCGGGAACGGAAATTCCGGCATACTCCAAGATCTATCTGCAGATCTCGCTGGGTCCGGAAACGACGCCGACGCCCTCGCCATCCCCGGTCCCGACGCAGGATCCGAACGTTGAGTGAGCCGGATGGAAGGACGTATCATCAAGGCTCTGAGCGGCTACTACTATGTCGATACAGGTTCGCAGCTCGTCACGTGCCGCGCCAGAGGAAGGTTTCGGCTGGACGGGACAAGCCCTCTCGTTGGAGACCTCGTGCGGATGGATGTATCGCCGGACGGCACGGGCAGCGTGCGGGAGATCCTCCCGCGGCGGAATTATTTCGTCAGACCGGCGGTTGCCAACATCGATCTCATGGTTATGCTTGCAGCGGCGGTAAACCCGGTTACGGATCCCTTTCTTATCGACCGCGTGTCCGCGCTTGCGGCGCATCACTCCTGCGACTTTTTTCTCTGCATCAACAAGGCCGATCTCGATTGCGGCAACGAGCTTTTCGCCATCTATTCCGCTTCCGGCGTCCCCGTGCTGCGGACGAGCGCCGTTACCGGTGAGGGGCTGCCGGAACTTTCCGAACGGCTCGCCGGCAGAGTGTGTGCTTTTACAGGCAACTCCGGTGTCGGAAAATCCAGCCTTCTGAACGCACTGTCGCCGGAGCTTTCGCTGATCACCGGCGAAGTCAGCCAGAAGCTTGGCCGCGGACGTCATACGACGCGCCACGTGGAGCTTTTTGCGCTTCCCAACGGCGGATATGTCGCCGATACGCCGGGTTTCGGCTCCTTTGATATCGAGCAGATGGAATCTGTCCGCCCGGCAGAACTGCAATACTGCTTCCCGGAATTTGAGCCGTATCTCGGCGCATGCCGGTTCACGGACTGTACCCACCGCAACGAGCCGGACTGCGCTGTACGCGCGGCTGCGGACGAGGGGAAGATTCATCCGTCCCGGCTTGATTCCTACCGCCGGCTGTGGGAACAGGCGAACCGGAAAAAGGACTGGGAGGTCCGCCAAACAGAATAAGAACATATGATTCCCCGATGCGTACTATGTAGTGAAGCATGGTGCGCATCGGGGGATTGTTTATGCGGCGCGGAAATCGGCGAAAAAAAACCGTCGGATGGATCATCGTGACGGTGGGGATCATCGTCCTGCTCTCGCAGATCCTGCCGGAGGGGTTCTGGTGGTTTTTGCTTGGCGCGTGTCTTATCGGCGTCGGTATATGCATCAATCGAAATTGCTGTTGAGGAGGGGCGTATATGAAGGTCATCTATATCCGGCTTCCCGGCTTTCTCTATCGGATGCTCTTGAAGTTCGAGTGACATATTTTCCAGGCGTTTCTCATATGGTGTAGCGAAAACGGACAAGGAGAGGAATGCCTATGGAAGTCAATCTGAAACGGGAAGCCATTCAATACTGCACTCCTGTTTATTCCGATACACTCAGCCGCGAAGAAACGCTGGAAACGGTTGTTTCCGATACCCTGCCGGACGTTGCGCGCATCCTGGATGTAGACGCTGCGGTCTTCCTGCGTTCCAAAACGCTGCAGCAGGGGAGCATTCGGATCGAGTGCAGCATACGCGGGACGGTGCTGTATATCGGAGAGGACTCGGAACGCCTGCAAAAGATCGAAACAGAGCTGCCGGTCAGCTTTTCCACGGAGGCGGACGGCGCGGAGGATACGGATACACTTGCCGTGAATATATGTGTATCGTCGGCGGAGGCAAAGCTGCTTAATCCGCGAAAAATCCAGTTCCGCGCCGGGGTATGTGCCGCGGCGGTCGTTTACCGCAGCGTAACGGCGGAGCTGCCGGCAGAGGCGGAGCCAACGCCGGGACTGTATACGCTGACCGAGACGAAAAATATCGGCTTCCTCTCCGGCGTGGAGGAGAAGAGCTTTCTCATCTCCGACGAGACGGAGCTTCCCGCTGGATGCCCGCCGATGGAAAAGCTGCTCTGCTATTCGCATACGGAGACGGTCGATGAACTCAAGCAGGTCGGCGGAAAAATGATCCTGCAGGGAACGGTACGGCTCGATACGCTGTATCTGGCGGCCGGGTATGATGCGCCGCAGCAGCAGAGCTTCCGCATCCCGTTCTCGCAGATCCTCGACATCGCAAACGGTAAGGCGGAGCTTTCCACCGTTGTGCTGACCTCCGGCGGGTGCTATCTGGAACCACTCTCCGGCAGCGACGGGATAACTTCCCTCCATCTCGAGCTGCACCTCTGTGCGCAGACATTCTGCCGCAGCGAAACGGAGATCCGTTATATTGCGGATGCCTATAGTCTTAAAAATACCTGCCGTCTGAAAACGGACACCATCCGCACGCTGAATGCGGCACGTCCGGCGGTGCTGCGCCAGTCAGTTCGCGAGGCGCTGGAGACACCGGATTCCCCGAAGGAGATCGTGTATGTCCGTCTAACAGCAGCGTTCCCCGTTCGGGCAGAGGGCGGGTTTTCCGAAAATATCTGA
>ERZ808240.1046-NODE-1046-length-35235-cov-5.636185_pt1 | contig 35235 bp, 27 predicted proteins | sample MGYA00521084_ERZ808240 | MGnify/ENA primary metagenome ERZ808240 (study PRJEB31516, sample SAMN03275571) | gut metagenome | biome: mammalia-associated habitat; material: feces | host: Papio cynocephalus | place: Kenya | collected 2012-08-06 ... | reverse complement strand
TAAAGGCAGTATTTCCGTCATTTGCAAGCGCGTCCGACGACGGCAGCGATCGCGTGACCACGGATGAGTTCAGTTTTAATTACGCTCCGACCGCTTCCGACGCGAGAAAAATTCTGCGCTACACTGCAAAACTCGACTCCGCCCCCGAAAACATGGCTGAAGGTAAAAAATTCTTTATTTTATCCGACACCGATCTTGACATGAAGATTACGGCAAAGGACGCGAGAACCGCGCTCAGAATATCGGCAAAACTCGAAACGGGCAAAAAATACGAAAAACCCCATAACGCATTAGCGTTTTGGGAGGATAAATTTGATTTCTGATTAATAAATCATTTACGACGTAAAGACAACAGAGTTTTTATTATTTCAAAAAACAACAGCCAAGGCTTCGGATTGAATCACCGAAGCCTTGGTTTTTTTATATGAATAGATTCTGTTTCCCAAAATCAATATTTTTTTAATTTTGGGAAACAGGAGACATATTCTGACAATCAAAAAAGATGTAACCCTTAATTTTAAAAGTTACATCTTTTTAATTTCGTCCAATTTATTAACATCCGCGTTATTTACCTGCGCCGGCTATTTTGCCGTCGTTCTTCTGTTCGAGTACGCAGAGCGCGTTATACAAAAACTCGTTATACGGAGTCGGCACGCCGGTCTCTTTGCCGAATCTTATCATGGCTCCCGAAAGCATATCCTTTTCCGTATGTCTGCCGGCGAGAATATCCTGGTGCATGGAAGTTTTGCTCTCAGGCGGAAATTTCTTTAAAAATTCAAGGTGTTTTACGGCGTAATCGGGATCAAGGTCGATTCCCTTTTTCTTTGCGACCTCGATAACCTCTCTCGCCGTATTGACTCTCAAATCGTTTGCCTCTTTCGACGACCACCACGCGCCGAACGGAATGCCGAGAACCGCCGTAACCTGATTCTCGCTTACATTGCAGATGAATTTCTCCCACTCCGCTTTTATCATGTCGGGCTGAATTTTATAAGTTACGCCCGCTTTTTCGAAAAGAGCGCGCACGGCTTTTACGTTCTCACTTAAATTATCGAAATCGTTTTTAACGTCTCCGAATTCGACAATAGCTACATTAGGCTCAAAATTTACGACATTATCTTTTTTTACGCTGCTGATTCTGACGAGCGAATATAAAACGTTTTTATCACCGAAAACCGATTTAACAACATCTTCGCTCTCGACTCCGTTAAGCGGAGCCATTATAATCGTGTGCTCATCCACTTGATTTTTGATGTCTTCAAGAGCGTCTTTAAGTCCCGTCATCTTCGTAATAACAATGACGAGATCGGCTTTACCCGAATTATCCTCGGGAGAAACAACGTTAAAATATTCCTGAGTGCCGTTTATTATCAATCCGTCTTTTTTCAGTCTTTCGCCTCTTTCTCCGCCTGCGACAACAGTAATATCCGCAGCCGATTTAAGACGCGACGCAAAAAACGAGCCGATAGCCCCGAGACCTATAATGCTGACTTTCTTTATCTCTTTCATTGTTATATCACCTATTTAATAATAACACTTTTCATCGGCGTTTTCAACAAAACAAATCTTTTCTTTTATACGAAAAATGCATAGACTTTCTAACAAATTTAGTGTAGAATATTTTATATATCACATTCCGGAGGTCATAAAATGAAAAAAACAAAACTTATCGCTCTGTGTCTGGCGGCGATAACTGCATTAACGCCCGTCACGGCTTTCGCGGCGGCAGCCGAGGATGCCGAGACGGATTCCGATACCGCGGTTTCGCTCGACTACACTCTCGATTCCCCCTATAAGAATGTTGACTGGGATACATACAAGTCATACAAAACGAATCTTCATACACATTCATCAGTAAGCGACGGAAGCGAAACTTACAGAAACATGATTCAGGCGGCATACGACCAGGATTTCGACATTCTCGCTTTCTCCGAGCACGGAATAACAGGTAAGGCATGGGATGAGCAGCCGTTTATCCGTCCGCTGTACCTTTATCAGATCGCAGCCGGTTACGACCGTAAACCGCTGACAAGCGAAGAGTTCGAGGCTATACAGAACGGTTCCGCTCCTCTTTCGTCCACGGGCGAAGCAAGAGGCAAGGGCATGTTCTGCGTTACGGGCGCGAACGAGCTTAACGCAGTTACTCTCACAAAGAGCCACGTAAACGGATATTTTCTTCCCGAAACTGTCGGAAACATGGACTGGGGATTTGAAAACGGATATGACTACGCGCTTTCTCTGGTAGAAAAGCACGGCGGACTTTCACACATCAACCATCCCGGCGACTGGCTTTCGTACGGCGATGACGAATCCGCTGTTTCAAAACCCGAAAACGTCGCATTCTTCGCCGATTACATTCTTCGTTATAACTCATGTCTCGGAGTTGAGGCTGTAAACGGATTTACTTCCCTTACCCGCTACGACAGAGTTCTCTGGGACAATCTCCTTATGTACTGCCTCCCCTACGGCAAGAACGTATACGGCTTTGCCGGCTCGGACGCTCATGACAAAGGCAGACTCAACTCCTGCTGGGAGTACTTCATGCTCGACGAAGTATCTATGGAGTCTATACGCGAATGTATGGAAAACGGCGCATTCTTCGGTGCAACGCATACGGTTATCTCGAATTCGAAGAGAGGTCCCGAACAGGACGTACACGCTCCCGACGGAATTATGCAGCCCGTCGCAGAGGTTCACTCGTTTATTGCAGACGGTCATAAGATTACATTAAACGTTTCAAATGCGACTTACGTAAACTGGATTGCAAACGGTGAAGTTATCGAGAGAACGGATTTTGATTCGGATAACGGCGTTGCGGTTCTCGACCTTGATAATTACGATACCGACGGTATGCTCTATGTAAGAGCCGAAATCTACAACGAAAACGGCATGGTATTCTCACAGCCCGTTGTCCTCGACAGAGGAACAGAACCCGCTGTTTACACAACGCCTACCGGATTCAAAGCAACAATGCATAAAATCGGCTTCGCACTCAAGAGCACAAGGATATTCGCTCTGTTCCAGATAATTTTCAGAGAAATCAAAAAGGCTGTAAACAAATAAAACCGAATAAATAATAAAAAGCACGAACGAAAATTCAAGTTCGTGCTTTTATTTGAACTTTTTAGTACAAATACCCCCCCGGTTTAACGTGGGGTGGATAAAAAAACAATTCATTCTGCGCCTTTTTAAGATGGCAGCCACAGGTAACAGCAATAAATGTACATAGCACCTCACCGAAATTTGAACAAATTGAAAAAAGTTTTTTTATAAAATAAAAAAATAAAACTATTATTCACATTTATACGAATATATTATTGAAAAATCAAGATGTGCAGTATCCCTTTCTATAATTTAAAGGCGTAATCATAAAAAATCAATAGTAATAAAGCGTAGATATGTGCAGATGATTTAAAATTAAGTTTAACTTGTCAAAACTATTTTATCCTGTAATACGAATATAATTATGAGGTCAGAAGTGGAAAACGAAAGTAAATTAATTAAAAAAATACAAAAGCATTACGACAGACAGGCGGCGGATGTGCTGATTTCTGCCTATTACGAAGAAATATATGCTTTAATAAAAATATATCTGTCAATACCGAAAAATGGTTTTTGCACGCAGACGGAGCTTTTTCATCGGAGAGCTTCGTGATAAAGGTTTTGATTATCTGGGGAATTATCAGTGTTATCGGAATTGCTGTTTCAAACGTTGTTTTCAGAAGGAGGGACATATAGAAATGAGATTGATAATAAATGAGTTGAAAAAAATATTCAAACCGCAATCTCTGCTTATAGCAGTTCTCATATTCCTTTTTCTGTGCCTTGTTTTTCCCGGAACTCTTCGGGAAGATATATCATTAACCGTTAAATTTGACTCTGAAAATTATCCCGAACAAATACCGCTTGATGTTTCCGTTTATTCTGTGGAACTGAAGTTTAACGATATGCTGTTGAAAAAATACGGGAATTCAATTGATTCGACGAAATTGCCTCTTGTTAAAAATCAATTGGAAACATTTGCAGAGCAACTCAAGACAGCATCTCAAAATGACAAGATTTTAAATCGTAACGGAATTGTGCTAAGCGATGAGCTGTTTTTTTACTCGATTTATGAATCACAAAATGCACATGAAATATCAGAAATGGATCAGCAATATATTTGGGAGTGTACGAACGGTGTAAGGCAGCTTGAAAATACGGATTATCCCATTTATTTTGCGGGAGCACTTAAAAATATCGTTGAATATATGGAAAATCAAAGCGGAAGCGGTACGGCAGTCTATCATGTGCTCAGCAATGCTGTTGTTTCAGGAATAATAACAGATCTTCAAATCATTTCATGGGCTACGGCATCCGCACTTTTCCTTGTCGTACCTTATATGGTAGAAGAAAACAGAAGCAAAATTGAATTATTTGAGTACACATCCAGGGTGGGTCGAAAGTCTTATTTTAATAAGATAGCTGCCATTATCATTTCTTTGATTTGTACCATTGGAATGGGAGCAGGTTGTTCCGCTTTGATTTTTGCCAAGTGGAATTTGTCACGGTATTATCACAGCAATATAAGCACACTGCTATATAGAGATAAAAGTATTGGTTATTCCGATTTTTTGAGAAGATGTTACTCCGAATGCTCACTGATTCAGATTTATTGTTTCCTCTTGATTGGACTGTTGATATGCGGCATTTTGATTGTTTCTTTAGCTGCCGTAGTGTCATACCGTTTTGATAACATTGTTTCCGCCTTTGCTGTTAATTTACTGTTCATGGCAGTTCCGATACTGTTTTTCAGTCGTTATATATCTTATGGATTATCACTTGACGGTGGAATACTCATAACAAAATTTGAACCGATTTTTGTTACTTTTCTTATTTTTGCTGTTGTGACCGCTATGATTTTGTTCGATGCAAAGCGAAAGAAATCTGTCGAGGTATAATATTACAGTTTGTATAAAAGGGATTGGTGATATCCGATGGTTTATTTAAATTAGAAAATACATATTTATAAAAAATATTAAAAAGTCAAAGAAATGAGGATTAATATTATGAAATTAAAAGCAAAAAAGATTTTTACGGTTCTTATTGCTATGATTATGCTTTTCTCGTGTACTTCCTACTCTTTTGCTGCAACTACAGAAACTATTGGTTATAAAACAAATGCCTCCGGCGAGACTTACGGAAAACTATCACAAGCAATTCAATAAAAGTATAAATGATTATTGGACACATCAAACTAATAATTCTCCAAATGTAACGTCAGGTTAACATTATATTTACCGTTATACATCTTTTTGTAGGTAAATGACATCAGAGTCGTCTCCGATAAGGAGGCGACTCAGTCTGTAGAAAAACCATAAATCTCACTAAATCTCATGCGAAATTTAGGGTTTTTCTACAGACTGAACCACCCGTTTAACGGGTGGTTATGATTTATTCAAATCTTTATGCCTTTTTGATTATTCTTCCGACCGCGCAGGAAACAAAAAATCCCGCTATATCCGCCGCGACTACCGTTGCTCCGACAGGCGTTGAAGCCGAAACCGATATAAGAATTCCCGTAAGCGAGCATATAACCGAAAATACGGCGGAGGCGATAACTACGGATTTAAAGCTTCTGAACATCCGCATTGCAGACAGCGCGGGGAAAATTATCAGAGCAGAGATAAGAAGCGAGCCGACGAGATTCATTGCAAGAACTATTATGACCGCCGACGAAACGGCTATCATAATGTTATAAAGTCTCGTTTTTATTCCCGCAGAACGCGCGAAGTCTTCGTCAAACGTAACGGCGAATATTTTATTGTAAAACAATACAAAAAGTATCAGTACTCCAATCGACATTACAGCGCAGACGATAACGTCCGTTTTTGTAAGCGTCAGAATCGAAGACGAGCCGAACAGCGTAGAACAGACGTCGCCCGAAACATTCGAAGTTGACGGAAAAATATTCATCAGCAGATATCCGACAGCAAGCGCACCGACCGATATCATGGCTACAGCCGCGTCGCCTTTTATTTTTGCGTTTTTGCCCGCCGACAGCATGAGCACCGCACTGACAACCGTTATTATCAAAGTTAACGGCATGTTATTGCTAAGCCCCATGACGCCCGCAACGGCCATGGCACCGAACGCCACATGGGAAAGTCCGTCGCCGATAAACGAAAAACGTTTAAGCACGAGCGACACGCCGAGCACCGACGAACAAAGCGAAATTAGCGCGCCCGTTATCAGCGCGTATCTTACGAACGGATAGGCAAGATATTCCGATAAATTCGAAAAGAAAGAAGCCATATCAGTATTCTCCCCTTTCCTTATTATTAAAGAAATAATCGTCCCGCGGTAAGAAAGTCACCTGTTTTCCGATATGAAGAACGTGCTTTGCATACCGCATTGCCGAGGAAATATCGTGAGTTACCATCAGAATAGTAACGCCGTCGTCTCTGTTTAATTTTTCTATTATTGAATACATAATCTCCGTCGATTCCGGGTCAAGTCCCGCGGCGGGTTCGTCGAGCAGGAGCATGTCGTCCGCGGCGCACAGTGCGCGCGAGAGCAGAACTCTCTGCTGCTGACCGCCCGACAGCTCGCGGTAGCTTCTCTTTGAAAGATTTAAAATCCCCGTTTTCTTCATTGCGCACTCCGCGGATTCCTTATCCCTCTTAGAATAGAACAGTCCGCCCTTTCCCTGACATCCCGACAGGACTATCTCGCCGACGGTCGCGGGAAAATCGCGCTGAACTTCAGTTTGCTGGGGAAGATAACCTATGCCGTTCTTTTTGCGGTTTTTAAATTCTATACTGCCTGATACCGGTTCGAGCAGTCCGAGCAATGTTTTTACGAACGTGCTTTTACCCGAACCGTTTTCGCCGAGAATACAGATATAGTCCCCTTTTTCTATTGTAAAATCTATTCCTCCCGCAACGGTTTTCGAATCATATCCGACCGAAAGATCACGGCAAATACATTGTACCATTTTATTTTTCCTCCGAATTTAAAGCCTCAGAAAGAGTTTTTAAATTATTTTTCATAACCGACAAATACGTTTTTCCGCTGTCGATATCGCTTTTTGATATTGTCTGCATGGAATCAAGAGTCAGAATTTTAATATCTTTTTTCTCCATGCACGAGGCGACGGTACGCGCAAGTTTTTTATCGGAGCCGTCGGCTGTTATAAGACAATCCGTTTTCACTTCTTCCGCCTTATTTATAAGGAACGAAACCGTCTTAAAGCTCGCGTCCGTTTCAGACGTACAGCCCGAAAACGCCGCATAGTATTTTATGGAAAATTCATTCGTAAGATATCGAAACGGAAACCTGTCGCAGACTATCAGCGTATCTGTTTTCGAATTATTCACAACCCAGCGGTATTCGTCTTCCAGCGCCGAGAGCTGTTTAATATACTCCTTCGCATTGTTATAATAAACACCCGAGTTGTCAGGGTCGATTAATGCGAGTTTTTCGGCTATAATATCCGTAAAAATCTCCGCATTTTTCAATGACAGCCAGACATGCTCGTCGTTCTCGGTTTCGCCCGCCTCTTCATGTGAATGAGAATGTTTATCCTCGATTCCGGGAAGCTCCTCCTCCGTAAGAAGATAATTTTTAAGCGCGTCCGTTACGGATAAGCCCTCTGTTTTTGCCGAAGAATCGTTCTCCAATGCCTTCTGCGCCCATTCATCACTCTCACCGCCGATAAATATAAACAAATCGGATTTTGTAATTTTCAGTATATCGGCAGCCGACGGCTGATACGAATGCATATCCGTTCCCGAATCTATAAGCAGTCGAACATCAACCCCGTCCGAACCCTGAGAAACCTCGCGCACCCAGTCATACACGGGGAAAACCGAAACGGTTATTATTTTTTTCCCGTCCGTCCCGCCGTCGTCCGCGCCCGGTTTTGCACACGACGAAAAGACGGTCAAAACGCACAGAATCGATATCAAAATTAAAAATAATAATCTTTTTTTCATAGTATTAACGCTTTCTCACGCCTCGGCGCACTTTGAACATACTCCGAAAATTACGGTGTCAGACATATCGATATAGAACCCGTCCTCGTCTGCAACGCGCGAGAGCATAAGCCCCGCAGCCGATGGATTCATATGAAATACCCTTCCGCATATTCTGCACGTCATATGAAAACATCCCGCGCATTTTCCCGCCGCCGTGTACTGATAATAGACCTCGCGGGAACCGTTTTTCGAGCATCTTTTTATAAGACCGTCCGACTCCATGTCGGCAAGATTTCTGTATATCGCGCTGACGCTTATCCCGCATGACGTCAGCTTCTGCGCAATATGCTTAGCCGTCAGCTGTTCGTCAACATGAGACAGAAAAAAATCGGTAAGCATTCGTCTCTGTTTTGTCATATATTTAGACATGTTTTATCATCTCTCAAATTTGCAATTCATTCGCAAATTATTATATCATTCAAATACACACTTGTCAATATGCAAATCATTCGCAAATTGAAAGATATTTAAAAATAGTCACATAATACAAATATGTCGTTTTTTACACTCATGTTCAAATTTATGCTTTACATTCGCGTTTATACATTGTATAATGATAAAAAAAGAACGGAGACAGAAAATGGAGCATAAACACCGCCTGAAAAAACGTGAAAGAACGCACAAGGCGATAATGCACAGCGCGAAGATGCTTTTTGAAAAAAAAGGCATCGGCAATGTCACAATAGATCAGATAAGCGAAAACGCAGACATTTCGCGTTCTACGTTTTTCACGCACTTTACATCGCTTGACGATTTGATGAATCAGATTGCAAACGAAGAAATAGGCGACATTTTAAACGCAACCGACTCCTCGCACAGCATCGGCTCGATTTTCGAAAGGCTTACGTTTGACACGTACCCGTATCCGAATTTAATGATAGATTTGTTCATTCGGAGTATTCTCTACGACGGCAAAAACTCCGTCGCACATATAGACGCGATAATGCGTTCGGAAATAGCCGAATCCGGTTATGACAAGCTTAAAGAGAATTTCTCACCGAAAGATATTTCCGCATTTATTTTAGGATCATATTTCGGACTGATTTTTCAAAAGTTTATAAATAAAGAGGCTTTTGACGATCGGGACGAAACTAACGATAAAATACAGAAATTTATTAATTTTCTGAAAGATCAGGAGGATATTAAACATGAGTAACGGCTACGCTATCAGCAACTGGCAGGATGCTAAAGACATCTATGCCAGACTTAACAACCTTACCTCTCAGCCCATCTACTGTATTTCCGACGACGAGCTCGCAAGAGTTCTCGCCCACTTCGAGACAAAATGCGCTAAGTCAAAGGAAATCACAACCGAGGCTAAGCAGTATATTCCAGGAGGAGTTCAGCACAACCTCGCTTTCAACTTCCCGTTCCCCATCTGTGTAACCAAGGCGGAGGGCGCTTACCTCTACGACAGAGACGGCAACCAGTATATCGACTTCCTTCAGGCGGGCGGTCCCACCATTCTCGGAAGCAACTACAAACCCGTTCAGGAAAAAGTTATCAAGCTCATCAAGGAGTGCGGCCCCGTAACCGGACTTTTCCATGAGGGCGAGCTTCTTCTTGCTAAGGAAATCAATAAGCACATGCCCAACGTAGAGATGTTCCGTATGCTCGGTTCGGGTACCGAATCGGTTATGGCCGCTATCCGCGTTGCGAGAAACGCTACAAAAGCAAAGAGAATCATTAAAGTCGGCGGAGCATACCACGGCTGGTCGGATCAGATGGTTTACGGTCTTAAGATTCCCGGTTCGAGAAGCTTCCTTGAGTCCCACGGTATTCCCAGAAGCTGTTACGGCACCACAGACGAAGTAAGACCAAACGATCTCGACATGCTTGAGACAATGCTCAGAATCAATATGCTCAAGGGCGGTACGGCTGCTGTTATCGTAGAGCCCGTAGGTCCCGAGAGCGGAACCAGACCCATTGATTTTGATTATAACAAGGGCGTACGCAGACTCTGCGACAAGTACGGCGCTCTCATGATATTCGACGAAGTTGTTACCGGATTCCGCGTAGGCTTGGGCGGTGCTCAGGGCTACTTCGGCGTAGTACCCGATCTTACGATCTTCGGCAAAATCGTTGCCGGCGGATATCCCGCGGCAGGCGGCGTAGGCGGTAAGAAAGAATATGTCAGCGGTATGGCGGCAGGCGTAGGCACTATGATGAAGCGCGCTTATGTCGGCGGTACTCTCGCTGCCAACCCGCTTTCATCCTATGCAGGCTACTGCGCTATTCAGGAAATCGAAAAAACCAATGCATGCGAAAAAGCAGGTCTTGCAGGCGACAGACTTACAAGAGGTCTCCAGGAGCTTGTCGACAGATACGCTCTTCCGTTCGTCGTATACAACCAGGGCTCTATCGTTCACCTCGAGTGCACGGGCGCAATGAGCTACGATTTCAGCTCGTTCAACGTTCTTAAATCGGTAGTCCCCATGCTCAAGGCTAAACCCGAAATGCTCAGAAGAAAAGTCGCTATGGAGCAGATGGGCGCGGCATACATGGCACACGGACTTGTTACTCTTGCAGGCAGCCGTCTTTACACCTCTCTTGCAGATACTGACGAAATCATCGACGAAGCTCTTAACAGATTCGAGGATGTTTTCAAGACCGTTACCGTTTGCACGAGAAATCTTGATAAATAAAATTCAATAGTAAATATGCAAAAATCCGTCCCGCGCAAGCGGAACGGATTTTTACTATGTATTTTTAATTGAGCACAAAAGCCCGATTCAATTGAAAAACATTAATCCTCATCCGAATCGGCAGAATCATAACTTTTCTTCGGTGAAATGTCATAAATATGAACCTCACTTCCGACAATCGAGTCAAAGAACAAATCGTCAAGCGGAAGCAGACTTATATTTATCGTTCCGTTATCGTAGTACGAAAACAGCCCCGCATTTTTGCTTCTGAAAAGAGACTGAGGCGGACGCTGATATTCGTCCGAATAATCATTGTCCATCGCCGAATTATAAAGCGCATCGAACAAATCGGTCAATTCGCTGTCCGGGCACGAAGGAAGCATAATTCTGAATGTGCACAGACACATCTGTTTATAAATATTATAATACTCTTCTGTATAATTTTCAGCGTCAAACGTCATTTTCATCTCATATATCGAGCTGTTAGATCTGGGGGTATATAAGGTAAGAGTCGGAGAATCGGGAGACGCACCGTAAGTTTTTAAATCATAGCGGTATGCATCATATCCGAAGTAGGGGGTCTTGTCCTCCTCGCGCTCATCCTCCGACGCAAGGGTAAGAATGCATTTCGGCTCGTTTTCGAGTATCTGATTATAAATAGACGTAAACCGGCTTGCAAACAGCGAGAACGAATATATCCCGTCCGTTGAAACCATCATATTGACATCGGGAATGAAAACCTTACTTTCAAGGTCAAACAGCGTCTGAACCTCACCCTGATTTACAGCGTCGACAGATTTACCGCAGCCGGAAAACGCAGCGGCAAGAGTCAATGCAGACAGGGCTAGAGCTGATATGCGTCTGATTGCGTGATTCATTTTCATTCCTCCGATATTTTACATAAGCAGAAATTTCTTTTACCTATATATAGTATATCAGATTAAAAATAAAATCAAGTGGAAAATATAATGTATAGCAAAAGAAAGTCGAACCCCATAAGCCCAAAAAGCACCGTCTCACGCCTTTGGTACTCTGTACGCCTAAAATCTTACAAGCATTGCGTCGTCTGACAGCGTTTAACTGCGTCTTCAAACTTGACAGGCGACAAAGCATAACGGCTTTCAAGTTTCTTTAACGCAGTCGAAGCGGAAAGAGGGTGGATATAAACCTTATGAGTTCGACTCTCTTTTGCTATAAAAATTCATTTTTTATTCCGAATTTTTCATAACGTTTACAATCGAAACTCCTTTATAATAATGCGCGATAATCTCGCTGTACTTTTTTCCGTCCGAAGCCATTCGGTTGGCACCGTACTGACTCATTCCCACACCGTGACCGTAGCCGTATGATTTAAAAGTAAAATAACCGTTGTCATATGAAAGGTCAAAAGCCGAACTCCTCAGAGCAAAAACCGTTCTGACTCTATTTCCGTCAAGCGTCACGCCCCCGATTTTTATCGACTCGACCGTTCCTGCATCGGTCTTTTTCATGTCGGAAACCCAAGTTTTCTCGTCTCCGCTGAGATTTACCGACTCGACAGAGGAACATCGCTCCTTAAACTGCTCTGAATTAAAAACCGTCGTAGACGTATAACGGGGCGACTCCTTATCCCACGAACTGTCCGCACTTTTCAGATACGGAATATCCTTTCCCCATACGTTCTGCGCGTCCTCCGTTCTGCCGGGGCTGATTGCGTGGTACAAAGCATCAATGGGCTTTGAATCATAATATATTCTATAGTTTAAAACAGCATCGACGGCTTCGCATATTTTTTCATGATACTCACCGTATTTATCCCCCCAGCGCTCCTTCATTTCACTCTCGCTTAAAAATCCCTGATTAACCGAGCTGTCCGCCGCTATATCGCCGTTTTCACTTTTGTTGTTATCCTTTACATACTGAGCATATGTAAGAGCGACAAGCGCCTGAGCTTTCAGCGCTTCTATTTCGTATGATGCGGGCATTTCGGCGGCAACCACGCCTATGCAGTAGTCCCGCATATCCATCTTTTCGACGGTATTATCATTCGGATTAAAAACGGCGATTTGAGTATCGGTGCGTGCATAGGGAGCGTACGCGCTCCGGCTGAACACCTCGGACGAAGGCTCGTCCCCCTCGGTTTTATTCCCAGACAGAAACGCCGCCAACGGCGCCGTAAGCATAATAAATGCGATAATCAAAGGTATGACCGCATAGTTTTTCATTGTTACCATCCTTTTTTTATTGACGTTGGTAATATATATGCCTGACAAACCGCAAAAATCACAGAATATTATGCATATTTATGCATATTCATAAATAGTTTTTTATTTTATTTAATTAATAAACTTGACATTACAGCCGATTCATTATAAAATAACCTGTAACATATTATTTAATAATATATATTAATATATATCGCATATGCGGATCGGAGATGAAATTTTTTTGGAAAATCATTCTTTTATCGACACAGACGTTTCTAAACTTGAATTACTTTGCAATGAATTCAGAAAAAACAACAGCATCGGCTCTAGGGAGTACGTGAAGTACAACGTTAAGCGAGGGCTGAGAAACTACGACGGCACCGGCGTTATGGCGGGACTGACAAAAATATGCTCCGTCGAGGGTTACTACATGGACGACGGAGAGAGGATTCCAAAGAACGGACATCTCTACTACAGAGGTATCGACATAAACGACATCGTATCGGCATGTATCGCGGAGAACCGTTTCGGCTATGAGGAAGTCGCGTGGCTTCTGCTGTTCGGCTCTCTTCCGACTGCGGAGTATCTTACGGATTTTTCGTCCGTTCTCGCTTCATACAGAGAACTTCCCGAAAATTTCGCCGAGGATATGATAATGAAAGCTCCGTCGCCGAATATCATGAACAAACTTGCGCGTTCGGTTCTGGCTCTGTATTCATATGACGAAAATCCGGACGATATTTCAATCGAAAACATCATGCATCAGTCGGTAAGCCTTATCGCTCAGCTTCCGATAATTATGGCATACGCCTATCAGGTAAAAAGACGTCATTATTATAAAAAGAGCATGTATATCCACATGCCCAAACCCGAGCACTCGACCGCACAGGTAATACTCAACTCCATCCGTTCGGATAAAAAATTTACGGACGAGGAGGCAAAACTGCTCGATATCTGCTTAATGGTTCACGCAGAGCACGGCGGAGGAAACAACTCTACATTCGCAACGCGAGTTCTCACGTCCTCCGGTACCGACACATATTCGGCGATATCCGCGGGTATCGGAGCACTTAAGGGACCGCGTCACGGAGGCGCAAATCTTAAGGTTTCCGAAATGACGGAGCATTTTAAGGAGGATTTGGGCGACATTACGGACGAGGGTCAGGTACGTGACTACTTAAGAAAAATTCTTAAAAAGGAAGCGGGAGACAAATCCGGACTTATCTACGGCATGGGTCACGCGGTATACACGCTTTCGGACCCGAGAGCCGTTATTCTAAAAAATCAGGCAAGAAAGTTTGCCGAAAATACAGAATTTGAGAACGATTTCAGACTTCTCGAACTCATAGAAAAAAATACGCCCGACATCTTCGCCGAGTGCACGGGCAATACGAAAAAAATCTGCGCAAACGTCGACCTTTATTCGGGACTTATCTATAAAATGCTGAGAATCCCGACCGACCTTTACACTCCCCTGTTCGCAACTGCGAGAATGGCGGGCTGGTGTGCGCACAGACTTGAGGAAATATATACCGGAGGCAGAATAATCCGTCCAGCATACAAGAGCATGACGATACACTCCGACTATATTCCGATAAACGACAGAAAATCCCCGATTTCGGCAAAATCAAAACCCGCAATCGGCTCGGACTACGAATAACCGAAAGGAAGTCATCACTCATGAAACTCAAAGGCTCGGTAAAAGCCATATTCCCCGACGCGGCGCTTATTGTATTCTGTTTAGGAATACTCGCCGCCTGCCCCATCAGAGTTTATCAGATACTTAAGCTGATAGAGCCCTCCACGGGTTTTTATTCCGACACGTCGAACTGGTCAATCATAACGCTTTATACCATTCTCGGCATATGCACGGCTGTAGTACTCATATTCTCATATTTGAGCAAGAATATACCCGCCGCAAAACTGCCTGAGGGCAGACGGATTCCGCTCGCAGTATCGGGTTTAATCCTGTCGGCAGGATTTGTAACGAATATTTTCGACCAGGTTTCAAAAATCAAGGAACTTGCGTCCGAAGCGGGAGTTTCCGCATCCGCGAATTTTATCGAAATGATAAAATCATCCGGGGCAACGCTCCAGGCTCTCGATATCGTTTTCGCAGCGCTGTCATGCATATACATGCTCGTATTCTCCGTTTCGTATATAGTAAGCAAAAAACTGTACTCGAAACTTAAACTTCTCGCGCTGTCGCCCCTTGTATGGGCAATAACCCGCGTATTCTTCAGGGTTACAAAAAAAATCAGCTTCATTCAGGTTTCCGACCTCATTCTCGAGCTTGCGGCTCTCATATTCGTAATGATATTCTTCTTTACATTCGCAAGAGTCGCTTCCGAAATAAACAGCGAGGGCTCCATGTGGAGTGTTTACGCATGCGGAATCTCTGCGTCACTTTTTATACTGACATACTCGATTCCGAGACTCATGCTCTTCATCACCGGAAACAGTTCACTTATAAATCCTGAGGCTCCGTTTGAGTTCTGCGATATCGGCATAGCAGTTTTTGCAGTAACGCTTATCGTCTCAACGCTGAGAAGCGGATACCCCATGATGTCAGGCGAACCGGACAGACATATAACCGTCATCACGACAGACACGGCACCGACAGCTGAGAGTGAAAACAAGACTGACGACAACATCCCTGCCGAAACCGAAACGAACAAAGAAGGCAATAATAAAAAGTCTTCCGAAGAGACCGTTTCAACAAAAGAAAAGTAAAAGGAATCACTGAATTATGGAATTGTTTTTAACAAATGCGGGTGCCGCGGCAAAACAGGTAGGTATTCTTTATGTGCTGGTTGCCATAGGTTTTATCGCTGAAAAAACGAATGTATTTTCACGCGATACCGCAAAAAAAGCGAACAAACTGCTTTTTTGCATAGTCACTCCGTTTGTTATAATCAATTCGTTTCTTTCAATGGAATTCACCGCCGAGAAGGCAAAAGGGCTTGCTTTGGCGGTGCTTTTCGCGTTTTTGATTCACATTACGGCAATAATACTCGACATCCCGTTTTTTAATAAGCTCGACCCCGACGACGCATGCGTTTACAAATTCGGCTCGATTTACGGAAACGTCGGCTATATGGCGCTTCCCCTTGCCGGCGCAATATTAGGCGAACAGGGCATATTTTACTGCTCTGCCGGAGTTATCGCACACAACGTAATGGCATTTACGCACGGGGTTTGGCTTATGAACAAATCCTCAGGCAAAAATAAATTCGAACTGAAAAGCATTATAATAAATCCCGGAGTCATTTCTGTAATAATCGGACTTCCGCTGTTTATTTTCAGCGTAAATCTACCCGAAATCATTCAGACTCCGATAGATTATATCGCGTCTCTTAACACTCCCCTTGCAATGCTCATTCTCGGAACATATATTGCAAACGCGGATTTAAAAACGCTTTTTTCGGTTAAAGAACAGTATATTTCGGCGCTTATAAAACTCATACTCAACCCTGCCGTTATGCTCGTTTTGTTTAAAGTATTAAAAATCGACCCCGTAATCGCGGCAGCATGCACCGTTTCCGCGTCGGCGCCGAGCGCTAATAACTCCGTTATGTTCTCGGCAATGTACGATAAAGATACGGCGAAGGCTTCAAAAAACGTGGCATTCTCGGATTTAGTCTCGATAATAACAATGCCGGTGATGATAGCCGCCGCACAGACTCTTTGAATTAAATTTATGAATTTCGCAAAACTAAAATTAAACGACGAAGTTAAAAATGAAATATCATCCGCATTTGATTCGGGTTCTTTCCCCCATGCGGTGCTTATAACCGGAGGAACGCCTAAGGACAGAAAGGCACTCGCGCTTCATCTTGCGGCCGCGCTCGAGTGTGAAACGCCGGGCAAAGAACCGTGCATGAAGTGCTCCCAGTGCATAAAGGCAAAGGACGGCGCGCATCCCGACATTATAATAACAGAGGGAAACGAAAAAAAGCACTCAATCAGCATGGACGACGTAAAGTCAATCCGCTCAGGCGCATATATTCTGCCGAACGAGGGCAGATACGAAGTTTTTGTAATTCTGGAATCGTCCGCTATGGCGGAGGACGCACAGAATGCTCTGCTGAAGGTTCTCGAGGAACCGCCCAAACACGTTCGTTTTATTCTGACCTCGCAGTCTAAGGACGATTTGCTCGAAACCATATTATCAAGGGTTACGAATTATCAGATAGGCGAAGCGGATTCGTTTGCTTCGCAGTTAAAAGAGAGCAAAAAAGGAATCGAAGCGTCCTTAAAAGCGGCTCAGGCGATAGCCGACAAAAACGAGTATCGGCTCATGCTGTCGACAGCTTCGCTTGTAAAGGATAAAAACGCGCTGAGAACGTTTTATTTTCATCTCTCCCTTATACTGAGGGATGCGCTGATATACGGAGAAGATATACAAAAAGCGTCGGGAAATGAAAAAGAAGCGTCATTAATAGCACGTAAGTTTACAAAATCGCAGATAATAAAAATGACCGATACGCTCACCGAACTTTATTCGGATATCGATAAAAATTTAAACGAAACATTAATGCTTACAAGGACAAGTATTCTGATATCACAATCATTCTGAAAGGAGACAGAAATGGAAGAAGTAGTTGGAGTAAAATTTAAAGAAACCGGCAAAGTATATTATTTCAACCCGGATTCAAAAAATATAAAAAAAGGCTCGCACGTTATTGTTGAAACGGCAAGAGGCATAGAGTGCGGAGAGGTCGCAATGGAGAACAGACAGGTTGAAGATGACACCGTTGTAAAGCCTCTTAAGAGCATAATAAGAATTGCAACGAAGGACGACCTTGAAATATGCCGTCAAAACCGTGAAAAAGAGAAGAAAGCGGGTCCGATATTCGAAAAGAAAATCGCAGACCACGGTCTTAATATGAAACTTGTCGACGTTGAATACACGTTTGACGGAAGCAAGATTCTTTTCTACTACACAGCCCCCGGCAGAGTCGATTTCAGAGAACTTGTAAAAGACCTCGCGGGAGTGTTCAGAGCGAGAATCGAATTAAGACAGATAGGCGTCAGAGATGAATCAAAAATGCTCGGAGGTTTGGGCATATGCGGGCGTCCCTACTGCTGTAAGCAATTTTTAAGCGACTTCCAGCCTGTTTCGATTAAGATGGCAAAGGAGCAGGGACTCTCACTTAACCCGACTAAAATCAGCGGTTCATGCGGAAGACTCATGTGCTGTCTTAAATACGAACAGGACGCATATGAGCATCTGCTCAAGGTAACGCCGAAAATCGGCGCGACGGTCGAAACAAAAGAAGGACGGGGCGAGGTTGTGGATTATAACCTCCTTACGGGCAGTCTTACGGTAAGACTTGATAAAAAGCCGGACGCAGCCCCCGTAATCGTCAACAGAAAGGATGTAAAACTTTTAAAGGACGCAAGAATCACCGTAAACAAATCCGAAATCGAAGCACTCAAAGACATAGAGGGATAACACGGTAAAAAAATTTATATTTTCTATTGAATTTTATAAATTTTATGTTACAATAAACTTGATATTAAAGAAAAAAGGAGGTCACACACAATGGCATACAAAATCACGGACGAGTGCATTTCCTGCGGCGCTTGCGCAGCAGAATGTCCCGTAGGAGCTATCTCCGAGGGCGAAGATAAATACGTTATCGACGCTGATACATGCATTGAGTGCGGCGCTTGCGCAAGCACTTGCCCCGTCGGAGCTCCCGTAGAGGGCTAATGCGGACAAGTCATCTATATGACAATAAATTCACCCCGGTTTTTGCCGGGGTGATTTTATTTTGCCGGGAACAGTTTTTACAGTTTTTCTATAGGCGCAACTTTTGCCATAATCTTTTTGGTTCCGACTTTTTCAAAAACGACTTCGAGCAGTACGTCATTGCCCATTTTTTCTTTTCCGATTATCATTCCGTCGCCGAATTTCTTGTGTCTGATTGAGTCTCCGGATTTAAGCGAGAATATATCTATTCCGCTCATTTTGTTTTCTGACTTAGCGGGTTTTGAAACAGATGAAAACGCGGACGACGAGTATGAAGATGATGAAAACTGTCCGCTCTGAGATGAAGAAAATGCGCTCTGAGAATACGCCGGTTTGTTTTCGGCTTTTGAATAAGTATACGGATAATATCCCCTGCCGTCCGTCGTGTCAAGCGACGACGAACCGAACGAAGCAAACGAGCCGAACGGATTCGCCGTTTTTTCCTCATCCTTTAATTCGTCGGGAATCTCCGATATAAAATCGGACGGTCTGTTGTACATCGTCTGACCGTGGAGCATTCTGCTTTTTGCGTTGGTCATGAACAATTTTTCTTTTGCTCTCGTTATTCCGACATACGCGAGCCGTCTCTCCTCCTCCATATCCGACTGCGAAAACATCGCCTGCTGGGACGGGAAAATTCCGTTCTCCATACCGGCAAGGAATACAACGGGAAATTCGAGTCCCTTCGCCGAGTGAAGAGTCATCAGAACAACAGCGTCGTTATCGGCGTTAAAATTATCAATGTCGCTCATGAGCGAAACCTCGTCGAGGAATCCTTCGAGAGACGCGTCGTCTCCGTTCTCGTCGGAGTATCGCTGAAGGTTCGACGAAAGTTCGTTAAGGTTCGCGATTCTGTCCTCCATTGTCTCCGGGTCGTTTTCAAGAGATTTTAGATATCCGGTTTTCTCTAGCACGATATCAAGAAGCTCTGTCATTGAAACAGTATCTTTAAGAGCGATAAGCTCTTTCATGGTATTTGTAAAATCGGTAAGTTTCGTTTTTGCACGCGAAAGCACGGGGTAATCTTCGCTCGAACTTATAACATCAAAAAGCGAAATATTAAGCGCGTCGGAAATTCTCGCGGCATTATTGACGGTTGTCTCGCCTATTCCGCGTTTGGGTTCGTTTATTATACGTCTTAATCTTACGCCGTCGCCGGGGTTGCATATGACCGTAAGATATGCGGTCGCGTCCTTTATCTCCTTGCGCTCATAGAATCTGTGTCCGCCGATAATTCTGTACGGAATTGCGGATCTGACAAGCTGACGTTCGATAATGTTCGACTGTGCGTTCATTCTGTAAAGAACAGCGTGATCGCTCCATTTTTTTCCTTCTGAGGCGGAGTCCATAATTGCGCCCGCTATGTACATTCCCTCGGACATATCGTCGGGGGAAGTTTTTATTTTTATTTTGTCTCCCCTGCCGTTGTCAGTCCACAGGCTCTTGCCCTTACGCTCGGTGTTATTTGCGATAACGGCGTTTGCCGCGTCTAGTATATTTTGAGTCGAACGGTAATTCTGCTCGAGTCTTACGGTGTATGCGTTTTTGTACTGAAATTCGAAACTGAGTATATTCTCTATTGTAGCGCCTCTGAAACGGTAAATACTCTGGTCATCGTCTCCGACAACGCACAGATTATTATATCCTCCCGCAAGAAGCGACGTTAAAACATACTGAGCGTGGTTCGTGTCCTGATATTCGTCGACCATAACGTATTTAAATTTACGCTGATAATACTCTCTCGCGTCGGCATTTTTTCGGAGCATACGTACGGTATTGAATATAAGGTCGTCAAAGTCCATGGCGTCGGACTGCTTTAAAAGTTCCTGATATTTTTTATAAACCGACGCAATTTTTGCAAGGCGGACATCCGAGGCGTTTTCCTTCTCGTATTCCTCTGCGCTTATCAGAGAATCCTTTGCCCGGCTTATCTCGTTCATTATTGTTTTATAAGGCAGGAACTTATCGTCTATGCCCAAAATGCGCTGACACTCTTTTATGACGCGCTTTGAGTCGTCGGTATCGTATATAGTGAAATGACTCGAAAAACCGAGACACGCGCCGTCTCGTCTGAGCATTCTGACGCATGATGAATGGAACGTGCTCGCCCATACGTTCAGTCCGTTATCGCCGAGCATGCGCTCAAGTCTCTCTTTAAGCTCCGACGCGGCTTTGTTTGTAAAAGTTATCGCCATTATCTCCCATGCCTTGGGTGCGTCGACGGCGAGCATGCCGGAAATAAACGGATAAACCGTTTCGTCCGAATCAAGGTAACGTTTCATCAACTCGATATCCTCTTTCGATACGGGTCTGGGAAACGATTTATTATTATATGCCTTGCCGTATTTTATAAGATACGCAATTCTGTTAACGAGAACGGTTGTCTTTCCGCTGCCCGCACCCGCTAAAATAAGCAGAGGGCCGTCTGTATAAGTGACGGCCGAAAACTGCATATCGTTCATTTTTGAAAATTCTTTTTTTATAATCGCGTCTCTGAGAAGTGCGCCTTCTTCATTATAATTAAGCATTGTCTGAATCCCTGTCGATGGGCGAAACATACGAATCTATCTCCTGCTTCGCCTTATTGAAATAATCGTTAAATACATTCATATCACATTCGAGCGATGAAGCGTCGGCATATATTTCGGACATAACGGAGTTAAATTTCTCAGCAAACGCCTTTATGCCGTCAGTAATACCGTCCACTCTCGAACGCGTTGCCTCTGAAGCAAAACGCGCCTTATCGGAAATCTCGGCAACCTTATCCTCAGCCTCTTTGATTATGGTATCGGAAAAACGTCTTGCGTCAAGAATCGCGTTGCCGACCGTCGTTTCTGCGCTCAGGGCAAACGAACCCTTCTGCTCCGACTCGGCTTTGAGCTTTTCAACCTCGGTGTAAAGACTCTCTGTTTTTCTTTTTAACTCGTCAATTATAGCGTCCTTTACAGCAATCTGACTCATTATTTCCTCAGAACAGACTGCACTTGTTTTACTCTCCGTTTTCTGAGCCTCTTCAAGTTTTGCACGGCAAATCTCGAGTTCCTCACATACTCCGGACATCTTAGACAACTCGTCCGTAAGACTTGATATACGCTCGTCTTTTTGAGAAATAGCCACAGTCAGTTCGTCGATTTTTGAAAGAACCGAGTTAAGTTCGTCGCCCGCCGCGGCGCGTTCGCTTACCGCGTCTGCTCTGTCTTTATCACAGCGGTTATACTTTTCCTCAAGCTCGGCAGTCTTTTTTTCAAGAGAAGCGATAACTTCCTTTTGCTCGCTTATATATTCAAGTACATCTTCCTTATTAAAACCGCCCAATGCGGCAGAACGAAAAATAACGTCCTGAGTCATAAAACGACACACTCCTTTTATATAATTGTATCATTTTCCGTCAAAAAAAACAAGTCAATATACAAACTTTGGTCATTAATCGCTCATTTTCGGACATAATAAGCGAAAAAGGGGCGAAATCAATATGAGCACAATAAAAAAGGCACTGCGCCGTAATTACAAAATAATAAAAAACAGTTATAAAAAATGCATTTCTTTTCCCGACGAAAACGAAACGTCGTTATGGCTTACGGATAATTTTCATCTTTTATCAAGAGAATATTCGTCGCTTAATAAAACGCTTGTAAAGAATCGTCCGCTGTCTTCGTCAGAGGAAGGGTGCGATATTATAAAATACTGCACTCAGCTGTGCGGTAACGGAATTCTGCCCGACGAGGACGAAATAATATCGTTTTTCAAAGAGCGCGAAACTACAATACTCGCTTTAAGTTTTCTACCGTTTTTTCTGAGTTTTTCGCTTCTTTCGATATGCGCCGATTCGCTCGAAAATAAAAACGGCTCTGTAAAAAATGTAATAATATCATTAAGAAAAATCGGAAAACTCGATTTTGAAAGAATACTGCCCGAGGTAAACGAAACGGAAAAACTTCTGCTCGGCGACCCCGCCGGAATATATGAAAAATGCGACAAAACAACGAAAGAAATGTACAGACGCGCGGCGGCGCAGAAGGCAGAAAAAGAGAATAAAACGGAGTATGAAGTTGTAAAAGAGGCTTTAGAAAAAAGCAAAAACACACCTGACGAAAACATGCGCCACATCGGTTTTTACTTAGACGTCACAAAGAACCGCGCAAAAACGGGGAACGCGCTTCTTATAAGCGAAATAGTTTCCGTTTTTATATTAAGTGCGCTCATATCCGTTTTATGTAAAAAAATTTACGTCGGTCTGCTTCTTTTCTTTCCGATATGGGCGATTATCAAAACGCCGTTTAATATAATATCCGAATTATTCACAAAAACAACGCCCCTGCCGAAAATTGAATTAAATGCAGAAATACCGCCGTCCGGATTTACGGCAATTGCGGTTTCGTCGATTTTGCCCAAAGCCCCCGACTCGGACAAACTCAAACAAAAGCTCGTCTCCCTGCGCCAAAGCGCTGGCGTGGAAAATACGCTTATATGCCTGTCCGCCGATTTAAAAAGCGGAAAAACACCTGAAGACGACGCCGATATTCCCGATATCAAGGCGTCAAAAAGAGTTATTGAGGAACTTAATAAAAAATACTCCGGCGGTTTCGTTCTTCTCATCCGCCCCAGGATTTATTCTCCGACTCAGCGTGAATACTCGGGCTTTGAAAGAAAACGCGGAGCAATATGCGCGCTGTGCAATTATATAAAAGGATACACGAACGAATTTTCCGTTGCTGCCGGCGACATTGAAAAACTCAAAAAGGCAAAATACGTTTTAGCTCTTGACTATGATACTCAAATTCCGTTCGGCGCATTAGAAAAACTTGTCGGCACGGCGCTTCATCCGCTGAACAAAGCTATCGTTTCAAACACGGAAAAAACCGTCGTCTCGGGGTACGGGATTTTCTCTCCGAAAATAGAAAACTCAATAGAGTCTGCAAATAAAACATCATTTTCAAAAATAATGTCCCCGAGCTGCGGAATAAATGCATACAACGGACTGTCGGGAGAAAAATATCAGGATTTGTTTTCCGAGAGTATTTTTTCGGGAAAAGGACTTATAGATGTCGACGCGTTCTGCTCCGTAATACCGAATAAATTTCCGAATCAAAAAATACTCAGCCACGATATTTTGGAGGGCATAGTTTTAAGATGCGCGTTCGTCGGCGACGTATCGTTTACTGATTCTTTTCCGCGTTCGCTGTCATCGTTTCTTTCAAGAGAACACCGCTGGATGCGCGGGGATATTCAGAATTCAATATTTTTACGACTGAAAAAGAAACGCGTTACCGACTGCGTATTTCCTTTTACTCAAAGATTTAGACTTTTTGACAATATCAGGCGTGCTGTCACTCCGATTTTCACTTTCTTTTCTCTAGCTCTTTCTTGTTTTGCCGACGGTAGGAGCGCCGTTGTTCTGAGCGCTTTTGCTCTGATTTCCGTAATGTCGGGCGAACTTTTTTCAGCCATTTACGCATTTATATTCGGCGGTATAAGGGCGTTTTCACGTCTGTACGCATCCGACAGCGCGCCGAATGCCGTCATGAGCGCCGTAAGAGGGGTCATATACGCGTCGATTCTGCCGTACTCTTTTTTAAATTCCGCCGACGCGGCTATACGCTCGCTTTACAGAATGACAGTCTCAAAAAGAAATCTGCTCGAATGGACTACATTTGCGGTATCGGATAAAAAAGACAGCGATATAAAAAATATATTCAAAGATGTTTTCTCCTTCGTTTCGGGCGTTCTGCTTATTATATTTTCGGTCTCGCCGGGCAAAACGGCAGGACTGCTGTTTCTGTTTGCACCGGTATTCCGCATGTTTTCGGGCAGAGAAAAAAAGACTGACCCAAAAGCGCTCACAATGCAGGAAAAAAGTACGCTCATCTCCTACGCGGGACTTATGTGGAACTACTTTGAGATGTACGCCTCGTCGAGAGAAAACATGCTCCCGCCCGACAACGTTCAGGAAACGCCGATTTTCAGAATTTCACACAGAACATCCCCTACGGATATAGGCATGTACGCAGTAAGCTGTCTGGGCGCAAGGGATTTAAAATTTATTAATACAAAAGAACTGTGCATGAGAATCGGCGGATTGCTTTCAAGCATTGATAAACTCGAAAAATACAGGGGCAATTTATTCAACTGGTATGAAACGACGAGTCTTAAAACGCTCGAACCGAGGTATATTTCGCTCGTCGACAGCGGAAATCTGCTGTGCTGTTTCACAGTGCTGAAAGAAGGGCTGTACGAATACGCACCGGAGGAACACGATATTTATATTCTTATAAAAAAGATATCGGATTTTATCGAAAAATGCGATATATCGTTCATGTACGACAATAAAAGAGGGCTCTTTCATATAGGATTCGACGTTCAAAAAGGCGAACTGTCGGAATCATATTATGATTTACTGATGAGCGAGGCGAGAATGACGGGCTACTTTGCCGCGGCATCAAGGCGCGTCCCCGTAAAGCACTGGGAATCTCTCGGACGAATGATTGTTAAGGACGGCAGGTATGCGGGACCCGTATCATGGACGGGAACAATGTTCGAATTTTTCATGCCGTCGCTGTTTATTCCGACTTATAAAAACACGCTTCAGTATGAGGGACTGAAATTTGCATTAAGATGTCAGAAAAAAGAGGGACTGAAACGAAAACTTCCCTACGGAGTTTCCGAGAGCGGATACTATGCGTTCGACAGGAAGCTCAACTATCTGTATAAGGCTAACGGCATACAAAGTCTCGCACTCAGAAGAAATGAGGAGAACGAATACACCGTCTCCCCTTATTCATCGTTTCTGTCGCTGACGCTTGATTCGTCCGACGCGCTGAGAAATCTCAAACGTCTCGAAAATCTCGGTGCCGTCGGCTCGTGCGGATTCTACGAAGCAGTCGATTTTACAAGGGAACGCACGCTGTCGCAGGATTTTGCATTTGTCAGAAGCTATATGTCGCATCACATCGGAATGAGCATAATATCATGCGTAAACGCGCTGTGCGGGTGCGTAATGCAGAAACGCTTTATGCGCAATGAACAGAACGCCGGGGCAAAAAGTTTACTTGAAGAAAAGGTGCCGACCGATGTCAGGGTAATGCAAAGAACAGAAAAAATCGATATTCCTCGCCGTCCTGCCCGTTCGGACGAGAGTCAAATAGTATCGGTTCAGACAGATCTTGCAAATATAACGTGTGCATGCGCGACAAATTCGGAGTACTCCGTATTTACTTCCTCGGCGGGTGAAAGTCTGTCCGTTTTTGCGCACAGAACGCTTTTAAAAAAGCCGACCGGTGACCTTTCGCGTCCGGCAGGCGTTTTTTCCGCAGTCGGAGAGGGAGCAAATATTATAAGTTTCACCCCTGTCGGTTCGCCGGAAAACTACAAAAATTACACCTTTTTCTCACAGGCGGGAAAAGTATCATTCAAAACGGAATCCGACAGACTTATTCTGACAAACGAATCTGGCGTTCATCCGAGATTCCCCGTCGGAATAAACAGTTATTCTATTAAAAATAAATCTTCAAAAAAACGGGAACTTGATTTCTATATTTATCTCGAACCGTCGCTTTTAAAAATCGGCGATTCCGACACGCATTCGGCGTACAACGCGCTGTTTTTAAACAGTCAATACGACGAAAACGAAAAAATAATCTCTTTTATGAGAACAGAACACGACTCGGACTGCACTCCGTCGCTTGCATGCGCGTTTTTGGAAAATACGGATTTTATACACTGCGAGGACAGGGAGCAGGCACTGCCCCATCCGTACGGTTACGGCGCAATGTTCTCTTCTCCGGCGGATCGGTCGTCATCATCTACGGATAAATGCTGTTATATAAAAAGCAAAATATTATTAAAACCCGGAGAAGAAAAAAAGATAACGTTTGTCCTAAGCGCCGGACTTTCATTAACATCCGCAAAAACAAATATAATAAAACTGCGCTCGTTACGTTTTAATTATAAATACGCTCCTGGCATGTTTGCATCAGGCTCTCTGGGCGAAATATACGCTCAGAAACTGATATCCTCCTCGTATTTTTCAAAATGCAGACCCGACTGCGCACTCAGAGCTGCAAAGAAAAACACAAACGGTGTCGACGCGCTGTGGAGCCTCGGAATATCCGGCGACGTACCTTTGATTTGCGTAAAAATGAGCGAAAAGGATAACTATATTCCGCCCCTCATAAAGGTTCACTCCGTTCTCTCAAAGTGCGGAATAGAAACGGAAATTGCCGTAATTCTTTCGGAAAGCGACGAGTACAGCGCCCCCGCATTGTCAAAACTTAAAAAAATGCTTTACAATGAAAATTATCTTCACATGCTCAGCGTTAAAAACGGTATTTTTCCGATAAGCGCTTCAAAAACCGACAGCTCCGTACTGCTGACTCTGCTCGCATGTTCCTCGCTTGTGCTGCCGGAAACGAATGAAAAAAAGAAAAAGACAACCGTTACGGTCAATAGAATACTGCCGTCAAACAAGATTAAATCGGCAAACAACACGTTTACGGAACACGGATTCGAAATAAACAGAACGCCTCCCGTTGCATGGTGCACCGTGCTTGCAAACCCGTCGTTCGGAACACTCGTTTCCGATTCGTCGCTGGGCTTTACGTGGGCGATGAATTCGGGAGAAAATAAAATAACGCCGTGGATTTCGGATTCATCCGCCGAGAATAATTCAGAGATTATTGCAATTAAGACGGACGGAAAAATTTATGACGTTGTTAAGGGGTCAAACGCCTATTTCAGCAGTGACAGAGTTTCATACTTTTCGTCGGCAGGCAGTCTTCATATAAGAACAGACGTCACTGTCTCACCGAGGGGAATGAAAAAAACCGCGTCGGTGTCGGTTACAAATTCGTCGGACACTGAATGCGAATACGAATTGATGTACGAAATAAACGTAATACTATCCGCCGACTCAAAATATGCAAAAAACGTAAAGACAGAAACGGACACCTCGGGCGTAATCTTCACAAATCCGTTTAACAGGTTTTTTAAGGGTTACGCAAAGCTGTACACCGATATTCTGTCTCCCGAAATATCAAACTCCGGCATAATGTTTTCAGGTATGCCGTGCAATCCCGGTCATATTACAATCAAAAAGAAAATGAAACTGCCAGCAAGAAAAACGGAAATATACAAATTCATTCTCTCGTTCGGAAAAACGCGCGAATCCGCAGATAAAATAATTAAAATTCAACCTGACGCAAGACCGATGAATAAAATAACAATCGATTCGCCCGACAAAACGCTGAACGCGGTTTTCAACAATTTTCTGCCCGCACAGATAATCAATTCGAGGCTTTTCGGCAAAACTGGATTCAGACAGTGTTCGGGGGCATACGGGTACAGAGACCAGCTCCAGGACGCGCTGGGTGCGATTCTGCTCGATGCGTCGCTTCTTAGGACTCAGATTTTCAGATGCGCCTGCGCACAGTTTATCGAGGGCGACGTTTTCCACTGGTTTCACGTTCTGCCCGTTAGAAACGGAGTGCGCCTTTTCGGGTCCAGGACAAAATACTCCGACGACCTGTTATGGCTTCCCTACTGCGTGTGCAAATATATTTATAAAACGGGCGACAGTAAAATACTCTCTGTGAAACTTCCGTTTATTACGGGCGAAGAATTAAAAGAAAACGAAACACAGCGGTGTTTTGAAACCTCGTTTACAATTGAACGCGAATCCCTCTATGCGCACTGCGTACGGGCAATTGAACATTCGCTATCCTTTGGAAAACATTCTCTCCCGCTGATAAAAGGCGGAGACTGGAACGACTCGTTTAATGATGTCGGAATTAACGACAGAGGCGAAAGCGTATGGCTTGCAATGTTTTTAATTAAAATCCTCAACGATTTTTCAAAAATTTCAGAATCGCTGAATGATTTAAAAAGAGCGGAAAAGTATAAAAATATCCGTGTTGAACTCATAAAAAGCGTCGAGGAATTTGCATGGGAAGGCGACAGATATCTGCGGGCTTTTTACGATTCGGGTTCCGCGATGGGAAGCAAATCATCCGACGCATGCAAGCTTGACATTCTGCCTCAGGCATTCTCCGTTCTGTCCGAAATGCCTAAGAGCGAAAGACAGCAAACCGCGCTCGGCACGGCGTACAAAGAATTATTCGACAAAAAAAACTCCGTCGTAAAGTTATTCGAAGTTCCGTTTGACAAAACCACTCTGCGCGCCGGTTACGTCAACGATTACCCGCACGGAGTCAGGGAAAACGCGGGACAGTACACGCACGCCGCCGTGTGGCTCGCCGAGGCTTTCTTTAAATCGGGAGACTCAGAACGCGGGTATGAAATCCTGTCTGCGATAAATCCGGCGAAGAAAAAGACGTCTGTCTATAAAAACGAACCGTTTTACCTGTCAGCCGACGTTTATACAAATGATAAAATGTACGCGCGCGGAGGCTGGAGCTTATACACCGGTTCGGCGGGATGGTTTTATTCCGTCATAGCAGAGGATATGTTCGGATTAAAACCCGTTAACGGCAAAATAACGAAAAAGCCCTGTCTGCCCCGAAAATTCGGAGAAGACAGAGCAAATATAAGTATTGAAATTAAACCGAATTCCTGCGGTAACGCATATAATCCTCGAGAATCATAACCGCGGACACCGCGTCAATTACGGATTTGCGTTTTTTACCGCGAGTATTCGTAAGATTCAGCGCGTTATGCGCACTGACGGTCGTAAGCCGTTCGTCATAAAGATGAACGGGTATACCTGTTTTCACTTCAATAAGAGACGCAAACTCTCTGCATGCTTCGGCTCTGAACCCCTCGGAGCCGTCCATGTTTTTCGGAAGTCCGACGACAATCATTTCGGCTTTGAGATTTACCGCCTCTTTCGCTATATCGTCAGAGAGAGTTTCCCTGTCGGTTTCGGTTATAACCTTTACAGGAGAGGCAAGCATTTCATTTTTATCGCATACGGCAACGCCGGTGCGGACATCCCCGTAATCAACAGACATTATTATCATCGTCTCGCCTCTTAATCGGGATTGTCATCCTCGGGAGTCGGCGCGGGATCGGGTTCAGGGTCGGGTTCGGGCGCAGGGTCGGGAGACGCAGGCTGTGTTGTAGCGGCGGTTGTCAGATTCGCCGCGGCAGTAGTCTCTCCGACTGCCGCCGTTGTCTCAGGCGTTGTTTCGGCAGAACCGTGACTTCCGCTGCATGTTGCCGGAATGTTGCTCGTCTTATACCAGCCCCTCGATGTGCTCGAACAGTTGGAACCTGCTATAAGCCCCGTTCTGGTGCAGAATGTCTTCTGTACAACGTCGTCGGGAACTTCAAACGACTTATCATCAAGCCCCGCATGAATAGCATTCATAACTCGCTGGAACACTCTTCCGGCGGGTTTTCCCGTTACCTTGCCTGTCATATCCTCTGCAAACTGCGAGTAACCGAACCATATTGCCGATACATAGTACGGAGTACCGCCGACAAACCAGTAGTCCTTATTGTCTGACGTAGTACCGGTCTTCGCAAAAGTCTCATAACCGCTTACGGGATAATTTCTCGCCGTACCGTTATATGAAGTTACAACCGTCTGCAAAAGCTGATTCATAACATAAGCCGTACCGGTGCTCATTACCTGTTCGCCCTCGTCATTATGGGACAGGAGAACCTTTGAACCCGTAGAATTCGTAACTCTGTAATAGCAGTAAGGTTTATAATATTTTCCGCCGTTGCCGAACGCAGCGTATGCGGCAGTCATTTCCAATGACGTAAGACCGTAACTCATTCCGCCTACCGCCATGGACGAATATGTGTTATCCGAATCCTTAGCCGTGGTAATATGGAACGTGTCTCTGAGCCATGTAAGACATTTCTCCGGCGTGAAATGATTGACTATCTGCGCGGGAATCGTGTTATCCGAAGGCGCGAGAGCCTGCTGAATATTTTTATAGCTTCCGGGCGAACCGGGGTCACCGCCGTAGTTTACAGGCCAGCGTTTGCCGTTAACCATGATACCGTAATTCTGAACAAGCGGGTATGACCACGAGTATTCGTCCGAATCAATCGCAAGCGAGTAAACACTCAGCGGTTTTATCGAAGAACCGGGCTGTCTCGGACTGTCAGTCGCAATGTTAAGACAGCGATTTGCGGTTTTCGGTCCGGCCTGACCGACAATACCGACAACTCTGCCCTCGTAATCCATTACGGTCATACACGACTGAATATCCTCGCCCTTCGAGCTTTTCGCCTGCGGAAAGTCGCTTCTGTTATAGTAGATATCCTCTATCGTCTTCTGAACCTCGGTATCAACAGCGGAATAAATTTTAAGTCCGCCGGAATATACCTTTCTCCAAGCCTCACTCGGAGTCCAGCCGTAAGCTGTCTGAAGGTCGGATATAACCGAGTTTATAACGAAATCGACGTAGTAACTCTGAATCTCGACCTGTTCGCCGAGTATGGAGGACGCGAGAGTCTCACCGTCGCCGTTTTCATCTTTTTTCGGCTTGTATTCGTCGCTGTCTGTAAAAATCAGCTTATAATTGAGCGCGTCGTCATGCTCCTTCTGCGTAATCATGCCGTATTCCAGCATATTGTCAAGACAAACCTTCTGTCTCTCCCTGTTTTTATCGGGATTGATCATGGGGTTGTACTGTCTGGGAGCCTGGGTAATCGCAGCAATACATGCGCTCTCGGCAAGATTAAGTTCGCTTACCTCCTTGCCGAAATAATACTCGGAAGCTGATTCAACACCGTAGCATCCGGCATCAAGATAAATAGTGTTGAGATAAGCCTCAAGTATGGTGTCTTTTGAATAATGTTTTTCAAGGTTAAGAGCGTACTGTATTTCCCTGAACTTACGAACAAAGGTACGTCCGTTCTCACCGGTAATATTCTTAATAAGCTGTTGGGTAATGGTCGAACCGCCCTGTGAGAAATGGTGAACGATAACGACCGACGCGGTTCTTATCCAGTCAACGCCCGAATGGGATTTAAATCTCTTATCCTCAAGCGCGATGTATGCGTTCTGAAGGCTTTCGGGAATTTTATCGAGCGAAACCCAAATTCTGTTCTCAACGCCGTGAAGTCTCGCCATTTCCACGGGATTATTATTAGAATCCATCGAATAAATAATCGTGGTCTGACTCTGCTCCGCCTTTTCCTGGTTCAAATCTATTATGATATCGCCGTTTACGGTCTTAATCATATTGACAAGAACGTAACCGCAAACGCTCGTAAATGTCAGGGCAAAAACAAGAATTATCGAAACTACAACCGTAAGAACACGCTTCGCCTTGGGCGAAAGAGGTTTGCGTTTCCTTTTCTTCTTTTTATTCCTTTTCTTTTTTTCGCCGGGTTCGGACTTGCCGTCTGTTCTGCCCGCCGGAATTTTCGGCTTTTGAGAGGAATCGTTCAAAATGCCTCTGTCGGCTTTTTCAAAACCGTCGACAAGCTCGTCTACGTCCGGCTCATCGGAAGAATCGGGCAAATCCACCGCATGATAATCGTTGATATCCTCGCCGTTATCGTCAAACGGAAAATTATCCATTAACTCAGTCCTTTCAAAGGATGTGTGTCTTAATACAAAAAGACCGACCGTTACTTTATCGGAGTAAGAAATTCCATCGAAACCCAGCCCGAATAATCGCCGTACTCGACAAATCCCCAGCCGTTATACACAAACTGAACGTTGAGTTCGGTGCTGTTGGGAATGGTCGCTATTATTTTGGTATCGGATGAAGTGGATGACGGAATAAGTCTTAAATTAAGCGTATCTGTGTTTTCAAGCGTGACCTTATACTTACCCTGCCCGGGAACCGCAGATGTCTGAGGCTCGCTCGTAACGGGTTCGGCAACAGCCGAAGACTTGGGTTCAGCCGTGGTGTCCTCGGCTTTTTTATTTTTCCTTGCAGCAGAGCAGGACGAACATGCAATCGCAAATACGACAACAACGATAAGCACCGCGGCACCGATTGTACAAGCGGCTTTTTTATTGGTCTTAATAAGCTCGATAAAGCCCGCAAGCCGAGCTCTTATAACACGCAAGCTTCTGTTTAATGCCTTTTTGTCCATAAATACATCCTCCTGCACACCGAATCATCACATCAATTTAAATATAATAGATACTATATTTTAAAAGATTATATCAAATTCAAACGCGCAATTCAACCATATTAACAAAATTGTAATCATTATTTTATTAAAAAGTCCATAAAAAAGGTCTGTAAAAACAGGTTTTTACAGACCACATTGTTTAAGAATTACGCTTTAGCGCCGAATATCTTGTAAATCATATCGAAAACATTTCTGAATGTCGACATAAGTCTTACAACGGTGTCGCAGAATACGGAAGCGATACTTCCGAGATCCGCAGAGTTAATTTCCTTTGCCTCGGGTGCGCCTTTATACTCGAGAGTAAACGCCTGAGTATAAACAATTCCGCCCTTGCCGATAATCTCTGCTCTGACGTAGGAACCGATGTTATCGCAGTCGTCAAGATCGATGGTCTTGCCCGTTGCAACGGTCTTTCCGTCGGAAACCCAGCGTACATAGAATCCGTCCGTGTTAATCGTTATACGGTCTTCCTTATCGTCAACCGTAATGCCTCTGATTACTGCGTTGGACTGAGTCTCGTCGAACTGGAATATGGTGCTCTGCTTTCCTTTTTCGGAAATTTCGCTTGAAATCGCTTCATAAGCCTTTTTCATCTCAGCGCCGACTGCCGCCGCATTTTTATTATTAGACGCGCAGAGAGTCTTTGCATAAGTTACAAGCTCGTCGTAATTGCCTATATATCTGCTCGCGGCAAAAAACTCGCCTTTTGAAAGAGCGGATTTAAGAGACTCATTAGAGAGTTCAGGCATAAGGGCTATCGTGTATCCGGAATTAACAATACCGAGATTGTGAGCGTCGGACGAACCTATCGCATACACGTTTCTGCCGTGAGGAACGAGATCGGTAAGAAGAGTGTCCCAAAGTTTGCGGTCAAATCTCGTTCTGTAGTCGCCCTTTGAATTAATGTCGATTCCGAGACAGGTGCTGTTATTAAAGAGCAGAGTCTCGTATTTATTAATAACGTAATTGTAATGAACGTCGTTTTTGTTATAAGCCTCGGACGAGGTTACCGCGTTTCTTGCCGACGTGTATTCTCCGGGATGATTTATAACGCTTAATCCGCCGAGCCGCTGAACGTTCGTTATCGGGGTGTAATAATCGCTCGTACCGCCGAGATAGCCGTTGCCGTAGTCAACAAACCAGCTGTTTACGTGAGCGTTATTAAACGACGTGGGGTTGTTCTCAATGCCGAACGGAACGCGCATCATCTTTTTGCCGTCTTTTCCGTTTGAATCGGTCTGATAATAAAACTGATCGCCGTTTTTGTCCTCTGTAAGAGTATAAGTATTGCCGTTCTCGGCGTCTCCGCCGTCCTTATTAAGTCCGACAATGGGGAGATTGCCTTTTCTTAAAGTAAGAGCAACCTTAAGTTCGGGAATGTAATTGGGATTCGTCCAGTCATAATCGGTCGTGCCGTGGTCGGTGACCGCCATTATGTCATAACCGAGCTCGTAATGTTTCTCAATCATTTCCTTAAGCGTGTTGCCTCCGTCCGTTGCGGTCGTATGGCAGTGAAGCTCCGCCTTATAGCGGTTAATCGTTTTCCAGTCAATGCCGACATAGGGATTGTTAATCTTATAATCGATATCAACCCTGAACGCAGACGCCGAACCGGCAAAAGGAACGGTGAGAATTACTGCGGCAAGAACGAAGCACAGAATCTTTTTAAAACTCTTTTTCATCCTTATTAAACCTCCGTGTATATAGTCCGATTAATATTATACATAAATATAATTAAAAAGTAAACCGATTAATCCCATTTCGGCATTTTGCCGTTTTTTAATTATTAATTTCGTTCAAATTGCCCATATAAATTTTTATTTCGCTTTAATCCAGACGCTTAAATTCGCCCGTCAAACGCAGTCGGACTGCGCAGTTTCAAACGAATCACAGGGATGTCATAAAAATAATTATCCGTTTACGATCTCTGAATTTTCTATAAGAGAAAAATCACTGCTTACAAGAATTTCAATCAAATCTTCGTTTGTTTTAATTTTCCTTGTCGTTGCGATTCCGCCCTTTGCAAGATTCGACGGACGGTGAAAATCACTGCCGGAAGTTCTAATCTTCATATTGTTTTCCTGCGCCCATTTCGACGCTTTTTCGCTCTCTGACTCGCTTTTCTGCTTGCCGTTGTATACCTCACATCCGTCAAGATATTTTGGATTCGTGCGAATCATCATCTCTCTGAACGGGTGAGCCTGAACGACAATAAGCCCGTTTTTCTTTGCAAGAGAGTAAAAACGTCTCGGGTACATAGCCATCAAATTTCCGCTGTTTTTAAGAAAATCCTCCGTAACTCCAAACACGAGATAGTCATTCGCCGTCGCGTAATATCTCAGTTCCATACCCAGCAGAACCGTAAAATTCTCATCGGCTTCGCTCAGTGCGCTTTTATACCCTCTCATATAAAAATCCGCAGCCCTCTGCGGACGGCCGACTGTAAGGGGGGAAAAAGTCATGGGGGAATAGTGGTCGGTTATAACAAGTCCGTCATAACCCGCTTCCTTATGCGCGACACGAGGTCGCGTAATTAAACTGTTCGGCTCTGACCGAACCTGTTATTC
>ERZ808240.1045-NODE-1045-length-35272-cov-4.548627_pt1 | contig 35272 bp, 29 predicted proteins | sample MGYA00521084_ERZ808240 | MGnify/ENA primary metagenome ERZ808240 (study PRJEB31516, sample SAMN03275571) | gut metagenome | biome: mammalia-associated habitat; material: feces | host: Papio cynocephalus | place: Kenya | collected 2012-08-06 ... | reverse complement strand
TTAATTATATAAATACTAATATATAAAATAGATATAATATATAGGAGGAATTTAGAATGAGTATTATAATTGATTTTGAAGGATTGGATGGAAGCTATAAAGAAACAAATGCATTACGGTTGAAGAAATATATAAAAGATCATATATGTGATAATAATATTGATATAGTATATGAATCATTTCCGAGATATACTAATAATGGAAGTTATTTCATTAAGCAATATTTAAAAGGAAAATATAATTATATTCCGTTTAAAGTTGTATCTCAATTATTCTTATTAGATATGATGGATTGGTGGAAGACACATAAAAAGGATAATACCATATATATTCTTGATAGATTTTATTTTAGTATGCTATACTACTTAACTCCATTGAAAAATGATTTAAGTATAAAGAAATTAGATAAGACGATAAACGTTATACATGACGTATATGGATTACCGAAAGTAAATATTGTTATTAAGATGAATAATTCATTAGAAAATATGATTACTGTATTAAAGAATAAGAAAAATGCTGATATGTATGAAAAAGATATTGAATATTTGATTAATGTAAGAAAGAGATATAATAAATTTAACTTTAATAAATATATTGATACAAGAAATATTCATGGAGTATTAGATATAGATGTAGTTAATAAAGATGAAGAAGAAGTATTTAATGAAATATTAGATAATGATATTATTAAGAGTATTATGAATAAGGAGTAATAAATGTATAACAATAAACGATGTATAGGTCTTATATTTGATAGATCATATTTAGTATATGATGTAGGAATAGGAATGAAGATCATATATAATATTTTATATAGAAATAAGAATAATGCTCATTATGTATTTGGTGGTATACCAAGATTTGTAGAACATACAAAAGAATATGCTAAAGCATTAAAAATAGAACCATCATTATTACACGAATTATGTATACCGTATTATGATGACCATTACTTAACAAAAACAGTTATTGCAGATTGGTTACAAAAGGTATTAGATTTTATGCCAGATGAAATATATATTCTACGTGATGATGGGCATACAAATGAAACAACCACGTTGATAGAATACTGCTTACGTAATAAGATACCAGTAACAGAATACAACAATCGTGGAGATGAACATGTATTGGGTTATGGTGGAGTATACAATACAAATCAATGGTTTAAATTAAATCAAAATATAGGAAGGAAGTATAAAGACAATGTTTGATTCTATTCAGAAGAAATTAACAAAGGCTATTGATGAAATTAATGAAAAAAAATATTTAAAAGATCTGAGTAAAGAAGATGAAAAGGTATGTAAAATCTCATATAACGTTGTATGGGTTAGTGACCATGTATATAATTGCGCTTTAGCATCTTCTATATCTCACGGTAAGAAATTGACTCCGTATTATAAAGATCAAGCAGATTATGTATCTCGTATTATGGGTTATGGGCATGATTCTATATGTGCCCATTCTAATATCGTATTTTTAGTTGAATTTGTAACATCTGCTAATTACTCATATCCGGATTTATTATCTAATTTACAAGCATTAAAGTATTTTGAAATAGAAGAAATAAAGACTCCTTATGAACGACGTATAGTAACTGAATTAAAACCATTAGAAGAACTCAAATACATTTCCGTTTCTAAAAGATATTTCTTAATGGGTGCTTCTATTCGAGCATTGAGATATTATTATACTCATATTTATAAAGATGCATTAAACACAGAACTATTTAAAGTTATTCACAGTATTATCAATCTATATTCAGAAAAGTTATTTTATAAAGATATCCAAGCATTACAATTTGGACCATCATATTATCCAGAATTTATTCAGAATATGTCTGATATTACAAAAATAGAAAATGATGAAGATGATGTAAATGTTCCAGAAAATAGAATGATCGCCAAACATTCTAAAGTATTGTATACTACTGGTAAACATGATGCTGTAGTAGAATTTGTAAACTATCCATCAATGTATAAAGTATATAATACTATCGTAAATGGAATGAAAATATCAGAAGAATCTAACGATTTTGAAATAGTTCGTGGATTTATTATAAGCGCAATGTTTAAAACACTTACTATTACTTTTAAATTATCTCATTATTCTAGAGCAATATCACAACAGATCAATAGACATGAATCTGCTATTACACAGAGTTCACAACGGTTTATCAATGAAGAAAATGCAGAATTCATTGATCCTATGAAATTTGTAGATAAACAAGATAAGCAATATATTATTACAATGAACGGTAATACAAAACCATATACATCAGAAGAACTTGGTAAAGAATTATCGTCTGTATATTCTCAATTAATTAAATATGGTATGCTAAAACAAGAAGCAAGAAGTTTCTTACCAATAAATACAGCAACAAAAGCATATCATACATTTACGATAGAAAATCTTATTCATTTCATTAATGTAAGGGAGGATAAAGCATCTCAACCAGAAGTACAAGAAATTGCACGTTCAATGGATGTACTATTACGTAAGGTATTAACTTTTGATACCGATAGAAATATATTTATTGACGCATTTGAAGAAAGGTTGAAGGTAGATGATAAACAATGGCTAGAAACCCAGGAAATTTATACAAAGGAGAGTATGATACCCCAATAGAATCTATTGATATTGACGAAGTTCCAGATTTTAATATACCAGATTTTGATATGAATAATCCGAAAGAAGTTACAAAATACTTATATGAAATAGAAAAAGTATGTAGACGTTCTTTTGAATATACACAATTCGTATCATTTTTAAAGAACTTTGGAAATCTTAATAAATGCTCATTTTTTGAATTAGTAACTTCGTCTGGTTCTAATAAAGTAAAGATAGAATTACACCATGAACCGTTATCTCTATTTGATATTGTAGAAGCAGTATATAATAAACGTAAATCAAATAATGAATCGTTACATATAGAGATGGTGGCAAAAGAAGTAATGTATAATCATTATCTTTTACATATTGGATTGATACCATTAGCAACTACAGTACACGAATTGGTTACAAATAGATTCCTATTCATACCTTCTACGGCTGTTTTAGGACAGTGGGAAAAGTTTATTGAAGACTATAAGCCATATATGTCGGTAGATACATTGGCAAACATCAAATCCATCCAGGAACATACAAAAATGTATAATTTTGATGAAGAAACAAAAGTATTGAAATCTGCTTTAGTATCTATTAATGTAGATGATCCAGAGTATAGAGCATCTTTAGATGAAGTATTTAAGAAGATAAAAGATAGGTTAAATGAAATTGATAGTAAGAAAGAAGTAGTACAGATATAAAAAACAATAAACCCTATTACCATTATGGTAATAGGGTTAAAATTGTCATATTAAAAATATTTTTAGGTGTATAATATATAAGTGAAGTTAGTAAATTATATCTTTATTTTAGAAAAGGAGGATAATTATGTTGAATTATTATGATGGTATTAATTGCTTTACTGATGCTTCTATTGTTACCAGTAATGGTACATATATAGCATCAGCAGGATATTGTATTGTAAGAGATTCTCGTATACTAGAGCGAGATTATAAGATTATCTATGATGCAACTAATTCGTATGGTGAATTATATGCATTATATTTAGGCATTATGGCATTAAGTAGATATAGAGAATATAATATGCCATTACATGTATTTAGCGATTCTAAGATAAGTATTTTAGGATCTAATCAGTGGATATTTAATTGGGTTAGTAAATTTAATATGTATCCGTCAGATAAAGGGTTAACTACTAATACAAATAATACGGTAGCTAATCAGGAATTGTATCTGTCTATTATAAATTTTATTTATAATAGAAATTTGAAAGTAAAGATGTATCATACGCTTGGACATATCAATCCAAGATATCAAGAAAGTTTACATAAAGCAAGAACGTATTTTAATAAAGTAAACGGAGAAAGAATAGGAGACGATATAGCAAGAGAGATTTGCTATTATAATAATTTCGTTGATAAAATGACGAGAAATAATTTAAAAGATATTGTATTATCTGGTGTATTTGAGAAGGATAAATATGAAAAAGATATTTATCCGTCAGTGTATATTCCAGATATTAATGTAATGAGTAAGTATAAAGGATTAATTAGTTAGGAGGTAAGACTATTGTTAGTTTATGATTGGATGCTAGGTCATATAAATGACTCTAATCAGCCAGAAGAAAATTCAGTAGTTGATATTGGGCAAGGACTTAGAGACCTAATAGAAAAAGAAAAAGAAAATCAAAAGAAGGATACGATAGATTATAAATTCATGGATTTGCGAGATATCGATAGTAGCTTTGATATGAGTAAAGTTCATTATATCCATCCAAACTCTCCAGAAGCGTGGAGAGAAGATTTACAAAAATACTATAACGAAACTAGTAAAAAGTTTGGTTATGGTTTAGTAACACAAGAACAGATGGTAGCAAATAGTAAGACATGGTTTAGACCGTCTGAGGTGCCGGTACCCCAAAACATTATGAATCAATGGGTTGCTCAAGCACAGAATTATTGCGATATGAGAGGACCATGTAACGATTATAGGCAAGTTCAATATTTCTATAAACCGTGGCAAAGAAGATGTGGTGAAAGAATAGAAGAAGTAGTAAATAATCCGGTTGAAATGGCAAAGCCAAGATTTTGGTCACCGGCTGAACAACAACGGTATGATAAAGTTACTGGTATGAATATAGATGAAGAAGATCTATATGCTAAGAAAGAAAAAGAGTGTAGAATGGATTATGAACAAAGTAAGATCCACAATAATACTCTAGACAATGTACCAGTTCCACCAGCAGAACGAGTTGGTAAATTACCAGGCGATATGACAATGATAGAAAAGTCAAAGAAATTAAATGGATCTATGTTATCTATTGATCCACGTTATTTAGTAAAACCTGGTCAGAAAGAACAAAAAAGAACTATAACAAGAGCATCATTACACGAAATGATGCAAATGCCAGAAAATAATCTTATGGGATATGGATTCTTAATCTCTAAGATTGATGAAAATATGGATAAGTTACAAGCATTAACAGAACCAGAAATGGAGATGGTAGAACAGAAGAAGAATGAAAATACAGAACGATATTATCAAACGTTCTTTAAAGATGGACGAAAAGGACCAATGATTATCCAACCAGGGTTGTTGGATCCAAATCCAGAAATGGAATTTTTGAATAATTATCGTAGACAAACGATGCCTAATCCGTATACATTCGGATATTCCAGAGTAAATAACTTCAGGTATTCTGTACCGTATATTGAAGAATATACAATGGAAGAAAAATTGAGCGGTAAAGTTGCTTTTGCTTATACAGAAGCACAAGCTCATTTATATAAAGATAGAGTAAAACCAAAACCAGAACCAAAAGGTTACCGTATTGAAGATTTAACAGAAGAAGTCTTCGATAAGATTGTTAAATTTTATAAGTACGAAATCAGTGTAATGCCAGACGGAACTAAATATCTTACAAAAGTATATGATGTAAAAGAACAGAGAGAATGGACGAAAGAAGAGGTAGATGCTCGTAATAAATATATTAATGATTGCAAAGAACAAATGAAGAAGAATCGTGAGGACATTGAAATCATTAAACAGATCAACGAAGATGATGCATATCGTATTGGTGATCTAGCAGCTAAATATAATGAAGAGTTGTCCACGTTCTATTTATGGTATCATATGAATGCAGATCGTAATGTATTTGATGCATTACGTAAGATGATGCTGAATTGGTTGAATGAATGTATGTTAAATGATGCTTTGCATGAATACAAGTATCGCATGTATAATAAGCAAGGTACAATCGTTATATTGCCGGCAGAATATAACGAATATATGACAAAGATGGTTATGCCTCAGTTATTATTGAGAGAAGGAGATAGAGTACGAGTATATGTAGAACGAGAAAAAGCATATGGGAAATTAGATGAAGACGAAATTCTTAAAAGAGGTATGAAACAGTATGAAGCAATTGATGGGTTAGAAAGTAAAGATCCAGGTAAAGCATTGCAAAATATTATATCTCTTAGAGATTTCAGATGTTGCCCAAGTGATAAAGAATCTCGTATTTATAAGTATATAAATAATATTCTTAAAGCATTACCAGAAATGAAACAAAAGCAATTCAATCAATATTTAGTATACAAGAAAATGTATATCCATAATTATATTGCTAAGTTCCACGATAATGCGGATTCTCAATATGATATTTGGTGGAACTCCTATAATGTAGCAAATGGAATTATTCCAGTACCGAATTATAGAGGATTTGAAGGATGGGGGTATGTACCAGCAAGTAGAAAGAGTAAAGAATTCGATGCTGTAGCAGAATATTGGAATAAAGTATGGGATGATAATAAGAAAAGAGAATTAAACAGACCTACTTATGAACAGACTATGCAGCAATGGAATGAATTTACAGACCACATGTTTGAAAAAGCAAGAAACATGGAAGAATACAATAAAGCAGTAGTTCACATGTTTAATAAATTTGGTGAAATAGAAGTAGCAAGATCTAATGCTAAGTACGATATGTTTGGTAGAGAACGAAAAGCAAACGCTTCTAATGTACGTTTAAATGAAGGATTTACAAACGGCAAATATACTCAGTGCAGTAAAGCGGACGAGTTCGGACGTTCCGAGGAAGAATTTGTGGATAGACTATGGAATCCTATTACGTTGAAAATGTTAGCATGGTAAAATGTATTTATTCCTTCCAAATCAGGTGATAGACAGCCTAGAATCATCAAAAAATGTCTGGAGTTGATGAGTCGTGAGAGTTAGCAATACTTGTAAGGGAAAGTTGTCCTTAGAGAAAGCGGACGAGTTCAGACACTCCCAGGAAGAATTTATGGATAAATTACGAAATCAAAATGTTAATGTAATAAAATGGATTATGTCTATTCCTTCCAAATCAGGTGATAGACAGCCTAGAATCATCAAAAAATGTCTGGAGCTGATGAATCGTGAATATTAACAATACTGTAGATAGAAAAGCCAATTTAAGATTCTTATATGATAGAGTAAATCTTTCATCGTTAGAAGAATATATCGTGTATTGGAGGACTAAGTTAGCATATTCAACTGCTCCTCCAATCTCTTCATTATTAAAATATGAAGATATGATAGCTCTTAATGTTCTTTTCGTAGAATATTCCTCTCATCCAAGAACAGAGAAATTAGAAGTCTCTGATTATATATTACAGAATAGAGGATTTAAAAGAGTTAACGTTGGTACCAATAGAGTCGTGTATCGCCACGAAGTGTATGATGGCATTATATTGAAACTTGCTACTGATGGTGTAGGAGCTAAAGATAATATTGCTGAAATGCAAGTACAGTGGTCATTATTACCATTCGTTCCAAGAATTTATGAAGTTTCAAAAGATGGTTATATTCAGATAGCAGAAAGAGTTGTTCCAATTACAAGCAGAAAATTATTCTGTGATACAGGAGCAATTAAGAATGTATTTCAAACTCTTTGTTATCTGGAAAAGAATGGATATGTAATGGAAGATGTAGGTGCTAAATTCTTTATGAATTGGGGGATACGAAATAACGGTAATGTAGTTATACTAGATTTTCCATATATATTTAAAAGAAATAAATTGAAATCTTATTGTACTAAAGTATCTAAAGACGGTACAAAGTGCAATGGGTATATTACGTTTGATAAAGGATTTGACCAATTAGTATGTACTAAATGTGGAGCAAGATATCCAGCTAAGATGATTGGTGATCCTTTAAATGTAAATCAAAGTGTATTTAATAAGTCGTCAAGAAAGAGGGTAAATACTATGTTAAATTTAGATAATCTTGTAATTTCTTATGTACACGATGGAAAAGTATATACAAAAGGAACATCAAATGATGTAATATTAGGAGCTGAAAAAATATATAAGACTCCTAAAATAGAACCGGAATATAACGATCAACTAATAAAAGATATGAATAAAGATATTGATTCTATTCTTACTATTAGTAAAGAATATAAGAACAACGATACAACTAAACAATTAGTTGAAAAGTTATGTGATGTATTACATAAATCTGTAGATATTATGTCTGCAGATAAGACATTAAATGAAATGAGACAGGATATTACGGAGGTATTAGAAATGGCAAACCATATTAAAGAAGAAGAAAACAGATTAATTGTAACAGAAGCGGATTTTAGTGTATCTGGTAATTACGATATTATGAAACAGCTTCATAGTATTATGAATTTTAGTAAAGAAGATCAGGTTAAAGTAGCAGAAGCAATTGAAGAAGCATCTATGGCAGATGTAGATGATCCTGTACAGTATTTGATCGATAAATTGAAAGAAATTCATATGAGTAAATTTAATATGGAAAAGACAGAAAATGCTGTTAATGAAGTATTTGGGACAACAACTCCAGAAAATACAGAAGAAGTTGTTGTAGAAACACAACCGGTTAATGATGTAAATTCTATTATTGATTCGTTCTAAAACAATTATATGAGAGAAGGAATATATTCCTTCTCTCGTTATTTTAATCTTAGGAGGTTTTATTATGTTTAATGAAGTTCAATGGGGTAGAGAATATTTTTCATGTGATTATCGTGAATTAAGTTTTGCATTATACAATAATTTTAGAGTTATTGTATTGGATGACGATACGCAGAAATATAAACGTATGGGTTGTGTAATGATGAGTATGTTATTACCACCATATGCAGCAGTAGAAGCAGAAATCAATGGAAATTATGATGCTGCTGCAAATATCTATTTAAATCACTTAAATGATACACAATGCATAAACATTTTTGCAGCATTGAGTGTAGTACTATATGCCGGACAAAATATAATGTTCTTTATCAGTCCGGACGAAGCAAACAACTTACAGTTTGCAAATATTTTTAACAAGTTTAAAGCAAATATGTTAGGATTCCCGGGAGGGAATATTCAATATCCGGACAGTGGTATTCTTAGTATGAATCCAGTCCATATTGCAAATAGAATGGATATTATGTATGGATTTAATTTAGTTCCGTTTGATAGATATTGTATGGATTATCCGTTCGATATGAATCCAAATGTATTGGCATGTAACAAAATGGCATATGATATCAATGACCAAATGTTACGTTCATTACCAATGCCTGATCTTAGTTATTATTGTAAAGATATTATCACTGTTGTAAGAAAACAGCATTTAGAAGCAATGAGACAGAGTGGTAGTTCTAAGCTAATGCCATTTCCTGTCATGTTCTTACATGATATGCAAAGGAATGATACGAATAAATGATAATATATAAAGGAAAATATACAATAGATACGTTAGATATAAAACCAATAAGTATTGCGTATACAATACAAAAAGAAGAACTAGATGAATACAAAGATTTAATTACAGAGACACTGATAAATATTTTAGAACCATCAAGAAAGGATAGGAAAAATTGATATATTTTGTATCATGTAATAAGGATAGAAATATTCTCTTAGGAGAAGATAGTAGATTATATCCTATATTATATAACGATGAAAATACAGTTTTGTTTAATTTCATGGGATATTATAGTATCGGAAGACAATTACCATTTCTCACACCACCTCCTGAAATATGGTATGGTGATGAGATGGGATATATAACAAATTATCCAAAAGTATTACAATCTCATGAAGCTTGGTTAGATATTATGCGTATTATGATGGCAGACTACTATGGAAAACGCGTTGTCATAGTGACAGATTTAGATTCTGATCAAGTAGCATCTTCTGTAGATATTATACTAGATTATATTTATAAGAGATATAATTATATGCCAAAGATTATCAGTACATTAGACGATCTATTAGAACCAGTAGAGGATTCATTAAACGATCCATTTGGTTCTCAAGTATTTCTGATGGATAAAGAAGCGTTTGTAAAAGAAACAGTTGATATGAACGATTTAGAAAAGAATATGGAAGGAATGTATGATATAAATACGAGGATGATATGATAATTGAACAAGATGTGTATAATACTCCCATAAATGTATTGATAAACACAATGATACGAGAGTATGATATTAGTAAAGCAAATATAAATATTTTGCTGTACTACGGTAAGATCAGTAGTAAAGAATACAATAGATTGTTGATAGCACCAAAGATAGAACGAGAAAAAGAAATAGGTTTAATACAGAGATATAATAAAGATATCTCTGAAACGTTAAAGAAAGGATTTGTTGAATTTAGAAAACAGTTATTTATTAGTAACAAACTTAAAGAGTCTGATATATTAGCAATACGTAAAGATGCTGTATTCGTAATAGATAAAGAATTGAAAGATACAGTATTTGGTAATGTGGAATTTAAGATGAAAAATGTATATTCTTCATTCTATAGAATAAGGATGTATCAGACTTTAGAGATGTATTTCTCTTCTACCGATTTAGAAGTAAAAGGAATAGGAGATGAATCATTAAAATTACATAAAAATTTTATGATAGATTATTTACAGTATATATTCTACGAAGCAGAAACAAGACCGATTTATACTGTATTAGTAGAATTAAAGAACTTTATGGATGCGTATAGAAATAAAGAACTATCTATAGAGTATTATAGGGAGTTTAATAACTTCTCTAGATATAAAACGTTATATAAAGTATTAGATCAGACTGTATATTTAGATAGTATATCCGGTAAAGATATTGATACTGTAGATATATCTTATAATTATGAATTCCTAAACAAATTATATCAAATCTATTTGAATATGTATTTTAGGACAAGATAGTAGGAGTACTCCATATGGAGTACTCCTTTATTTTTTGTAATCTAAATAAAAATTGGATGTATAATATATAAATGAAAGGAGGGGTTAATATGGGAGACGACCAAACCATATTAGAATCCTTGTAGTATCTAATTATAGATACTATTTCAAAGTTTAAGGGTAAGAGAATATTCTCTTACCCTTATTTTTATTTATAGTTAGGAGGCTATTATGAGTTATTTGGAAATTATTCAAAAATTGATACTGGTGATATGGACACCAGTATCAATTTTTTTATTATTTATTTGCTTCAGAGATTTTTTTGATAACTCTGAAGCATATGAAGAAGAACTGCCGGAAGAACATGTCCGGCAGTTTTACGATCAAGAAAAGGACCCAGATTAATTTCTGGGTTCTTTTTTTTTTATAAATGTATTCCGAATACGTTATCCTTTTGTTGCCGTATCATAAATGGTAGTAATGATGCTCGAAGATTACCGAATTTGTCTTGTTCTGTTAAATGATTTACACTATAGAAGTCTCTACGCTTTGCTTCTCTTTCTGCTATTTTATTATTATCTATAACTCTATTATTTGTAATTACATAATTCATTACAGCCATAACTACACGAACACCTACTGCTGTATATAATGCATCATCTTGATATACTAATCGTAATTTAGCAACTAGTGTAGGAGACATACGAGTTGCTACTAATGCCATCATTTCTTTTTGTAACTTTGTTTCTTCTTCGTTTGTAATAAATGTTTCGCCTTCATATCTATTAAAGATAAGATATTCTGCAAGACAATCTTGAATAACTGCGTCTAATTCGTTTACTCCTACAGCAGGATTGATTGTCATATTAAATTCTAGATTACGAGTATTGATATATTTATTACCTAATGCTATAATACTAGCTAAGAAAGTAAATCCAAATACAATTAATTTATTATCTGAGAATAAAAGTAGCGATAGAATAGTTACAACTACGATTGCATAAAACGAATGTTGTTTGGCAAATTTAATTGGTAAAACGAACCCATATTTCTTAAAGTATAACGGTAGACGATGTATAAAGAAAATAATTTTTTTTTTAATATTATTAGAATTAGTATTGAAATACTTAGCTAAGAATCTATTCACTGCAACAGCGATAAAGATAAATAAGTCATTAACGATAAAATTTTTCATTATAATCACTCCATTTCAGAATATTATCACGTAACGCTAATAGTTGTAGTAGTTTTTTATTTCCTATGTCTTTATTTTTTATATCATTTTTAAGCATATAATATATTTTAACAGCAATATCTCTTGTAATACCGGTACGATATCTATCTAAGAATTCCCACCACTTACCAAAACCAAGAGTAGAAGGAATTAAGAATCCGTCTTCTTTATCTGTGTAACGTTGATGGCATGTTTTACAAAGCATAACTGTATTGACTCTATGTGCTTCGTGTTCAATTCTCATTAATTCTACTAAATCAAAGGTATTAATAGTACCATACGTATTTAGCATATATTCGCTAATAATAAGAGCTATATCAAAGATAGATAGTACATGATGGTGCATCTCTAATGTAGCCATTTCATCTTCTCCAGATATAGTTATATTAGGGTGAAGTTGACATCTATCTATTCCTAAGTCACATATTAAATGAGCTTTATAGTGTTTATAAAATCTAGATTGTCTAAATCTTCTTATAGCGGAATATAAAAAATTGTTATATAAATCCACATCCATAAGTGATTCTCTCGTCTGAGAAAACATAATTTGGTATGGGGAATTAGGAGAATATAACGTAGGATTATATCCGTTATATATAAATATTCCAGGGAATTCTTCCGCTGGGTTTGCTAATGGAATTATATTCATTTTATTTTTATTTTACACCCCTTATAGTTATTACGATAATTATTATTATAAGTTTGTTCATTATATACAATCCACGACTTTTAAGAGTTTTACATAGTAGTAATATATAAGGGAGGAGGGTAAAAAATTGTCTGATTTTTCTATAACTAAGACATATTCTGATAACCCATTTATAGATGATATGCTTTACTATGTAAAGATATTGGCTTTTGGGTCAGTTGTTAAGAATATGCAATTAGCAGATAATGCAGAAAATGAAGAATCGCTAAAACAAGCAGATATTCTCATTATGTGCACAGAAAATACTGTACCATATGGGATATTTAATTATACAAAAGAACAGATGTTATCTGTAGGAGTTAGTGAAGATCTTGCTATAAAGATATTGACTAATACGACAAAGAGTGATAATAGTTCTAAATATACGTATGATGATGTACCAGAACTATTGAAAGAACCATTGCGTAAATTAGCCATGAAAGATTTTATAAATAATTACGATGAATTAAATAATTATTATAGAACGTTGTGTGGATTGCCTAAAATAGGAGACTATGGTATACCAATAAGAGATTATGAATATCTATTACCTGATGGTAATATGTGGGATGCTACATATGTGCATGAAATAGGATCAAGCGGTGCGAGAATATTAGAGTCATATGGTATACTTCAACAGATAAAGAGTGATTATCCAGATGCAGATTATTTGGATTATATTACATGTGGTATTACTCCATATAAAGCTCGTAAAGCATATGATTTCCAATTACTCTATTCACCTACAATAGATAATAATCAAATAGCAGATCAATTCAATACGACGTACGAAAATAACCGTATTTTTATTATGAATACATATTATTCTGAAGCATTTAAGTATAATTCAGATTACTATGTAAGCTTTATGGGTCTATTAATAATGCTAATTACTATGGTAGACATGTTATCAAAGATACAAGAAAATATGGTAAAGAAAGATTTATTAGACCAACGTTGTGTAGAATATCTATTTGACCAATATGGGATGCCATATTATAAATCTATTCCATTGATATATCAACAGAGAATCTGTAAAAATATTAATACTCTTATAAAAGAAAAGTCTTGTGCAAAAGGGATGTTTGATATTGTTAATCTCTTTGGTGCAGAAAATATTAGTGTGTTTAGATACTTTATTTTAAAAGATAGATTGATGGATAGTTGGGGAAATATGTTATATAACGAAATTACTATAGAGACATGTGAACCAAACAATTTATTGAATACAGTTACAGTATCTAAAGATACAATGGATCATACTATACCATACCCATTCGAGCATTATATCGAAAAAGGTAATAAAATGATAGTATGGTTAAAAATGTCCAACGGAACGTATAAAAGAGTACCAGAAGATAAATATACTATAGAAAATTATAATCAAATTACGTTTAAAGATAATTTTGATAGTGGTGCTGTCGGTATTAAATATGATTTCTATTATGATAATAGAACAATGTCGGATAATAGTGAAGTAGGAGCTAATACAGATAAATCATTAATCATTGATGTAGATATAAAAGAATCGTCGTCGAATACGTTTCCGTATACTCCACCATATCCCGGATATTTTACAGATGATAATGATATAATCGTTTGTGTTGGCAGAACGTTACTGGATAAAACTCTATTTACGATAAACTATTCATCAAGAACTATTACAGTTGATCCGAGTTATTTTAATGCAGACGAAAATAGAACTCGTCAAGTAGTTATTATATATCTTCACGGTAAGAATGTATCTACTAAATATGAGCAAGTAAATAAAGAAATAACAGATAAAACAAAATATACTTTAAATATTCCGGAGCCATTTACAAATTATCTTCATAACGGAAATGTAATGTTTATTACTTATGGTACCACATTCATATCTCCTAATCGGTATGATATAGATAAAGAAAATGTTACTGTTACGTTTCATTCTGATATTGTATTAGAGAATGGAAGAGAAATTACATTTAATTTCTTATATACAACTTCATCAGTATATAAGAAATTTGATTTACGTGTATGGGAAGAAGCTATTGTAGCTACTAAAGAAATGGAATATGAATTTACTATTCATCCTCCATTAAATCAATATCTTAAAACTGGGTATAAAATATATGCAAAGAAAAACGATCAGTGGTTAGAACAAGACTTCTATGATGTATATTATACTACATTAGCATTACGTAATCAAGCAAATGGATTGTATCCAGGAGATATATTAGATGTAATATATGTATATGGACCAGAACCTAAGTCTGCTAATATAATAACAAAAGTAGTTAGATTAACAGCAGATGCCACTGGACAAACTGTATTTAATAATATCCCATTTCCAATAGATAAATTTTTTAATAACTCTGGAAAAGTAATTATAGATGTTTTTGGTAAGTATTTATCTTCTGATAAATACACATTGAATGAAGAAACTAAAACACTTACTATTACAGATACAACGATTACTCCTATAAAAGGTCAGTCTGTAAATATAACGTTTGTATATAATAATGAAGTAACCGATTTATCTATTAGAACAAAAATAGATACAGTAAGTGTTACAAAAGATAATCAAACAGATTTTGAATTGACTTTACCATTCTATCCATATTTTGAAACTAATCAATCGTTTTTATTATTTTATCAATCTCTATTAGTAGACCCAAATAATATTACTGTATCTGGAACAAAAGCAATTATAAAGAATCAGGAATTCAAATCCGGTAAAGAATTGATTATTATGTATCTTTATAATAACTTTTATTCGAACGAAAATGCAAAAGAACAGATAATCGTTAAAGATGTAACAATAAAGACTACTAATGAAGTAGATGATAATTTAACGATAAAGATACCAGAACCATTTAGAGATTATCTTAATAATGGTTGGTATGTATCGGTATCAAGTAATGGGATAGAAATAGATCCAGACATATACGAAATCGTAAATGGTGGATTAATATTTAATAAACCGAGTGATATATTAAAATATGATAATATTACATTCACCTTTATTTATATTCAGAGTGATAAATTGATTCATGAAATTACAGAAGAATCAGATGATGACTTTGATTTAAAATTTATTGGTGTACCATTAGAAGAAGAATTCTTTGTAGATAATATCATTACAAAACAGAATGTATTGCCGTATGATACAACTACATTAGAAGATGTATTCTGGGATGGTGTTGGTGCTAATGATAATATAGAAGTATCTCATGCTGAAATAAAGAAAGAAATATTACAAAAGAAGTTTAATTATGAACGTACAAAATATTTTGGGTTAAATTATGTGATAGATATTGCAGATATGTCATTCCAGATAAGTTATTTCTATAGTCTATTATGGGATGATGTATATACAGAAAAGCTATTGAATATATCTATACCGGTTATTAATACAGGTAAGTCATTCAATATTGGGCACATATTCTGTTATTTAACATCGTTGGCATATTTATATTCTGGTATTAAAGATTCCATTATGGATACACCAACAAAGATTCTCTATGTAAAAGGCTTTAATATGAAAGCAGATTTAGATGCATTAGAGAAATATGTTAGAGATGAACGACAAGATGTAAAGATGTACCCAATACGTAAGTTCTTAAAACCTACGGACCAAATACCAACGATGAATGATTTCTTAGTATTGTATAATAACAATAAAGATGTATATACTCAGATTGTTAAAGGTATGCATACTGCTACAAAATATAGATATTATAAAATATGGAAAAAGATGTATGATAGTCTTTGTATATGGAAATTCAATCTAGAGTATTTTAGATTAAAAGATGGTTCTATGGCAAAAACATTTACAGACTTCTTAAAAGAAAAAGATAATGTTTTATATGTAGATTTAATGTCATTTAGCAAGATAGACGATAAGAGCACATTACAAGAGGCCATTGCAAATAGAATATCTAATGTAGTATATATTCTGGAAGATTGGCTTGGTGGATATGAATTCCATCATATTTTTGATAGATTTCCTGGAGTATCTGAAACTGCGTTAATGGATTATATTTTTACTATTATAAACTTCTTTAAATCATATAAAGTAGTATTGCGTTCTAAAGGTGATTATATTACGTTTAGTAATAAAGACCCATATATAAATGGATTACGTCCAGTAGATGATTTATGGTTAAATATAAATTTAAATAAGATGGATTATATTTATATAGAAGAATCTATGGATAGATCTTCCAATCTATCGTATAAAGATAAATTTAATATACATGATAGATTAAAGATAGAAACGTCTGATAAGACAGGAAAAGACGTTCATATTTATATTACTAAATATGATCATCAAGTAATTAGTGTATTTGCTAATGGAGAATTACATACAGATGATTTCACCGTTAAATATGGTACTGAATTTAATTGCTATATTAAAGCTGATGACGGATACGTTCCAGGTAGATTGAATTATACAAACGGTGTTGCTTTGCAAGATACAATCATATCTGCAGATAGTGATGCTACTAAAGAAACAGTAAATATTATTATTATTCAATCGGAACATCAGACAATTACTGTTACATATGGATCACAATCATATACAGAAAGTTTTAAATTACCAAAAGGCGAATTCATAAAGATAGATATTAAAGCTGATTATGGGTGGAGTCCTGGTGTATTAAACATAGCTGATATGTATATTAGTAAAGACACTATTATTTCAGCAACTCCTGCAGTACAGATGAAAGCACATGTTGCTGTAGATTATGTAGGTGCTCATCAAACATTTAAATTAGTATACGGTAGTACTACAAAGACATATATTGCTGGTACTACTGGTATTACAAATCCATTATCATCTGTAGAAATACCATATGGTACGTCATATAAAGTTACGATCACTCCAGAAAAAGGATATACACAAGGGACTTTAAACCATCCGGTAGAAGGAGTACTTACAGACGATTTAACATCGTTCCATTTGAGTGATGCTACAATAAATCATTATACGGTGCATATTACACAGAAACCAAATCAGACTATTACCGTTACTTGTAATGGTAAAGGATATACTGATACATTCACCGGTACATATGGAGATATATGGTCTGCATCTATAGTTGGTAGCAGGAGTTATAAACCTGGTACATTAGTAGTTACAAACCAATATAACGTAAATATTGGATCTACTAGAGGTGTATTGACTCAAGAATTATGGGTAACAGCAGAAGATAGTATATTTGTACCTGACGTTACTATTACTATTATCCAATCTCCCCATCAGACTATTACGGTTATATGTGATGGTAAAGAGTACACAAAAACATTTACTGCTCCTATTAATTCTACATTTGGTTCTCGTATTACTTCTGATGAACACTATATTGCTGGTAAAATAATCAATCCTGAAGGTATAATTACTGGTAATACAACTGTATATGCAACTGCAGCAACTCCAATAGACTATACTGTAACGATTACTCAAAGTCCTCATCAAACAATTAAAGTCACAACAGATGATGGAACTGAATATACAAACACAACTAAGTTACCATATGGTACTCATTTTACAGTAACAGTAACCCCAGATCCTGGATATACTGCTGGAACTCCTAATATACCATTTGGTACTGTAAGTGGAGATACAAGTATTAATGCTTCTAAAGCAGTATTGAAGACATTTACTATCACTGCACATACTCCACCAGCAAATGAAGATTTAGTTGTGGAAGTTACAAGAGATAGTGGTAAAGAAGTAACTACAGTCACACCTACAGATAAAACAAAAGTTATTAATGCCGATTATAGTACACCGTACTATGTGCATGTAACTGGTCATGAAGGATATAATCCTGGTGGTATTCATCTAGTGACTGAAAGTAATACTGCAGTAGGGCTTGTTGGATCATTAACAGAAAACTTAATTGCTACAGTAGATAAACCAGAAGTTCAAACCTTTGATATTAATATTACTCAGTCTGATCACCAGAGACTTACAGTTGTTATTGGTGACAAAGAATATACAGAAACGATTCATGATGTTCCGTATTGGACAAATTATACAGTTAAACTAGAATCTACAGATGATAAATATGTAGAAGGTGAAATTAAGATAGAAAAGATTACAGATGATAATTCATAAGAAAGGGGAATGAGTTAAATGAAAACTAAAGATGGTGTAGTAAAATCTAATTTAGGAATATCTGCAACAGCAGCTACTTTTAAAATGCTTACATTACAAATTAATCAAACTATTAATCAGAAAATTACTGTAGTTGCGAATGGTAATACTTATACAAAAACAGTTAAATTACCGTATGGTACTCAATGGACAGCAACAGTAACTCCTGATACATATTATACAGCAGGCACGTTATCTGTAAAACCTTTAGAAAATAATTAAATAGAAAGGGGATACAGAAAAGTGAATCATATATTAGATTTTAAAGATTCAGCAAAACTAAGAGATAGACATGAAATAAAATCTAAATCTTTATTAAAGACTAAAGTAAAAGCCTGGATTACTGATACTGGAGAAGTATTGTTCGAAACTCATAATATTATTACTATTGCTGGTGGTGCATTTTTAGCACGAGCAATGTTTGATTTACCATCCAATACAGAAATTACTCCTAGTTATAATAATGCATTGAATTTAGACAATTCTGTAAATACATCATCTCCGTCTAGTTCTAATAAAGTATATTTATTCTGTGTCGGTACAGATGGATGTGGTAGAGAAAACTCTCAAGTATATGCAGAAAAATATGCATCATGGATTAATCCTAATAATGGATTAGTACCGTTTCAATATGTACCTGTAGGGTCTGATCTAAACGTTCATGAACGTGCTATTTACTTTGGTAGAAAGACTGGTACTGATTTTATTTCATATTATTTTAAACGATTCGATTCTGATCCGATGATGATACAACAATTAACCGATGGTACTCCTATAGATTCTAATATTTATGGGTTAGATTCATCATTAGATGCGGAAACAATCGTAACCATGCAAATGAGTATCACTAAATCAGATTGTAGAGATTATTTTATTAATACGACTGGTATTAATGATGCACGTATAAATACAATTTCATTGTGTGCTGGTTGGGCTAAAGAAGTTAATGGTAATAAATATTATCAAGATATACGTCCATTGACAAGATTAAATTTCCCGAACGAAGTTTTAATAGATACACAAAAGTCTATTACGATTTCATATAGTGTTTATTTCTAAGAATCATAATACCAGAAGTGAATATTCACTTCTGGTATTTATTAATTAAAAATAGTATATACATAATAGTAGCAGATCTTGAATTGTCAGCAAATATATGGTCTGCATTACTCATATATCAACTTTATGGATTTAGTGATGTTATCAATAATGCATATATATTTAACACATTTTCATTTCCATCTTGTCCGATCGTTAACCCTTTGTATATAGTTGATATATGAGTATTTCATAGGGATGTAGCCAAGTTGGTTAAGGCAGTGGACTTTGACTCCACTATTCTCAGGTTCGAATCCTGACATTCCTGCCAGATGCTAGATGATATGTATCTCATTATTAGTGTAGCAACGAGTCCCGTTACATATAAAATAGATGTATATTTCTAGCATTATATCATGGATGATTGGCCGAGTGGTTTAAGGCACCTGTCTTGAAAACAGGCAAAGAGAAATCTTTCATAGGTTCGAATCCTATATCATCCGCCATTGTAGTATAGAGTATAGACACCATACTTCTATACTACAACTTTTTCACATCTTCTATATTCCATATGACTTTATAGATGTGACTCATATTGCAGGGAGAAGAGTGATGACCTTCTCCCCTCCTTCTGCGAGAGTGATGTAACTGGAAGCCATACGGGACTTAAAATCCTGTGGTCATTGAGACCGTGCGGGTTCGATTCCCGCCTTTCGCACCATTGTCATACCCCAGTAGCTCAGTTGGTAGAGCAAGTGGCTGTTAACCACTGTGTCACAGGTTCGAACCCTGTTTGGGGTGCCATAATAAACTTATATTGCTTGAGAAGTTTTATAGAAAGAATCAGCTATCTATAGTCTCTACAAATACTATTAATTTATAAAACAATCAATTCTTTCTATTTTTATATCAAGTAATGCCACCTTAGCTCAATTGGTAGAGCAGCTGACTTGTAATCAGCAGGTTGTAAGTTCGAGTCTTATAGGTGGCTCCACATGGAAGCATAATTCAATGGTTAGAATGGAGTCCTTATAAGGCTTATATCCCGGTTCAACTCCAGGTGCTTCCACCACGGACAGAAATGTCCTAGTGTATAGTAATTGTAATATTAGCTCTATAATTAAGATTTACATTTGAATGTAACGCTGTTAATTATGAGCAAAAAAATCTCCATGATATGACTAAAATTATTTAATTTCTTATACAATTACTATACACATTGTCATACCCCAGTAGCTCAGTTGGTAGAGCAAGTGGCTGTTAACCACTGTGTCACAGGTTCGAACCCTGTTTGGGGTGCCACTGATCTCGATATTATGCGACCTGTCGAGATCCTTTCTATTTTATTTTGTCAAATGTTTCATACTACTTGAAATATAGAGTAGTATGATTCGGTCTCTTCGTCTAGTCGGTCTAGGACGTTACCCTGTCACGGTAGAAACACGGGTTCAAATCCCGTAGAGACCGCCACATGGAAGCATAATTCAATGGTTAGAATGGAGTCCTTATAAGGCTTATATCCCGGTTCAACTCCAGGTGCTTCCACCATCGCCTATAATGGCGTTTCATAATGGATTGGTACTAAGTATATTTGTTTCACATACAATTTCACTCCTTATGAATGTATATAATACGGATATTGCTAATTCTGGAATATTTTAATATACTTAGTACCATTTTTATGCGAAAGTGGTGGAATGGCAGACACGCAAGATTTAGGATCTTGTGATTTTAATCGTATGGGTTCAAGTCCCATCTTTCGCACCACGATCTATCTTTATTTACAAGATAGATCAGACTTTCTTACATCCAAATCATAAAGTAACAACTACTTTATTTCCCACTATGGAATATTCCATAGTGGGGTAAAGTAGTAATTTAACATAATGATAATATTATATATAGGATGATACGATAAAAAGTATTATTTATTAAGTGTATCGTATACTTCAATTATATTTATTATTATTTCACGAGTAAGGAGAGATACAATTGGCTACTTCAAAAGTAATAGAGTTACCATATCTAGGTACTCTACAAAAAAACATACAACTAGATATAGGGGATGCAATTATTAAAACCTTTGATATTAATATCACCCAATCTGATCATCAAAAACTTACAGTTGTTATTGGTGATAAAGAATATACAGACTCGGCACATAATATTCCGTATGGCACAAAATATACAGTTAAACTAGAATCTACAGAAGATAAATACGCAGAAGGCGAAATTAAGATAGAAGAAAAATAATGTAGTATGGGCTATATGTTTTATGGTTGTATTAAAATAGAAGTAATAAAGTAATAAAAAAAAAAATAAAGGAGGTGCTCATATGAGCACCTCCTGCTAGTACCGCTCCCAGAAAGAGCGGTACTTATATTTGATTTGATCCTCCTCCTCTACCCAAAGGGCTCTATATTGGTCCTCATGGGACCAACAATAACTGTGGCTACTGCCACACCCAGTCGAAGAAATGCTAAAAAACTCTGGGTCAAATTGACCCTTTATTCTTAATTCATAATCTAAATCTATCATTATAAATCCCTCCTAAATGTATTAAATTAAATATACATTCTATACTTCTTTCACTTATATATTATATATCTCTTTTTTATTTAGATTACAAAAATACTATTTTTTAAACATTGGAATAATTTAGCCTAATATTAAGAAAGGAAATACGGATAAATGAGAATAGAACTTACTAAAGGTATTAATAACGAATTTTATATTCCGTTGTATAAATCACAACGTATTTATCTTCGTATAATGTCTATAGATATAGATGGGGATAAAGTAGATAAAAAAGATTATTATATGATGGGACCACGAAAAGTTCATATTAATATACCATTAAAAGAATCAAATAGAGTATATGCAAAGATAATGGATATAGAAAGAGGAAATAGATTACAATAATTCTATGTACCAATACTGGGATCCGGAGTAGTAAATATTTACTACTCCGGATTTTTATTTTTTGGTATGTTAAAAATAAAATGAGATGTATAATATATAAGTGAAAGAAGTACATACGGTACTTCTTACCATATTTATTTATGTTCCCGTTAGGGACAAGGAGGAATTATTATGTCTAGAAAGAAAGTAACTAAAAATTATTTAATTGATTTATCGTATTATGCTCAAAGCAATATACCTAACTATACTACTATAACAAAAATGTCTAAAGAAAAATTAGATTATCTTAATAGTGGTTTAAGAACCAATAATATGAAATGCATGTTTGATAGTTGTTATGAATTAACCAGTATACCTAAATTAAATATAGATACATCACAATGTATTGATATGAATAATATGTTTTATGATTGTAGTTCTATTACATCGTTAGATTTATCTAATTTTGATACTAGTAAAGTAACTAATATGTTTAGTATGTTTTTTCGTTGTAATAAACTTACATCGTTAGATCTATCTAATTTTGATACTAGTAAAGTAACTAATATGAGGTATATGTTTTATGATTGTGCTTCTCTTACTACTATTAAAGGTGTAATAGATATGAAATCATGTACTATTAACTATGATAGCATGTTTTATAATTGTACTAAATTAAAAGGAGTACAAATAAAAAATCCACCTAGCGGATTTGATGGTGCTGGGTTAAATAAAGATCAATATACTATAGTAGGTTAAAAATAAGATACATAAAGGTTATTTAATTGATGGGACGATATTAGGAAAATAATACTATAGTATATTTTTATAGGAACTAATATTGTTTATGTATTATGATATTCCAACCCCTACAAAGCAATTAGTATTATAGTATCTCAGAATAGTAAATTTATTGAAAATATATCATTATAATGGGTAAGTTATTTGAATTAGTGATGAGATCCGGAGTAGTAAATATTTACTACTCCGGATTTTTATTTTTTGGTATGTTAAAAATAAAATGAGATGTATAATATATAAGCGAATAGTTACAAATTAACTATTAAAATCTATATTTCTTAGGAGGAATTATTATGGAACAGTATAATGCAGTACAGGTAATTAGAGATAATAAAAAATACACATTAAATGTATTAACCAAGTATAATAAAGAGTATCCAAAAGATACAGTACCTATGGTTAATAATTATATTGGCTATAAAAAGAAATTATATGCGTATAAGATATTAAAGATACGATCTGAAGTATCACAATATTATATATATTATTTATCTCCAAAAAAGAATATAAAGAAAGTATATAAGGAGATACAACAGAATTTAAATGATCTTGAAGTACAGATAGTACAACGATCGTTAGTAAAAAGTATAACTCCGTGTAAAGTTATATTTGATACAGGAGATCCGCATAAAACACGTAAGACTCATGTAATAACTCTTATACATACTAAAGAATTATTACATGAGTCTGTAAGAAGTATGTATATTATTTTAGCAATAGCAATTATTGTTATGATTGCTATGATTGGCATTACATGTTATGCTGTATCGTATATAGATAATATAACACTACAAATACAACAACAAATGATACCACAATAAAAAAAAGAAACGATGAGGGTTCCGCGTTAAAGAACCCTCATCGTTTTTTTTTTGTTTAGATAAGAGAAAAATATAGATAATCAAACAATAACAAATACAAGAGATATTGTAGTATTAGTAAATACTAGTTGGAACGCTAGTGTAAAAGCTAATGAAGGTTATATAGCCGGAAGTATTATACCTGGTAATAGTGGTGTTATTGTAAAAGAAACTACTATTACTGTTAGTAGTGCACAATTGGGTACATTTAAGAATGGTAAGCAATATTTTAAACTTTATAGCCAAGACGGTACATACCACTGGAATCGTGCTGTATGGGTTGTAGTAAATATAGAAAAAGAGGGAGATTATAAAATACGTTTTAGAATACATTGTGGGTTAGGTTATAATCCATCATCTTCCGGTCCTTGGAATAGTGCTTATCAATTTACAATACGAGTAGACCAAGATACCAATAAAACAATATATGACACTGGAGATAAATGGGGAGATAACTACCCGTTTACAAAGTTTTTATGGGTAAGTCCAAGTGCATCAAGATCATCCTGGGGCGATTTAACAACTACTACTGTACATCTAACTGCAGGACAACACACATTAGATTTATTTGTAGGACAGCACGATAAGAATAATAAACACTGCGATACATATATAGATGCATTTTATGCGATATTTGGAGGATAACTTTGTAGGGTACCCAATATTGGGTACCCTAATATTCTTTTTTATCTTCTATCCCATACTAAATTTTGATGTGCGGCACACCAAGAATCTATTGTAGGTGATTGGAATACAAAATATCCATAATCTCTATTTTTATAATTGTTGGAATGTGCATGTACTTTATATATTTTTCTTTTTGTTAATCGTATTGGTGTGCCTTCATTAGTCGATGGCCAATATTGTGGGTCTGATGTTCCGCCCATAATATTTACTTGAAATTTATATGTGCTCGCATCTCCACCTAACGGCACAGAATATTTATGGTCTAAACTCATCCATGATTTATTGGTATTTACATCCACGATAGGGCATTCCCATATAGAACTTCGTTCATCGCTACCGTAATGCCAGCTAAATATTACTACAGCATATTCTCTAGACGATATAAATTCTTTAGTTACGTCGGTAATGTGACCATTATGTCTCGGGACATAGTCAATTACTTGATATTCAGGTAACGGAATTTCTTTAGCACTACTAACAGTAATAGTAGTTTCTTTTACAATAACACCACTATTACCAGGTATAATACTTCCGGCTATATAACCTTCATTAGCTTTTACACTAGCGTTCCAACTAGTATTTACTAATACTACAATATCTCTTGTATTTGTTATTGTTTGATTATCTATATTTACTGTAAGTACTTGATTAGGTTTTTGTATAATATGTACATTGAATTTATTCCATACGAACGGAGTTGCTCGTACGATAGTATTTGTTTTAAATTCTCCTGTTAATGGAATATTTAATTGCCCTGCTACATACCAATCACTTTCTACTTCTATTTTAGCAGTATATTTGGTTCCAATATCACATAAGAATGCTTCTGTATGTGCTACACCATCTTCTGTAGTAACAGTAATAGTTTGATGAATAGATTGTATAATATTAATAAATATTTTGTTTTGTTGCTCAGATGATTTAGGAATAACTGCAGTGGCATATACATAATTAATATTTTTTTCGATATTATTCAATTCAGTTACATTTAACCTACCAGGCTCATATATCTGTGGATTGTTTGCTATTACCATAAACGTACAATTATCCCCACGTTTAACGAAGAAAGATTCTTTATTATTATATCCTGCATCATTATGATTAGCCCATATAACCTGTTTATCAGAATCTTGTAATAATATAACAGCACATAGGTTAGCAATAGCGTCAGGTGTTACTGCCATAATATCTATATCGTTGGCTAATATGCCACCTTCAGTATTTGGTACAAGATGTTTAGGATTATTTCCTTTGAGAACAACTAAGAATGGGGTATATAATGGAGCAGAGAAAGATTCGGTATGCTCTTTACCGTCCATTGTTAATACAACAACCTGAGGAGATTCCCCAGGTTGTGTAATATTAAATTTCTTTGGGTGTTTTTTATTGTATTCTTCATCAATTCTTCCTTCATTGTATAGTATATCTAATTGATGGATTATTTTTTCCCATTTACTTTGGTATAAATCTGTTACAATACTATTATCCACTTATCACTCACCTACTTCCATAGAAGATGTAACTGTAATATTGTATACAGCCCCATCGATAAAATCATCTATAATAGAATAATTTGCTTTACCTGGTAATTTATTTTTATCATTAGAGGTTAGTAATACTTTTATTTTATTTTCTTTTGTAAGATCCAGCGTTGCTGGTAATTGTATTTCTTTATCGTTATTATATACAATAAGAGTTTGATCTGTAAGATCATTATTACTGTCGGATGTAATAGTACATGTTTTATTAGTAACTATATTAGATGCTCCTATAACAATTTTGCTTGATTCAAATGTATCTTTAGTAACTTCTATAGAACCAGATAAAATCTTTTTACCGTTGATATATAGATTTCCTGTATTAGTACCAGTGATAGGTAATAGCGATACTGTAAATGAATCGTTTAATGGTATCTTGCGAAGATGCTGTATATTATTATATATCATATCTTTGTATTTTATTTGTATATTTTGTATTAACGGAGAATAATTATCTTCGTATATATTGAAATATTCTTCATCCGTTGGTCCATAGAATCCGTTTGAATTGTTTTCTTCTTGTTGTATACTCAATGGAGCAGAAGAGCAAATAGAAATATATTGTCCTGGATTGGTATATATTTCGTACGGTATATTAATTTTAGTAAAATAGTTATATTTTATACATTTATACGAAATAAATAGATGACCGATGTTATGAAGTTTAAATGAAGTAGAATATTTCTGTTTAGATATAGCATCATAAACTTCAATGATAGTACCGTTTGCTGGAAGAATATCTATAATAGTAGGACAGTTATCTTCTGTATATTCTATTTCTTTTGCTTTTTTGATAGGATTTATAATCATATCTTCTGTAATAATTCCTTCTTCATTATCTAATTCTTCTTCTGAATATAAAGCTGTATTTAACGTTTTTATTGCTTTGAATTTAGTTCCAACCACAACAGTCTTTGTCGTACCAGGGGTTATTATATTACCATCGGATAATATAATATTGGATGTAGCCTCTTTAGATAAAGATAAATTAACTGTTTTTGTAATAGGGACAGCATTTGATATAGCAATAATAAGTTCTTTGGTTAATTCTCCACTAGTTAATGTAGGATTACTATAGTTTGTAGTTATATTACCAGCGGTATATCCATCTGATGGTTCTACTGTAATTTTAAATAGATCTCCATATGTACCGATAAATGAAGATGTGTGTTCTTCTGTAAGTTTTTCATTACCAGCTGGATCATATGTAGTAACTTTGATAATTTGATTCGTTGTATCTGGAATAGTAACAGTATATTTTATTGGTCCTTTTGCAGGATCTAATATCAGCCCAAGCATATCACTATTGATTTGCATAAATTCATCTAAATCAAATAATCCAATCTTACCAGCTTTATATCCACGTTCCATGGTTGCTTGAAACATGATATAGTTACCATAATCAGTTGTAAACGATGCAGCATTTGTGTATGAACCAATTTTTGTCTTAAAGTCAGAAGAATATATTGATGTGACTAGACTTTGATGTACAAAGTTCTTATTTAATATTTCTACTTTACATTTAACTGGTTGTGGTACTGAAGTAGAGATAGTCATATTACCAGTAATAGTACCACTAGTCATATTTAATTTACCAACAGTATATCCAGGAGATGTAGGTATAACAGATGCAGTAAATGATACACCAGCAATTTCATAGAACGTTTTTGTATATTCTTTACCATTACAATATACTGTAATCAACTGATGTGCTTCTTGACGTATTGTAATTTCAAATAATTGTCGTTGTTCTGGTGCAGTTGCAGTAATAGAAATATCCTTTTTTACAATACCAGCAACAGAGGACGGGGTTCCTGGAGCATATCCTTTTTCTCCGATGATATATACATCATATGTGCTTCCTTCTTCTGCTTTAAAAGAAGTTGTATGAACAACTCCATTTATTCTAACATATATAGTTTGATGGGTAGTTTGAGTAATAGAAATGGTATATAATTTCTTTTCTTCTATTTTTCTATATCTATTCTTAAATTCTGTTATTAATGGGGAAAATCCTAATACTTCAAGACTATATCTTGATTTAACGTTTACGTCTAGTTTCTTTACAGAATTTGATATATCTAATATATAACTCTTCGGTATTTTTTTACCGTTAATGAATAACATATACATTTCTTTTGTATAGTTTCTATCAATATATTTTTCGTTTAATTTAAGATATCCAGACTGAGGAATATAACTGATAGCACCATTTAGACCATTTCCACTATAGAATACCATAATGGTAAGAACTCTATTATCATTACCGACATATGGAATATCCAATAGTGTAATAGTTCTATCAAATGAATTTAATTGATATCGCTTCGGATCTATAAATACACCAGCGTAGAATACGAGAATACGATTCATATATTCTACGTCTTCTGTAAATACATCTGGTAAATCCGCTGTATTCTGGTTAGGACCAAGAATAACAGAGAATTCTTTCTTCTGTATTATATTATTTTCATAATTGTGACAAAATACAAACTGTATTGTATCGTCTTGAAGAATACCCTGTCCATCTGCTATAGATACAGTAGTTTTATCTGGAGATAATTGATATGTATAATCTGGTATCAGTACACCATGCTTCATTATGAAAAATGGATTATCTGTATATGGGGTAGTTGGATATGGTATTTTTAACGTTATCATTCATATCACCTTATTTCTTCTATCTTAATTTCGCCTTCTACATATTTATCATCTGTACATTCTAGTTTAACTGTATAATTTGTGCCATACGGAACATTATGAATCGTTTCTGTTCCTGTATATTTTTTATCACCAATAACAACCGTAAGTCTTTGATGATCAGATTGGGTGATATTAATATCGAATGTCTTAATAGATACAGTACTAGCAGAGATAGTGGTATCAGCTAAGAATGTATTATCTGGGCTATTAGGAGTTATCTTTAATATACCAGGATTGTATGCTTCTTCTGCAGTAACTGATACATCGTATCTATTACCGATTTTGCTAATAAAACTTTCAGTATATTCTACACCATTAACAGTAACTCTAATTGTCTGGTGTTCTGATTGAATAATAGTAACACGAATAGTAGGATTTGTATTAGGTTCCCCGCCTTCTGTAACTATTACATCAACTGGTTCAAATAAAATATTACTATTTGGGTCAATTGTATTAGCTTGTTTATATGCAACAGTCATTGGATTCAATGTCTTATATGCCAAATATATAATAGCTTCTGAACCGATAGTATATGATTTATTAAGATTTATTGTATTGCCTGTTATAGTATATTGATCTTTGAATATAATTTCTCCATTAATAAATAGAATAATATTATTTGCATTATATGTAATACCATTAAAGTTAGGAATATCAATACTATCTTTAAATATCATATCAATAGTAAAATAATAATAATTAATATTATTAGAAGACGTAGAACTATCGTTGGAACAAATGATAGTTAATACATCGCCATTACGAAGATCGTTATATTTATGCTCTATCAGCAATGTATTATCTACGATAGTATAGATAGAATGATTCATTATTTTACCGTTTCTAAATATAATATATGAATCTTGTTTTTCTTTAAATGGTAATATAATTGCATCTTGACCTTTTTGTGTAATATTGATAATAGTATAGGTTAAACCGATATTATTATTTTGAAGATTATATTTATCTGATTCTGAAATGAGATAAAATGTAGTTCCAGCAGGTACGGATTTATCTAACTGTATTGTATTAGGAGAAGATAACGAATATGAGGTTTGGTTTATAAGAGAATTATCTTTAAATAGTAATATACTTTGCATTGATTCTATATTTCCTAACGAGTCTGCTGGAAAGGTAATTGTATTAGTTTCTGAAGTAGTGGTTGTTTTTCTAGTAATAAATTGCATTGTATTACCGCTAGATGGGTAATCTGTTATATTTGTATTTAAAGCGTAGAACGGAAATACAAATGTTACTGCTTCACCGACAATCATTTCATCATCTTCATCAAAGAATGTGATATACCATACATCATCTTCTTTATATAAGTCATATTCTTCTTGGTTTACATAAAGGCTATGTTTTAATACCATCATATAATCTTTGCTGCTTAAATCATAATCTTTATATGGTAATGGAACCGCAAATGTAGATTGTCTATCTTTAATGCAATATGTAGTTAATATCTTGATTTGCATATCGCCATTAAATAATCCACGAGCAATATTCCCGCTAGCACCAAGATAAACCATTTCTATTCTATCGGTTTTATCTACTTTCTTTAACGTATAAATTGCTTTGAATTTAATACGAGAATCTGTAAGAGATGGTATTACTACTTTATATAATGAATTATTTAATAAGTGACCGTTAATGAATAATAAGTATCTGTCCGGATTATAACAAGCTCTAAATGAATATGGTATAGGAATAATATTTGTTTCTTCGTAGATAGAATCTATATATGCGTATTGAAATTGATGAGTAGATCCAAGATATAGATTTGTCTTTAAATAATCTGTATTATGAAGAGAAACAGTATCTGTAGTTTCGTTGAAATCATACAATATTGGGCATAAGTTAGACACACCGCGTTTATCTGTTAAAATTAACATTTCGTCTCGTGGAATATATGTAGTTACATTCTTTAAGAATCCATCTTTAGATTTGTTGGATTCGTTTAATGGAATTAATTCATTACGGACGTTTCTAAAATATACAATTTCAAATGTACTGGTTGGCTTAAGAGAATATGGTTCGAATCTAAATGTATCCATATGATACTCAATATCTTGATAGTATTGTGGAATAATACCGTCTTCAAATATTAATACATACGTTTCGTTATGATTATCTGATTTATCATAAATATCTCTACTCATTGTAACAAACCCTTTAGGATCTTTTAGATTCAATATATGCTGAGCAGAATATTCTATAATATTTACAGGTCGAATATCTTCAAATATTTTATCATATTTATTCTTATCGTATCCAAATACATAATCAATGCTATTATTAATATTCGTAATATATGTAGTATCTATTGCATGCGAGAAATCAAATTCTTCTCGTAATAAATCTAAATCTAATTCCGGAGCAGTAATATTTATTTTATCTTCTGCGGCAAATTGCCTTGCTAGTATTTGATTTCTAAATTTAGAAATATAATCTTCGTTTTGATCTTGAGTTTCGTAGAATGTGCATACAATAGTAAATTTATCTTTAAGAGCAGTATTTGTGTTGTCTACAATAGAAAACATATTACCTGATTCTATTTTCTTCGCTACGGAAGTATTCAATGTACCGTCTTCATTAAATACGATAATATTATTTTCTGTAATCTTATGATCTAACCCAATATTTAGTTTTAATCTATCACATTTTTGATTACGATAATATACTATTCTTGTGTGTGCATCATTAATACCTATTCTAATATTACCATTATTATCTAATAATCCTTTTTCGTTAAAAGAGAATTGTAATTTCGTATTATGAATAAATCGTTCTTCGGAATATTCTATATCTCTCGGTAATACAATCAGTTTAATAGATTGAATATTTTCATAAAGAATAGTAAATTTAGACAAAATAAGAGTAAAGTATTTATCAGAACGAATTACTTTAATCTTACTCCATGGGATAAATTTATTATTAATAAATAATAAGAACGGAGATAACCATTTCTTTTCAAATGCATTATACATAGATTCGGAAAAGAATCTTTTATCTGGTATATTTGTAAATAATTGATTATTTTTAAATCCAGAGATATGTATAATTCTTGTATCGGAATTTCTACCTGGAATACCAGTTAATTGCCCATTCTCAAAATATGGGTTATCGAACCAATATGCTGGATAAATAATATATGGTATTACACCTATTTGGAAATTATTAATATTAGATTTAGTATTTAATCTTTTTAATTCTGTAAGTTTAACAATTTCGTCATATCTGGAATATTCCGGTTCTTTATCAACCCACCCATCAGCATCTTCTTGTGAATTAGGGTCTATAAATTCTGAAAGATATGTGTTTGGTATAGTAAGATCTGCATTAATATTATCTGTTTCTCTTGCTAAACTGTCTGTAAGAACAGTAATATCATCCAATGCACCTAAAAAATATCTAGGTAAATTGCCTTCATCTTTACCAAAACCAATACTCATACGAGTACCGTCAAAGTTAAATTCTTTTATTCCTGTGGAAATAGACGATATTAATTTACCATTTAAGAATATACCAGTTTGATTTTTATACCTAGTAATAACAACCCATTGCCATATATCAAACGGTATTTCTATTGTATTAGAAGTGAGTTCGTGTTCGTTAGAATCTTTAATAGTGATAGAATATGCATTGTTTATATGGTTAAGATATATTGCATCTAATGTAGATGGGGTATTGATATTACCATCACTAAAAACGAATTCTTTTGTGCGTCCATCACTATATCTTTTTAATCGTATCCAAAACGATATAGTGAAATCTTCGTCTTTGTTGATAATAACGCGAGAACCATTTGTCTTAGTTAGTACAGAAGACGTACCATTAAAGTCAGCACAAGTACCGGTGAATTTACCAGTAGTATTTGTTGTGACTTTTTCTGAAGTCCACGTATTATTAGCCATATCAACTGCACCAGTTTGTTTGGTAAATCTTAGATTAACTAGAGCATTATAAGCCATTTTACTCTTCCTTTCTTATATATCAATATAAAAGGATGGTGGATAATTATATCCACCATCCTATTAAATTATTTAATTCCTATATTATCGTATATTACTTCTTTACCAAAGACTGCAAGATTTTTATTTACAATCTTTTCAATACTCTTTTGATTATTTAGATATGCTCCACAATATGCATCTGTAATCATACTTATAAATGCAGGTAAAAATTCTAATGATAATACTGTACTAGATCCATATAAGAACATCCATTTTTCGACTACTAAGTTTAACGATAGTTTTTCCATCTTAAATGTAGTACCAATAAAAGTGATGAACTTATCTAAACCAGTAAATGAATCATCTGATGAAGTCATATCGTATACATTTACATTTGTTTCTGTTGCTTTAGATACCTTCATTGCGATACTGGTAGCTTTATCTTCATCTAATCTCATTACATTCATTAGAAAATATTTAGCAGAATAATACATTGCTTTTGTTCTATTTTCTGGTACAATACTGATATTACCAATGTAATCTATAAGATGTGTAAATAATTGTGCAAATATAGTAGAGCACCCTAAAGTATAGGCTGATTTATTACTGAAGAATCCAGGTATATTATAATACACCATATTGGTCTTAGCAGAAATAAGATAAGCTAATAATATAGTTTCTTTTACATTATACCGCTTAGTAGATTCATTTTGTGTAATAACACCTGTACAATCTATGAATACTTTAATTTTTCTATCTTTAGGATCTTTAGCACATACTACTCGTACAGGTCTTGGTAATGCATCTGTAGGTAATAAGAGTACAGTATTTTTAGATGTAAGTACTCGTAAAAGATATGCAGGCATTTTAGTACGTTTTAATACTAAAGCAATATCTTCTGTAAACTCTTGTGTATTCTTTTCTATACGTGTACCAGTCTTAATGGCAGTCATTATTTTTTCAGTATACTGATACATTTTATGATATAACAAACAATCTGTTATCTTTTTTATATCTTTATCCATTGTATATACGTCCTTTCAGAAATAGTCATAAAATTACTACTATGTTTTTCTCATTAGGTTAGTAATTTATTACTCATAAAACTATATTGTAATTTTATTACAATATAAGGAGTTGGGCCAGTATGTATACCTATAATTACGAAACAGAGTTTATTGATATTATTTCTTCTCATTTATTAAAAGGAAGAGATAAAACAGATAACAACTCTGTATATAAATATTCGAAAAATATCTATGTTCCAAGAGTGAATTCTGTAATGGATTTAACTATTAATACTCCTGGTATCCCTAATTGGGCAAATTATCTTGGCTTTAGGCATAAGAGTTATACAAAGACATTACAAGAAGCGGCAAATATTGGTACAGCGGTTCATTCTAATATTTCGTCATATATTTTAGAAAATAAGGATATGAATAATACACAACAAGAGATTGTAAACTGTTATAATTCGTTTAAAATGTGGTGGGATAATCTTAATAAAAATAATACAATAGAAGTTATTGGAGCAGAAAAAACAATTATATCTCCGTATTTTGGTGGTACATATGATTTATTATTAAAAGTAAATGGGAGAGTTAGATTAATAGATTTTAAAACTTCTAATCATATCCATTTTAGATACTTCATTCAATTAGCGGCATATCGTTGGTTGATTCGATTTGCTTATAATTATGATGTGGATTCCCTTACTATTCTTAGATTAGATAAATACGATTATAACTTTGAAGAACTTACGGCAGATATGCATTGTTTAGAAGATAAAATTCTTATCGAAAACTGTTCTAATACATTCTTCTCTTTATTAAGTTCTTATTTTCAGTTAAAGAAAGTAAAGGAATCGTATGACTCATTTTATAATAGGAGAAAAAAATGATATATGAAATATGTAGTCGATATAATAGTTTCCTTTGGTCCAAGAGAAATAATATAATTTTTTATTTTT
>ERZ808240.1044-NODE-1044-length-35300-cov-40.547425_pt1 | contig 35300 bp, 31 predicted proteins | sample MGYA00521084_ERZ808240 | MGnify/ENA primary metagenome ERZ808240 (study PRJEB31516, sample SAMN03275571) | gut metagenome | biome: mammalia-associated habitat; material: feces | host: Papio cynocephalus | place: Kenya | collected 2012-08-06 ... | reverse complement strand
TGTTTCTGCCGCTGGCATCGCTAAACTGCATATCAGTAGCCAAGGTATAGTTTCTAACCTGCTGTCCATTGTATCTATCCACACCTCGCTTGGTACTGATCCACATAGCACCATCCTCAGCCTCAACAATCGAATAGACACGGGCACTGGAGAGTCCATTGTCCGTATTGACATTCGAGAGCATGAGCATGTTTCGGGTCAAATGTTCCTGAGCATGGAGCTGCAAGCACAGCACCATGCCTAAAAGCCCCAAGAAGGCCCATTGCCATTTTCGTATATATGATAAGTCTTTATATTTCATCTACTGGTTTCCTTATTTCTATTTTCTATTCCAATCCCTTGATTTGCTTCTTAGCCTACATTCCAGTCACTCATTATTGTAACTCATTGATTTTCAATATCTGTATTTTTTGAAATCAGATTTTGGTGTAGCATGAATTTTCTTTTTCCGAGTGCCTTGGAGTTATGCAGGGCAAATCATATATGTCGGAGAGGTTACTTTTTGCCTCTGTGCCCCGTCTTATACTATATAGACTGGACGGATATTCAAATCCGTCTTCAAAACAAGCCCTTGTTATCCGCATGGTCGATGACGAATCTGGTATCCATCACTACGATACGTCTGGCATCTCGAGTGGTTGTCTAAGCCAAAGACCCAACAACTTCCTCGACAGTTGTTGAGTCATGGCGGTTTCCCTCGTATATCATAGTGCGGACAAGTAATCCCTCATTGTTTACTACTGCAGCGAGGACCACTATCTTGTAATCGTCTCCTTTCTTTTTGTAACGACTATACTGACAGAGTTCACTGTTCTTCATTTTTCCCCTCAAAATAGAGGAATTTGTAATATCAAACAGAAAATCTTCTCCTCGATGTCGAACATCTCTGTAAGCACAGTGTTCTCATGAAGATAGTGTACTGTCTTCAATTCAGAATAAGGAGAGATGGCAAGTGTGATAATCTGCATAAGTGCAAGGTTTATCTCTTTATGTTCCCCACTGGTATTCAGGTGTTTGCGAATATCTAACATACGCATGGTAGGGTTACAAAGATTCTCGCAGCCGATGATGTGAGGCTCATGTTGGGTAAGCGTCTCAAGCTTAACTGTAACAGCTTTCTTGCGCTCTTCTTCTTCGTGAGCCTTGCGTTCGGCGATGAGACGTGGATCGTTCTCCTGCGCATACTTGCTGTTATGGTATCTCTCGTATTGAAACATTGCCTCCTCATGAAGCTTTTGGCTGTCACACATTACACTTTGGCCTTTCTCTATCATGGTGGTGAGTGTAGACACCAGTCTATTGCGTTCTTCTTTGTCGAAGCTGGGGAACTCTCTAAGGCAAAGGGCACTATGATGCTTAGTCTTTCCGTCTTTGTCGATGTAAGACTTCGTGAGACGATAGTATTCATATGCGATTGCAGTACTATCTCTCTGATAACGATATTTCTTTGCCTTGGATAGATACATTCCGGGGGCAAAGGTACACACATTTTTTCAACTGGCAAAACGGGTGGGTGTAGCATTTTGGGGATTTTCCCACACATATGCCACAAATTAGAATTCTTTATATAAAATCAACTATAAAATTGGCAGAAAACAGCCAAAATCAAGGATTCTGTTAGAAATGTTTAAGTTTTTTCGCCGAAGGCTGCCACAATGTGCGGTGGCAATCCAGACCAGGGTATAGATATTCTGCAAGCCCCATACAACTATTTCTTCAATCTGGACAACGACTATCTCGATATGATTACTCAGGTAGGCAACAAGGAAAAGGTTGACGTGAGTATAGATGGCGGTTCTAAGGTGCTGAAGTATTTTGTCAGCACAGCTTACTATAATGAGCGTGGTATTATAGACGATACCGGCTATCAACGTTTCAGCATCCGTGTCAACTCTGACTATTTGCCAAGTAAGTGGCTGAGTATGGGAAGCCGCATTTCTTTGTCTTATTCTAAGAAGGAAGGTGTCAACGAGGGACAGCCGCTCAGTTTTGTACTCAGCCGTCGCCCCAACTTCAACACGTATTATTCGGATGGTTCTTTGGTAGGTGTGTTCAATGGACGGAAGGATCCTGTGGCTCTGATTAACAATACTACCGACTTTACAAATTCGTATAGAGCCAACTTCTATCAATATTTCAATTTAAAGTTCAACAAGTATTTGTCGTTCCGTATGAACATCAATGCCAACTTTTATCTTGGCAAGTGCAAGAGACTCATCCCAAGTTTGGTAACTTCCCATCTGCATCTTTTGGCTGGCACTTTTCTGACGAGAAGCTCATGAAGGGTGCACGTAAGGTGATGACCGATGGTAAGCTTCGTATTTCTTGTTGTGCTACTGGTAACCCAATAGTATCCAGGTAATTGCAATACCGTGGAGAAGCTTTCTGATGGCAGGTTTTATTGATGATAATGACCGTGTATGGTAATCGGAAACGCAAAGCCAGACGTGACAGGTGGCTTCAATACCAACGTGAAGTGGAAGAACTGCAACCTCTATTTGGGTTTCTATTATTCAATAGATGGCAAGATATACAATGTGGCTATGGCTGACTTTCTCCTTCTACATATTCTTCCAAAAACATGTGCTCTCCATCGAACACGGCATAGGTAAATTGCCATATCCAGTCGCCCAATATCATCAGGCGTGTTTTCTTGCTCAACATCAGGTCGAGCTCAATATGGCGATGCCCAAATATGAAGTAGTCGATGTTGGTGTGATGTTGCATATATTGCTTGGCGTATTTTACCAAGTATTCCTTGTTTTCTCCGAGATAAGGCATTTCCTTGCCATCTTTTCTTTTCAGTCGGCTGTGCTTGGCCCAGTTAAGCCCTAATGCCATTCCCCAACGTGGATGTATGGTGTTGAGCAATATCTGGCAGGTGCGGTTGTGGAACATCTTACGCAACAGCTTGAACTTATGGTCTGGGTCTCCCAGTCCGTCGCCATGAGCAAGGAAGAAGATCTTGCCGTAGATTTCGGTTGTGGTAGCTTTGCGGTGCAAGATGACACCACACTCTTCTTCTAAGTATCCGTAAGTCCATAGGTCATGGTTACCTGTGAAGAAGTGTACCTCCACACCCATATCGGTGAGTTCTGACAGTTTTCCTAAGAAGCGAGTGTAACCTTTTGGCACGACATACTTGTATTCGTCCCAAAAGTCAAACATGTCACCTAACAGATAAACAGCGGCAGCCTTGTTCTTGATACTGTCGAGGAAACGCACCAAGCGCCTTTCTTGCATGCGTCCGTGCTCTATGGCAAGTGAACCAAGGTGAGCATCTGAAAGGAAATAAACATTCTTCATGGACATATATTTTTGTGGTTGTAATGGAAACTTATTCAAAGCCTAACTCTACGCGGGCTTCTTCGCTCATCATACTTTGATCCCATGCTGGTTCAAAAACCAGGTTTACATTGGTGGATTTTACTCCTTCCACGCTATCTACTTTTGTGCGTACGTCTTCCAAGATAAAGTCGGCAGCGGGGCATGAAGGTGCGGTAAACGTCATGTCGATGTCTACGTTACCATCTTCTTTCACGTCTATTTTGTATATCATTCCCAAATCCCAGATGTTGACGGGAATTTCTGGGTCGTATACTGTCTTGAGTACATCTACGATTCTTTCTTCTATCTTTGTCTTTTCTTCTTGTGTCATGTATTTTATAGTCTATTGTGTGTTGTCACATAAGCAGAGCTTATCTTATTCTTATGCAAAGATACGATAAATCAAAGACAATACAAAATAAAACGATTTATTTTTGTTGGTGCCTGCGAAAGTTTGCTTGGGTAAGTGTGTTGGAGCTTCTTTTAAGGGTAAGTACTCGATGTGTTACAATCGACCTTTGTCGTGGTAGGAATAGTAATGCCCGTCAGTCACAATGACATGGTCCATGAAGAAGAGACGCATTACCTCGCATGCCTTTTTTACATTGAGTGTAAGTTGGTCGTCCTGTTTGCTTGGAGTGGGGTTGTTGCTTGGATGGTTGTGGCACAAGGCTATAATGGTGGCATTGTTGAGCAATGCTTTCTTGATGATGAGCCTTACGTCTACAGCTGTTTCCGTGATGCCTCCGTGTGACAACGGTTCGGCCTTGATGAGTTTGAAGTTTTGGTTCATCATCAGCACCCATGCTTCCTCCACATCGAGGTCTTGCATCCGAGGAAGCATATAGTTGTATACAGCCAACGAGGATCCTAAGTCAGGCCTCAATCCCATCTTTTCTATAGAGCGTCGTTTGCCCAGCTCGCAAGCTGCCATGATGGTGATGGCCTTTGCTGGCCCCATGCCTTTGTATTGGGTCAGTTCTCGTATGGTTTTCTTGCCTAATGTGTTTAGGTTGTTGTCGCAGTCGCTCATGATTCGTTTCATGAGATCTACGGCACTCTCGTCTCTTGAGCCGGAACCGATAAGGATGGCAAGAAGTTCTGCATTAGAAAGTGCTGAAGCTCCCAGTCGCTCCAGTTTCTCACGCGGCTTGTCTTCTTCTGCCCATTGTGATATGGAAAGCTTCTCGCTCATAGATGGTGTTTTAGGTTTTCAGAATAATGTCGAAAGTGAGAAAATGAAATCAGCTATCCCAGAGGTCACCTCTATACTCTCTCCTTCATTACTTATAGAAAGTCTTGTTATAGGCACTGAACTCGCTTTTTCCCAATACGCATCTCTTCCACCAAGCAGAGAGGAATCCGCATCCATAACCCAAGAGTTGAGTAAAGGCGGCTCTGATACTGAGCAACCCTATCTTTATGCTTTTGTTTTTGTGTGTGCTGTCGATGCAGAGTGCTACAGAATAAATGAGGATGCACGCCAAGCCAATAAGTCCAAACATGGTGATGGCTTTTCCTACGATGGGGAAAATGTGCTGTGTGCCGAGCAGATGGGGAAGAACGGCAAGAAACAACAGTAGGAACGTGCCTGTAACCACCAGGGTGAATACCATAGGAAGCAGGTGTACCAGCTTCAGACTTTCGGGATATTTCTTATAGAGGTTGATGCGGGCAATGCCGCTGTTGTAGACTTGTCGCCAGAACTTGCGGAAATCGGTGCGGCGCTTATGCCATACCCATGCCTCTGGGAACAGACGGCACTTGTAGCCAGCCTGGAAAATGCGGATGGAGAAGTCTATGTCTTCGCCAAAGCGCATGGCGGAGAAACCTCCTAACTTCTGGTATGCGTCCTTACGTATACCCATGTTGAATGAACGTGGGTAGAACTTGTCCAATTTCTTCTTTCCGCCACGTATGCCACCTGTGGTGAAGAAAGATGTCATGGAGTAAGAGATGGCTTTTTGGGTGTCTGTAAATGATGAGTGCGCCTTGTCGGGGCCTCCAAAGGCATCGGTGGACTCTCGGCTCAACTCCTCACTTACAGCCTTGAGATATCCTGGAGGCAAAACCACGTCGCTGTCGAGAATCAGAAGGTATTCGCCTACTGCTCTTTCTGCTCCATAATTTCGGCTTTGCCCAGGACCTGAGTTTTGTTTATAATAATAATGTATATCCATCTTGTCCTTGTAGCGTTTGCAAACATCTTCGCATGGTATTTGCGACCCATCCTCTACAATGACAACCTCAAAGTCCTTTTCCTCCTGTGAGGTGAGACTGTTTAGAAGTTCGTCGACTTCATCTGGACGGTTGAATACAGGGACAATAATGGAGTACTTCATAATATAATCGTCTATAATGAATAAGTGTAAGTGAAACTTATTCGCTTACACGACCAAGGTAGCTGCCATCGCGAGTGTCAATCTGGACAGTCTCGCCTTCATTTACGAACAAGGGTACGCGAATCTCTGCGCCAGTCTCAAGAGTGGCAGGCTTCGTGGCGTTGGTAGCGGTATTTCCCTTGATGCCAGGCTCGGAATGAGTAATTTTCAGAGTCGTCTTGACTGGCATTTCGGCCAAGAGAATTGTTCCGTCTGATGTGTCGGTTACAACCTCTACGACATCGCCTTCCTTCATGTACTGACCGCCAGTGACGTTCTCTCTGGCGATTGGCACCTGTTCGAAAGTTTCCTGGTTCATGAAAATGCACCCCGTAGCATCCTCGTAGAGATACTGGTAAGGGCGACGCTCTACGCGTACATCTTCCAATTTGAAACCAACCTGGAAAGTACGCTCCAATACACGACCATCGGCAACATTCTTCAACTTGGTGTTCATGACAGTATTACCCTTACCTGGCTTTCTGTGCTGAAAGTCGATGCAAACCCAAACTTTGCCATCCATGCGGATGCAAGTACCAATCTTAATTTCCTGTGAATTAATCATTTTGTTATGTTTGATTTTTTGTGTTATAATCTAAAAAGCGTCTGCAAAGTTACTGCAAAAACACGAAAAAGCAAAGTAAAAATCGAAAAAAACATAAATATTTAAGCTAAATTTGGAGGTTTTCTTTGTTATTTCAGAAATATTGCGTAATTTTGCAGCCCAAAAGGGCGCATTCTGCTTTCTTTGCAGTGAATATTAATTAAAAATAAAATAAGAAAAATGAAAAGAACATTTCAGCCTCACAATCGTCGTCGCGTGAACAAGCATGGCTTCCGCGAGCGTATGGCAACAAAGAATGGTCGTCGCGTATTGGCTTCTCGCCGTGCTCATGGCCGCAAGAAGTTAACTGTTTCTGACGAGCACCATGGAAAGTAAATCCTTGGGAGGATTCGCAAGAAAGTTGATGACATTAAAAGCAGCATAGACCAAATCTTTGCTGCTTTTTGTTTTTTTTTATCCGATTGTTTCCTCGTTTCGTGTGAAATCATTATCTTTGTGCAAAATTTCAATACATGACTTCATCCGAGTTCATAAATAAGTTCAAGAGTAAGTACCTGTGGGGAAATCTTGCCGCTATGGCATTGGTGGTATTTCTGCTGTGTATGGGTGTCAGGGTTGGCATAGATCTTTATACCCATCATGGAGAGGCTATCTCTATACCTAATGTAAGGCATAAGAGCTTTGCGGATGCAGAGCGTATCCTTAAGGATGCAGGCCTGCTTGTGGTGGTGTCTGATACCGGGTATGTGAAAAGCCTGCCTCCCGACTGTGTGCTGGAGCAGAGCCCTGCCCCAGGCGAGGAGGTCAAGTCGGGTCACATAATCTATGTCACCATCAACTCTGCGCATTCACCGGTTATCACCCTTCCCGATGTTATCGATAATAGTTCCTTGCGCGAGGCCATGGCTAAGCTTACGGCTATGGGCTTCAAGTTGGGGACACCGCAGTATATACCTGGCGAGGAAGACTGGGTGTATGGCATCTTGGTGAATGGCAGGCATGTAGTGGCTGGTGATAAGGTGTCGATAGATGATATGCTCATTATACAGGTGGGAAATGGAAAACGTGATGTCGGCGATTCTGTGGAAATGATAGATCCAGTGGGTGACAGCAATGAGCTATTGGAAGGCAGTGGTGAGGCCGAAGAAGGAGCAGTGGACAATTTCGAGGTGGTTCCGGGAACAGAATCGGATGAGCCTTCAACGTCAGCCCATCCTCACCACAGTCATAATAATGAAGTAGTGGAGTAAAGACTATATGATAGGAGATAATTACAACGACGATGTAGATTTTCTGAACGAACCAGAAACGGTTGAGTCTGGTGACGGTACGCTTTATGAGCATTGGAGGATTGAGGTAGATCCAGGTCAGGCACCTATACGGATAGACAAGTTTCTGTCAGAGAAGAATCCCTATCAGAGTCGTAACCGTATACAGAATGCAGCCGATGCGGGGTTCATACGTGTCAATGGAAAGCCAGTAAAGAGCAACTACAAGGTGCGCCCCAATGATGTCGTCACACTGATGCTCGACCGCCCCAAGCATGATACCAGCATAGTGGCTGAGAACATTCCGCTGAATATCGTATATGAGGACGATGCGCTGATGGTGGTCAACAAGGAGGCTGGCATGGTAGTGCATCCAGGAGCAGGCAACTTTACGGGAACGCTTATCAATGCAGTGGCATGGCACATGAAAGATGTGAAGAATTTCGACCCCAACGACCCTGAAGTTGGATTAGTGCATCGCATTGACAAGGATACTTCAGGACTATTGGTCGTGGCGAAGACACCAGCGGCGAAGACCGCTTTGGGCAAACAGTTCTTCAACAAAACCACCCATCGTAGCTATCATGCCTTGGTATGGGGAAACATCGTGGAGGACGAGGGGCGAATAGAAGGCAATATAGGGCGCGACCCCAAGAACCGTCTTCGCATGAAGGTGTTCGACCCAGATAGTGGGATAGGCAAGACTGCCGTCACCCATTACAAGGTGCTGGAACGTTTCGGTTACACCACCTTGGTGCAATGCATACTTGAGACCGGCCGTACCCATCAGATACGTGCCCACATGAAGCACATCGGACATCCGCTCTTCATGGATGCTACCTATGGAGGTGCAGAGATACTGCGAGGCCAGCGTAGTAGCAGTTACAAGGCATACATCCAGAATTGTTTCAAACTCTGTCCGCGTCAAGCTCTCCATGCCAAGACCTTAGGTTTCGTGCATCCTTCTACCGGCAAGCAGATGGATTTTGACAGCCAATGGCCCGATGACTTCAGACGACTGATAGAAAAGTGGAGAAACTTCATAGCTGGCTCCACACAAGATACATTTCAAGAAAGATAACGATATAACCAACATAACAAAATGGACAACAACAAAAGAACGATAGCCATCGTCTGTGGTGGCGATTCTTCTGAGCACGATGTTTCGTTGCGCTCAGGTCAGGGACTTTACTCTTTCTTCGACAAAGAGCGTTACAATATTTATATAGTGGATGTCAAAGGTACCGATTGGCATGTGGCTTTCGATGATGGCACAACAGCCGAAATCGACAAGAACGACTTCTCGTTTGTCAAGGATGGCAAGCGCAATTTCTTTGATTACGCTTATATCACCATCCATGGCCAGCCTGGTGAGAATGGTGTGATGCAAGGCTATTTCGACCTTATCCACATGCCTTATTCTACAAGCGGCGTCTTGGTTGAGGCGATGACTTTCGACAAATATGTACTCAACAACTACCTGCGGGGCTTTGGTGTGCGGGTAGCCGACAGCATCTTGCTTCGTCGTGGAGAGGCTTATGATGAGGAGGCGATAGCCAAGCGCATCGGCATGCCTTGCTTTGTGAAGCCTGCGGCCGATGGCAGTAGCTTTGGCGTTTCCAAGGTAAAGAAGCCCGATCAGTTGGCTCCTGCACTTCGAGTAGCATTTATGGAGAGTGAGGAGGCAATGGTCGAGGCTTATATGAAAGGTACTGAAATCTCACAGGGTATCTATAAGACTGCGGATAAGTGCGTTGTGTTCCCTGCTACTGAGGTCGTGACGAAGAACGAGTTCTTCGATTATGATGCCAAGTACAACGGTCAGGTGCAGGAAATTACGCCAGCTCGTCTCTCGCCAGAGACGGCAGAAAAAGTGGCTGAAACCACTTCGCGCATTTACGACATCCTGCATGCCAACGGAATCATTCGAATCGACTATATCATAACCAAGGACAAGGACGGAAAGGACTTGGTCAATATGCTGGAAATCAATACCACTCCCGGCATGACAGTGACCAGTTTCATTCCTCAGCAGGTACGTGCTGCAGGGCTCGACATCAAAAATGTGCTGAGCGATATCGTAGAGAATCAATTTTGAAAGATCAGTTATGAAAATTCCTCAAGAATTTGATGCCATTCGCCCTTGGGAGCCTGAAGACTTGCCCGAGGTTTTCGACCGCCTGTTGACCAACGAACAGTTTAAGCAGGTGCTTGCTTATCTCTATCCACAGGTGCCTTTCGAGATGATTGCCAAGAAACTCAAGGCCTGCAAGACCAATATGGAGTTTCAGCTGGCTTTTGCTTACGACTTTGTGAAAAGTTTGCTGAAGAAGGCTGCTACAGGATACGAGATGGATTGTGCAGCCATCGACTCTTCCAAGTGCTATACTTTTATCAGCAATCATCGTGATATCGTGCTCGATTCTGCCATCCTCGATGTGCTGCTGGTGGACAACAAGTTTACTACCACGTGCGAAATCGCTATTGGCGACAATCTCTTGTCGCTGCCTTGGGTCAAAGACTTGGTGCGCATCAATAAAGCATTCATCGTGGAGCGAGCGCTCTCTATGCGCCAGATGCTCATGTCGAGCAAGCGGCTTTCCGATTATATGCACTTTGCTGTCAAGGAGAAGAACGAGAACATCTGGATAGCTCAGCGTGAGGGACGCGCCAAGGATTGCAACGACCGTACGCAGAAGTCTATACTTCAGATGATGTCGATGGGAGGTGAAGGCAGTGTCATTGAACGACTCATGCAGTTGCATCTCGTTCCTTTGTCCATCAGCTATGAATACGATCCCTGCGACTATCTCAAGGCGAAGGAGTTGCAGCAGAAACGCGACAATGCCGAATGGAAGAAGGGACCTACCGATGACCTCGTGAGCATGCGGACAGGTATCTTTGGCTTTAAAGGCCATGTGCACTATCATGCAGCTCCATGCCTCGACGAATATCTTTCCCAGATGGATCCTGAGACTCCTAAGCAGGATATATATAATAAGGTGGCGGCTTATATCGACAAGCAGATTCATGCCAACTATATGCTTTATCCAGGCAACTATGTGGCGATCGACCTTTTGGAGGCAGCTTCGACTCATGCTGACAAATATACCGATTCAGAGAAGGCAACTTTCGAGCAATATATTGCCGGTCAGTTGCAGAAGATAGATTTGCCCAACAAGGACGTGGCGTTTCTCCGTGAGCGTATGCTTACCATGTATGCCAATCCCGTGCGCAATTATTTACTGAGTATTGGCTAAACGCAGTCATAGGTAGTGATACGATATTACAAAAAACGCAAGTACACTTTCATAGGTCTTTGAAAGTACTTGCGTTTGTCATTTTAAATACTTGCGTTGCCTGACTATTATGGGTCCAATCCTAAAAGCTTAATGAATATCTGTAATCGTCTTTCTCTCCCTTGCCATCTTATCTATTTTATATATTTCATGTTTATTATGTTTGCGTGTGTACATTATATATGACATAATTGTTACTAATGGAATGTAAGAATCACACTGTGATAAATATAGTAAACAAGGCGTGTAGCGTGCGTACAATGTTGAGTCTGTATGGGGTGTTAGTCATGAATCCATTATTCACGTATTTTTGTTTTTATGTCTCTTGTTTTAGAAGAGTTTGTCTTTTGGGTTATAAAACCATCAAAATTACCTATAGTTCCTACAGATTAAACCTTAAAAAACATAGAAAACAAAATTGTACGTGAAATTGCAAAAATAGTATCACCTTGTTTCCTGTAAGTATTGTATCTTTGCATCGTAAAGTAAAAGTATACTCTTTGAGAGATAATTCAAATATTGTATTAACAGCTAAAAGATAACTAAATTTATGTTGAAGAGGCCTGACAAAAAATGGGAGAAATGTAGAACTCCTGCCTTCAAGGCAGAACCTACCCCTGTGTGATTGGATGCAGGAGGTGTCCGATTAACAAAAAGCGTTAAACAAATAAACCTGATAAATTATTCAGTATGAATCTAAACTTAACAAAATCAATGCTGCTTGTGGGAGCGTTGGCAACCTTGGGCTTGAGTTATACAACTGAAGCGCTCGCTACCCCCCCGTATCAGTCTATTAATTCTGTGCAGCAAACAAAGAAAGTGACTGGTAACGTAACCGACGCAGAAGGTCCCGTTATCGGTGCAAGTGTTGTAGAGAAGGGGAATCCTTCTAATGGAGCAGTTACCGACCTGGATGGCAACTTCTCTCTTGATGTGAAACCTGGCGCAACGATTGTTATTACTTACATTGGCTATAAGACAGAAGAAATCGCCGTAGGTAACCAATCTAACATCAAAGTTACCATGAAGGCAGACGACAAGACCCTTGATGAGGTTGTTGTCGTAGGTTATGGTGTCCAGAAGAAGAAACTCGTCACAGGTGCTACTGTTCAGGTAAAGGGTGACGATATTGCAAAAATGAATACAACCCAGGCTTTGGGTGCATTGCAGAGTCAAACTCCTGGTGTTAATATTCAGGCTGCATCTGGTCAACCAGGTGATGGCTTTAAAGTGATGATTCGTGGTGCTGGTACCAATGGTAACACCACGCCTCTTTATGTAATCGATGGCGTTTCTGGTGGCGACATCAATAATTTGAATCCTTCAGATATAGAGAGTATTGATGTTTTGAAGGATGCTGCTTCCTGTGCTATTTATGGTTCTGCAGCTGCTAATGGTGTTATCTTGGTAACTACTAAGCAGGGTAAGCAAGGTAAGGTACAAGTAACTTACGATGGCAATATAGGTTGGTCGAATGTATATCGTCTGCCTCAGATGCTTACAGCTAAGCAGTATATGCAGGTGATGGATTTGGCTCGCTATAATAGTGGTGAGCAACCACGTGATTGGTCTCAGTACTTCCAGGGATATGAGGATTTGTATCAGTCATATCTTGATGGTTCAAATCCAGGGACAGATTGGTTGGATGCTATTCGTAATAAAAATGCAGTGACCACTAGCCACTCTTTGAATATCACAGGTGGTAGCGATCGCAGTAAGTTCTCCATGGGTGCTGGCTATCAGTATCAGGATGGTGTCTTTGGTGGACAGTATGCCAAGTCTGATTATCGCCGTCTTACACTCCGTGTTAACTCTGAGCACGTTATTTATCGCAACAGCAAGGGACTTGATGTAGTGAAGGTTGGTGAGAACTTGTATTATAGCCATAAGCAGACCCAAGGTATTCAGATTGGCAACCAATACTCTAACGCTATTTCAAATATGTTGCGTGCCAATCCTTTAATTCCTATTTACAATAAAGAGGGTGGATTCTTTGGTTACAATGACTTGAAGAGTACAGGTATGTTCAACTATACCTCTTATGCTAGCAACCCTATTGCTGCTTTGACATATAGTCAGAGTGCGAATAACAAGAGCCTGAACTTTGGTCTGAATCTCACGGGATATATTGAGATCCAGCCTATTAAGGGCTTGACATATCGTGGACAGTTGAACTACAACCAGAATTCAAATTCTTGGCGTTGCTATCTTCCTACATATAAGTTGAATGACCAGGGTGACCAGCGTACAACAGATCAAGCTACGAATAATGTAGGCTTAGGTTGGGGCTGGGGTACAACTAACACATTGAACTATAAGTTTGATATAAGCAAGAAACATGATTTCGATATTCTTGTTGGTACTGAGTATGGTGAAAGTCGTCCTGATTTTGGCTATAGTTTGAATGTTACTACATCCAACTCTATTTTTGGCGACTTGCAGCATGCATACATGTCTTTAATGAAGGATAATAAGAAGGCTTCTGTTTCAGGTCTTCCATATACAGACTCTCGTGGTATGTCGTATTTCGGTCGTTTGAACTACAACTATGATGAGAAATATATGTTCACTGCGATTATGCGTGCTGATGGTTCTTCTATGTTTGCGCCTGGTCATCGTTGGGGTTACTTCCCTTCTTTCTCTGGAGGTTGGGTTGTTTCCAATGAAAAGTTTATGGAACCAGTTGCCAAATGGTTTGATTTCTTGAAGATACGTGCAGGTTGGGGTCAGAATGGTAACAAGAATATTTCTGCATTCCAGTATGAGGCTGCATTTGCTTATGATGAGTATAGCAACTATTCTTTTGGCAATACGAAGGATGACCCAGTTCGTGGTGCTTCTCTTTCTCGATTGGCAAATGATGAGTTGACATGGGAAACTTCCGAGCAGCTTGACTTAGGTTTTGACGCACGTTTCTTGAACAGTCGTTTGGGCTTGACTTTTGATTGGTACCAGAAGACTACAAAAGATCTTTTGTTGAACGTTCCTGTTTCACCAACTACAGGTTTCTCTACCCAGATGAAGAATGCAGGTACCGTTCGCAATACGGGTGTTGAGGTAGCTTTGACGTGGAATGACAAAATTGGTAAGGATTTCCAGTATAATGTAGGCTACAATATCGCTTACAATAAGAATGAGGTGACTAAGGTTAATAGCTCGCAGAAGTATAACCCTGGTGGCTCTGACTTGTTGGCGCAAGGTACAGGTTATATGGCTCGCTTTGAGGAAGGCCATCCTATTGGATACTTCTGGGGATATAAGACCGCTGGTCCTATACAGAACGAGCAGGAACTTCAAGAATATATCAATACATTGAAGGACCACGACCCTGCAAACTCTCATCAAGGCTCTTCTTTGAAGGTGGGTGACTTGAGATTTGTAGATACGAATGGTGACGGTATCGTCAATGATGATGATAAGACCGACTTGGGTAATCCTAATCCAGATGTAACAATGGGTATTACTCTTGGCGCATCTTACAAGGGCTTTGACATCAATGTGACAGGTTATGCTGCATTGGGTCAGCAGGTGGCTCGCTCTTATCGTAAGTTTACTGATGGTGAGTATGAGAACTTTACAACAGAGGTGTATGACTATTGGAACGGTGAGGGAACATCTAACAAATATCCTCAGTTCGCAGCGATGAACCGCGGCGTGAACTGGCAGTCAATCTCTGATATTTATATTGAGGATGCCAGCTACTTCCGTTTGCAGAACTTGACGGTTGGTTACGACTTCAAGAACATTTGGAAGAACTGCCCATTCCAGCAGCTTCGTCTCTATTTCGCTGCCCAGAACCTCTTTACCATTACTGGTTATAAGGGTATGGACCCTGAAAATGGTATGGCTCTCAACTCTGCTGAGCCATGGGTAACTGGTGTTGACGTAGGTAACTATCCTCAACCACGCACCTTTATGTTTGGTGTAAATGTTAAGTTCTAATTTTTAAATGAATACGCAATGAAAAAGATATTTATATTCGCTGTAGCCCTCGCTACCTTGGGATTGTCATCTTGTAGCATTGACGACGTGAAGAACGTAGGTGAAATGTCAACAAGTGAGTTCCCTAAGACAGATGAAGATGCGGAGGCAATTTTGGCTGGTGTTTACCAGAACTTGAATACCATCAATGCGAATCCGCAGATGTCATTCTTGTACACTGCAGCTCTTGCAAGTGACGATCAGCTTGGAGGTGGTGGTACCAATGATAAGTTGATGCAGGCAGAAGACTTGCTTTGCAACTATAACGCCGACATGACGAACCAGTTCTATGCTGATCGTTATTCAGGTGTGGCTCGTGCCAACAACACCATCAAGTATTTGGGACAGGCTACTAATATGTCTGAATCTACCAAGAACCAGGCTATTGGTGAGGCAAAGGCTCTCCGTGCTTATTATTACTATGAGTTGGCTTCTATGTATGGTAATGTTCCATTGGTAACAGACCCAGACCAAGAAAGTTCTTCGCAAGGTGATGTAAAGGTTCTGTGGGGACAGATTCTCCAGGATCTTTATGAGGCTGCAACTTCCATGCCTGATGTAAAGAAGGATAATGGTCGCTTGGACAAATATACCGTTGAGGCTATGTTGGGTCGTGTATGGTTGTTCTATACAGGTTTCTATTGTAATGGTACGACAACGGCAGATTTGGTTAGTACCAACTATAGTCCTTTGACATCTGTAGAATTGCCTAATGGAACAACACTTACCAAGCAGAATGTCATCGATGCTATTGATGATTGTGTTAATAACTCTGGTTATGAGTTGGTTCCTGACTTCCGTAATCTTTGGGCTTATTCTAATAGTAAAGTGGCAAATGATTATCCTTATGCCAAGGAGAATAATCTGAAGTGGGTAGAGAATGACAATGCGGTTAATCCTGAGTCTATGTTTGCCATTAAATTCAATAAGTTCGCTTCTTGGCAGACTACAATTGGTTATGCGAATGGTTATGCTCTTCACTTTGGTGTTCGTGGTGGTCAGGACTATGCTAATACCTTCCCATTTGGTCAAGGCTGGGGTGCTGGTCCAGTAGCTCCTAACTTGGTTAATGATTGGAAAAATGCAGACCCTGATGGCAAGGATGTTCGTTTGAAGGCTACTGTTTGTGATGTGAATGATAAAGATGAGATGCCTAATTATACTCGTGGTGGTTGGGCAGATTTCGTACAAGAGACAGATTACTACTCAAAGAAGTGGTCGCCAATTTGTGCAAAGAATGATGGTTCTTTCACTACAAAGAATGACGATGGTTCTACTTCTACACCTGCGTATGTAGCTTGCTTTGAAACTTTGATGTATCCAGGCAACTGGGGTACTTCTGGAGAGAACAACTTCCAGTTGAGTAATATTCATGATTTGGTGCTGATTCGTTTCTCTGATGTACTCTTGATGCAGAGCGAGTTGAAGGAAGATGTAGCTGGTATGAATAAGGTGCATGAACGTGCTACAGGTGTGGCTAATTATTATGCTAGCTACTCTTTGCAGTCTTTGCAGAATGAGCGTCGTTGGGAGTTCGCTTGCGAGGGTATCCGATGGAATGACATCCGTCGTTGGCATATTGCACAGGTAGCTTTGGCTAAGCAAGAAAACCAGCCTGTTTACTATTGCGGAAATGCTTCTACAAATACGGCTCACAATGGTGGTTACGTAGCCCGTTACAATGCTACTGCTGGTTTCCAAAAGATGCCGGAAACCCAGGTGGCTCTTGGTATTGTAGTACAGAACGATGGATGGACTGCTGCTGATGCAGAGTACACTGGTTGGTAAGCAACAATGTTGAATCTTAAAAATGAATTACAATGAAAAAATCAATATTATTCATGGTGATGGCTGCAGGTTTGCTTACAGCATGTGATCCATCAAAGGATGATGTGAGCGTACCAGGTAATAGCCTTACCGCAGAACAATTGCAGGATGGTTTCTCTTTCACTCAGTATGGTGACGAGGAATATACGACCGAGGCTCCTGATGGTAATTATTTTACGTTCTTTACATCACCTTCGAGAGTAGTTTCCATTTATCAACTTGATGACGAGGGCAATAAAAATGTTCTTGTATCAGGTGTGCCTAATGGTAAGTTTAAGATAGTTCCTAAGCGTGGTAATCCTGCTAACCAAAAGTTCTATATCGAAACATTGAACTTTGATGGAACAACTGTTACGGCAGAAAAGACAGCTAAGGTTTATGTTCCTTCAGAGTTGACACCGGAAATGCGCTTGCTGGCTTCCGATGCCTATGGTAAGAAAGTTTGGAAATGGGATACTGAGTTTCGTGAAGATGGCGGTGCTTGGGGTAATTTAGGTTATGCTCCTGGTGATGGTGACTCTTTCTGTAATGATGGCAATGGAATTTGGTGGGGCTGTCCTCCAGCTGATTTGACAGGACAGTTAAATCACTCTAATACAGGTCAGGCTACAGGTGAAGAAGATCCTAATGCTTATATGGAATTCTATGATGATGGTAACATCATAACTTACGATGGTGGTGGTAACCAGATTCGCAAGGGTAAGTATTCTGTTGAAGGCTGGACAGGCCAGAGAGACAAGGCCTCTATCGATGGAAGTCAGGCAAATTGGTCTTATGGTACATTGAATACTACAGAAGGTGCAATCCTCTTCCCATTCCAGATTAACGGAAAAGGATATATGCCTACTAAGTTTGAAATCATGCAGCTGGATGCAAATCACTTGAAGTTAATTTATGCCGCTGATGGTACTGCTGGTTGGGGTGAAGCAACTTGGTGGGCTTTCAAGAGTAATTCTGATGCGGAGGCTGCTTTGAATGGCTTCGATACAAAGGCTTGGACTTGGGATACTGATTGGCGCTCAGACAAGGGTGCTTGGGGTAACTTAGGTTATGCCCCTGGTGATGGTGATTCTTTCTGTAATGATGGCAATGGTATATGGTGGGGCTGTGCTCCAGCAGACTTGTCTGGTCAATTAAATCATTCTGATACAGGTGTTGCCACAGGCGAGGAAGATCCTAGTGCTTATATGACCTTCGATTGGAAGACTGCGACAGTTACATCTTACGATGGCTCAGGCAAGCAGATTCGCCAAGGCAAGTATGAGATTCAGAATTGGGGTATGGGTGAGCGCACCATAGCTTCAGTTGATGGCTCTCAGGCAAAGTGGGCATTAGGTAATCTCCACACAGATGCAGGTTCTATCCTCTTCCCATTCAAGATTAATGGTGGAGGTGAGAAACCTACCGATTTTGAAATCATGCAGTTGGATGCAAACCATTTGAAGTTGATTTATGCCGCTGATGGTACTGCTGGCTGGGGTGAAGCAACTTGGTGGGCTTTCAAGGCAAAGAAGTAGATGCTTTAGGTAATCGTTGTGATTATAGTATAAATAAGGCTAAGCCTCGGCTGTCGTGATTGCAGTCGAGGCTTTTTTACTTGATAACTAAAGAGTTGTGTAAATATTTGGCAGTTACGAATATTTATAGTACTTTTGTGTCAGCTAACATCAAAAAGAAAGTATAACTGAGGAACCAGATATAATGAAAAAGATTATTGCAATTTTAGCCTTCGGACTGATGACCGTAACTAACATGGTGGTAATGGCTGGATGCGAAGTTACCACTAAGCAAACTTGTCGAATCTTAGGAACGATGGAGTCGAATCGATGGGATGGAAAGAAGATATTTCTCGTTCCTATGTTTGGGCTGCAAGACGCTGCTCATGTTGACTCTGTTGTCATCAAGAATGGCAAGTTCGAGTTTACTGTCGACACGCTTGAGATGAAGGTGATTCGTGTGGATTATCATTATCGTGACGGTGTGCAGGATTTACTCGTGGTCACAGAACCAGGCGATGTAAAGGTGACTATCGGTGCCAACAGTGTTTCAGAAGGTACTCCACAAAACGATTCCTTGCAGGTCTGGAAAGACCAGATGATGAAGTTTAATTCCGAATATAATCAGTTGAGAATGCAAGCACGTACTGCTGGTTCCAATGATATTCTGATGACCAAAGGTAAGGAGATTCAAAAGGCTTTGAGAGATTTTAATCAAGGTTTTACCAAGCGTCAGCCAAATGGCGTTTTCAAGGACTTCCTCTTGAGAATGTACCCTTCTGCTAAGTGAGGCGCAGGCTGCTTGTAGGCATCTATACCTATTTATAAAGTTGATGAAAAAGATATTCTCTATATATGGAAGAACAGCACTGGTCATCTTGTTGGGTCTGTGCATCTTCCTCTTTTGGTATTGCGGTTATCCACAAGCCATTTGTTACCAAGAACAAAACCAGTTGTTCCTTTGGACAGCGGATTATTTCTTGCATGACCTAAGTGTGGCTGGTGGCTTGGCTGATTATATCAGCGAGTTCTTGGTGCAGTTTTATTTCTATCCAATCATCGGGGCTTTGATATTGGCTTGCCTCTTCATGGCTTTCTACGTGCTAACTTATCGAGTGATGCGGAGTTATACGGAAAAGCCGTTGAAGTGGTATTGGTCAGTCGTTGCCGTTGTTCCTGCTGCTTTACTTTTGGCGGTCATGGGGGACATCGAAGTCCTGCTATCGTTTCCTGTGGCATTGACGATTTCGTTGTTGATGGTATGGTTGATGAACTTATCTACCAAGAATTGGGGGGCAAAGGTAGCTTTTTCCGACATCATCTTGATTCCCATTCTGTTTTGGCTGATAGGTGGTGGAGCTACTTGGCTCTATGTCTTCCTCCGCACGGCATTTTTCTTATGCAAGGTAAGAAAAGGCAAGCTTCCTTCTGCTGCCGTTTCTTATCCTTTGACGATACTCTATTTCTTGGCGGTTCAGTTGGTATGCTACAGCACCCTCATGGTGCAGTATCCGTTGATGTCGGTGATGGTGGGCGTTAATTACTACCGTGTGCCGATGCGATACCCTGGCAAGAACTGGGGATACGACAAGGACTTGTATGCCCTGCTGAAGATGAATGAGCAGGTGCGGAATGGTAAGTGGAGCGAACTTATCAGCGATGCAGAGAAAAACCAGGTGCAAGTATCTTATGCCAGCAACTGTGTAAATCTCGCCTTGGCAGAGACTCGCCAGTTGGCGGACCGTATGTTTACGTTCTACCAGAGTGGCGAGGATGCACTCTTGGCACCTCGCAGCCGTGACAATATGGCGATGTATCCTACGATGGAGGCCTTTTGGCGGTTGGGCTTGGTGAACTCGGCCCTTCGTTACGCTACCGACCTGCAAGCTTCCATACTCAATGGCAAAATGAGCGGTCGGTTGATGAAGCGCATCACGGAATGCCAGATAGTGAATGGGAAATACAGCATAGCTCGAAAGAACATCGACCTATTGAAGCACTCGCTATTTTATGCAGGTTGGGCAGAAAAGGCTGAAGTTTTACTTGGAAATGAAACCGCCATTGCTCATGACCCAGACTTGGGGAGGTCAAGAAGAATGCGATTCAAGACGGAGATGATTTATAGCTATGACGAAATCGATAAGATGATGGGCTTGCTCTTCATCAACAATCCCGATAACAAGATGGCTCTTGACTATTTTATGGGGCAGATGCTCTTGAAGGGAGACATACAGGGATTCATACGCTATGGCAGTTGGGTGCAGCAGTATGGTGGCTATATGCAAATACCATACGGCTATCAAGATGCCCTTAAGTGCATCCAAAACAAGGGTAATGTGCCTGGCTCTCCATACGCAGAGTATGTGAAACGAATGATGAGCCAACAGAAAGGAGGCGAAGAATGAAAAAGATTTTATTTGATAGAAACAATGTGTGGGGCAAGATGACAGGGGGCGTCTTCTCTCTGTTCTTTCTTAGTCTTGTCTCCTGCTCTCCATCGGTTGATAATCCCACGATGGTGAATCGTTATCCTCGTATTTATCCCGATTATATAGGTGTTACCATTCCCGCCAATATTGCCCCGATGAATTTCAACATCAAGGGTGATACCGCCGATGTGGTTGATGTCGTAGCGAAAGGAAGCAAAGGCGGTGAAATCCATACAAGTGGCGAATGGGCTGACTTTGATGTGGATGAATGGCATCGACTGACCGAGCAGAATATGGGCGGTAGCATCTCCTTTACTGTTTGTACCCGTAAGGATGGCGAATGGAAGCAATACAAGGACTTCACGATGAAGGTGAGTCCTTACCGTTTGGATGATTATGGCTTGACTTATCGCCGCATCGCCCCAGGTTATGAGGTAGGCGGTGACATCGGCATCTATCAGCGAGACATCCATACTTTCGATGAAACGCCTATCATGACAGAGACGGCTCTGCCTGGCAGATGCTTCAATTGTCATACAGCCAATCGTACCGACCCTAAGCAAGTAACGGCGCAGATACGTGGAGAGGGCGGAGGTACGCTTATCATGAAGAATGGCAAACAACAATGGATAGATACCAAGACCGATTCGACCAAGTCTGCTGGCAGCTATGCTTATTGGCATCCTGATGGTAACTATGTGGCTTATGCTGCCAATGCCGTACACCAGTGTTTTTTTGTTGGAAGATATAAACCAATCGAGGTGTATCACGATTTCAGTAATATCGTGGTACTGGATACTCGAAACAACCAATTGGTGACTGATGAAAAGCTGATGACTCCCGACTGGTTGGAGATATTCCCTGCCTTCAGTGCCGATGGTAAGACTTTGTACTATAGTACCTCCAAGGCTTGTAATGTACCAGCAGAGTATTTGAAGGTGAAATGCTCCTTGGTGAGCATTCCTTTCGATGCCAAGACGGGTAAGTTTGGTGAGAAAGTCGATACGCTGTTGAATGGTTCAAAGGCAAATATGAGTTATGTATTGGCTCGCCCTTCGTATGATGGTAAGTGGCTGATGTACACCCGATGTAGTCGTAGCAACTTCCCGATTGTGCAGCCCGATGCCGACCTCTGGATGATGAACTTAAAAACTCGTCAGACGTATCCGTTGACGGCAGTGAATAGCGGCATGTCGGAAAGTTATCATAACTGGAGTAGCAATTCCCATTGGTTTGTTTTCGCCAGCAAGCGTGGCGATGGCAACTATACTAAACTCTACATTTCCAGCATTGATGATAAGGGCAAAGCCACCAAGCCTTTCTTGCTTCCTCAGCGAAATCCATGGAAGTATTATTATGGCTTGTTTGATGCCTACAATGTGCCAGATTTCACCAAGACGAAAGTTCAGCTGGATATCCGTGAGACTCGAAATCAAATTTTCTCCGATGAGCGTCCTAAAGTTACATTAAAAAATGGGAAATAATATAAATAAGACTAAGCCTCGGCTGTCATTCCGCGGTCGGGGCTTTTTCTTGCTTGATAGTTAAAGAGTTGCCAAAACTTTTGGTGGTTAAAAATAATTGTCGTATATTTGCACTTGAATAGATTATTAACGAGGAGGTGCAATATGAATGTAATCAAAAAACTCTTTTACTTTATACGTAATGGCTTGAGTGTCTTTTGCGAAGCATCGCATGGACGCTATTTGAGCAGTTCTAAAGGAATGGAACAACTAAGAAGCCAAATGCTTAAAAAATCTTCTCCATTAGATGATCGAATTAATTTAAACAATGATCTTCGTAACATATATGGAGATATACATGTGTCATATCAGAAACTAACGTTGAAACATGGCTAAGCAGTCGTTGAAACAAAAAGAGACCGAAGTATCCTTAGAAAATGGAGTCGGTAAGCAAATAGAACGTACTCTAACCGTTGATGATTTAGCTTTGCCATCGCCAACAGAGTTGGAAGCTTATGCAAAAGTGAATCCTGAAATCGTCAAGTTTTTGTTAGAGACTTCGCAAAAAGAGCAGAAACATAGGCATCAAATGGATGAAGAACGTTTAAGGTTGTTAGGTAATGCTGATAAAAGAATTACTAAAATCAATATCTTAGGAATGAGTTTTGCGTTTTGTTCTTTGTTGGTGATGATGGCTGTTGCTGCTTTCATGCTATATCTTGACCATCCGTGGTTTGCTTCATTCTTTGGCGGCGCATCTTTAATTACGGTTGTTTCGATATTTGTAAATAATGGAAGAAGAAACATAGATAATCATGGCGAAAATGAATAATTGTTGTGATTATAAGAATAAATAAGGCTAAGCCTCGGCTGTCGTTTCGCAGTCGGGGCTTTTTCTTGCTTGATAGCTAAAGAGTTGCGTAAATATTTGGCGGTTACAAGATTTTATAGTACCTTTGTATGCGTATAAACAAGTGCAACTTGGCGGCTCACACCATACGGCGCACGCACGTGCTTCATTTGGTGTGAATGCGTGCGCCAAATGGTGCGAGCGCATGCTTCAGATGGCGCACGGCATATAGTTGGGCTTTTTTAGCATAATTAAAAACACTAAACTATGGCTATAAAGTATGAGATTCATTCCATCCATAATGCCCAAGGCAATGGAGAAGAAAGGAAGTACGTGCGCCTGAAAGACCACGAGCCAATGACCCCTAAGCAGATAGAACAGCATATAGAACAGGCTTGCTCGCTAACAAGAGGCGATGTACAGGCTGTAATGGCAGCCTTGCACGACTTGATAGTGACCGAACTTAAGCAGGGTGCTCGGTTCTATATCCCCGAAGTGGGCTATCTCTCGCTTTCCGTGACAACAGAACTACCTGAGGGCAGAAGCATGGACAAGGTGACGGGAAACGATATCCGGCTGCGCAACATCAACTTCAAGCCTACGGCTGAATTGCTCACCGAAGTGGGCAGAAATCTCCATTTCGAACGTTCTCGTTATACCTCTAAGTCCAAGCAATATACCGAGAAGCAATTATGGGATAAAATTGGGGCTTTCATCCATGAGAATGGCTATATCTGTCGAAGAGACCTGGAGTTCCATTTCCACCTTCGCCAGCAGACTGCCTTGAAATGGTTGAGAACTTTCACCGAGAAAGGACTGCTTGTTAAGAAGGGTGTCGCTAACGCTCCTATCTATTTCCTTGCCGCAAAAGAAACGAACTAAGAATATAAACTACAGACCAAACGATGAAACAGATAACCATATACTGGAAACTCCTGTTGTCTCTGCTCTTCGGAGTGGCGGTGACGGTGTTTTGGGCGGTTCCGTATGTGAGCGGACTCTGCTATCAAGAACAATATCAGATGTTCCTCTTCGATGGCGATTATTTCCTGGAGCGCATTATGCTGCCAGGTGGTCTTGCCGACTACGTGAGCGAATTCCTCGTGCAGTTTTATTACATGCCAGTCGTGGGCGGCATCATCATCGCCTTGTTGCTTGTAGGCATCCAACGAACGGTGTGGGCATTGATGCGGAAATATGGCACCAAGCATGATTTCCCGGGATACCTGCTAAGTTTCGTGCCGAGCATAACCTTGTGGTGTACGATGGGCGACCAGAATGTACTCCTCTCCTTTGTCGTGGCACTCCTTGGGGCTTTGGTGATGGGATGGATTCACAATCGATTTCATAACCGACTGGTCAAGGTGGTGTTCGAATTGGTGAGCGCAGCCTTGGTGTATTGGTGCCTCGGACCTGTAGTGTATGTCTATGCCGCCTTGCTGATAGGCGATACGATGCTAAGAGGTCAGAGGAAAGGTAACTTGCTTTCTGCTGTGGGATATTCCGCAGGCATCGGGGTACTGACGATAGCGTGGATATTGATCACTACGCAAACCTTACAATATCCGCTTTCTCGCATCTTCTCTGGGCTCAATTACTATCGTTATCCTGGGGGAACGTATCTGATGCTATATGTAGTGATGGCATTGGCGGTGGCCGTTCCGTTCTTGGGAATGATTTCGACATCGAATGCTACATTACAGAAGTTGCAGCAATCCAAGTGGGTGATGGCTGTATCTTATGTAGTTGTGATAGTAGCCTCTATATTTGGAATCAAGGCTTCGTTTGATGAGCAGACCTATGAGCTAATAAACTATGATTTCTTGGTACGCACGGAGCAGTGGAACAAGATTATCAAGAAGGCGGAGAAGGAATCTGCTTCCACACCTTTAGGCGTATCTTGCGTAAACTTAGCGTTGAGCCAGACGGGGCAACTCGCCGACCGCCTCTTTGATTTCTATCAGAATGGTGAAGAAGGATTGATACCTACCTTTACACGTGATATGATATTGCCAGTATCTACCTCCGAGATATTCTATCGCCTGGGCATGGTGAACGATGCCGAGCGATATATGTTCGAGGCGCAGGAGGCGATACCTAATTATCGCAAGAGCAGTCGATTGACTCGTCGCATCGCCGAGTGCGAGTTGATTAATGGCAATTACAAGGTGGCGGCTAAGTTGCTTCGTCGTTTGGAGAATACGCTCTTCTATCGCAAATGGGCGGAACAGACTATGGCTTTGCTGGGTAATGAGAAGGCTATCAACCGTCATCCTATCTATGGAAAGTTGAGAAAATATCGTGAGAAGAAGCAAGACTTCCTCTTCAGCGATCGTGAGATGGATCAGATGTTGGGTATCCTCTTTCTCAACGACAAGACGAACAAGATGGCTTACGAATACTTGGTCTGCTACGAACTCTTGCAGCGCAACATGGATAAGTTCATGGAGTATTATCCTTTGGGCAGATTCGTGGGCTACGACCATATCCCTCGTTCCTTCCAGGAGATTCTCATCGGCAACTGGATGAAGACGCATAGCGACCCTCGCAGCATTCCTTATAGCGTGGATGCCCAGACGGTGAACAATACGCTCAACTTCATCCAGCTATACATGCAGAATCCGAAGGATCCTCAGCTCGGTCGGCAACCATACGTTACCAATGCTTGGCATTATATGGTGATACAAGGCAAGGCAGAAGCTAAGAAGGAAGAGAAAAAGACTATCTATTAATGTTAAATGTTAAGTGTTAAATGTTAAGTTGGCAGACTTGCTGACTTTTCAGAAGGTACTTTGATATATTGGATAAAATGATGAAGATAACAAGATATTTCGTGGGGGCTCTGATGATGGGGGCTGCTTGCTTGATGTCCTTTGGACTGACTTCTTGCAGTTCTACACCAGAGAATGCCACGCAGGTGAACCAAATACCTAATATATTTCCTGACTATACTGGTGTAACCATCCCTGCCAATATCGCTCCGCTCGGTTTCAATATGGAGGATGATGGAATAGAAACTATGGATGTCGTAGTGAGAGGCTCGAAGACGGGTGAACTGCATTGCAATGGTGATTATGCCGACTTTGATGTCGACGAGTGGCACAACCTTTTGGCTCAAAACAAGGGCGGTAAACTTTCGATAACGGTGAGCGCGGAGAAGGATGACAAGTGGACGCAATACAAGGACTTCGACATCTATGTCAGCCCATACGAGCTGAAGGATTGGGGCTTGACTTATCGCCGCATTGCTCCGGGCTATGAGGTGTATGGCAAGATGGGACTTTACCAGCGCAACCTGAGCAACTTCGACGAGACTCCTATCTTGGAGAATACGGCTGCACCGGGTGCTTGCCTCAACTGCCATACGGCAAACAGGACCAATCCCGACCAGTTTACCTTCCATGTGCGTGGCGACCATGGTGCCACATTGATTGTGCGTGATGGCAAGCGAGAGTGGCTCAAGGCAAAGAACGACTCGCTGCATGGCTCGATGGTTTATCCTTACTGGCATCCATCGGGCAAGTATTGCGCCTATAGCACCAACCAGACGCATCAGAGTTTCCATGCCATCCGAAGCGAGCGCATCGAGGTGTTCGACCAGGCTTCCGATGTCTTCGTCTATCAGCCCGATACCCATGAGTTGATTCTCGATACGCTCTTGATGACGAAGGACCATTACGAGACTTATCCAGTCTTTTCGCCTGATGGCAAGACAATGTACTTCTGTTCTTCCACCGCAGAGCCTATTCCAAGTGGATACACGGACATCAAGTATAACATCTGCAAGATAGCCTTCAACCCCGTGACGGGAAAGTTTGGCAACAAGGTGGATACTATCTTCAATGCAAGAGCGATGGGCAAGAGTGCCACACATCCTCGTCCATCTTACGATGGAAAGTATCTTATGTTTACGATGAGCGATTATGGTTGTTTCCCTATCTGGCACAAGGAAGCCGACAACTGGCTGTTTGATCTTCACACCAGACAGGCAAAGCCGTTGACCGCAGCCAATAGCAACAATACGGATAGTTGGCACAACTGGAGTCTCGGCTCCCACTGGTTTGTCTTCACCTCTCGCCGTGGCGATGGACTCTATACTCGTCTTTATCTTGCCTGCATCGACGACAAAGGCAACGTGAGCAAGCCGTTCCTCCTGCCACAGCGCAATCCGAAGGGATACTATGACGAGTTGCTGGATTCCTATAATACCCCTGATTTCACGTCGAAGCCAGTGAAACTGGATGCCCGTGCGGCAGGAAACGAAATCATGAGCGACAAGAGGATACCGACGAAAGTGAAGTGAAGTGAAGAGTGTATTTAAGTGAAGAGTGAAGAACGAAGAGTGAAGAATTCAATAGCATGATATATACTATAAAATCCCCCGAAAGCTTGTAGTAGAGACTTTCGGGGGATTCTTGGTTTTATGAGATATTTGGTGGATTTGATACATATTATTTGAATTTCTCCGCTGGTTGCTTCATCACATTCTCGATGTCGATGGCATCGAAGGGCACGGCGCCACGGCTCAGTTCTGGGATATTGAAACTCTTCAGGCAGTCGTCATAGAACGTAGGACTCTTCTGTGGCAACACGAAAGGCTTGTGGGCCTTGCCTTGTCGGTCGATGTAGCAAAAGTAGGGCTTACCGTAGAGCCCATCGTCGCGCTTGCTGGCGAAGACAAACCAGCGGCTCGTATGCGACCAACTGTGATAAGTGTCGCTCTTCTTACTGTTCACAATGCTGAGGCTGTCCACCTTGCCCGTCTGTAGGTCTAACATGCAGAGGTCTGCCTCCGGATGCCAAATCGGAAATGTGCCATAGTCGGCAACGGTGAATAGGCAATACTTGCCATTGGGACTAATCTTGGGATGGCAAACGGAACGTGCCTTGTAGAGGGTGTCTACCTTTGTGCCGAACGTTCCCGTCTTTTCTTCGAATGGCATCCTAACGAGGTTATAATGCAATCCTTTCAGGTTCTCCGTTTGCAATCCTTTTCGGTCGGCTACACAATAGTAGATATATTTGCCGTCGGGCGAGAAAGTGGGGAATGTCTCCAGTTGGGTGCTGTCGCTTGTCAATGGCGAGGAAATGATATGGTTGTTGTCGAGGTCAGCCACGTATACATCGCTCTTCGTGTCATATACTTCCAGACGTTTGTCGGGATTGGCATGGAAAGCAGGGATGATGATGTTGGTGGAGAAGGTGATGTACTTGCCCGATGGGCTGAAACCATAATATACGCTCGATGATATCATGTCGTCTGTCTTGATGTTGAGTTTGCGCAACTTGCCGTTGCGGTTGAGGATGGCACCTCCGTTCTCACCTCTTATATATACCATGCTCAGGTTCGGGTCTTGGTTGCCTAAGGCGTGACAGTTCATGCAGCGGTTCTCTTGCAGGTTGTGGTCGGCGAGTATCTTCTCGTCCCAGTTCTCAATGCACCGCTGCTTGATTTGTAGTTTGTTCCAAACTTCATAGTCGGGCTCTATCAGGCGATAGGTGAGATATGGATCTATGCTGTCGGAAGTAATGGCCCATGAGAAAGGTCGGTATGCAGTCCAGTTCTTGTCTTTGTCGCTTGTATATACCTGTACGTTTACTTTCTTGCCCGATGCTTTCTGTAGAAAGTCTTTCCACTCATCCATGTCAAACTGTATGCAGTTGTCGTTTGATGTGGCGGAGATATTTCTTTCTTGTAGTTCAACCGGAGAAGAAGTTCCATCCTCATAGGAGGCGATGACTTCTACATGTGCCACATTCCTGTCGCGAACCAAGAAATTGAGTGGTGCTATGTTGACAGGTATTGTGATGTCGGTATAGTCAGGATAGATGGCTGGAAGCCTGTCTGCTTGTCGGGCATTCTCGTGGGTTACGCTGCAGGAAGCTAAAAGCAGTGATGATGTTATGGCACCCGTCAGAAGGGTGTTGTATATGAGATGGAATAATTTGTTCATGATGTCTTATTTTGTGAGTTTTGGAGCCTCTGCATTGTCGAAGTAGTACCAGTAGGTGTCGGCAAAAGTAGCATTTCCTCTTTGTTTGTTGTATTGCAGGAAGCGTTCGAGCAGGTCTGTTCGATGGATGTATTTTGTCCATTCTGTCTGCGGTGCATGGGTGCCTGCAAGATAAATCATGAGGGCTTCCTGATATAGCTTTGTCTGATAGGGAGGATTCTCCATGCGATAGCAGAAACGGTCGTAATCTCTTTTGAAGGTATCCATATCCTTGAGCAGAAGGCTGCTGCACAACAGATAGTCGAGGGCAATACGGTTCTCGCAATTACTCTCCAACAGTTCCTGCATGATGGTGTAAGTGTTGTCGCTCAGCCTGATGGTATCGGTCAGGTTGGTGAGGTTGGCTTTCTCCTGATACGCCTTCAGTAGTCCTTGGTATTCGCCTTCGGGATGGTCGATGGCTGTCATGAGATTCTCTGCCCATGTGCGCCATACGAATGTCTTTTGCAAGATGCGCAGATATTTTCGGGCTGCATTCCATTCACCACTGACGATGTTTATTTCTGCCAGCCTTTTCATCATGCGTATGTTGCGGTTGTTGGGCGAGTTGACGGCTCCCAATATGGTGGCACGTTCGGCAAAGGTCATGTCGCCCAATATCCAATACAGTTCGTTGATAGTCTTGATGGTGAGGGTAGGGGTGCTTGGACCGATTTTCTCAAATGTACCTAAATAGTTATTGCTGAAGGCGAGAAGTTTGTCGGGCAACTTTCCTTGCTGTGCCATCACCAGATTGTAGTAGAACTTCATGTATAGGTTGGGTTTAGGATCTGCTTCTACCATTTTTGTCAGTTTCCCGTAGTTGCCAAAATAGTATTCGTCGTCTACGGCAAATGTTTTCTCAAGGTCCATTTGTGGCATGCCGAGTTTTCCGATGCCGGGATAACTGTACAGCGAGTCAAAAGGTAGAAAATATACTCTCTTGCCGAGGGAAATAAGAAGCAGGGTGAAGGCCAGGATGCCAAGATGTAGATAGTTGTTGGCTTCTTTGGTGTGAATCAGCCATCCCATGACAATGAGGAGGGAATACATCCAGATGCCGCATCCAAACAACCAGAACGTGAGAGTGGTTGTGAGGAATATCATGATGGCAGAAAGCCATTGGAAATGCTTGTTGATGCGACGGATGAGCAGAGTGCTTAGCCAGAATGCGGTGGCGCCGCCAATGACAGCCAGCAGACTTGACAGGCGGTAGTCGTAATGGAAACAGAAGATAGCCTCTATGGTCATCACGGTCATGGCAAAGGCTGTGGCTATCCATTGCTTGGAGATGCCGGCTGCGCGCGCCGCCTGTTTGCAGATGATGCCTAACATGAATAAAGTAGCACAGAGGATGGATGGACCAGCATACAGGTAGTAATAGAACTGGGTGAGGCAATCACCCAACATGCAGGCAAGCCAGGCTGGCTTGTTGAAATAAGTGCAGAGATAACTCCATGAATTCAGAAACAACTGGTTCTGCTCTTGATAGAAGAAATGATAGTGATACCACCCCTGAAAGAAGGCAAACCATGCCATTGCCCAGAGCAGGAGAAGGGTACAGGATCCAAATCTGGTTAATAGTTCTTTAGGACTGTTCATCGTCTTTTCCTTGTTTATTTTGTTACTCTTGCAAAAGTACACAAAATAATCAAGAAACAAACGAATAATCTCATGTTTTTTCGGCAATGCACTCCATTTCTATCAGCCATCCCGGTCGGCATACTCTTGCCTCCACGATGATGTGGGGTATTTGTGGGTACAACTGTCGCATCAAAGCCTCTACACTGTCGTAGTCGGAGATGTCGCGCTGGTAGATGATAAAGTATTTGATGTCGCGCATAGTGGCTTCGCCATCTTTCAGCAAGGCTCCTATGTTCTCCAAGAGCCTGCCCGTCTGCCTCAGCACGTCACCCTTGTAAACTACTTCTCCTTTTTTGTCGATGCTTGCGGTGCCCGAGATGAAGTACTGATGTTTGTATGACTCCTTGGCTTCTGGTGCATGTGGATAGTCTGGAAGGGTGAGGCGGGTTCCTCTTTCGAAGGCAACCCCATACTCATGGGTAGGATTCAGGTGGTCGAGAGCCTGAAGGTATTTCTTGTCTTCCTCCTTGATGTCGGGATAGGTTAGGAAATCGATAGCTACCGAAGCATGTCTTACAGATGTTGCTCCTCCGATGCCAGTACTGGCAATATAATGCGTGTCGGCTGTAAGACCATGCTGACGGAAGATGTCATTGCGAGCTTCCACTACTCCCTGATAGTTGACATCAATATGGGTTACGTAAATCCATGTGCGTACAAGATTTCGCTCCATGGTCAGGTCTTTTCCTTTTATGGAGTCGAGATATTTCTCAAAGAGCAGGGAGGTCTGTTGATAAGAGTCGAGCCCTCGGGCTTCCTCTTCAGTGAGTCGTAGACTCTGAAAGATGAATGGGGCAGTGCTGTCGGATGTCTTCGCTAATAAGGCAATCTTGCTACCATCCAAAGGTGCTTGCTCCACAATGCTGCATGCTGTATGAGAAAGAACTTCCCGATAGAGCTGAGAATTCTCAAGGTCTTTTATCTGATTCTGGGAGTCGCTGAGAAACACCTTGCAATACTGCAGGGTGCGATGATGGCTTAGCTCCTCCAAGTCGAGATGGTTTCTAAGCTTGAGATATAGAAAGCAGAGACGCTCGCGGAAAGAGCCTTTTTTCTCTGCTGATAAGATTATATAATTGTCCATCTTGTTCTTTCTTTTATGATGTAAGATCATGCAAACTTTTTGCAAAGATAATGCAAAAAAAAGAAAAGAGAAAACAAGATGGACTTTTTATGTCATAATACCTACTTCTGAGGATGCTTACAATGATTCCAACATGCGCTTGATGACTACCTCGGCTGAAATTTCACGGTTGGCTGCCTCTGGAATAACCAAACTGTTCTTGCTCTCGATGACATCATCGGTAACGATCAAGCCACGGCGAACTGGCAGACAGTGCATGAAGCAACCATTGTTGGTCCAACTCATGTGTTCCTCGTCGATGGTCCAGCTCATGTCCTTGCTCAATATCTGTCCGTATTGCGCTGGGTCTTTCACACCAGGGCAACTCCAGTTCTTGGCATATACGAAGTCAGCCCCTTCGAGTGCCTTCTTCTGATTGTACTCCACCTTGGCGTTGCCTACGAACTTAGGGTCAAGTTCGTAGCCTTCTGGGTGAGTTACCACGAAGTCAACATCGGCTGCGTTCATCCACTGTGCGAATGAGTTAGGCACTGCCTGAGGCAAGGCGCGGCAATGAGGAGCCCATGAGAGGACTACCTTAGGACGAGCCACCTTCTTGTGCTCCTCGATGGTGATGAGGTCGGCGAATGCCTGGAGAGGGTGAACGGTAGCAGTTTCCATGGCGAACACAGGGCGACCGCTGTATTTTACGAATTGGTTGACGATGGTCTCGGCATAGTCGTAGTCACGGTCTTTCAAGCCTGCGAAGCTACGCACGCCGATGAGGTCGCAGAAACTTCCCATCACAGGGATGGCCTCCAAGAGGTGCTCGCTCTTGTCGCCATCCATGATGACACCGCGCTCTGTCTCCAACTTCCATGCACCAGCGTTCACGTCGAGCACGATGACGTTCATACCCAGGTTCATGGCAGCCTTCTGGGTGCTGAGTCGAGTACGAAGACTATTGTTGAAGAATATCATCAGCAAGGTTTTGTTCTTGCCCAACTCTTGATAACCGAAACGGTTTGCTTTCACTTCCTGTGCCTCGGCGAGCGCAGCTTTCAAGTCGCCAAGGTCTTCCACATTAAAGAATGTCTTCATTGTTATGTATTTTTTATATTATTATATTGAGGAGTTAAAGAAGTTAAGGAGTTAAAAGAGTTAAGACAATCGCAATCGAGGCTATTGGATTCTTCACTCTTCACTCTTCGTTCTTCACTTACTTACGAATCTGTCCATTTCCTGTAATCAACCACTTGTAGGTAGTGATTTCCTCCAATGCCATTGGGCCGCGAGCTCCTAATTTTTGTGTGCTGATGCCAATCTCTGCTCCGAGTCCGAACTGTGAGCCGTCGGTGAAACTGGTAGGAGCGTTGACATAGACGCAAGCGGCATCTACCAAAGCTTCGAACTTCTTCTGGGCTTTCGGATTATCAGATACGATACTCTCGCTATGTCCACTGCCATAAGTGGCGATATGGTCGAGCGCCTCGTCTACTGAAGCCACGGTCTTGATGGCAAGTTGCATGCTCATCCATTCTGTAAACCAAATGCTCTTGGTGGCAGAATCGTTGGATTTGCAATCCCCTGTAAGCGTGTTGTCTTCTCTCATCTTTTGTTCACTTTCCTCAGCTCTATGTAATAAGGTGTCAGGATAGTGCCCCTTCAAAGCTTCGTAAGCCTTGGCATCGGCATGGATTTTTACCTCACGCTTCGCAAGGTCTTCGCATAGCGTTGGAAGGTCGTTCAAACGCTGTTCGTGTATGATGAGGGTGTCGAGCGTGTTGCAGACGCTACATCTTCTGCATTTGGCGTTGGTGATGATGCGCTTGCCCATCTCCACATTGCCGTCTTTGTCGAAGTAGCAATGTACCACGCCGGCACCCGTCTCGATGACAGGTATCTTGGCGGTGTCGCGCACGAAGTTGATGAGCTTTTTGCCTCCACGAGGAATGCAAAGGTCGATGTAGCCCACGGCATTCAGCATCTCGCCCGTTGCCTCGTGGGTGGCAGGTAGGAGAGTAACCACATCAGGGTTGACTCCGTAAGTTTTCAACACCCTGTGGATAAGTTCAACACCCGCTATGTTAGAGGCAGTTGCGTCCTTGCTTCCTTTCAGTACGCACGCATTTCCACTCTTGAAGCAGAGGGAGAAAACATCGTAGGTCACATTAGGGCGTGACTCGTAAATCATGCCGATGACTCCGAAAGGAACGCTTACTCTTTGCAGGTGCAAACCATTGTCGAGGGTCTTGTCTTTCAAGATTCTTCCGAGGGGCGAGGGCAGGGTGCTGACGTGTCGCATATCCGCTGCGATATCTTGAAGTCGTTGCTCCGTGAGTTGCAGTCGGTCGTAGAGCGGGTTCGCCTTGTCCATCTTAGCCAAGTCTTCTGAGTTTGCTTCGAGGAGTGCAGGAGTATCGGTGATGATGGCATCAGCCACCGCCTGTAGAATTTCATTACGCCGTTCGTTGGTCAGCAAGCCCAAAGTCTTGCTCGCCGTCTTCACCTTTTGGAAAGTTGCTTTCAGTTCCATTTGCGATACCTTTCTTCTTTTAGTTATAAGATGATGACAAAGGTAAGCATAATGAATGGAAATTGCAAACTTTATTCGCGAAAAAGGCTTTTAAAAGGTGCTAAATGTATAGTTATGCAATAAACTGTTCCGAAAGAAGTGCCTTGAGATGGAGCGCAAGTCTTTGACGAGCAAGTTGTCTTCTGCGTTATATTTCTTGTTGAGTTGCTTCATGATGTCACAGATTTTAATTGTTCTACGTGTAAAGATAGCACTCTTTCAGAAAAAGTAGCCTTTTCTTATCACTTTTTTCGCTAAAAGTTTGGAAGTTATGGAAATAATTCTTAAATTTGCCATCGACTCAGTTAGCCCTTTTGTATGGGTGAGTGGGTTGTTTACTGGTAAAGGACGTTACGGAACGTTATCTTTGAGTCTCAAATCTCGCAAATTTGATTACACTCAAGAAGAGAGCGACAACTGGAAGCGTCCACGAAGGGTGTATTATATCCTGACGAATAATGGCATGTTGTGGCTTTTAGAGCAATGATATGTGTTATTCAAGGTTTATGTTATAATGCGTCATGGCGTGGGCTATCTGTGTTGTCTATCCTTTGAGTGTAGGCAATGCGAGAGCCTGAGACTTGGGATGGACGAGAAGTAGAGACTCCCACGTCTTTTTTAGTATCTATAGGAAAAATTATTAATCGCCTATTTGGGGATGTTCTGTAAGGCGCAACACTTTATTTGCTATGAGAAAGTTTTTGCAAGGATTTTTTATGGTAGCTTTGGGGCTTATGTTCTTTGCATACCAAAGTGTAAATGCTAATGTTTTGGATGGTCATGTGGAGAAGGTTCAAGGTCGAGCATGCTCTAATTGTGGCGGAACTTTGGTTGTTCGTAGTAAAATTGTTACGAAACCAGGAAAGGAAAAGTGCTATCATTGTGATGGAAGAGGATATACTATTATTAATAAAGAAAAATGGGACTGCCAGTATTGTGAGGGAACTGGGAAAAAGTTGATACAAGTGGAAGTAAAGTGGCTTCATTGTAATAGCTGTGACACCGATTATGATTATCAATAAAATAATATAGCAATATGAAATATCCATGAGATAAAAAATCACGCCAAAGCGAATGTAAATTTGGAATAACATGCTACCTTTGTTGCGTATAACCAACATTGCATGATTATGACTAAC
>ERZ808240.1042-NODE-1042-length-35318-cov-5.919122_pt1 | contig 35318 bp, 26 predicted proteins | sample MGYA00521084_ERZ808240 | MGnify/ENA primary metagenome ERZ808240 (study PRJEB31516, sample SAMN03275571) | gut metagenome | biome: mammalia-associated habitat; material: feces | host: Papio cynocephalus | place: Kenya | collected 2012-08-06 ... | reverse complement strand
CAAGAGCGGCAAGAAGTGCAGCGTCAAGCAGTAACTTCTTTCTAAAATCTGCAACCCATAGAGCCGGACCTTTGTGGCCCGGCTCTTTTTGATGAAAAACAGGAGGGGCTGTATGGCAGCACAAACTAATTTTATTGACATCGCAACCATCTGGCTCCATGCCGGCAAGGGCGGCGATGGCGCAGTGAGCTTTCACCGTGAAAAATTCGTGGCCGCAGGCGGTCCGGACGGCGGCGACGGCGGCCGCGGCGGAGACATCATCTTTGTTGTTGACGACCACCTGACCACTCTGATGGACTTCCGTTATAAGCGCAAGTACGTTGCACCCGAGGGTGGCAAGGGCGGAGCCTGCCTCTGCCACGGCAAGAACGCCGAAGATCTCGTCATCAAAGTTCCGCTGGGCACGGTCATCAAGGACGCCGAGAGCGGCCTTGTCATTGCTGACCTGTCCAACCATGAGCCGGTCACCATTGCAAAGGGCGGCCGCGGCGGTTACGGCAATGCGCACTTCAAGACTCCGACCCGTCAGATCCCGAAGTTTGCAAAGCCCGGTATGCCCGGTGAGGATATTCAGGTCACGCTGGAACTGAAACTGATCGCTGACGTCGGTCTGATCGGTTTCCCGAATGTTGGCAAATCGACCCTGATTTCGACCATCAGCGCAGCGAAGCCGAAGATCGCAAACTATCATTTCACTACGCTGGTTCCGACGCTGGGCGTTGTCTCGGTTGGTGAAGGCGCAAGCTTTGTCTGCGCTGATATTCCCGGCCTAATCGAGGGCGCAAGCGAGGGCATTGGCCTCGGCCATGACTTCCTTCGCCACGTCGAACGCTGCCGCCTGCTGCTGCATGTGGTGGATGTCTCGGGCAGTGAGTGCCGTGACCCCATCGCCGATTTTGAGCAGATCAATGAGGAGCTGGCAAAGTTCAGCCCGGCTCTGGCAGAGCGTCCGCAGATCGTGGTCGGCAATAAGTGCGACCTCGCAACGGAAGAGCAGATCGAGGACTTCCGTAAGTATATCGAGGGCAAGGGTCTGACCTTTGTTCCCATCTCTGCTGCTACCATGCAGGGCGTCAAGGAGCTGCCGGGTCTGGTCTATAACCGCCTGAAGGATATTCCGCCGGTGCCGGTCTTCGCAGCGGAATACAAGAAGCCTGAGGTCAAGGCAGGCAGCCGTGACTTCAGCATCCGCCGGATGGAAGCACACGTCTGGTCGGTCGAGGCTCCGTGGCTCGAGCGTATCCTCGAGGGCAGCAATGTCGACGACTACGAGAGCCTGCAGTATTTCCAGCGTCAGCTGGGTGAGAGTGGCATCCTCGATGCGTTGGTGGATAAGGGCGTTCAGGAGAACGATACCATCCTCATCGGCGAGTATCAGTTCGATTATATTTTCTAAAGCAGTTGTTGCTCTGGAGCGCAGGGCTCGCCGCCTGACGGCTGGGGCAGAAACCTGCCCGGTCTGCCAATGGCTCCCCTATTTAGGGGAGCTGGCGAGCGAACGCGAGACTGAGAGGTTACTATGACAGAACCTGAAAAGATCGACCCTCGGGAGCTGAGTCCGCTGGCATTGGCCTTTGTGGGCGACAGCGTGCTGGAACTGCTGGTGCGTCAGCGTCTGGTGGAGCATCACCGCCTGTCGGCTGGCAAACTCAACGCCGAGAAAGTCAAATACGTTTCGGCAAAGGCTCAGTTCAAGGAAGAGCAGCTCCTCGAGCCGCTCTTTACGGAGGATGAACTGACCGTCTTCAAACGCGGCCGGAATGCCAGCAAAGCCAGCGTTGCAAAACATGCTTCGCCGGAGGAGTACCGCGCCTCGACTGGGTTCGAGTGTCTGCTGGGCTGGCTGTATCTGAACGGCCAGCTGAGCCGGGTGCAGGAGCTGTTCGAGACACTCTGGCAGTCCTTTGACCCCAACGAGAAATAACCCCAAACACGCCGAAAGCCCGCTGCTTTCCGCACTGGAAAACAGTGCAGGGAAAGCAACGGGCTTTTCTGCGCCGCAAAAGCGGTTCAGATGGAGAAAAACCGAACCTTAGCGGCTGTTCTTGGCAGAGTTGTGGGTGGAGTTCTTGCCGCCCTCGTCGTCTGCACCCTTGGTGTACTGGTTGGGGTGCTTATGCTCGTTGGTGGCGTTGTTCTGGGTCGTGTTGCTGGAACGGTTGCTGGTCTGGTTCTTGCAGTTATTGCTGCGATTTTCACTGCGGTTTTCCATAGTTGTAAGACTCCTTTCGGTTCTGTGTGAGGTTTTTCCTCACAGTCCTAGTTTGGCCGTCCGAGGCGGCTTTATACATCCATGATTTACAGGGGAGGATGACTCAATGCCTACGGAATATTTTGAACATCGGGAGCGAGAGCTTCTCGGCGACCGGTACGATGCCCTCTACGCCGCGCCGCAGGAAACGGCGGCCCGGGGCGTGACCGTCTCGGCTCTCCGGGCGACGCCGGAACAGTTTGCCGCAAAAGCAGACTTTCCCCTCAAGCCGTCGCCCTTCTGCAAGGCGGCATTCGTGGTCGAGCAGCCGGATTTCAAGCCCGGAAAGCACCCGTACCATCATGCAGGTGTGATCTATTCGCAGGAGCCGTCGGCATCCTCTGCGGCTCCGCTGCTGGGCGTTAAACCCGGGATGCGCGTATTGGATATGTGTGCTGCTCCCGGCGGCAAGAGCAGTCAGCTTGCAGCCGCTCTGGGCGGATACGGCCTGCTCGTCAGCAATGAGTATGTTGCCGCCCGTGCAGAGATTTTAAAGAGCAATCTGGAACGGATGGGCGTGCCGAATGCCGTCGTCCTCAATGAGACGCCTGCCCGGATCGCCGAGGCTCTGCCTGAGTTTTTTGACCGGGTGCTGGTGGATGCGCCCTGCTCCGGCGAAGGCATGTTCCGCAAAGAGCCGGCGGCTCTGGCGCAGCACTGTGAAGCTCTCGTGAAGCAGTGCGCTGAGCTGGGCGCACAGATTCTGGACTGCGCCGCCGCTGTGCTGGCCCCGGGCGGTCAGCTGGTCTATTCTACCTGTACTTTCGCCCCTGAAGAGGACGAGGCACAGGTAGCAGCTTTCCTCGCACGGCATCCGGAATTCGAGCTTGCCGACGCACTGGGAAACGTGGATTATACCTTTGGCAGTGAGGGCGAAGCAAACCGTACCGGCGGCCTGCCGCTGGATGTCTCCAAAGTGCGCCGCATCTGGCCGTATCAGGGCGGTGAGGGTCACTTTGTGGCACGTTTGGTAAAAGCCGGTGAACCCCGTGTTTTGCCGCCGCTGGGAGAGTATACGCCGGAGGAAAAACTCTGGCTCGCCGCTACTGCGGAGATGAAAAAGGCAGGAAAGAAACCTGTTAAGGGCAGGGAAGATCCTCGTGCCGCACGACGGGAGAACAGCCGTGCCTGCCGGGATGCAGCGCAGGGCAGGAACAGCCGGAGTCGGGACGTGTCTGTCTCCGAAGCGACGCCTGCGCAAAGCCTTGCCGCATGGAAAGCCTTCGCGGAGGAGTATTTTCCCTCACTGGCTGACCGTCCTGCCGTCGTTCATGGCGGCGGCATCCTGCTGCCGGTAGCATTTCCGCAGACATCGCTCCATGTCCTGCGTGCCGGTGTCTTTGTCGGCAGTGTGCAGAAAGGCCGCTTTGTGCCGGAGCATCATCTTTTCACGGCGTTCGGCGCAGAGTGCGCAAACCGTGAGGAACTGACCCTTGCAGACCCGAGAACGGTCGAGTATCTCTCCGGCCGGGAGATCAGTGCAGACACTGCCAAAGATGGCTGGTGCTGTGTGACTGTGGATGGCTGGCCGATGGGCGGCGGCAAAGTGTCGGCTGGCCGGGTCAAAAACCATTACCCGAAGGCACTGCGTCTGCTGTAAAATCGGCATAAAACCGAATTTTTGGCCGTATCCGGGCGAAAACAGGCTGGATAAGGCTTGAACGTGCAGAGCGGTTGTGATAAAATAATAGAGTTAGATTTTGTGTGCTGCCACAAGCAGGCGACCACAGCCCGTCTGCCTGCAGGCGGAGATTTCGATAAAATTTAGGAGGCTCATTCCCATGTCTGGACATAGCAAATGGAACAATATCAAGCGCAAGAAGGAAAAGACCGACGGCGCAAAAGCAAAAGTCTTTACCAAGATTGGCCGTGAGATCAGCGTTGCCGTCCGTACCGGCGGCCCGAACCCGGCTTCTAACAGCAAGCTGGCTGACCTGATCTCCAAGGCAAAGCGCATGAGCGTGCCGAACGATAACATCCAGCGTATCATCAAGAAGGCTGAGGGCGGCGATAAGACCGAGTACGAAGCAATCACTTACGAAGGCTACGGCCCTGGCGGTGTTGCTGTCATGGTCGAGACCCTGACTGATAACCGCAATCGTACTGCTGCTGACCTGCGCCACTACTTCGATAAGAACGGCGGCAATCTGGGCGCAATGGGCTGTGTGGGCTTCCTGTTCAGCCAGAAGGGTGTCATTGATATCTCTCTCGAGGATAAGGATGCAGACGAGGCTATGATGGATGCTCTGGATGCAGGCGCAGAGGACTTCGATGCAGGCGAAGAGGCTGCTGAGATCACCACCGATCCCGAGAACTACTCCGCAGTCGTCAAGGCTCTGGAGGAGAAGGGTTATGAGATCCTGAGTGATGACCTCGCAATGGTTCCTATGACCACTACTCGCCTGACCGACCCCGACCAGCTCAAGCTGATGGGCAAACTGCTGGATGCCCTCGAGGATAACGATGACGTCCAGAACGTCTGGCACAGCCTCGAGAACGAAGAGGACCTGCCGGAATAATCTCCCACAAGTCCGAATAAAGACGATAGGAAGCCGCTTTTTGTGTTGTACTGCACAAAGGGTGGCTTTTTTGTTTGGTGAAAATGGCTTTGCTCCTTACAAAATAAAATTCTATTTCTATCGACAGCGTTCCACACAAGTGATATAATGAAAATAAGATTAGAGAAATTGAGGATTTTCGGGTCATACACAGGGAAAAACAGGCCGGCAAAACTGGGGGAGTGAATGGAATTGTAGCGCGATTTGTTTTTTTTGGGGGGGGGGTAGAGTTAGTGTTTATTCTTGCCTGAAGGAGGATGTATGAACAGGATAGAGGAAACCTTGCGCAGATATGGCAGCTTTCTGCTGTGCCTGATTTTAATGATATCGCTGACTCCGGTATCTGCCAAAGCGGCTGAGTCAGAACAAAAGGTCGTCCGGGTGGGCTGGTACGAGGATGCTTATAACATCACGGGCAAAAATGGTGAGCGGAGCGGCTACGGTTACGAATACGAACAGTCGGTGGCGGCTTATACCGGCTGGAAATATGAGTATGTAAAGGCTGGCTGGGCTGATCTGCTGGAAATGATGAAAAACGGTGAGATTGACCTGATGGGCGGCATTTCCTATACCGAAGACCGGGCAAAGGATATGCTCTTTTCAGAACTTCCGATGGGACGCGAAAAGTATTATCTGTATGCTGATTTGAAGCATACGGATATTTCGGCGTCCAATTTGTCGACACTGAACGGCAAACGAGTTGCTCTGATGCCGACCAGTGTGCAGGCGACCCAGTTTTATGAGTGGGAGACTTCCCATGACCTGCATCTGCAATATGTGGATGTCAACAGCTTTGAACAGGGCAAACAGTTGGCGGAGAATCAGGAAATCGACTGCGCTGTTTCGACCGAGACGCCGGATTGGGTCGAATTCGGCATGTCTGCCATTGCGACCACCGGTGGTTCGGATATCTATTTTGCAATCAGCAAGAATCGCCCTGACCTGAAAGAAGAACTTGACAACGCCATGCGCAAAATGGAATACGACAAGCCGTTTTACGCCGATGAGCTGTATCAACGGTATCTCTCGGCGGTGTCGCTCCCGGTAATCTCCAGCGAAGAAGAAAGCTGGCTGAATACGCATGGAAGGATCAAAATCGGATTCCTGTGCAATGATATCGGCATCAGCAGCTACAGCCCTGAGACAGGGAATCTGGCCGGTGTTTTGATCGACTATATTAAATTTGCGACGGATTGTCTGGATAACTACACGTTGAAATTTGATGTGGTCGGATATGGCTCGATGGAAGAAGAGATACAGGCTCTGAAAGATGGTGAGATCGACTTCATCTTCCATTTCACGCAGAATCCATACATTGCGGAACAGAATGATTTTGTGCTGTCCAATACAGTTTTGTCGTACAATATGGCGGCGGTCACTTCCCAGACCTATTTCAATGAGACAGCGGAAAACAGCGTCGCAGTCACAAAAGATAACCTACTCATAAAATGGTATATCTCCTATAATTATCCGGATTGGAATATCCTTGAGTATGATTCCGAACAGGAAGTCGAAAATGCAGTGCGCAATGGTCAGGCGGACTGTCTGATCGCGGATTCGGGCAAGCTGACAAAATACAACGAGGATAAGAAACTTCATGGCGTTTTTCTGATGCAGCCGGGAAATACCTCGTTTGCAGTCAACCGAGGCAATTCGGTTTTGATGTCCATCTTGAACAAGACCCTGCGGACGCTCCCTTCTTCCATGCTGACGGGTGCGCTGTCCACATATGAGACTTCGATGCAGAAAGTCACGTTGATGGATTTCGTCAAGGACAATCTGGCGGTGGTCGCTGTCATGGTCGGTTCGGTTTTTCTGGTTGTCCTGTTGATCATTCTCGGTTTCCTGCGGAAATCGCTGGAAGCCGAGGCGAAGGCGAAGCAGGCCGCCAAAGAATCGAAGGAACTGAACTGGAAATTGCAGCAGAGTCAGCATGAATTGCAGGCGGCATTGCAGGCGGCGGAAACGGCAAGCAAGGCCAAGACGGATTTTCTGTCCAGTATGAGCCACGATATCCGTACTCCAATGAATGCCATCGTCGGTCTGACGAGCCTGATGGAAAACGATCTGGACGACCCGAAAAAGCTGAACGATTATCTCGGCAAACTGAAAAGTTCCAGCAAGCATCTGCTCGACCTCATCAATGAGATCTTAGACATGAATAAAATCGAGAGCGGAAAAGCGACTTTGAACGTGAAACCGTTCAGCATGGCAGAACAGGTCTCGCAGGTGGATAACGTCATCCGTCCGCAGGCCAGAGCGAGAAAGCAGACGTTTACTATCCAGACCCACAACATCCGTCACGAGAATGTCGAGGGCGATGCCACTCGTTTACAGCAGGTGCTGCTCAACATCCTGTCCAATGCGGTCAAGTATACGCAGGAGGGCGGCCATATCGAGTTGGACATCGAGGAACTGCCCCGTGACGGCCATTATGCCCGGTATAAGTTCACTGTGACCGATAACGGCATGGGCATGAGTGAGGAGTTTCAGAAACACATCTATGAGTCCTTTACCCGTGCCGAAAGCTCCGTGACCAATAAAGTACAGGGTACTGGCCTTGGTATGGCGATCACCAAGAGTATCGTGAACATCATGGGCGGTGCCATCTCGCTGGAAAGTGAGCTGGGAAAGGGCAGCAAGTTTGAGGTCATGCTGGAATTCCGAATCGACCAGGAGGCCGATGATGCTGTAAAGCAGATGACCCTGCTGCTCCTGCGCTGCAGCGACGAGAGTTTTGCCCGTATCAAGGATGCGACCGAAAACAGACCGGTCAGCATCCGCCGTACAACTGGCCCGGAAGAAACGGAAAACCTGCTCAGGAACGATCACTATGATGTGGTTTTGGTGCCGTACCTGATTTACGGTGATGAGTTGGATTCTGCTGTGCAGAAACTTCGGAGACTTGCAGGCAGCAAAACGATCTTGCTGGGCATCGCGGCCGTTCCTCGCGACGAAGCGATAGATGCGGTTCTGGACAGCGGATTGGATGGTTTTGTTCCGCTGCCTTTCTTCCTCTCCAATCTGGAAGCGGAAGTTGAGGATGTCCGGGAACATCGCAGCCGGAAGAGCAAAGCAGAAGAAACCTCGGTTCTGGTTGGAATGAATTTCCTCTGTGCGGAGGACAATCCGCTAAACGCCGAGATTCTGGAAGCTATGCTGGAGATGCAGGGGGCGGCCTGCACGGTCTGCCACAATGGTAAGGAGATCGTCGAAAAATTCAAGGCTGTTCAGCCCGGCGAGTATGACGCCATTTTGATGGATATACAGATGCCGGTAATGGATGGTTATGAAGCGACCCGAATCATCCGCAGCGGAGAGAATCCGCTGGGCAAGACCATTCCCATCATTGCGATGACGGCTAACGCTTTCGCCGAGGATGTCCAGAAGAGCATTGAGGCCGGTATGGACTCCCACCTATCCAAACCGGTGGATATGGCTGTGTTGGAGCAGACCCTGCGCAAGTTCCGTCGTACCCCCCCCCGAAAAGATAGAAAATCAGAATGGATCATCTGCTAAATCATAACAGATGATAATTGATGAATTTGGGTTAGGAGTGTGTGCAAAAATGAAAGCGGCAGACAATGAAAATAACGTACAGATGCTGATGCAGGTTCTGGAAGCCCTCGGCGAGGATTATGCGAGCATCTGCATTGTCAATACGGAGAAGCAGACCATCTCGCTATTCAAGAACCCGGCGAAGGGCGGAAGCATCGTTAATGTCGATGAAGAGCAGGAAACCTGTCCTTATGACGTAATGTTCCGGCGGTCGCTGGATCGATTCGTCTCTGAAGACAAGAAAGAAGCTGTTTATCGGGAGCTTTCTCTCGAAAATGTGATGAAAAAGCTTTCTGGTCAGCAGGTGTTCCGTTTCCTGTACGAGATCCCGTTCCGGAACGGAATGCAGTTTGCGCAGGTAAAGTATCGTCGGCTGCGTGACCCAAGCCATATCCTGATGACTGTTCATCTGGTGGATCGGGATATTTCGGAGGAGCAGGAAAAGACCCTGCGTGCCGAGCAAAAGGCCGAACAGCTGGAACTGGAAAAGCAGGAAGCCATCAATGCCAACGAGATGAAGAGCCGCTTTTTGTCATCGCTTTCCCATGATATCCGCACGCCGGTCAATGGGATTCAGGGAATGCTGCGCATTGCGGATGCCTTCCCGAATGATCTCAAAAAGCAGAACGAGTGCCGGGAAAAGATGTGGATCGCGGCGAATTATCTGGGCACCCTCGTGAACAATGTGCTGGATCTGAATCGGCTGGAAAATATGACCGGTGCGCTGAGTACCGAGTCGTTCAACCTTATCAAACTGCTGATGAGCGTGACTGCCCTGACAGATATTCAAATTGAACAGCAGGGGCTGCATTCGGTCGTGGACTGGAAGCCCGGCTACATCAACCACCGCTTTCTGATCGGCAGTGCCGAGGGTCTGTCACGCATCCTTACCAACCTGAACAGCAACGCCATCAAATACAATAAAAGGGGCGGAAGCATCTACTGCCGCTGCAAGGAAGTCAAGGTCGAAGGGGATACGGTCTGGATCGAGCTTGTCAATGCAGACACCGGCATTGGTATGGATGAAGAATTCCTGAAACATGCGTTTGAGCCATATTCCCAGAAAAACAATAACTCTCTCAACAGCATCAACGGTGTGGGTTTGGGTCTTTCCATCGTGAAGCAGACGGTCGAACTGATGGGCGGCACAATGAAGGTGGAGAGCAAGCTGGGCGAGGGAACCAGATACACGATTTTGCTTCCCTTTAAAATTGATACCAATCCCCAAAAAGTTCTGCCATCCTACGACAAACTTTCGCTGAAGGGTGTCAAAGCTCTTCTGGTCGAGGATAACAACCTGAATATGGAGATCGCGAAGTTCTATCTGGAACAGGAAGATGTCGATGTTCATGTTGCGATGAATGGTCTGGAAGCGGTCGAGATGTTTCAAAAATCGGAAATCGGTTTTTATGACATCATCCTGATGGATATCATGATGCCCATCATGGATGGCCTTGAGGCGACCCGGCAGATCCGGGCAATGAACCGAGCTGACGCTTTGGCGATTCCCATCATCGCCATGAGCGCAAATGCCTTTGAACAGGATATCGAAAAAAGTCTGGAAGCCGGAATGAACGAACACCTGACCAAACCTCTCGATGGGCCGAAAGTCACCAACACCATGAAAAAGTATCTGGCAAATAAGATCTCTCGATAATCGTATAGAATTTGAAAAAATTACCGCCCGTGCAGGAGATGAAATCTGTACGGGCGGTTTTGCGTGAAATTTATCGGATGCTGTCAATGGCGTTCTGAAGGTCTTTCAGCGCAATGGGCTTGGAGATATAGTCATTCATCCCGGCCTCTTTGCAGCGGTCACGGTCAGAAGAAAAGGTATTGGCCGTCATCGCGAAGATGGGAATGTTGGAGTCTTTGCGCGCACTGCTGCGGATGAGCCGGGTCGCTTCGAGTCCGTCCATGACAGGCATCTGCATGTCCATGAAAATGGCATAATACTGATTCAGCTGGGATGCCTCGAATTTGTCCACGGCCAGCCTGCCGTTTTCGGCCCAGTCGACCCGGAGGCCGATGGTCTGGAGCAGCTCGGCTGCGATTTCGGCGTTCAGTGCATTGTCTTCGACCAGAAGAACTTCCTTGCCGGCATAGCGTGTGTTGTCCAGCTGTTCCACCGGCGGATGCAGAACAGCTTCACGCTGCTCTTCCGATGCAGGAGGAAGGGAAAGTTCTACGATAAAAGTGGAACCCTCGTTGAGCTTGCTATGGACGGATGGGCTGCTGAAAAGATTGGAGGAAGAAAATGATTTCTATCCACGTCCTCCGCGAGGAGGACGACGCTGACCCGTCTGTATGCTATGACCGGCTTGGATGAATTTCTATCCACGTCCTCCGCGAGGAGGACGACCCCAAGAACGTGCATCGGCTGCTGCTGGCGTTTTCAATTTCTATCCACGTCCTCCGCGAGGAGGACGACTTCATCATTTTTGTGTGTCCTCTCTCTGTTTCAATTTCTATCCACGTCCTCCGCGAGGAGGACGACTGCCCAGGGGTTTAAGCATGGGTTCATAGCTCACATTTCTATCCACGTCCTCCGCGAGGAGGACGACACTATGGGTGCCCCATATGGTATTATACTTACAACATTTCTATCCACGTCCTCCGCGAGGAGGACGACCCCAGCTGCGCCCCGAACAGTATCCCGTTGTTGCTATTTCTATCCACGTCCTCCGCGAGGAGGACGACCGGCAATGTATACGGCTCTGGTACATACTTTGACATTTCTATCCACGTCCTCCGCGAGGAGGACGACACACGAACGAGCGGAAAGAGCTGGTGCAGAAGCTATTTCTATCCACGTCCTCCGCGAGGAGGACGACGTTTGGGCCGCTCTTCTTGCCGATTGGCAAAAGAGATTTCTATCCACGTCCTCCGCGAGGAGGACGACCCTCATTTCTTTAATAATCCGAACGGCTTCCATATTTCTATCCACGTCCTCCGCGAGGAGGACGACTGGTGTACTCCTTTCAAATTTTAGCGGATAGAAGATTTCTATCCACGTCCTCCGCGAGGAGGACGACGGAAGGAGCGTCACTATGAAAAATCGAGAAGTCATTTCTATCCACGTCCTCCGCGAGGAGGACGACCTCTAAAGTGTCCGGATAACTTACTTGCTATATTTATTTCTATCCACGTCCTCCGCGAGGAGGACGACCCGTATTATCTGGCAGAGCTTGATAATCGCTGTGCATTTCTATCCACGTCCTCCGCGAGGAGGACGACCTACCGGTGGCGGCACTGGTGCAGAATCCCATATTTCTATCCACGTCCTCCGCGAGGAGGACGACGTAACACCCGCACAAACCCCACCTAAAAGCACATATTTCTATCCACGTCCTCCGCGAGGAGGACGACCGTGCGTCATGCTCCACCATAACGCACACATACATTTCTATCCACGTCCTCCGCGAGGAGGACGACGCTTATCGCCGCATTGTTTGACCCGGACTACATTATTTCTATCCACGTCCTCCGCGAGGAGGACGACCACATCCGTTCATCGGACACCCGCGCATAGGGAATTTCTATCCACGTCCTCCGCGAGGAGGACGACGTGCCCATCGAGCGCATCAAAAAGGGAAACCCAATTTCTATCCACGTCCTCCGCGAGGAGGACGACACTGAGGATGTCCACCCCTATGAAACCACTGTGATTTCTATCCACGTCCTCCGCGAGGAGGACGACCCTTGATGTCTATTCTGCATGACGGTGACGGCGTATTTCTATCCACGTCCTCCGCGAGGAGGACGACCGCTTTCTTTTCCTGTTTTTTCTATAATTCAGTTATTTCTATCCACGTCCTCCGCGAGGAGGACGACATAAGGAGGGCTTACAATGGCAAAAGAGTATAAAATTTCTATCCACGTCCTCCGCGAGGAGGACGACGTTCTGCTGGCTTGTCAGTGTAATTTTTTGTGCCTATTTCTATCCACGTCCTCCGCGAGGAGGACGACTCAGCTGCAACCGGGCATCAATATCACCAACTACATTTCTATCCACGTCCTCCGCGAGGAGGACGACGATGAGATTTTGGACAACTTTATTGCCGATGCTAAATTTCTATCCACGTCCTCCGCGAGGAGGACGACCTATGGCTGCGGTGACTTTGGCAATAGTAAAAAATTTCTATCCACGTCCTCCGCGAGGAGGACGACAGCAGACGATGGTGCGTATGAAAACTATGCAAAGGATTTCTATCCACGTCCTCCGCGAGGAGGACGACTATATACGATACCCAACGTTGTATACTGCTTGGTAATTTCTATCCACGTCCTCCGCGAGGAGGACGACCCTTTAAAAAATTGTGCATTTTGTACAAAATAAAAATTTCTATCCACGTCCTCCGCGAGGAGGACGACAAGTCTCAAATACGACTATTCAGCACATTTACAAATTTCTATCCACGTCCTCCGCGAGGAGGACGACATATACGATACCCAACGTTGTATACTGCTTGGTAATTTCTATCCACGTCCTCCGCGAGGAGGACGACCCCGGTCAAGATGCGTGGTAAGCGCGGTCAGACTTATATTTCTATCCACGTCCTCCGCGAGGAGGACGACTATATACGATACCCAACGTTGTATACTGCTTGGTAATTTCTATCCACGTCCTCCGCGAGGAGGACGACTCTGTGAATACTCGGCCAACTATTTCAAGGGTAAAATTTCTATCCACGTCCTCCGCGAGGAGGACGACAAAGGAGGTGCCAGCGTGTATTATAAGGTACTCAAATTTCTATCCACGTCCTCCGCGAGGAGGACGACATACCCTGACGATTACCTGTGGTACAACTGTCAAATTTCTATCCACGTCCTCCGCGAGGAGGACGACGCCCCACTTGTACCAGCTGTTGCAGCCTCAACAGCAATTTCTATCCACGTCCTCCGCGAGGAGGACGACGCAGCTGAGGGCGAAGGAATTTGGGATAAAATCATTTCTATCCACGTCCTCCGCGAGGAGGACGACCATAAGGATACTTACCGTTCAACGTAGTCACAACGATTTCTATCCACGTCCTCCGCGAGGAGGACGACCGGTAATCGTCATGTTTGAGAACACAGTAGTCAATTTCTATCCACGTCCTCCGCGAGGAGGACGACTCAAAGCAGACAGCTCTTCAACCGTTCTTGGCTATTTCTATCCACGTCCTCCGCGAGGAGGACGACAGCAAAAACAGAGAGAAACGTCTCTGCTTTTGTCCAATTATATAACACTTTACACGAAATGAAAAGACTGAAAGACGAAAAAATGCAAAAAGATCCAGAAATCATGCAAAGTTGTACGCTGAAACCGGTGCGAAGGGTATGGGGATTTTGTGAGAGCTTACCCTTCGCACAGGCCAGTGTACAGGGGGCTTAAAACATCAGAAGCCCATCCTGTTCGACGAGGGGATGAACGCCAACATGTTCGACCTTGCTTTTATAATTGTTGCCCAGCTGATAAAACCGCAGGCTATCGAGATCGGGGTCGATCAGGCTCGTCAACTCGGATTTAAAAACCGCAAACTGAGCGGCATCCAGCAGACACTCGAAGACCGAATTCTGGACGCGCTGGCCGTGGCTGACGCATTTTCTGGCGACTTGCCGTAGCCGCTTCCGCCCGGCAGGAGTCTCGGTGTTGACGTCGTAAGTGATAAGTACCATCATAAGTCGGCCCTCATTTCCAGAAAAATGGTGGATAAACTTCCATATCACCACGAAGCGTTCGTGCAAGAAGCAGAGCCTGCACATGCGGAACCAATCCCCAGAAGATCTTTTCTTTCAGGAAGGGGTGCGTGATCTCCTCTCGCTTTTTGTTTTGCCACGCGTTCAGAAACGCTCGACGCCCCTCATCGGTCAGCAATACTGCTCCATTTTCCTGTTTTTGCAGATGCTTTGGGGTGATGGTTTTCTGATTGATGCAAGTTAATACAAATCGGTCGGCGTAGACTGCTCGAAGCTCTTCCATCAAGTCAAGTGCGAGACTTCGGCGTCCGGGTCGGGCGCGATGCAAAAAACCAACATAAGGGTCCAGGCCGACCCCGTTCAGTGCGGCGGCGCAGTCACCGGCGAGCAGGGAGTAAGCAAACGAAAGCAGTGCATTCACATTATCCATTGGTGGGCGGCGACTTCGGGTGGTGAACTTGAAATCATCCTGCTGCTGTAAAATCAGGCTGTCGAAACAATCGAAATAGCGTTGTGCGGCTTCACCTTCCAGTCCACGAAGCTGGTCGAGATCTTCACACTGTTCCATCAGCGGAAGAGCCGCAGCGAGCTGCTGACTGGTTCGTTTCAGCTGCTCAACCGGAACACGCTGCGGATGGTCGCGCGTGGCACGCTCCAGAACCCAACGGGCATTGTAGACTTTTCCGAGAAGAAAGGAACGGGCATAAAAGCAGCTTTTTGCTTCGCTATCTGAGATTCGGTACTGTTCCTGCCGAAGCAGGACGTTTCCGCGTTCGTCGCCGACAGTTCGGGCCAAAAAGTGTCCGCATGGGTCATAGAAGGCCAGATTGATGCCTCGTTTTGCACATTCACCCATCAAAGCCGGACTTGCACCGGGGTAAGTGAAGCACACGATGCTTTCCAGCGTGTGAAGCGGCTGACGTCCAACCTCGACTTTTTGGGACGTGATGACGACGTTTTCGTTGTCAAGAGAAATATATCGGTCTTCGGTTAAAACGTACAGGGTTTGCAGCAATTTTCTCATGGCAGTTCCTCCGGCTGAGACAGCTCGTCCAGATAGGTGCGGAGATACGCTTTCGGGTCGGTACGGCGGCAGAGAGCCGGAAGACAAAGGTCTTTCAGCGAACAGGCGTTGCAGTGTTTTCCGGGCTTGACTTTTGGCGTATAGCCGCGCGAAAAATACTGGTTCATTTCATCGGCCATAGCCTGTGTTGTCTGTCGGAGTTCCTCGGTGAGCGGTACGATCTCACGTCGCCGGGTCTCTTCGTAGAAGAGCGCGCCCTGTGAAATCTCACAGACCAGCATTTCTTCCAACGCCATCGCCTGCGCGCAGAGCTGGAGCCGGTCGGCATCGTTGACCTTGGAGCGGCCGTGCTTATACTCGACAGGCATCGGCTTCCAGCGGCCCTCCGTGTTTTGCAGTGAGATACCGTCCGGGTCGGCCCGAAACTCAACCACATCACAGTCTCCGCTGAGCCGCAGCCGACGGCTGACGACTTTCATCCCACGGGTGATGAGCAAACCACCCCGGCGTTCCGTCTGCCCTTCGTCGTGACATCGTGCATGTTCCAGCCGCCCCTCCGCCGTGCGAAGATTTTCCTGCCATTGCTGTTCAAGATGGATCAAAGCCCACTGTCGTCGGCAAAAACAGAAATGTTGGATGCCAGACATCAGCAGGTAATCATCCGGGGCGGTCATCAGGACATCCTCGTACAGGTGACACCTTCCGGAAGATTTTCTGCGACAGTGACCGTGTAATCGCTGTATTTGCGAGGAACTACAACATCGTCATTGCGTTTGACGACAACAGAATCAAACAGCTTGTAAGAGGGAGCGTTGCCAAACATCGAATCATGCTTAAAAACAATCAGTTCTCGTACAGCCATCTTGCCACGGGCGGCACTGTGGTCTTCCTCAAACATGTTCAGAATAGCTTTCCAAAGCAATTGAAGATCATCTTCGGAAAATCCGGTAGTTTTGCAGGCGAGATTAGCAGAAACGAAGCCTTCCGCACGATAAAGTGCATACGGAATGATATACTTACGGCCCATTTCGGTACCCTTGCTTTCAGCATCAGCTGCGGTCGTGATGGCAACACGGGTGATGGTGACTTCCTGCGGAAGGACCGGGTCGATAGACCGGGCAAATGTCAATTGTACCGGGCCGCGAACCTGACCGCAGTTCAGGCTTGCCTTGACAAAGGTGGTCATAACAGCACCGAAAGTGCGGATGTCAAAGAAAGTTTCACACATTGCATCACGAAGTTTACGGTCGATGTCGGGGTCCTGCTTGCGCAGTTTGGAACCGAGTGCTTTGGCTTCTTTGCCGGAAGCTTTTTGCAGGGCTTCAAGGTCTTCGCGAACATTGCATTTGTCGCCGGCGGTGAGGTCGCTTCGATTTAGAGGTTCGGACTCTTTCACATAGATGTCGTAACCCAGCTCATCGCCTTTGCACATCTGAACATAGTTGCGGATCTTCCGCTTGAGACAGACATCAGTGACGAGACCATAGCCGGTTTCGGGGTCAACGCGAGGCATGTTGCCAGCATCCGGGTCACCGTTAGGATTGCCGTTTTCAACATCAAACAAAATCACAAAATCATAGCGGTTTTTGATAGGTTCAGACATAATTTATTCCTCCTCGTTCTTTTTGGTGAAGCGTTTCTGGGTCTGATGGTAGTAGCCAATCTGGAAAGCACCCTGTTCTGGCAGAGTCATCCGGGCAGGATAATTTTTGCTGATTTTTGAGAACAGTTCAGTAAGCTGCTTGTTGTAGGTGGTCTCGAGGGCAGGAGAAAGCTTGCTCAAATGCTTCTGTGCCAGATTGATAAGAGTGGGGAAGACCATTGCAGGAGTTGCACAGGCGGAGTTGAAATACCGGTCTTTTATCGTTGTATTGATGTTCGGATTGGCGGAATTCTGAATAGCTTCCAATACGGAAAAGAGCCGACCCAGTACATAGGGCATGTAATTCGAGTTTTCATTCAGTTCCATCGTCAAAACCTCCTCTGGAATCAGGGTTTGATCATTCTGTTTGTTGCGGAGATAATAAGCTTTCAAAATTGCAGCACGTCCACGGGTGACATTGTGTTCTGCGCGGATGCGAAGCGAAACGCCATTCAGCAGAGTGGCAGGATAGCGTCCACCGGCCAGAACGGTACGAAGCAAATCACCTGCCAGCTGTGGAGAGGGCGAAGGGGTTCGCTCATTCAGATTAACAGTTTCTCTTGCTAGCGACCAGACGGAAAGAACTTTGCGGTCATCAAAAGATGGTCTTACGATTTCAAGTGCATCAAAGTGCTGCTGCAAATGTTCAGCAAATTCGCCGAGGGTGTCGCGAAGAAAAAATCGAACCGAAATGCGCGCCGCATTGGGAGCAAGACCAAGAACATAGAAATGCTGCCCGGGAAGAAGCGTGTCGCCCTTCCAATTGATTTCTTTCCCACGAGATAGCTGCTCAAGTGCGTGAATCAGATCGTCATCTTTGACGCCGGAATTTTCCGGGATTCCGAACATACCGGCCATTCCGAAACTGGCGGCGGATGCAGAAGCGTTTTCCGCCCAGCAGACAACGGTCATATCGCCAAGAATTTTGCAGTGGTCTTTGTCGGCAATCAACGTATTCAGGGCGGTAGTGTAGGCAAAAGCGGCGTATTCGCTGATTGGCGCATTTGCACCCTGCTCATGTCCATACGAGCAATAAGAGGGAGCATTGAATGAGACCAGTGCGGCACCGGAACTCTGTGCGCCCATTACGCCTTTAATGGAAGGATGAATCAGTGCGAGGGGGGCTTCCTTTCCGGTGACGAGACATTGTACTGTGACAGCGGCGGGGTTGGAATCGCTGTAATAATTCTGCCAAGCCGATTTAATAGCGGAGTCATCTGTAAGACGTTCATGACGGCCGTCCGGAGTCTCATACTCAAAAATGAGATTGGCGTTTCCGGTCAGATCTTTCCAACGCTCTGCGAGAAGCGGATGGTTTTGTGTCTCCGCAGGGTTCCAATTGTCGAAAAAGTTGAGGACAGCTTTGGCCGCAGGCACATCGACGTCATCCAGAATTTTGTGATGAAGTGCTGCACATGCCTCAAAACACTGGATGGCACGGTCGGGTTTGCCTTTGTCGTCTGCACCGAGGATGTAAGTCGAGTTGTCACAGAGGAAATTGGCGGCAACGCCGGAAGAACGTTTGACATGGGCAGGAACCGGGATTTCTGCCGGGGAAAGAACCTCTTTTTTGCCCTTTGGAATCATCTGGCGGTAGTCGATGAGGTCGAGCAGTTGGCCGGAATCATTGATCCGGAGGGCAAAACTGACTTTGAAATTGGAATCCCAGCCGGGAGCGGCGAGCTTGCCCAGCCGGAGCAGTTGCTCATAATAAGCAGTCAGAGCTTGCAAGATCATGTGAACACCTCCACATCACGGCAGTCAAGGACACCGTGCTCCAGCTTTGCGCGGAAAAACTGAGAACGAATGTTCTCCGGGTCAGAATAATCAAGGTCGTAAAGCATGAAACCAAGGTCCTGTGTAAGTGTCTTAAGAGCAGGGATGTCGCCGCCCTCCCACTCCCGGAAGTTGGCAGGAAATTCACGGCAGCCGAAGCAGGGGGCATGGTAGCACTGACCCTTCTTCAGACGGCGGCGGAGAATATCCTGAAACTTGCCAGGGTTGTCACTAGGAGAAGCCTTACCCGTCATGGTGAAATGACATTCGATGACATAGTGGACATCTTTCAGAACCATTGCGGCGCGCTGCTGAATATCCGAAGAGGTGTAGATCGCAGGTGGAGTTCCGCCATTGGCCGCAGACAGTGCAGCGGATGCCAGCAAGGTTGATTTGACCTCGTTACGCCGGATGTTAGTGAACTGAATCGGATTCAGAACATAAATTTTATCAATGTGGTACTTCATCCCAGGATGCCAGTAGATCGCCTCAACTAGCCCTCTTGCGGCGGAAGGCGTCATGACGTCGTAGCTGACTCGTTCCGTCTTCATCTCGGGTCTCGAGAAGCATGCGTAAGGTCCCCAGACTTCAATAAACATTGACATAGGGCATCACCTCCTTTCCCTCGAAAATCGTGTCGTTTGGCGAGAAGTAGTCTTAGCCATTTGAATCCCTCCTCGATTTAAACTTCCATTGTTTTGTAATCAAAGCTCTGCGCTTTTAGTATAGCACAGCACCTCATAAGAAGCAAGAGAAGACTTGCCATTTCTGAAAATTTTTCGTATACTGTGGATAGTCATCCGGGAAAGCCCATGCTTCTTACGGATGTGGGTTATCTGGACGTGGATTGAAATCATTGATTTGTTATCCGAAAAGGGCGGCAGAGCGTAGACTTTGCCGCTCTTTACTTTTAGAGAAAGATACCGATGCCGTTTTCAACATCCATCGTCAGGCCGGTCTTACGGCTGTATTTGGACAAATCGGTGAGAATTGCTGAACCATTTGGGAGAAGTTCCAGCGCACCGGCACGGTCAAGGTCATTAAACTGTTCGGAATAGCAGGCGACGCTGTAAACACCAAGCTGCCGAAGGAGTGTCCGGCTGACAAAACCCTGATGCAGTTTCTCGCAAAGCTCTTCGCCCTTATCAATCGGAATGTAAACGGTTCGGGTCGGGGTCTCAATCAGATGGAACTGCTCAGCAATTTGCGCAAAGGGGAAGATACAGCCTTCGATACCGTTCAGAGAGTGGTTCAGAATTTCCTTTTTGTCCAGTGAGGCCCGGATACCATAAAGCTCTTCAAAGTAACAATGGATGGATTCGGGAGTATCAAGCGTATTGTGATGACGACTGACGGTATTCAAAGCACTGACATTTTGAGAGAGCATGGTTGGAACAGGACAATCTTCCAGTTTGAACAAGTAGACGAAGCTTTCATTTGCCGGACGGTTGCCCTCACGGTTGCAGCGGCCTGCGGTCTGAAGCAGAGAGTCCAGTCCAATCTCTTCGCGATAAACGGTTGGAAAATCGACATCGACACCGGCCTCAATTAGAGAGGTGGAAATGACCCAGCAAGGAAGGCCGTCTTTTAATCGCTGGCGGATTTCGTCCAGCTGTCTCCGACGGTCCGCAGGACAAAGCAAAGTCGTCAGGCAGTAACTGCCCTCAGAAGGAAGCTGTTCATAAAGTTCCTGCGCCGTTTTGCGGCGGTTGACAACACAGAGAACCTGCGGTTTGTCACAGAGCTGTGCGCAGAGAGATTCTTTTGATAGAGCTCCGAGGTCACGAATCGTCACCCGGCGGAGGGTTTCATAGAGGAGATTTGGGTTCGGACTGATCTCCTGCAAAGTAAGGCCGGGTACGAGTTTGTGGAAGAACTTTTCCAGTGCAGGCTGTGTTGCGGTACAGAGAACGGCGGTGGAGTGATAGTGCTGGACGAGCTGGGTAATAGCAGAGAGACAAGGCAGAAGATAGTCGTTCGGAAGAGTCTGTGCCTCGTCAAAAATGATGACGCTGTTTGCGATGTTGTGCAGCTTCCGGCACTTGCTGCTGCGGTTGGAGTAGAGCGATTCAAAAAACTGAACTGCAGTGGTAATGATGACGGGTGCATCCCAGTTTTCACTGGAAAGGAGCTGACGGTATTGGACGGAAGTCATATTTTCCTGCTCAACGGTTTTGTAATCGACACTTGAAAAGTGTGCCAGAACATTTTCCTCGCCCAAAAGTTTGGAGAAGGTGAGCGCGGTCTGGTCGATGATAGATGTATACGGGATAACATAGATGATACGTTCCATGTGATGCGCGGCGGCGTGTTCCAGAGCAAATGCGAGAGAGGCGAAGGTCTTTCCGCCGCCAGTCGGAACGGTCAGGGTATAAAGGCCCTGTTTTCCGGCTTGTCCATGTTCCAGACAGGCTTTCAGGACGGTGTTGCGCTGCTGATAAACAGGAGAATCGCTCGAAGAGTTCAGATAGCGATGTGCCTGCGTCCGCACTTTTTTGAGAAGCACTGAAATCGGTTCGCCCATTCCACGGGGCTTGGAAGCACCGTTCATAAAGGTTTCGGTGTCGATAAAATCGGCGTCCACAAGGCAGGAATAGAGCATCCGGGTGAAAAACATGCTGGTGATGTTATCCTGAAATGCCCACGCAGGCGGAGCGGCTTGAAGTGTTGGCAATTCGGATTTCCATGCGTCATAAGATGGAAGGGATTTGTGGCTTCGCCCGAATAAGGTCGATGCATCAGCGGTATCATTTCGATTTCCGCCATCGGGGATGCCGGTATGATGCCCGGCGATGGCAAATGCGGCAGGAATGTTATTTGCGTGAATCGCGAGCTGTGTGCCGGCGGTCGAGTGGTCTACGACTGGGCCGCCTTTTAATCGCCGCTGAAATTCATCGGAATATTTGCCGACATCATGGTACTTGCTGGTAAATCGTGCTTCGTCCTTTGCACCGAAGGATGCAGCGAACGTTCCGGCTAAGTCAGCGGTATTGTTCAGGTGTTCCAGAACAGTCTGCTCGCGGCCATCTTCGCTGATGTGTGCAAGATAAGGGGAGTGATTGGATTCCATACAAGACACCTCCAAAGAAAATAGATAGGATAAAATCAGCATATCCCAACCGAAAACTTTCTGTCAATCAAAACGGAAAGCAGATGAACTGATTTGCTTTTCTGCATAAATTTACAAAGGAAAAATAGTCGAAACGCTCAAAAAACAAGGCACAGAAAGCTTTTTCTGGGGCTCATCTCCTATTATACATATCAAAAGCCCCATAAACATCCCTTCCACAAATTTGTATAAAATTTGAACAAAATATTGAAATTTACTTGCAGAGTCTGCGTGCATCCGGTATAATGAAACAAGCTTCTGAATTCAGGAGCTACCTTATTATAGAGGAGGAGTTATTATGCAGACGCTGTTTGATGCAGTCAATGCGATTTGCAGCAAGATCCAGATCGTTTCCAACTGGTTCTGGGATTTCCCCTGCAATCTGGACTGGTATGCAGCGATCCCGGTGCTGGGCAATTTCAGTCTGGCGATCATCCTGTTGGTGGGAACAGGCATCTTTTTTACCTTCAAGCTTCACTTTGTGCAGGTGCGGAAATTCAAGTACGGCCTCCATGTCCTGATGCGCCGCAAAAAGTCGGATACCGGTATCTCGTCGCTGACAGCGTTCCTGCTGTCGACGGCAATGCGTGTCGGCCCGGGCAATATTCTGGGCGTGACCGGTGCGATTTCCATCGGCGGCCCGGGTGCGTTGTTCTGGATGTGGATCTCTGCTTTCTTTGGTATGGCAACGTCCTTCGCAGAGTCCACCCTGTCGCAGATTTTCAAAGAAAAGCGTGATGATGAATATGTCGGTGGTATGCCATTTTATGGCCGAAAGCTGCTGAAAGACGCCGCATGGGTCGGTGTTGCACTGAGCCTGCTGTACATCGTATACGCACTGCTCTGCTTCCCGGCACAGGGCTTTAATACTATTTCGGCGGTGGGTGCCATTGCGCAGACCATTACCGGTAAGACCATCCCGACGAATTCGGCACTTTATTGGGTATCCTTCGTGATTTTGCTCATCATCACGGCTCTGGTCAGCTTTGGCGGCATCAAGAAGGTCACTAAAGTTACCGACCGTGTGGTTCCGGTCATGGCGGTCATCTACGTCGTTACCGTTATCGCCCTCATCGTCGGCAACTTTACCCGTATCCCGTGGTTCTTTGCCGCCGTATTCGGTCAGGCGTTCAAGCCTGCGGCTGTCTTTGGCGGCGCGTTTGGTCTGGCCCTGAGCCAGGGCATCAAGCGCGGCCTGATGTCCAACGAGGCTGGTCAGGGTACGATCACCATGCCGGCTGCGGCCGCTGAGGTCGAGCATCCCTGTGAGCAGGGCTGCGTGCAGGCTCTGGGCGTTTTCCTCGATACCATCGTTATCTGCACGCTGACCGGTTTTGTCGTTATTATGGGTCGTGTCTGGCTGACCGAGGACGCACAGGCATGGTTTGAGCTGGGCAAACTGGATAAGTTCCTTGCTTCCTGCGGTGCGCTGACTGGCAGCAAGGGTGTCCTGTACTCTCTGGTGACGCTGCTGGTGAGCGTCTGCTTTGGTCTGTTCGCTTTTACCTGTCTGCTGGGATTCATGTCCTTCACTGAGATGTGCGCAAACCGTATTTCCAGCAAACCGGCGTTCATCAATGCGATTCGCATGTTGTGCCTTGTCGTCATCTCTTTCGGCGTTATCACCAATATCGCTGGTATGGATCTGGGTGCTCTCTGGGATCTGAGCGACTTTGCGAACATCCTGATGGTCTATTGCAACCTGCCGCTTCAGTATATCGGTTTCAAGTACGTTCTGCGTGCTTGGAAGCACTTTGAAAAGCAGGATGGCACGCCTTTTACATCCAAAGTGGTGGGTCTGGATCTGCCGGTCTGGGATGAGCTGGCAAAGAAAAAGAGCAGCCGTGCCGGAAAGTAAGAAAACCGCTTGCATTTCCCCAAAAGTATGGTATACTCTCTTTGGGAATGAAGTTCTCCCAAGGGAAACCTGAACTGCTGTTACAAGCTGATGACTTCTGTGATTTTTGAAAGGTCGCAGAAGGCATCAGCTTTTTTGCGTCCTAAGGAGGAAAATTTGAAATGTTGACGTCTCTCGCACTTGTTTTTCTGGTGGGCCTGTCGATGGCGGCCCTCTGCCAGAAGCTGAACCTGCCCCGTATCATCGGGATGCTCTTTACCGGCATCCTGCTGGGGCCGTATGTCCTCAACTGGCTCGACCCGTCCATTCTGTCCATCTCATCTGACCTGCGGCAGATGGCACTCATCATCATTCTGCTGAAAGCCGGACTTTCACTGAATCTGGTCGACCTGAAAAAAGTCGGACGCCCGGCGATCATGATGAGCTGTGTTCCGGCAAGCTGTGAAATTCTTGCCTTTATCCTGTTTGCGCCGATGATTCTCGGTATTTCACGCATTGAGGCGGCAGTAATGGGTTCGGTGCTGGCGGCAGTCTCTCCGGCGGTCGTGGTTCCGCGAATGGTGCAGCTGATGGAGACAAAATATGGCACCGAGAAAAGTATCCCTCAGATGATCATGGCCGGTGCGTCCTGCGATGATGTATTTGTCATTGTATTGTTCTCCACATTTGTCAGTATGGCGCAGGGTGGAAGCGTAAATCCGATGGACTTTGTGAACATCCCGGTGTCCATCCTGCTGGGTGTTGCACTGGGTGCGGTTGTGGGCTGGCTGCTGAGCCGGTTCTTTGAGACAGCATACGCCCGGAAACACTATGTCCGAAACAGTATGAAGGTCATTATCGTTCTTGGTGTGGCCTTTCTGCTGATGGCAATTGAGACATGGCTGAAGGGCATCGTGTCGGTGTCGGGTCTGCTGGCGGTCGTCAGCATGGCCTGTATGCTCCGGGCAAAATGTGTGCCGTCCGTCTCGAAACGCCTGTCCGAAAAGTTCGGCAAGCTTTGGCTTGCCGCCGAGGTCATCCTGTTCGTTTTGGTCGGTGCAGCGGTGGATATCCGCTATACTCTCAACGCCGGCCTTGCGGCGGTCGCAATGATTTTTGTCGCATTGGCATTCCGTGCAGTGGGTGTCTGTCTCTGCATGGCAGGCACAGCCCTGAATAAAAAAGAGCGGCTGTTCTGTGTCATTGCCTATCTGCCAAAAGCAACGGTGCAGGCAGCCATTGGCTCGGTTCCGCTGGCAATGGGGCTTTCCTGCGGACAGATCGTTCTTTCAGTGGCGGTGCTGGCGATTCTCATTACCGCTCCGCTGGGTGCAATCGGAATGGATATGACCTACCAAAAACTGCTTGTCCGGGAGGAAACACTCGAAGAAACTCGATGAAAAAATGATGCTGGTTTTTTCTGCGATAGTATGCTACAATAAAAGGTAAGAATATTTTACCGCAGAGGAGGAGCAACATGGAGTTGAAACGGCTGTGTCCATACTGTATGCAGGAACTGAACGGACAGGCGGACGAGTGTCCGCACTGCGGCCGTGTTTTTGCCGGGAGAAATCCGGCAGGCAGTCTTCCGGCAGGTACGGTGCTGGCAGGCCGCTATACGGTGGGGGATATCCAGAGCGTAGATGGCGAAGGCATCCTGTACCGGAGCGTCGAGAACATTGGCCGTTTCCGGGTAACGATCAAAGAGTATATGCCGCTGACGCTGGCCTCGGAACGGGGTCGAAACATGGAACTCCGCCCAAAACCGGGCAGTGAGGTGTTGTTCAAGACTACTCGGATGGATTTTTCTGACTTGTATCGGTCGCTCCAGCGCATCACGCCGGCCACCGGTCTGGAAGCCGTGTTGGATGTCCTTGAAGAGAACAACACAGTCTATGCCGTTATGGAGAACCCGGGTGGACGTCCGCTGGATAAGTGGCTGGAGGAACACGGAAACACAGTCGACCCGGAAGAAGCCCGTATTATGCTGCAGCCAGTCTTTGACGGTGTATCGGCGATGCATCAGGTAGGACTTGTCCATCGCGGCATCTGCCCGGAGAATATCCGGATATTGGACAATGGCCGTGCCCGGCTGACCGGATATGCAACGGTCGGTCTGCGGACGGCAGGTAGCGGTCTGCACGAGCAGTTGTTCGAGGGCTACTCGGCACCGGAACAGTATTCTACCTCCGAGTTTGAAGGACGCTATACCGATGAATACGGCCTTGCGGCGGTCTTTTACCGAATGGTCTGCGGCCTGAGTCCGGTTCCGGCAGCACAGCGTCTTGTGGCTGATTCCAACCCGAAAGCACGGGCCATCAACCCGGCCGTACCGGAATATCTCTCCGACCTGCTCCAGATGGGCCTGCGTCTCAAACCCTCCGAGCGCATCCAAACCGTGCCGCAGCTGTTTCAGGCACTTTCTTCAAAAGAATATACGCAGGAACTGACCCGGACGCTTCGGCAGTCAGAGCCGGAACCGGCAAAGCAGGACACGGATGAAAAAAAGCATATGCTCAGCCTGCGAAATCTGCTGGCAGCGATCCTGATTTTGCTTGCAGTTTTGATTCTGCTGACCCTCTGGGGTGTGCTTCAGCAGGGAAAGAATGAATCGCCCACCTCGCAGCCGGAGTCGGAGGTGCCTGCCAGCAGTCTGGTTGCGGAGCCGGTCAACCTGACGCCGGATTTCGTCGGCCTGAACTATGATATGCAGATACGGAACGACCGGGAATATGTAGGAACGTATCGTTTTTACGTTACGCAGGAATATAGTGATACCGTAGAAAAGGGCTGTGTTATTCGGCAGACGCCGGAGGCAGGCGAGGTCGTTGAAAAAGAAAGTACGATCAGTCTTGTCATCAGCATGGGCCCGGAGAAGGTCGCAATGCCCAACGTCATCGGGGCTACTCGTGACGATGCGGCACAAAAACTGACGCAGGTTGGTCTGAATGCAAGCTTCTGGCCGATCTACAATGATGGCTCGTATGTTTCCGGGTGCGTTGCTTACTGCAGTGAGGAAGCAGGCACGATGCTGGATATTGGAACAAGAGTTGTTATTTATATCGCTGCCGAGGTCGAAGCAACGGTTCCGGTCACGCCGGAAGAAGCACCTTCGACCAGCAGCTCAGAGAGCCAGCAGGAAGAAGAAGCCAGCTCAAGTTCGAGTTCGTCACAGGAAGAAGCCGAATCTGACTCGGAGCAATAAAACAGAAAATGCCAGAAGGGGCAGCCTCGTAAGAGACTGCCCCTTCTGGTTGTTTAGGATAGGAAAGAGAATGGCAATTCAATTCGCCGCCGTTACAGGTTGGTGTAACCCATCAGGTAACGGTCAACTTCGGCGGCACAGTCACGACCCTCACGCAGACCCCAGACCACGAGGCTCTGGCCGCGGCGCATATCGCCGCAGGAGAAGACCTTTTCGACGTTGGTCTTGAAATGGTCGGTGTCGACACAGCCGCGGTTCGTCAGCGAGACGCCGAATGCGTCCGCGACATAAGATTCGCAGCCCACGAAACCAGCGGCGATAAAGGCCAACTGGCAGTCATAGGTAAATTCCCTGCCGGTCGGAACCATGTTGGTGCGGCCCGTTTCGGGGTCACGCTCCGGTTTCAGGTAGGCGATGACGGCACCGGTCAGGTTGCCGGCTTCGTCTTTCAGGAATTCCTTGACGGTCGTCTGATAGACACGGGGGTCTTTGCCGAATTTGGCAAGGCACTCGGTCTGACCGTAGTCCACTTTCAGGACACGAGGAAATTCCGGCCACGGATTGGAAGCAGCACGCTCTTTCGGCGGCTGAGGCATCATCTCCAATGCCATCAGGTCGGTGCAGCCCTGACGCAGGGCCGTACCCTGACAGTCGTTGCCGGTATCACCGCCGCCGATGACGAGGACATTTTTTCCGGCGGCATTGATGGCTTTGCCGTCTGCAAAATTGGAATCCAGCAGACTCTTCGTCACGCTGGTAAGATAATCGACTGCAAAATGGACGCCGTTTGCATCACGGCCCGGAACATTCAGGTCACGGGCTTTCTTGGCACCACAGCAGAGAACCACAGCGTCAAACTCTTTCAGGATATTCTCGGCACTGACTGCGCTGCCGACATCCATGTTGGTACGGAACTCGACGCCCTCCGCCTGCATAATTTTGATGCGGCGTTCAATGACCGACTTTTCCAGTTTCATGTTTGGGATGCCATACATCAGCAGACCGCCGACCCGGTCGGCACGCTCAAAGACGGTGACGGCATGGCCGCGCTTGTTCAGGTATTCGGCGACTGACAGACCGGACGGACCGCTGCCAATGACAGCAACGCTCTTGCCAGTGCGAGCCGGAGGAGGAGCTGCATGGATCCAGCCTTTGGAATAGCCGGTTTCAATGATAGCATGTTCGTTCTCGCGAACAGTCACGCTGCTGCCGGTCACGTCACCGCAGGTGCAGGCGGCTTCACAGAGAGCCGGGCAGACCCGGCTGGTAAATTCCGGAAAGCGGTTGGTAGCACGCAGGCGATGCAATGCCAGCTCCCACTTGCCCTGATAGACCAGATCATTCCACTCAGGAATGAGGTTGTTCAACGGACAGCCCGAAGCCATGCCGCCGATCATCATACCGGCCTGACAGAAGGGAACACCGCAGTCCATGCAGCGTGCGGCCTGCGTCTGCTGCTCCTCACGGGAGAGCCAGACGTGAAACTCGTTGAAATTTTCGATGCGCTCCAGCGGCGGAATATCCGAGCTGGTCTTGCGCGTGTAATCCATAAATCCAGTGATCTTACCCATGATATTCCCTCCTTACTTGTTCTTCTGCACGGCATAGAAGGCTTCGATCTGAGCCTGTTCGCCGTCAAGACCACGCTCTTCCATCGAAGCGATGACACGGAGCATCCGGTCGTAATCGTAAGGCAGGACTTTCTTGAACTTGGGCAGGAACTCGCTGAAATTATCCAGAATTTCTTTGCCGCGCGGCGAGCCGGTCATCTCGACATGTTCACGGATCAGCTCTTTCAGGGTGGCGACATCGTACTTGTGTTCCACCGGTTCCAGACTGACCGTTTCTTTGTTGACACGCTGGTAGAAATCCCAGTTCTCATCCAGAACGTAGGCGATGCCGCCGGTCATTCCGGCTGCAAAGTTCTTGCCGGTCTGACCCAGAACGACGACCGTGCCGCCGGTCATGTACTCACAGCCGTGGTCGCCAACGCCCTCGACAACGGCGGTCGCACCGGAGTTGCGGACGCAGAAACGCTCACCAGCCACACCGGAGATAAACGCCTTGCCGCTGGTCGCGCCGTAGAGGGCGACGTTGCCGGTGATGATGTTTTCCTCGGGCTTGTAGGTGATGTTCTCGGGAGGACGGACGATGATCTTGCCGCCGGACAGACCCTTGCCCATGTAGTCGTTGCAGTCACCGGTCAGTTTCAGGGTCAGACCATTCGGGATGAATGCACCGAAGCTCTGGCCGCCTGCACCAACGCAGTTTGCGGTGTAGACATCGTCGGGCAGAGAATTACCGTATTTCCGGGTGATTTCGCTGCCAAAGATGGCACCAAAGGCACGGTCAACGTTGGATACCTCGAGATTGACGTTCTGAGGATTCTTGCTGTTCAGCTTGAACTTCTTCATCAGAATCTTCATGTCAGGAGTGTTCTCAAGGTGGAAGTCATAGGTGTCTTCCTTGACAAAGTGGACGTTGCTGTTCTCGATGGCCGGATTGTGAAGGATGCAGTCGAGGTTCATCTTGGCTGCCCGGCTGCCCGGTGCGCTGGGCTTGACATGGAGCAGGTCGGTGCGTCCTACCAGCTCGTCGATGGTGCGGACGCTCAGTTTTGCCATGTATTCACGCAGCTCCTGCGCAACAAAGGTCAGATAGTTGATGATGTATTCCGGCTTGCCGCGGAAGTTCTTCCGCAGTTCAGGGTTCTGAGTGCAGATACCCATCGGGCAGGTATCAAGGTTGCAGACGCGCATCATGACACAGCCCTCGCACATCAGCAGGCTGGTGCCGAAGCCGAATTCCTCTGCGCCCAGCATACAGCTGATGGCAACATCACGACCGCTCAGCAGTTTGGAGTCGCTCTCGATGCGGACACGACTGCGCAGGCCGTTCAAAATCAAAGTCTGGTGCGTCTCGGCGATACCCAGTTCCCACGGCAGACCAGCATTCTTGATGGAGGTACGGGGTGCCGCACCGGTGCCGCCGTCATAACCGGAGACCAGAATGACCTGTGCGCCGCCCTTGGCAACACCGGCGGCAATGGTGCCGACGCCGGCCTCACTGACCAGCTTGACGTTGATGTTCGCATTGCGGTTGGCATTCTTTAAGTCGTAGATAAGTTCTGCCAAGTCCTCAATGGAGTAGATATCGTGGTGCGGCGGAGGAGAAATCAGGCCCACACCAGTGGTGCTGTGACGGGTCTTTGCAATCCACGGATAGACCTTTGCGCCGGGCAGGTTACCGCCCTCGCCGGGCTTTGCGCCCTGTGCCAGTTTGATTTGAATCTCATCGGCAGAGACGAGGTACTTGCTGGTGACGCCGAAACGAGCGGATGCCACCTGCTTGATACGGGAATTGCTCTCGCTGTGGTAACGCTCTTCGGGTTCGCCGCCCTCACCGGTGTTGCTCCGACCACCCAGACGGTTCAGCGCAATGGCAATCGTCTCGTGGGCTTCGCTGCTCAGTGCGCCGTAGCTCATAGCTGCGCCCTTGAACCGCTTGACGATGGATTCTACCGGCTCGACCTCGTCTAGAGGAATGCCGCCGTTGGGGTCATAGTTGAAGTCGAGCAGGCTGCGCAGATGAACGCCCTCTTTGCCCATGTTATCCACCGTGTTGGTGAACTGCTTGAAGGCATTGTAGTCCTTGGTGAAGCAGGCTTTCTGGAACAGATAGATGGTCTGCGGATTGAACAGATGTTCTTCTTTGCCGCTGCGGAACTTGTGCGCACCGGCATCGTCCAGCTCCATGTTGATGTCCAGACCCAACGGGTCGAACGCGGCATTGTGCTGTGCTTCAACATCGGCCTGAATATCTTCGATGCCGATGCCTCCGACACGGCTGACCGTACCGGTGAAGTATTTGTCGATGACATCCTTCGAGATGCCGACTGCCTCAAAAATCTGGCTGCTCTGGTAGCTCTGGATGGTGGAGATACCCATCTTGGAGGCAATCTTGACGATGCCGTTCAGCACAGCCTTGTCATAATCGTCCACGGCGGCGTAATAATCCTTGTCCAGCAGACCCTGATCGATGAGTTCGCCGATGGTCTCATGTGCCAGATACGGGTTGACGGCGCAGGCACCATAGCCCAGCAGAGTAGCGAAGTGATGGACTTCGTGCGGCTCTGCACTCTCGAGGATGAGAGCCAGAGCAGTACTCTTTTTAGTACGGATGAGGTACTGCGACACGGCCGACACCGCCAGCAGGCTGGGGATGGTGACATGGTACTCATCCACATCACGGTCGGACAGAATGATGATATTTGCACCCTCTTTGTAGGCACGGTCAACCTCAAGGAAAACACGGTCGATGGCCTTTTCAAGGCTGGTGTTTTTGTAGTAGTTGATGGAAACGGTCGCGACCTTGAAGCCCGGCACGTTCATGTACTTGATTTTGAGCAGGTCGGTGGAGGTCAGAATCGGGTTGTGGACTTTCAGGACTTTGCAGTTCTCGGGTTTGTCCTCCAGCAGGTTGCCGTGTGCGCCGACGTAAACGCTGGTCGAGGTGACGACCTTTTCACGGATGGCGTCGATGGGCGGATTCGTGACCTGCGCGAAACGCTGCTTAAAGTAGTTGAAGAGCGGCGGATGCTGGTCGCTCAGAACCGCCAGCGGCGTATCCGTACCCATTGCGCCGGACGGCTCCGCACCAAGGCGTGCCATCGGGAGCATAATATTGTTGACCTCTTCATATTTGTAGCCGAAGACCTTCTGCAGACGGGTCAGCTCGTCATTGGTGTAGGAAGGAACTTTGATGTTGGGAATCTTCAGCTTCTTCAGCTCAACAAGGTTCCGGTCGATCCACTCGCCGTAAGGCTCACGGCTTGCGTAGTATTCCTTCAGCTTTTCGTCATCGACCACTTCGCCCTTGACGGTGTCCACCAGCAGCATTTTGCCCGGGCGGAGACGGTCTTTTACAAGGATGTTCTCCGGTTCGCAGGGCAGGACGCCGACCTCGGAGGACAAGATCATCCGGCCGTCCTTGGTGATGTAGTAGCGGCTGGGGCGCAGACCATTGCGGTCCAACACCGCACCGACCACGTCGCCATCCGAGAAGAGAATAGCGGCCGGGCCATCCCAAGGCTCCAGCATGGTGGCGTAATACTGATAAAAATCGCGTTTTTTCTGGCTGATGTTCTTGTTATTTTCCCACGGTTCGGGGATAGTGATCATGACAGCCAGCGGCAGATCCATGCCGTTCATTACCATGAACTCGAGGGCATTGTCCAGCATGGCGGAGTCAGAACCAGAGGTGTTGATGATGGGCAGAATTTTATTCATGTCATCGCGCATGATGCTGCTGGAGATGGTCTCTTCACGCGCTAGCATTGCGTCGGTGTTGCCTTTGATGGTGTTGATCTCGCCGTTGTGCAGGATGAACCGGTTGGGGTGCGCACGCATCCAGCTCGGGTTGGTGTTGGTGGAGAACCGGCTGTGAACCATGCCGATAGCAGATTCATAGTCGGGGTCCTGCAGGTCGGTGTAGAAGAGCCGCAGGTCATGGACAAGGAACATGCCCTTGTAAACGATGGTGCGGCTGGACAGGCTGGGAACATAGGTTCCGTTGCTGGCCTGCTCAAAGACCCGGCGGACGATATAAAGCTTGCGGTCGAAGTCGATGCCTTTGCTCACCTTGGCCGGCTTTTTGATGAAACACTGCCAGATAGCAGGCATACAGTCACGGGCTTTCTGACCGACGGCATCCGGGTCGACCGGAACCTTGCGCCATGCCAGAAATTCCAGACCTTCTTTCCGGGTGACAAGCTCGAACAGCTTCATTGCCTGCGCACGAAGATGCTCGTTCTGGGGAAAGAAGAACATACCGACGCCGTATTCGCGCTCGTTGCCGATGCGGATGTTCATCTCGTCGGCGACCTTCGAGAAAAACTTGTGGCTGATCTGCAGCATGATGCCGACGCCGTCGCCGGTCTTGCCCTCCGCGTCTTTGCCTGCACGATGCTCAAGACGCTCGACGATGGACAGCGCGTCGCTGACTGTTTGATGGCTCTTGCGGCCCTTGATGTCCACCACTGCGCCGATACCGCAGGCATCATGCTCAAAGTGTGGGTCATACAGGCCGATGGCCGATTTTTGCTCGGTGAAATTTTCCATTGACGTTCCCATCCTTATTTCTGAAATCCTCTATACTTCTGCCTGCGGCGCATTCCGCAGGAGTCGAAAAAAGAAAAGGCGTTCCAAACAGGGTCGGCAAGACCCGTCTGAAACGCCTTTGTTTCGATAGAACTATTATACTGAATGCTGAAAAATCTTCAAGTGACAGTTGCACCAAACGTTTGTGCCGGAAAAAACTTCTTCTTGTGAAAAACACACACGAGAGATAGGAAAGAGTGTGACTTTTCTTTCATCTGACAAACTTTTCGTGTAAAAAGAACCTGCTTTTTTCAGCTCTGGCTCCCGAGACAGGCTGCGAGGTCTTCCTCTGGTGTCGTGATGGGCATCAGATTGTACTTTTGTTGCAGAGCAGCAGCGACACCCGGAGAGACAAAAGCCGGCAGAGTCGGACCGAGACGGATGTTTTTGATGCCAAGGGCGAGCAATGCCATCAGGATGCAGACGGCTTTCTGCTCGAACCAACAGAGGATGAGGGAGAGGGGCAGCTCGTTGACCGAACACCCGAACGCATCCGCCAGAGCGAGGGCGATTTGGATCGCACTGTATGCGTCGTTGCACTGGCCGACATCAAGGATACGGGGCAGACCGGCGACGGTTCCCAGCGGCAGGTCGTTGAGCCGGAACTTTCCGCAGGCCAGTGTCAGAATGATGGTATCCGGCGGCGTCAGCTTGGCAAACTCAGTGTAGTAGCGGCGGCTCGGCCGGGGGCCGTCGCCACCGCCGATGAGGAAGAAATGACGTATTTTTCCGGTTTTGACCGCTTCAACGATTTCACCGGCGTGTTCCAGCACGGCGTGGTGGGCGAAACCGGTCACGACTGATTTTCCGCCGTTCATGCCGGGCATGAGGGTATCTTCCGAATAGCCGCCCAGCTCAAGAGCTTTTGCGATGACAGGCGAAAAATCCCGGTCTTCGCCAATGTGCTGGATACCCGGATAGGAGACGACCGATGTGGTGAATACCCGGTCGGAATAGCTCGCGCGCAGCGGCATGATGCAGTTGGTGGTGAAGAGGATAGGAGCCGGGATATCCTCGAATTCACGCTGCTGGTTCTGCCATGCGGTACCAAAGTTGCCTTTCAGATGTGGAAACCGCTTTTTTAGTTCCGGATAGCCGTGCGCCGGCAGCATTTCCGAGTGGGTATAAATGTTGATGCCCTTTCCCTCGGTCTGCTCCAGCAGCCGTTTCATATCGTAGAGATCGTGGCCTGAAATGACGATGAAAGGGCCTTTCTCGATGGTGAGCGGTACCTCCACTGGTTCGGGTTCTCCGAAAGAACCGGTGTTTGCTTTGTCCAGAAGTTCCATGACCCGGTAAGCCATCAGGCCGGTGTCATGAACTAATTGAAAGAGCTTTTCTTTGTCCGTCTCATGTGCCAAATCATATAACGCTGTGCAGAAAAAGCGGTTGATGTCGCCATCCGTATAGCCTGTTACCTGTGCATGATAGGCATATGCCGCCATACCACGCAGCCCAAACAGCACAAAGGAGCGCAGACTCCGCCGGTCCTCGTCCGGATCATGCCAGAGCTGAGCCATATCGAAATCCTCAGCCGGTTCCGGTACGATAGGAGCGGCAAGAAGTACCTCCTGCTTTGCAGTGTGAACTTTCCCGGTCAGCTTGCGGACGGTCTCCGGGTCAAAGTTGACGTTGGTAATGGTTGTGAACAGCCCCTCAAGCAGCAGTCGAACCTTTTCCTGCGGAATGGGCTGGTCAACCGTGAGCAGCTGTTCGGCAAAGCCGATGAGCGCACCGGTCAGCTCATCCTGTGTGGCGGCAGTCTCGGCGGATTTACCGCAGACGCCAGCATTTCCAGTACAGGCGGTGCAGTTGGCCGCCTGCTCGCATTGAAAGCAAAACATCTTCTCGTTCATGCAGATACCTCGTTTCTTGTTCTGAGAAAAGTATGGACGAAAGATGCGGCAATATACAAAAAGAGCAGACACATTTCTGTGCCTGCCCAAAGCCTTCCCCTCAAAGGGAAGGTAGTAATACAAAGTATTGATAGATAAGGTGTAAAATCAGTAGGTGATGCCCTGAGCCATCATAGCGGTAGCGACCTTCAGGAAGCCAGCGCAGTTTGCACCGACCATCAGGTTGCCCTCAGAACCGGCAGCGACAGAAGCATCGTAGCTTGCGTGGAAGATGCCTTCCATGATGCCCTTCAGCTTTGCGTCGACCTCCTCGAAGGTCCAGCTCAGACGCTCGGAGTTCTGGCTCATCTCAAGGCCGGAAGTTGCGACACCGCCAGCGTTTGCAGCCTTAGCAGGTCCGTACAGAACGCCATTGGACAGGTAGACCTCGATTGCCTCGGGAGTGCTGGGCATGTTTGCGCCCTCGCAGACGACGGTGCAACCGTTCTTGACCAGAGCCTCAGCGGACTCCTTGTTGATCTCATTCTGGGTTGCGCAGGGCAGAGCGATGTCGCAGGGGACTGTCCAGACCTTGCTACAATCGGGAACATAAGTTGCACCCTCGTGCGTCTCAGCATACTCCTTGATGCGGCCGCGGCGGACTTCCTTCAGATCCTTGACGT